>Ga0308173_10000481_pt1 | contig 16939 bp, 13 predicted proteins | sample PhyPR1_FD_203716 | JGI IMG/M metagenome (GOLD analysis project Ga0308173, IMG submission 203716) | Soil microbial communities from UC Gill Tract Community Farm, Albany, California, United States - DLSLS.P.R1 | ecosystem: Environmental > Terrestrial > Soil > Agricultural land | place: USA...
AATTGTCCCTGAAGTGTGCCCGAAGGCAACCCTCGTGGGACAAAAATATCGCTAAGTGTTTGATTTAACGCAAAAATGCGTGGTGGGCCGGGTGGGACTCGAACCCACTGTCGGTCGATTATGAGTCGACAGCTTATACCAGTTAAGCTTCCGGCCCCGAGAAGGCGAAGGGCAAAAAGAAAGCGCCGTTTGGCGCTTTCCGATACTTCAGAACCATGCGCAGGCGACTCTCGAAGGTCTGCGAGTTTGCCTTACAACGTCTCTCAACACAAGCCCGAGACGCGTATCAATTGCCTTCGAGGAACGATTTCAGCTTGTCCGAACGGCTCGGGTGACGCAGCTTGCGCAGCGCCTTCGCTTCGATCTGGCGAATCCGCTCGCGCGTCACGTCGAACTGCTTGCCGACCTCCTCCAGCGTGTGGTCCGTACTCATCTCGATGCCAAAGCGCATGCGCAGAACCTTCGCCTCGCGCGGGGTCAGGGAATCGAGCACATCCTTCACGACATCGCGCATGCTCGCGTGCAAAGCCGCGTCGGAAGGAGCGACCGTGTTCGTATCTTCGATGAAGTCCCCGAGATGCGAATCGTCATCGTCGCCGATCGGCGTTTCCATGGAGATCGGCTCCTTCGCAATCTTCATGATCTTGCGGATCTTGTCCTCCGGCATCTCCATCTTCTCCGCAAGCGTCGCCGGGTCCGGCTCAAGACCGGTCTCCTGAAGAATCTGCCGCGAGATTCGGTTCATCTTGTTGATCGTTTCGATCATGTGAACCGGAATGCGGATGGTGCGCGCCTGGTCCGCGATCGAGCGCGTGATGGCCTGACGGATCCACCACGTCGCGTAAGTCGAGAACTTGTAGCCGCGACGATATTCGAACTTGTCCACCGCCTTCATCAGGCCGATGTTGCCTTCCTGAATGAGGTCGAGGAACTGCAGACCGCGGTTCGTGTACTTCTTCGCAATCGAAATGACGAGACGCAGATTCGCCTCCGTCATCTCGCGCTTCGCCTGACGCGCCTTCAACTCGCCCGCCGCCATCTGGCGATTCGTTTCCTTCAGATCCTTCAACGGCAACACGACGCGCGCTTGCAGGTCCAGAAGACGCTGCTGCTGCTCGCGAATCGCTGGAATATTGCGCTCCAGCACGGCGCTGTAATCGTGCCCTTCGACGACGACCTTTTCGGCCCAGTCGAGGTCCGTCTCATTTCCAGGAAAACGCGCGATGAATTCGGCACGCGGCATGCCGCACTTGTCGACGACCGTATGCAGAATCTGGCGCTCGACCTGACGCACTTCGTCGACCTGGGCGCGCAGCGTGTCGCACAGGCGTTCCACGGTGCGCGCCGTGAAGCGGATGGACATGAGTTCGGTCTGAATCGCTTCCTGCGCCTTCAGATACGCCTTCGACTTGTAGCCTTCCTTCTCGTAGGCGCGGCGCATCTTGTCGAACCACTCGCTGATGAGCGAGAACTTCTCCAGCGACTGACGCTTGAGCGCTTCGAGTTGAGCGGCGTTGGCGCTGGCTTGTGCGGCGCCATCGTCGTCGTCCTCTTCCTCGTCGCTTTCCTCGTCGGCTTCCACTTCCTCGGACTCGATCGCTTCCGCTTCCTGTTCGGAAAAGCCGTCGGTGTCTTCGGCGTTCGGATCGATCAGGCCGTCGACGAGTTCATCGACGCGCGTTTCCTCGTTCTGCACGCGCTCGGCCATCGCCAAAATGTCCGCGATAGTCGTCGGGCAGGCGGAGATCGCCATGACCATGTGCTTGAGGCCGTCCTCAATACGCTTCGCGATCTCGATTTCGCCCTCGCGCGTCAGCAGCTCGACCGTGCCCATTTCGCGCATATACATGCGGACCGGGTCGGTCGTTCGGCCGAATTCGGAATCGACGGTGGAGAGCGCGACTTCCGCTTCTTCCTCGACTTCGTCGTCGGACGAGGCGTTCGGCGCGTTGTCGTTCAGCAGCAGCGTTTCGGCATCGGGCGCCTGCTCGTACACCGCCACGCCCATGTCATTGAACGTGCTGATGATGCCTTCGATCGCCTCGGTTTCCGTGAAGTTATCCGGAAGGTGATCGTTGATTTCGGCATACGTGAGAAAGCCGCGCTCCTTGCCGAGCTTGATGAGCGCGCGTAGTTTGGAGCGCCGCTCTTCCAGCTCTTCGACTGTGCCGGGCGCGCTGGACGCGAACGCGTCTTTCAGCAACGCTTTTTCCTTGGCGCGGCGATCGCGAGCCCTGGCCTTTTCGACCTTCGCCGCCGGGGCGGCGGCAGGCTCTGCGTTTTGCATCGCGTCGTCTTCGACGGGTACATCGTTCAGCTTTTTCGTCATGGAGTTCGCCATACAGGCTTTAGTCTCGACTCGCGGCTGCCGGACGGCAACCGATTGAACCGTGAATACCCAATGCGCACGCCGCTTTGACCTGCGGAGCTGCGTGCCCTGCCCGGGGCTCTATCGCGGTCCGAGCGATGCGCTCAAACGTGAATCGCTCTTACCCGCAATAGCAGCCGCTTCCCTTGCGCCCGTCTGTTCGTCGGCGTGCTCACCCGCCTGTTCTACGTGTCCCGGCACGCGCTCGCAGCCATTTGGCCGCTTTTCGCCTACCGCGACAGCCGATTCAGCCAGCGCCTTCCCAATCTTCTCTAGAACCTTCCCTCGCCGGCGATGACGCCGGTTTCATCGCCGCTTCGCCGGCAGCACTCCCGGCAAAATCGGACAAATCGTTGAAAAAAAGCAACGAATTTTCAACTTTTTATTATAGCAGTTCACCTTCCGCGTTCCTGGCTTGCCGCCCGGCTAGCCTTGATCTGCGCGACTTTCGCCGACAAATCCGAGAATTCGGCCACCTCTTCCGCCGACAGGCTCGCCTGCCGCGCAAGTTGATCGAGCCGCGCGCGATAGCTGTCATGACGCAGCTTGATGACCGTCGCCTGCAACTCTTCCGTCAGCAGGCGCTTCTGCTCTTCCACGCGCTGCGCCGCATCTTCGTCCAATGGATCGCGTAACAGCAAATCACGCACGTTTTCATCATAGGCGAGAATTTCCTGGAAGATATCCTCGTATGTCGGTGCATTTGCAGCGTTTCTCAATACGTCCGAAAGCATCTGAAACTCCGCTGCGCCACCCAGTTCGCGCACGTGGCCGATCACTTCGCTGAACAATTTGCCGTGCTCGGTCATGGTCACGAGCGTGCGTTCGCTTTCCTGATCGAGCGATGCCGCGATGCCCGGATACATGACCAGATTACGCAACGCCCGCTGTTCCTGCCCCGTCACACGACGGCGCTCGCTTTTGGGCACCGATGCGCGGGCGACGGCCGCGGCGCGCGAACTGATATCGCACAGTGCTGCAATTTCCGTGAACGGCGTGTCGAGCCGGTCAGCAAGCATGTGCAGGATTTGCACCCGTAACGCGTTGGGGGGCAATGCCTGCAAGAGCGGCTTGGCGTCGAAGAGCGCCTTTGCGCGGCCCTCGGGCTGCTCCAGTTCCTTGTCGTTCAGCACCTCGTTGAGCAGGAATTGCGACATCGGCATGGCGCGGTCGACCTGCTCGCCAAAGCCGTCCGTGCCGAACTCGCGCACGTAGCTGTCCGGGTCGTGCTCCTTCGGTAGGAAGAGGAACTTGATCGTCCGGTTGTCGGCGGCGTGCGGCAGTGCCGCTTCGAGCGCTCGCCGCGCTGCCCGGCGGCCGGCCGAATCGCCGTCGAAGCTGAAGACCACCGTGTCCGTCTGTCGAAAGAGCTTCTGCACGTGCACGGGCGTGCAGGCGGTTCCGAGCGTCGCTACGGCGTTCGCAAAGCCGAGTTGCGCGAGCGCGACGACGTCCATATAGCCCTCGACAACGAGCGCGTAGCCCAGCTCGCGAATGGCGAGACGCGCCTCGAACAAGCCGTAAAGCTCGCTACCCTTGCTAAATAAAGGCGTCTCGGGCGAATTCAAATACTTGGGCTCGCCGCCATCGAGCACGCGTCCGCCGAAACCGATGACATTGCCCTTCACATTGCGAATCGGGAACATCACGCGTTCGCGGAAGCGGTCATAGCGGCGTGCCTGGCCTTGCGCGTCGGTCTTCTCGCTGACGATCACGAGCCCCGCTTCGACCAGATTGTCGTTACGATAGTCGGGAACCGCCGTTTCGAGGTTTTGCCAACCGTCCGGCGCGTAGCCGAGGCCGAAGCGCGCTGCCACCTCGCCGGTCAAACCGCGCTTCTTCAGATACTCGATTGCGTTCGGCGCGCCGCGCAGTTGCTTGCGGTAGAAGTCACAGGCGGTTTGCATGACGTCCGTGAGCGCGACGGTCACCGCCTTGCTGGGCGCGCTCTCACCGCCCGTGCCGCCGCCACGGAAGTTGTTCGACGGCTCCTGCGGCACCGTGAGACCCGCGCCCTGGGCGAGGTCCTTGACGGCTTCGGGGAACGTGAGCCCCGTGTGCTCCATCAGAAAACCGATGGCCGTACCGTGCGCGCCGCAGCCGAAGCAGTGATAGAACTGCTTGGTCGGGCTGACCGTGAACGACGGGCTCTTTTCGTTATGAAACGGGCATAAGCCCATGAAGTTCGCGCCGCCCTTTTTGAGCTGCACGTAACGGCCCACCACGTCGACGATATCGACGCGGTTGAGCAAGTCCTGCAAGAAAGCGTGCGGAATCACCGGATGCGGACGCGGCGTGGATTACTTGACGAGCGCCGCTTTAACCTGCGCGGAGACGGTGGTCATGTCGGCCTTGCCCGCGAGCTTCGGCTTCAGCACGCCCATCACCTTGCCCATGTCCTGCGGACCGGCTGCGCCTGTCGAGGCAATGGCGGCCTGCACTTCCGCGACAATCGCATCGGCCGAAAGCTGCTCCGGCATGTACCCGGAGAGCACCGCAAGCTCGGCGTTTTCCTTCGCGACGAGATCGTCGCGGCCCGCTGCCTGGAACTGGCTGATCGAATCCTTGCGCTGCTTGATCATCTTGTCGACGACGGCGGTCACGGCCGCGTCGTCGAGTGTGATGCGATCGTCGACTTCACGCTGCTTGATCGCCGCGAGCAGCAGGCGAATCGTGCCGAGGCGCTCCGTTTCGCGCGCGCGCATGGCCGTCTTCATGTCGTCGTTGATCTGGTCCTTGAGGCTCATCGTTCACCCGGTGCAATTGCGAAATGGAAATTTCGGCCGACATTCGACTGCGCCGCGAAAGCAAAAGCCCGCTTGCGGAATGTTTCCTCAAGCGGGACTGTAAGCGGACTGTTCTGGAGCTTGCAGCGATGCGCGCCGCCTTCACGTCAGCCAGAGCGAAGGAGCGACGCGCCAACGCGCCGATCCTCCGATGACCGTTTGAGTATAGCAAACGGGCTTGCGTTTCGAGACCCGTGAAACACCTGCCGGCGCGCGCCGTCAGGCCACTTTCGCCGCGCTGTGCGCATACTCCGCCGCAGCCTTCCCCGCAGCGAAGCCCGAGGCCCACGCCCACTGAAAGTTGTAGCCGCCGAGCCAGCCGGTGACGTCGACCGCCTCGCCGATGAAATAGAGACCGGCCACGTGTTCGCTCATCATCGTGGCCGACGACAGTTCGCGCGTATCGACGCCGCCGCGCGTGACTTCCGCCTTCCGGTAGCCTTCCGTGCCGCTCGGCGTGAGCGCCCAGCCGGACAGCGACGCGCCCAGCGCCTTCAACGTGCGGTCGGGTAGATCGGCGAGGCGGGCGTCGAGCGGCACGCGCTGCGCTTCGAGCCACGCGTGCGCAAGGCGGGCGGGGACATGCTCGGCCAGCAAATTGCCGATCTGCTTCTTCGACGCGGCTTTCGCATCGAGCAGAAGTTGGGTGGCGTCGAGTTCCGGCAGGAGGTCGACGTGAATCGCCTCCGACGTGTTCCAGTAGCTCGAAATCTGCAGCACGCCGGGCCCGGAAAGCCCGCGATGCGTAAGCAGCAAGTCCTCGTCGAACTCGCCGCGCGTCTTGCCCTTGCCCGTACTGATGCGCACCGGCAGCGAAACGCCCGACAGCGCGGCAAATGGGGCCCAGTCGGCCGACGTGAACGTGAGCGGCACCAGCGCCGGCCGCGTATCGACCAGCCTGTGCCCGAACTGCTTCGCCACGCGATAACCGAAATCAGTCGCGCCGATCTTCGGTATCGACAGCCCGCCCGTCGCAATCACGAGCGCCGCCGCGTTGATCGCGCCCGCGGTCGTGTCGAGCGCGAAGCGCGCCCCGTCGTGCCGGATCGTGTGCACGGTCGCCGGGCGGCGCCACGCGACGCCGCCCGCATCGCAATCGCTGCGAAGCACGTCGATGATCGTCTCGCTCGAATCGTCGCAAAAGAGCTGGCCTTTGTGCTTCTCGTGCCACTTCACGCGATACTGCTTGAGCAGCGCGAGAAAATCGCGCGGCGTGTAGCGCGCGAGTGCGGAGCGGCAGAAGTGCGGATTGGCCGACAAGAAGTTGCCCGGCTGTGCGTTGATATTCGTGAAGTTGCAGCGGCCGCCGCCCGAAATGCGGATTTTCTCGGCGAGACGCTCGGCGTGATCGATGAGCACGACGCGCCGCCCTGCCTGAGCGGCGACGGCCGCGCACATCATGCCGGCCGCGCCCGCGCCGATGACGGCAATATCGAAAGATTCCATGCCGCGCATTGTAACCGCCGCAACCGCCGTCACCGCCGCCGAAGAACGCGCCGCGCGGCCCGCTGCTATACTTTTCGGTTCCCTCCGAACCGCCAATCCCATGCTCGTTCTCGGCATCGAAAGTTCCTGCGACGAAACCGGCCTCGCTCTGTACGACACCGAGCGCGGCCTGCTTTCGCACGCGCTTCACTCGCAAATCGCGATGCATCGCGAGTATGGCGGCGTCGTGCCGGAGCTGGCTTCGCGCGATCACATCCGGCGGGCGCTGCCGCTGCTCGAAGAGGTCATGACGCAGGCGCAAGCCGGGCGCGCCGACATCGACGCGATCGCTTTCACGCAGGGGCCGGGGCTCGCGGGCGCGTTGCTCGTGGGCGCGAGCATCGCCAATTCGCTCGCGATGGCGTGGGATAAACCCACGGTCGGCATCCATCATCTGGAAGGGCATCTGCTCTCGCCGCTTCTGGTCGACGCCCCGCCGCCGTTCCCGTTCGTCGCGCTGCTAGTCTCGGGCGGCCATACGCAACTGATGCGTGTAACCGATGTCGGCGTCTACGAAACACTCGGCGAAACGCTCGACGACGCCGCCGGCGAAGCCTTCGACAAGACGGCGAAACTGCTGGGTCTCGGCTATCCGGGCGGGCCGGAAGTGTCGCGGCTCGCGGAGTTCGGCACGCCGGGCGCCGTCGCGCTGCCGCGTCCGATGCTGCATTCCGGCGATCTCGACTTCAGCTTCAGCGGCCTCAAAACCGCCGTGCTCACGCACAGCCGCAAGCTCGGCGGGTTCGACAGCAGCGTGTGCGAGCAGGCGAAGGCGGATCTGGCGCGCGGTTTCGTCGATGCCGCTGTCGACGTGCTCGTCGCGAAGTCGCTGGCCGCGCTCAAGAAGACCGGCCTGAAGCGGCTCGTTGTGGCGGGCGGCGTCGGGGCGAACCGGCAGTTGCGGGAAGCGCTGTCGGCAGCGGCGGCCAAGCGGCGCTTCGATGTCCACTATCCCGATTTGTCGCTCTGCACCGACAACGGCGCGATGATCGCGCTGGCGGGCGCGCTGCGGCTCACCCGCTGGCCGGAGCAGGCCGTGCGCGACTACGCGTTCACCGTAAAGCCGCGCTGGGATCTGACTTCGCTCGCCCGCGCCTGAAATCGAATGTGAACCTCGACCTGGCTCTCAGTCGGGCGGATTGAACGCCTGAATCACCGCCTCGAAGGCCGGCAGCGCTTCGCACCGGTCCGCGTGTCCGATGAGCACGGGCCAGCGCGTCTGCCCGAAGATCGCCGGATGCGCCTCGCGCGCAAACCGCAGCGCGCAAGCGACGGCGATATCCGCGTGGCCGACTGCATCGCCGAACCAATACGGCGTCGGGCGCGCGACGCGGTCCGCTTCGAGCACATCCAGCACGCGCTCGATCTGCCCCGTGCAACGCGCCACCCAGGTCTGCGACTTCTCCTCGTGCATCACGCGTTCATAGACGAGCGCGACGGCCTTGTCCGCGAGACCCGTCGCGAGCGCGCAGACCTTCAGCGCCTCGCGCCGCTCCTGGCCGGCCGATGCGATCATCGCGCGCCCGGGGCCGGCCTGCTCGTCGAGATAGTCGAGAATCATCGCGCTTTCGATGACCGTGTCGCCGGAATCGAGCACGAGGGTCGGCACGCAGATCAGCGGATTGAACGGCGCGACCTTGTCCGCATCGCCGAAGACCGACCACGGGCGATGCTCGTACGCCATACCGTACAGGTTCAGCGCGATGGCGACGCGCCGCACGAACGGGGAATCGTATTGGCCGATGAGGATCAAAATGCGCGCTCCTTGTCATTGAGATGAGCCGGGAGAGGCAGTTTAAGCGCGGGCCGGCCTGGGAAACAATGGCAGCGCAAGCAACGCACACAGTCCGGACGCCAGCCATACCGCCGTCCATGACCCGTGAGCGAGAACGTGCGGAATCGCAATCGGCGTCAGAAAGAAGCCAACGTACACCGACGTGTTCGCCATGCCGAGCGCGGTGCCAGCGCGCGCGGTGCCCGCAAGCGTTGCCAGTTCCGTGTACGCGACGCCATGCCATGCCGATACACACACGCCCGCGAGCACCATCATCGCCGCGAGCAAGGCGGGCGAGCGTGCGATGCCGATCGCCGTCGCCGCCGCCAACGTGACGATCGACGCCGACGCGACCAGCGTCGACACTCGCAAATAGCCGCGGCGGTTGCCGTGCCGGTCGGTGTAGCGGCCACTCAGCACGCGCATCGCCATTGCGCCCAGCTGGATCGCGCCCATTGTCGCGCTGATGGCCGTCACGCCGAACCGGCCGGCGTCGTGCAGAAACACGGTCGCGAACGTCAGCACCGCGAATTGCGGCACGCACAGCACGCCGATGCCAAGCACCATCCTCCAGATGCACGCGCTTTTGAGCGGCGCGCGGTCACGCGCGTCGCCACCCGCCGCGGCTGTGCGTTGCGTAGCAACCGGCGGCTCGTGCAGCCAGCGCCAGGCGAACGCGCCCGAAACCGCGCACATCGCGGCGAGCGCGCCGAATACAGCCCCAAATCCACGCGATGACGCCAGCCACGGCAACAGCGCCGCGCCAATTCCGCCGCCGAGCGGCACGGCTGTCTGCCGGATGCTCATCGCGAGGCCGCGCTCGCCGTCCGCGAACCACGCCATCACGGCACGCCCGCTCGACCCGTTGACGCTGCCGCCGAGCAGGCCGAGCGCGCACATCGCAAAAACAAGCCAGCCGAGCGCGGGCACAGCGCCGCTTGTCGCCGGCACGACGAAGACCGACATCGCGATGAGCACCGCAGCCGTCGACACGAGACCGGTCAACAGAACCGGCCGGTCGCCCCAACGGTCTGTCAGCACGCCCCAAGGCAATTCGGACAGCGCGACGCCGAGGCCGAACGCGCCGAGCACGAGCCCCAATTCGCCGTTTCCAAGGTGATAGCCGCCGCGCAGCCAGACCGCTGTCGTCGGAATACCGGCTGCGGCTGCCGAAAAGCTCGCATTCGCCACGACGCCGACGGCCAACACTTTCCATCGATGCCCGACTCCAAGCGCGGGCGCTTTGATAACGCAGGGCGTTGCCATGGCAGGTCCTCTTTTTCGATTTGACTGAAGCCAGTGTGGCGGCTTACGATCATCCTGAAAATCGCAAAGTTTCGGACATATCGTTCGATCAGACAGGATGGTCAGCATGAACCACGCAACGTTCGACCTGGCGGTGCTTCGCAGCTTCGTCGCGGGAATGGACTTGGGAAGTTTCGCGAAGGCGGCCGATCGCGTCGGACGTTCGACATCGGCGATCAGCGCGCAAATTCGCAAGCTGGAGGAACAGGCGGGTATCGCGCTATTTCGCAAATGCGGGCGAGGGCTCGCGCTGACGGACGCCGGGGAAGTCATGCTCGGGTATGCGCGCCGTCTCGTTGAATTGAACGACGAAGCAGCGGTCGCGGTGCGCGGCGTCGATCTCGAGGGCTGGATTCGTCTGGGTTTGCAGGAAGACTTCGGCGAAGTCGTGCTGCCGGACGTGCTGGGCCGCTTCGCGCGGGCGCATCCGAAAGTGCGTATCGAAGCGCGCGTCGCCCGAAATACCGAACTGCTGGAGCGCATCGACGCCGGCCAGCTCGATCTCGCGTTGGTCTGGGGCATGGCGGGCGCGGCCGATGCGGAACCGCTCGCATCGCCGCCGATGCGCTGGATCGGATCATCGACGGTGCCGTGGCAGTTCGATGCCGGCGAACCGCTGCCGCTCATCGCGTTCGACCGTCCGTGCCTCTTTCACAGCGCGGCTGCGGCAGCGCTGGATCGCGTGGGCATCAAATGGCGCGTCGCGTTCACGAGCCCGAGCCTGTCCGGACTCTGGGCCGCGGCGGCCGCGGGCCTCGGCGTGACGGTGCGCACGTGCTACGGCTTGCCCTCCACCGTGCGCGCGCTGGAGGAAGCGGAATGCGGCTTGCCGCCGCTGCCGTCTATTCCACTTGCGTTGCATCGATCGGCGGGAAGCGCTTCGCCTCCGGTAGACCGGCTCGCGGCGCTCGTCGTCGATTCGGTGCGGGAAGCGCATGCGGTCCCGGCGTAAAAAAGCCGGTCGCTAGAGACCGGCTTCCCGTCTTACTGGCGGCACGGCGAATCAGCGCTTGTTGCGCTCGATCACCGCGTAGGCGCTGTGATTGTGAATCGACTCGAAGTTCTCCGCTTCGAGCACATACGCGACGATGCGATCATCCGCGTTCAGCCGCGTCGCGACATCGCGCACGAGGTCTTCGACGAACTTCGGATTGTCATACGCGCGCTCGGTCACGAATTTCTCGTCGGGGCGCTTCAGCAATCCCCACAACTCGCACGACGCCTCTTCCTCCGCAATCCGCACGAGTTCTTCCACCGCCACTTCGTCGGCCAACTCCGCCGTGATCGTCACGTGCGAGCGCTGATTGTGCGCGCCGTACTGCGAGATTTTCTTCGAGCACGGGCACAGACTCGTCACCGGCACGAGCACTTTGAGCGACATGCGCGTCTCACCATCGCGCTTTTCCGCGATGAACGTCGCCTCGTAGTCCAGCAAGCTCTGCACGCCCGAAACCGGCGCGGTCTTCATCACAAAGTACGGCAGGCTTACTTCGATGCGGCCCGAATGCGCTTCCAGTCTGTTCAGCATGGCGGCGAGCATCGTGCGCAACGCGGCCTGATCGAGCGGCTCGCGCTGCTCTTCCAGGAGCGCGATGAAGCGCGACATATGCGTGCCCTTCTGCTCGGCCGGCAAATGGACATCGAGATTCCACACGCCGACGCTCGGCTGCACGCCGCTCGCCGTGCGCACCGTCAACGGATGCCGCACGCCCTTTACACCGACGCGCTGAATAGCAATCTGGCGTGTGTCGGGCGTGCTTTGAACATCGGGCATCACGAAGGCGGGATTCATCTGATTCATTTGTTATGTCCTTTCGCGCCGGCGAGCGAGGTGCGCGGCGTTAAACGGTGAAGCGCGACGGCGCGGGAAAGGCCCGCGCCGTATGCCGGACAGACTGCCGGCTGATGCCGATGAAAGGCGCGCCCCGGGCGCCTTCGGCCAATATCGCCTGCGTCAGGCGACGCGCTTGGTGAGCTTGCCCGCGTTCTCGATGACGGACAGGAAGCGCTCGCGAATGGAGCGTGCGATGCCTGCCGCGTCCAACCCGACGCTGGCGAGCAGCTTGGCGGGATCACCGTGGTCGATGAAAACGTCCGGCAAGCCCAGTTGCAGCACGGGCTTCACGACGCCGCTCGCGAGAAGCGCTTCCACGCACGCGGAACCCGCGCCGCCCATGATCGCGCCTTCCTCGATTGTCACGAGCGCGTCGTGCGTCGCGGCAAGCTGGCGCAGCAGATCGGCGTCGATCGGCTTCACGAAGCGCATGTTCGCGACGGTCGCATCCAGTTCCTCGGCGGCGGCCAGCGACGGCGCGACCATCGTGCCGAACGCGACAATTGCGATGCGCTTGCCCGAGCCCATTTTCTGCGACGATTCGCGGCGAATTTCGCCCTTGCCGAGCGGAATGGCGGTCATCTGCTTGACGGTCGCCACGCCCGTGCCCGCGCCGCGCGGATAACGCACGGCTGTCGGGTTCGGCTGCTGGAGCGCGGTGTACAGCATCTGTCGGCATTCGTTTTCGTCGGATGCGGCCATCACCGTCATGTTCGGGATGCAGCGCAGGAACGCGAGATCGTAGTTGCCCGCGTGCGTCGCGCCGTCCGCGCCGACAAGACCCGCCCGGTCGATTGCAAAAACGACCGGCAGATTTTGCAGCGCGACGTCGTGGATCAACTGGTCATACCCGCGTTGCAGGAACGTCGAGTAAATCGCGACGACCGGCTTCATGCCGTCCGCCGCCAGACCGCCCGCGAACGTCACCGCGTGCTGCTCGGCGATGCCTACGTCGAAGTAGCGGTCCGGAAAGCGCTTCTCGAATTCGACCATGCCCGACCCTTCGCGCATGGCGGGCGTGATGCCGACCACGCGCGAATCCTGCGCGGCGGCGTCGCACAGCCACTCGCCAAACACTTGCGTATAGGTCTTCTTCGACGGCGCGCTCGACGGCTTGATGCCTTCCGCCGGGTTGAACTTGCCGGGGCCGTGATAAAGCACGGGATCGGCTTCGGCGAGCTTGTAGCCCTGCCCCTTCTTCGTGACGACGTGCAGGAATTGCGGCCCGCGCAGTTCCTTGATGTTCTGCAGCGTCGGCACGAGCGAGTCGAGATCGTGGCCGTCGATAGGACCGATGTAGTTGAAACCGAATTCTTCGAAGAGCGTGGCCGGCACGATCATGCCCTTCGCGTGCTCTTCGAGCTTGCGCGCGAGATCGAGCACGGGCGGCGCGGCACGCAGCACACGCTCGACGCCCGCGCGCGCGGCGGCGTAGAAGCGGCCGGACATCAGACGCGCGAGATGGCGGTTCAGCGCGCCGACGGGCGGCGAAATCGACATGTCGTTGTCGTTCAGGATGACGAGCAGCGGCAGGTCGTCGGCGACGCCCGCGTTGTTCATCGCCTCGAAGGCCATGCCCGCGGTCATTGCGCCGTCGCCGATCACGGCGATCGAATAGCGGTTGTCGCCTTGCAGCTTGTTCGCGACGGCCATGCCGAGCGCCGCCGAAATCGACGTGCTCGAATGCGCGGTGCCGAAAGTGTCGTATTCGGATTCGCTGCGGCGGGGGAAGCCGGAAATACCGTTCAGTTGACGCAGCGACGGCATCTTGTCCCGGCGGCCGGTCAGAATCTTGTGCGGATACGTCTGATGGCCGACGTCCCACACGATACGGTCGGCCGGCGTGTCGAAGACATAGTGCAGCGCGATCGTCAGCTCGACCGTGCCGAGATTGGACGACAGATGGCCGCCGGTCTGCGAAACGCTGTCGAGCACATAGGCCCGCAGTTCGTCGGCAAGCGGCTGCAGTTGGCGTCGATCGAGGGCCCGTAAATCGGCCGGATCGTCGATGGTTTTCAGCAAGTCGTACATCGTCGTCCCATTTTAGGAAAACTGGCGTGATTCGTTCAGCGCGATTTTCGCGCTGTGGGCCCGTCACGCATTCAACATTCAGTGCACCCGGTTCACGACCAGGTCTGCAAGTTCAGCAAGGCGCTGGCCACGCGCGCCGAACGGCTGGATTGCAGCGTGCGCGTCGCGGCCGAGCTGGGCGGCGAGTTCGCGCGATGCATCGAGTCCGATGATGGACACGTAAGTCGGCTTGTCGTGCTGCGCGTCCTTGCCGGCGGTTTTGCCGAGCGTGGCGGAGTCGGCGGTGACATCGAGGATATCGTCCACCACCTGGAACGCCAGCCCGACGGCGGCGGCGTACTGGTCGAGCGCGGCGAGCGCTTCTGCGCCCGGCTGCTCCCCGGCAAGCGCGCCCATGCGAACGGACGCGCGCAGCAGCGCACCAGTTTTCTTGCGATGCATGGTTTCGAGTTCGGGGCGCGACAGCTTGCGTCCGACGCTTTCGAGGTCGATTGCCTGCCCGCCCGCCATGCCGACCGAGCCGCTCGCGACCGCCAGTTCGCGCACGAGCGCGGCCTGCTGGGTATCGGAGAGGCCGTTGCCTTCAGCCGTCAGCACGATGAACGCCTGCGATTGCAGCGCGTCGCCGACGAGCAGCGCCGTCGCTTCGTCATACTGGATGTGTACGGTGGGCTTGCCGCGGCGCAGGGCGTCGTCGTCCATGGCCGGCATGTCGTCATGAACCAGCGAATACACGTGGATCATTTCCAGCGCGGCGCTCGCCGCTTCGACCGCGTGCGCGCTCGCTCCCGTGAGTTCGCCGGCTGCGTGAACCAGCAGCGGGCGCACCCGCTTTCCGCCGCCGAGAACCGCATAGCGCATGGCTTCGTGCAGACGCGCCGGGGCAGTGTCAGTGCCGGGAAGATAATGTTCGAGCGCGGTTTCGACGCGATCGAGCGTAGCGCGCATCCATTGTTCGAAGGTCATAGGTCGTCCCCGTTGTCGTTGCTCCCTCCGGCGCCCTGGGTCGCGCGCTGTACCTCAGCGGGCAGCGGCTTGAGCGTCTCGCCGTCGAGGACCCGGACCTGCTGCTCGACTTTTTCGAGCTGCTGTTGGCAAAAGCCGACAAGCGCCGCGCCACGGCGGTAAGCAGCAAGCGATTCCTCGAGGCTCAGCGCGCCTTCTTCCATGCGCGCGACGAGCGATTCGAGTTCGGCCAATGCCGCTTCATAGTTCTGGGGAAGCGACGCCGCGTCCGCGCCCGAAGCGTCTTCGCCCGGTGCTTCGCTGGTTGCCTCTTGTGCGGTCTTCGCCATGAATCGTGGATGTGCAGATGAAAAATTGAACCAAGTCGCACATTCTACGGCAAAAGCCAAATTTTCGACCCGCATCCCGTGCGTGCGCCGGCCTGCCAACGCGTTCGCGCGGCGACGCCCCACCGCCTGCAAAGCACGCGGAACGGACTTTGCGCAATATCAGTTGAACGGGCTTGCGGCGGAACTCTGGTCACAATTTATACCCAAATCAAGACCTTATGCGCCCCGGCATGGCGGATTTCGGTATAATCGCGGGCTCCCTAAATCGAATCTTCGATGGTTGGGTTGTTCACTGCTTTCACGTCTTAACGGGAGTGGGAATGTCCAATCTGAGCAATGCATTGCAGTTGAAGGCTGTTCATAGCCAACTGCCAGTCACGGCTTACTTTGACGAAGCGCTTCTTACGCGCGAACTCGACACACTTTTCAAGCAAGGTCCACGCTACGTCGGGCACGAACTCATGGTTCCCGAAGCGGGAAACTATTTTGCGCTTCCCGGCGAGGGCGAAGGGCGCGTGCTCGTCCGCAATCGGCAAAACGACATCGAACTGCTGTCGAACGTATGCCGCCATCGCCAGGCCATCATGCTGAACGGCCGCGGCAGCGCGGACAATATCGTCTGCCCGCTGCACCGCTGGACTTACGATCTCAACGGCCAGTTGCTCGGCGCGCCGCATTTCGCCGACAAGCCCTGCCTGAATCTCGGCGCAACGCCGCTGCAAAACTGGCAAGGCCTGCTCTTCGAGGCGCAGGGCCGCAACGTCGCGGCCGATCTCGCGAAGCTGGGCACCGCGCGACACTTCGACTTCTCGGGCTTCATGTTCGATCACGTTGAAGTCCACGAGTGCAACTACAACTGGAAGACCTTCATCGAGGTCTATCTGGAGGATTACCACGTCGCGCCGTTCCATCCGGGACTCGGCAGTTTCGTCTCGTGCGACAACCTCGAATGGGAATTCGGCGACTGGTACAGCGTGCAGACGGTTGGCGTCCACAAGAATCTGGAAAAGCCCGGCAGCCCGATCTATCGCAAGTGGCACGACGAAGTCCTGCGCTTCCGTAACGGCGCACCGCCGGACTTCGGCGCAATTTGGATGGTGTACTACCCCGGTCTGATGATCGAGTGGTATCCGCACGTGCTCGTCGTGTCGTGGCTCATTCCGCACGGCACGCAGAAGACGACGAACATCGTCGAGTTCTATTACCCCGAGGAAATCGCGCTGTTCGAACGCGAGTTCATCGAGGCGGAACGTGCGGCGTACATGGAAACCGCGCGCGAGGACGATGAAATCGCCGAGCGCATGGATGCGGGCCGACGCGCGCTGATGTCGCGCGGTGAGAATCAGGTCGGGCCGTATCAAAGCCCGATGGAATCGGGCATGCAGCACTTCCACGAGTTCCTGCGCCACCAGCTCGGCGCCATCTGAGCGCGGTTTGCAATGCGAAAAGACGGGCTTTCGAGCCCGTTTTTTCTTTTAGACTTATGGCTATTCCCGCATTGCAAGCGCTGCCTCAGGAGCCGTCATGCCGCACACTCACTACACCACGCTCATATCCGCGACGAACCTCGCCGGGCAGCTCGACACGGCGCCGGGCAGCGTCGTCGTCTTCGATTGCCGGTTCGATCTGGCCGCGCCCGAAGCCGGACAAGCCGCCTATGCCGCTGGCCACATTCCCGGCGCGCATTATCTGCATCTCGACCGCGACCTGTCCGGCGCGAAGACCGGTACGAACGGCCGCCATCCGTTGCCGGACCGTGCGGCGCTCGTCGCAAAGCTCGCCAGTTTCGGGTTGAACGAAGGACAGCAGGTCGTCGCTTATGACGCTCAGGGCGGCATGTACGCGGCGCGTCTGTGGTGGCTGCTGCGCTGGCTCGGACATGACTCCGTCGCGCTGATCGATGGCGGCCTGCAAGCGTGGGAAGCAGCCGGCAAACCGCTCGACACGGCCGTGCCGCCGACGTCGCAAGGGAGCTTCAAGGCCGCCGCGCCGCTCCAGGTGACGATCGATGCGCAGGCGATCGAGCGCAGCATCGGCACGCGCGATCATCTGCTGATCGAT
>Ga0308173_10000483_pt1 | contig 16909 bp, 37 predicted proteins | sample PhyPR1_FD_203716 | JGI IMG/M metagenome (GOLD analysis project Ga0308173, IMG submission 203716) | Soil microbial communities from UC Gill Tract Community Farm, Albany, California, United States - DLSLS.P.R1 | ecosystem: Environmental > Terrestrial > Soil > Agricultural land | place: USA...
CTCCCGGCGGTCCCGCGTTGATCTTGGTTCAGGGGGTCACCCCCCACCCTTCGTCACGCTGAGTGAGCGCGGCGACCACCGTCAGCACGGTTGCAAGAAGCGCAGGTCAGCCCTTGCTTCGAGTGATCCCAGTCGAGCGCCATGCCCACGTGCATGGGTGTGCTGCACCACGGGCACGGTCGGCCGGGTCGCTTGGCTAGGTCGTGCAGGTCGTCTGCTCTGCGCCTGTCGTGCGCCCTGTCGTAGCCACGTTGTCGTGGTCCTGGTCGGGCGTGTTCGGCGCAGTGTCCGGTGGCGACGAGGGTCGGGCAGCCGGGGGTGGAGCAGACGTGGGCGGCCGGCATGGTCAGGCGGTAACGGTGCGGTTCTGCGCCACTGCACCGCGCCGCTCCAGCAGCCCATTCAGCCGCCACTCACACAGGTCCACGGTGTGCTGGGCTTGAGCAGTCGGCTCATGCTCGGCGATCTGCCGTGCGCCGCGTAGTTCGTTGAGTGCGTCGGTGATCTGGCGGTCGAGGTCGTCAGCCACGTCGCCCCCCAACGAGCACCCATCCGACGCCGAGCAGCGCCCCGACTGTGCCGAAGGCGGCGAGTGCGATGGCGGCGCAGACGTGCGACCACTCCAGGCGGTTGCGCATGGCCGCTCCTGAGGTGTGCGCCCTGCCGCGTCGTGCCGGAATCGAACCGACCTCGCCACTGAACCGGACTGGTTACCGGTCGCAGCCTCACCAGACGGCCAACGACGCGGCAGAGAGTTGTGCCCGATTACCGGTGCCGGGCGTACACCGCAGCTGCCTAGGTGTCGCGTTACCGGAGCCCTTGGGTCCGTCACGCTCCCCGCTGCCGGGAATCCTGAGTAAGCACACCGAGACACCTGCGGCTGTAGCGACCTAGAGCCGGTGCGGGTGTTATCCGCAGACGCAGGCCGTCTCGGTGTGCGGGTGCGGGCCGGCACGTCCTAGGAAGCCAGTCCGCAATCTCCAGGCTTTCAGGGCGAACCCTGGCCGGGAGCTTGCCCTGCGTCGCGCTCTTCCCCGGCACGGCGCAGGAGTCTGAACATGGCGAAAGCCCGCCTGGCTGGTGAACCTGAGGCTCAGACCGGGCGGGCTTCGGAGACAGGTCTAAGACCTATCGACGCCTAAGTTCGCATGGATAGTGACTGTCTGTCAAGTGGCCGCGTTGACGACTAGCGCCGGGCGGACACTGGCAAAGCGAGGTATGCCGAAAGCAGCGCCATCTCACTCATGCCCTGAGGGTGACTCATCCGGGCCGGTGTCGTCAACCCGCAGGCGCTTTAGTCCCCGGATTTGACCGAATCCGCGCTTCTCCTGATTTTTGCGCTGCTGCTTCAGAAGGAGTGCAGTTCCGTGGTTGTGTCGGTTCTCGCCTCGGTCGTGAGCGTTGAGCTTCCGGCGCCGCGATCGACGTTTATGGTCAGCGGTCATCGAACTCCCCAGAGGATTATCGAAGTGAACGCCGCGAAGCCACCCACCGCGCAGAGCAGGGTGGTGATCAGCATCCAACGCGGCAGTTTTTGCTTGTAGCTCACCTCGCCTAAGACGCGAGCGCCAGCCGTCAGGGTGCCCGGCTCGACCTCCGTCAGCCCGGCGTCCCTTATGACTGTGTCCATCGCTTCGACGTCGGCCGGACGCCCACCGAGTACAACTACGCGACCGTGCTGGATCCCGAATGCGAAAAGGGCTGCATGCACGGCCTGCGCCGCAGCCTTGTGTCGAGACATCTTCACGTTCGTATTCAGCACGATCCGCACCTCAGGAGGTGTCACGACGCCTTCCTCTCACCCTCGCCGACGATGACCTCCAGTAGATCGCCCAACCGGATCATCGTGCCTGTGTGGTAGGCGATCTTCCCGCGCTTGATGTATCCCCGGATGCTGGCCTGCGTGACCGTGATCCCGCCGACCTCGCCCATCATCTCCGAGGCTTCCTTCACGCCGAACAGGTAGTCCTCGGACTTCTTGAGTAGCCACGCACGGCGGTCGCGTACCTCATGCGTCACCCCACAGACCTTGCATACCGTCTCGCTAGCCCCAGGCTTTGCCCAGACCTCCTCCAGACACGTGACGTCGCGGCCTTCCTCATCGGGTGTCGGCACCATGCACACCCCGAGATAGATCCTGTCCGCTGGGCGGTCCACTGCACGCCGCGCCTGGTGGATCGCGTCAGTCACCTCGTCCACCAGCTCGACGACGGCAGGGTGCCGGCGGATCGCGTCGATGTGCCGCAGCAGCGCGAACGCGGCATGCACGGACGGACCGGGCGGCGCGGGTGTGCTCAGGTGCTCGCTAACCACATCCCGAGCCCACGTCGTCAGCGTGTTCTGCAAGTCGTCGGCCGCGTTCATGGCCCCGACGTTGATCGGCGTGCGCTCCCGTGCCAACCCACCCGGCCCAGCGTTGCCGATGCGGCTCATCTTCGAGAGAGCTACGTCCAGGTCGGCGACGATGCTGGCCACGTCGCCCAAATCTCGCTCCAACCGATCGCAGCACCGCGAGCAGAGCAACGACAGCGACTGCTCGGCCGAACAAACCGGGCACGTTCCACTCATGCTGCTGCTCGTTTCTGCTCGTTGACGGGTGGGACGCAAGACAGGTCGGTCACGGCTGTACCATCCACTGCACCGAGTGTGGTCCGGGTACGACTGTTTTCCTGTCGGCGGCATACACGCGGTAGGTGAAAGAGTCGGCGGTGATCTCATGGAATTTCGCCACCCGCTGCCCAGTCCACAATCTGACGCGGACTACCGGCTTAACTCCCAGCGAGTGTGGGACCGTTACGAATCCGTCATCGTCCGTGCAGAATTCGCCACTCTCCCACTCATCGCTCATCGGAGCTGTGCATTGTGCGAAATGACTACCGATTCGGCGAGTCCGGGGGAATCCATCACGCCAATCAGCGGGTCGGCTTCCGATGGCTGGTCGCCAATCTCGGCGTAGATCGTTCTGCCGACTCGGCGACCCTGCCGCCAACGCAGCTTCTGGAGTTCTTCGCCACTAGGGCGCGGCGCTGGCGGAGTGACCCAGACGTTCACGACGTTCACGATGCCTCCTAGGCAGCGTTGTGGGCGGTTATTGATTGTCAGCAGGTCGTTTGAGGCGTCTGTGTTGGTCACTTCTTCCCCCGCATCTTGGCGACGATCCCGGCGACCGCTTCTGCGGCGCCGTACACAACGAGTCCGATGCCGACGCCGATGGAGGCGAGCAGGACGACGGGCAGCGCGCAGAGGCTGATGGCGGCGACGAGTGGAGCGTCCTTGGCCCAGCCGGCGCGTCGGGCGGGGTTGGCGAGCGCGCCCCACCTCACGCCGGTCCAGTACAGCCAGCGCCGAACGGTGGGCACGCCGAGTTCGCGCAGGCAGCGGCGGAAGATGCCGTCGGTGTCACGGGAGTTGGCAGGCGGCGGCCCGTCTGGAGCTGGCTCGCTGCAGTGCGGGTTGTGCAAGTCGTGCCAGTAGTCGTCGAGGTGCACACACAGCCAGTCGTGCAGGATCGCGGCCCGATCCCCGACGCCCGCGATCGGCACGAGCCACGTCAGGAAGCTGGGCACCGAGGCGAGGTCGGTGTCGAACGCTGCGGGCACGGTGAACGTCTCGTCGCGCCCGTGGTAGGTGAGTGGCTGCGTGAGGACGTAGGTGCCGTCTTCGCGGATGTAGGCGTAGACGTCGGGGGAGTCGAAGGGCATCAGTAGAACTCCAGGCGCTCGCCAGCATTCGCAGCGGCGTAGCACCCGTCGATGAACTGCTGCGTCTTGGTCCTGATGTTGCCGAGATGACCGCCACCGTCTGCGTCATCGTCGATTGCTGGCAGTAGCTCCATCAGCCGGTCGGCTAGTAGTCGGCAGTGCTCGGGCTCGATGTGGCCCTCGCAGTCGCTGTGCATGAGCAGGAACAACAGCGGGTCGGGACCGAGCGTGTTGCAGGGAACGGCGTCCCACTCGCCGTAGAGGTTCTTCTCTTCGACGTGGCCCCAGTCGAGGTAGATCGTGCGGTCTTCCACCTCGTAGCCCGCAGCCTTCGCCAGTGCGTTGCGGAAACGGGTGAAAGCGCCGTATGCGCCGTGCCATGCGTCGTGCGTTGTGTCGAGTCCCATTTTCCCCTCAGCGCCTCTCTGCCGTTTCCAGGCTGCCCGGATACCCGCCAGCCCCTCCCAATCGCTCCTGCGCCCTCTCAGCCCCCTTCACGACGCCTTCCTCGATCCGTCACTGTGTCCAGCACCGCCCTGGGGAGGTGTCATCGGCTCGGGCAAGCTCAGCGCCGGGTGATAGCCGCCGTCCCGAGGTGCGCGCCAGCCTTGGCTCTGGAATCCGAACCCAGCGATGGTGGCCGGGTCGCCGAACGTGGAGGACCGCTCGGAACTCCCGCCACCGCTGGCTTCTAGGCGCGGTCCGTCATCGGTCGTTGTCTGGTCGGGTCGTTTCCGCCAGGCGTGCAACTCAATGTCGATGACGTCCCGGCCGCGCCAGTACAAGTTGAGCCTCACGACGCCTTCCTCGCCTTCTGTGCCCGGTGTTCCCGACCGTGGCGGGTTTGTGCGGCGGACAGGCAGCAGGCGACGTCGGCAGCCGAGCCGTAGACGACGACGGACCGTCCGCACCTCGGGCATGTCCAGCGGTCTTGGGAGACGACGCTCATCACTTGCCGACCCAGAGCGGATCGCCGTTGTTCTTCTCGTCGCGCTCCTGCTGGAGTCGCCGCCGCCAGTCGGCGCGCGGCTGGTGGTAGCGGGCGATCTGCTCCTCGCGCCTTGCAGCCCGGTAAACCTCCGGTTCGGTCTCCTTGTCGACGGTCTCCCAGTCGTAGTCGAAGTCGTCGCAGGTCCACTCGCCGCAGACCGGGTAGTAGACGACGTACCTTTCCTCGCTCATGGCGTGACTCCTGCACTGACGGTGACGGTGGTCGTTGCGGGTGCTGCGGTGACGGTCTCGGTTGCCGTCGCGGTCGTGGTGGCCGTGACGGTGGCCGTGGTGGTCGTCGTCGCGTGCAGGACGGTGGTCGGCCCGGCTACGTGCACGGTGCGCCAGTCCGTCGCGTGCGCGGTCTCGGTCACCACGACGGCGATCGGCGGCAGGTCGGGCAGCGTGGCCGGTGCGGCGCTGGAGGTGGCGGCGGTGGGCGCCGTGTAGGTGGCGACCTCGGCGTGCGGGGCGGTCCACAGGGCGGCGCCGACGACGATTCCGGCTGCGGTGAGCGCGACGGCGGCGACGATGAGCCGGTCCCGCGTGGTGAGCCGGCGGGTGGGTGGCGGCGGGCGACGGTGGTTGGTCACGGCTCGGGGTCGATCTCGCCAGCGCGGAACCTAACGAGCTCACCTGCGGCGTGCAGCCCCTGCGTGTAGTCGGTCAGGAAGCCGGACTCCCGCTGTGAGAGAGGGGTGAATCCCTCCAGCGCGTTCGCGACCAGTCGCAGTTCCTCCGCTGCCCGCCGCCTGCACTCGGCCTCCACAACCGGCAGGAGCGCGTCGGCCGCGGCAAGGTGCTCGTCGCGGGTGAGCGCCTGCCCGGTGCCTGCGTCGGGGAACCAGTACGCGAGCTTGTCGGCCAGCGCCTCCCGAAGCTCTCGGTCGTCGCTCACGACGGCTCACCAAGCGCGCGGCGAAGGTCGAGCGCAGCGTCGGCGAACGACTCGGCGCGCGGGATTTCGTGCAACTCTTCGCCGAGTCGCTTGTACTGCACCGCCAGCTTCTCCACCCGCCGTAGCCGTTCGCGGTCGGTGTCCCGGTCGGCCAGGAGCCGGCGCACGGCATCAGTGAGGGCGTAAGAACCGACGACGGCAGCGACGATCAACGCAGCGTCCTCGACGCCGACGTTGGTCGCGATCACGTTGACTCCGCGACCGTCGACGATTAGGTGTTCCCCTGCCTGCATCCACGGCCCGGGTGTGGCCTCCTCCCGCGCCTGGTCGAGTTGGTCGCAGAGTGCGAGCAGCCCGTCCGTCGCCGCGTCCCCGCTCACCGCTCGCCTCCCGTGGCCTCGCCCACGACAGCGCGGATGCGGTGGGCTGCGTCTCTGCCGGTCAGTCGTGCCTCCACGGACGACCACTGACCCGCTTCCGCCTCCAACTCCTCCGCCAGCGCGAGCATCGCCCCCGGCAGCCCGGTGTCGTGGGGTATAGGAGCGCCGTACTGCCCCTCTGACGCCTCGTACGCGGCGGCCGATGACGCGGCGCGGTGCTCCCCCGCCAGCCCGGTGTCGGCGCGGAAGTCGTGCACCATCTCGCCGTCGCCCTCGTGCTCGGCCCGGTCGTAGCCGCAGACGACGCACGCCAGCCCGGTGTCGGGTCCGGCGCAGACAGCGACCGCGGCGGCCCCAGCCAGTTCGGCGACGTAGCGATCCTCGGCGGCCCGATGCTGTGCCGCGACGTCGTCCCCGGGCGGTGTCCGTGGGAACTCCTGTGCTCGCGCTGCCTCGTCTTCGATCGCGTCGACCCGCCGCTGCTCGGCGTCGCTGAGCGGGATCACCGGGTAGTGGTGGTTCGGCCCGATGGTGTCTTCCGAGGTGTGCTCATTCCACGGCTTCCCGCAACGACACGGGGCCTCGGCAATACTCCTGCTCTCGCTCATGTCGCTCTCCTGCTGGTGTCGGGGTGTGGGGATGTGGTCGGGGATGCAGCGGACGGCGGCGTACACGGCCGGCGGGATGGGGTCGGTCACGGGTGTGCTGCTTCCAGGTATCCGCACCAACGGCAGCCGTCCTCGGGGCGCTGCCGGTCGCCCGTGACGTAGGGATGCAAGGACGGCTCAGCCCAGGAGTGCCGACCACCGTGACCAGGCGGCTCGGTGCAGGTGGCCGTCCGGTGGTAGTTCAGCTCGTTGCACCAGTTGCACTCGGTCCCGCTCATCCCGTCTCTCCCTCACTTCTCATGTTCTGCCTGTCGCGCTTGATCCGTGCGACTTCCCGCGCCGCCTCGGCCAGCACGGTCTTGCGGTGCGCCCCGTCCGACCCGCTGCCCTGCAAGGGAGGAGGTGGGCTCGTGCAGCCGGCGAGCCAGTCGGCCCAGTCGACGATGGAGTCGGCGAAGGCGACGTGTGCCCCAGTGGCGGCCCATTCGACTTCGGCGGTGTGGGCGGAGAGATGGGCGAGGACGGCGAACCTCAGCTCAGGGCGGCTTGGCCTGGTCGTCATACCGGACGCCCAAGAAGACGGCAGCCGATGATCTGACCGCGTGCGTCGCGGACCTCCATAAATGGCACCAGGAAGTCCTCACGCGGGTAAGCCAGCGCGCAGGGCAGGCTGACGATGTACCACGTGCCGGGGATCTTCTTCGGCGGGTTGTTCAGGTGGTGGTACTCGACCAGCTCGACCGGCGCGGGCACGTCGGGGTAGTGCTGCGTCCCGAGTTCGATCGTGCCGAGACGGAGCACGGTTCCCGACGCCGGGAAGTTGACGTGTACGTCGCCGCTCTCGCTCATCACGGTCACGTCATGCGGGGTCAGGTTGACGACGCTCACAGCCCTGCACCTCCACAGCGAGTGCACCAGTAGTGGGTTCCGGTCCACGCGGTGCGATGACCGCGGATCCGGCAGAAGATCCAGGCGATTGCGTAACGAGGATCACGGCGGTAGGCGTAGGGGGCTCTCACGACACTGCCTTTGCCATCGGTCCGCAGCGGGGGCAGCGGGCGAGTCCGGTAGGGGTTTCGATCCAGCGGTCGTCGCACTCGCCGCAGAGGTCGCGGACGACGGTGAGGGTGCGGTAGTCGGGGAGTTGTTCGGCCCGCTGTCTGTTGAGCGCCTTCTGCTTCTGACAACCACCGCACTTAGGCGGGACCGGATCGTTCGCGTGGTCTGGACAGTTGTCGGGATAGAGGGGGGGCGTCGTGGGAGCGACTCCGGAGGACGGCCCCCCCTCTTCTCCATCACTCATCTCCCAACTCACCTCACCTCCCCCTCTACTCGTGGGTGAGACACTCACGAGACCCTCATGAGGGTTTCCGGAGACCTTGGCGTGATCGGCTGCGCGGTCCTCCAGCCACTTCCGATGAGCGCCCGGTTCATGCTTCGGGCAGGGCACGATCCGGGCCTTCGACGGGTGCTGCGGCTTCTGGTGGTCGGACCAGTTCAGGACGTGCAGGTAGCGCTTGCCCTCGAACTCGTAGCGGCAGGTTGAGCCGGCCCGCTCGTACAGGTCGAGCCAGTGCCCCATGAGCTGCGGGGTGACGTCGTCGTCGAGCGGGTAGCAGTCGGCGGCGATCACCTTGGCGTTGTCGATGCCCCGGCCGTAGTCGTCGAGGTAGCCCCACAGGAGCACCCACGTGTAGCGGGCCTCGCGGTCCCACTTGGCGGCGGTCTCGGAGGTCCGGAGGCCGGGGGAGACGGAGCGGATGCGGGCCATCAGACGGTCCGCTGGGCGAGGTATGCGTCGCGTCGAGCGACGTCATCGGGGTTTGGTTCGTTCCAGTCGTCGTAGAAGACGTCAAGCGGACAGTGGCGCCCCGTCGCTTCGGGCTCACCATCACAAAGCTGTGGGCATCGAGACCAGAAACACTCGCCATCACGATCGCCGTGGCATCGCGGCGGGTCTAGCTTGCTGTCAGGGTTCGGGGATACGATGCTCACCGAAGCCCTCCCTTCCGGTTGAGTCGGAACGTGAGGGTCAGAGGTCCGTCCCGGTGTGCTACCACCAAATGGGGCGGGCCTCGTCTTTTCTGCGCCCTCATCATACGCCATTGAGGTATGTCTCCGGGGCGATTCCGCAGACCTCACGCGACTTCCCCATCCACATATCCGGGCGCGTTGTCCACACGTTCTGCACACGCGGCGATGGCGTCGACACGGGCCATTTCCGCCACCCGATCCGCGACCGACGGCGACCATTCCGGGCAGCACTTCATCGTCTCGGCGAGGGCGGCGCGGTGCCAGGCGGTGAGGGGGTCGGTCACAACACGGTCCATTCGTCGCCCTCGTTTTCGGGCCAAAAGTCGGGTGTGCCGAGCGGGGCACACCACACCGCGCCGTCACTGCGCCGCATCACGGACCGCACAGTGACTTCGGAGGCGTCGAGCTTGAGCACCCGGAACTCCGCCTCGGGCAGCCAGCCGCTGAGATAGGACGGCTCGGTCATGACTGCTCACACTTCTCGTGCTGGCGCCCATCTCGACGGGCGCGAAAGGCGTACTTGCGGAATGGCCCGGTCCAGCCGCACGTGCAGAAACCGAACCACCAACTGAGCGTCTCGATGCTGGTGATGTGCCTTTCGTTGCTCATCCCGTCGCCTTCTTCTTCCGTCGCTCCCGGGCCTCATCGGCGGCGATGCGGCACGCCTGGCACGGCTTCTCACCGCGCCGCAGATGGGTGACGTAGCCGCCCTCTTTGCCGTGGTTGATCTCGCGCTGCTTCGGTGGCCGGCCCCGCTGGCTGCCCATCGGCTCACGGAACGCGGGCAGCAGCTCACCGTCGCGGATGCCGGAGTCCTTCTTGCGGTCCACAGCAGCCCGGCACTTGATGGCGACAGGGCAGGACGCGCAAATGGTCTTGGCGTCGTCGTGGCGCTGCTTACGGCGGTCCGGTGATTCGCCCTCGACGGTGGCATCCCAAAGTGTCAGGTCGGGCGAGTGTGAGCAGGCCGCGTCACGTCGCCAGTCCTCGTTGGCGATGGAGCGCATGTCATCCCAGATGGTGCTCACGGATTCCTCCAGCGCTCGTCGATGATGGGGGTGACCTGCTGCGAGCCGGCGAGGAATGCGGCGTGGGCGCGGTCGTGGGCGTGCATGCGTTCCAGCAGGCGGGCCACGTGCGTCTTGACCGTGCCTTCGCTGACCTGGAGGCGGCGGCTGATCTGCACGTTGGTGCGGCCCGCGCAGATGAGGTCCAGCACGTCGGCCTGGCGCGGAGTGATGACGACGGTGCGGGGCTTCTCGACGAGGACCGGGGCACGCCAGGTGGTCATGCGGCGGCGCTCGCGGTGAGCTGTTCGAGGAGTTGGCTGCCGATGAACTCCGAGTACGCCGGCGGTATGGCCTCGGACAGTTCGTTGCCGGTCATCCAGTCGATGCCCATTGCCGCGGGGCCGACGTAGGTGCCGACATCGCCCGTGATGGACACGTGCCAGCCCTGGTCCCACAACTCCCGCCGGCGCTTCGTCGCGGTCCGGATGACGTGCTTCGGGTGTCCCGGCGAGAGCAACGCGGCGTTGGACTCGAAGCGGCGGTGTCGGTAGGTGCGCAGCCCGAACATGCCGCCGCAGAGGACGATGCTGCGGTCCTTGATGAGCGGCGCCGTCATCACGTTCTCGATGACGTAGGGCAGCCCCGTTAGGTCGAGTGCGGCCCTGGTGACGGCAACGAGGTCCGGGTGCTCGTCAGCGCTCTTGGTGCTCGGCAGCGCGTTGAGCGGGGAGTACGCCTGACACGGCGGCGAGGCGTGGATCACGTCGAACTCCCGCCAGTGCTGCAACAGGTAGTGGATCGCGTCGCCCTGGTGGAACTCGAACGGGTACCGCGGCTGCGGCTTGATGTCCACGCCGACAACCTCGAATCCGGCGCGTGCGTAGCCGGCCGCGGCACCGCCCGCACAGCAGAACAGGTCGAGCAGCCGAGGCCTCACGAGTGCCACTCCGACTTCTGGGGATGCGCGCACGCGCACGGCTCCTCGTCCCAGAGCTTCGACCAGCAGTCGCGGCAGACCGGCCTGCTGTCGGGCTGGTCCCAGTGCCACGTCTGGGTAGACCAGGGGTGACCACACTCAGCGCATGGCGGGCGCAGGCGAGGTCTGTCGCTCACGCCGCCACCTGCTCACCGCGGACGGCCGGCGAGACCGTGAACGTGACACCGGGAACGTTGCCGTCGTGCGGGTAGACCTTGCTGACGTGCTCGGTGACGAACTGTGAGTCGTCGACCACGCCGCCGCCCATGACGATCGCGTCCTCCAGCGCCCGCACGAGGTGGCTCAAGTCGGGACGACGGTCGGGTGCCCAGCGGCTCTTGGGCGCCGACTTCGGGCGCGGCATGGTGAACGTGGCGGTGAGCACCATCGGCCCGTCCAGCGGCTCGGTGATGCCCTCGTCGCCCATCGCCCAGCGGACCTGTTGGGCGACCATCTGCCGCCACGGGTGCAGGGCCTTCGCGTTGGCGTGAACGGACGGGCGGCCGGTGCCGAGGGAACGGATCGCACCCTGAGGAACCGGCACGCCGAGCACGGTGACGGTCAGCGCGGTCACGGAGCCCAGCCCTTCGCCCCGGTGAGCCAGAGGACGGCCTCGAGGACGTACGTGCCCAGCCACAGCGCGAGGGCGGTGAGCGGGGTCACTGGACGCCGTCCAGAAGCTCTAGGATCTCGTCAGCATCAGCGAGCCATGCGCCAGGAAAGTGGTCCAGCGGGTCGACCTCCGCGCCGTACTTGGACTCCAGGAGGCGCGCCACCTTCTCCCGTGCTGGGACGTCTGTCGGCTCCCACTCCCAGGTGGCGTATTCGTTCTCCCAGCGGTGCGGCATGGAGTGCTCAGCCTCGCGCTGGCAGATAACATGCGCCGGTGAGCCAGGCTCATGCTGTCCACACGGGGCGCTCACTGGTCGACTCCGGGGATCTGCGCGACGTCGGGCCATGCGTCTGCCGGCGGCTCGTCCACGGGCACGTCAGGGGCCTTCGCGGGGGTCTTTAGCGCCTCACCGATCGGCGTCAGCTTGGCCTTGAGCGCGTCGGTCAGGTGCCCGGCGTCCTTGGCTTGTTGCCACACCTTCCGCCAGCCGTCGATGTCGGTGGCTGCCTTCGCCAGGGCCACGTAGTCGGGTGTGGCGGGCGCATCGGGGAGGGGCTGGACGGTGTGGTTCTCCTTCTTGCCACGGGTCTCGGTCAGCGCGAGCTTCATCGGCTTCGTGATGTGGGAGAGGTGCGAGACCCTGATCCCGCCGACTTCCTGGCCGGCCCACTTGACCTTCTCGTCCCGGTACAGCGTCATGCGCCTGCCGACGTAGGCGTCTGACTCCTTGCCCCACGCGGTGACCAAGATCCGCAGGACGGTCTTGCTGGGGCGGAACGGCCTACCGGGCAACTCGGCGAGGTGAATGTCGACCGGCTGCTCGGACGAGGACTTGACCACTACCTCGCCGACCGTGAAGGTGCGCGGGCCGGTGAGCAGGTCTTCGGCATTTAGCTGGTCAGATTTTGGGATGATCGTGTTGGAGAGGTCCATCACACGACCTCCCATTCGATGCCGACCGACTTGAGGCCAGCGGAGATGCGCTCGTAGAAGTCGTCCGGGTAGGGGGTGCCGTCCTCGTGGTCGGCGGGCCAGACGTAGATGCTGATGTCTTCGCCAAACTCGTTAGCCATGTCAGAACTCCAGTTCGAGGTATTCGTCGGCGAGGTAGCCGGGCGGGGGGACGAGTTCGATGCCGTCCGAGTAGCCGGGCCAGATGCCGGTCTCGGTGCATTCGCGGAAGACGGCGCACGCCTCATCGACGCGCTTCCTGCCGACCATCAGGGCGTTGTCGTCCAGTTCGTGAACGGTGATGAGGTACGGCGGCGTCGTCTCCTGCGCGATGAACAGGAACTCGACCAGCTCGGCCAGCTCGGCTGCGTAGATCGCGTCGCTGTAGAAGACGGCCTGGATGTCGTAGCCGAAGTTGAAGATCGACCGGGAGAACGCGCGGGGCTCGGCGCTGTTGGTCGTCTTGTAATCCGGGATGACCAGACGACCGTTGGGGCTCGGGTTGGTCAGCCAGTCGAAGCGGGCGCGACGGTCGAGGCCGCGGGCGTCGTCCCGCCAGAACACCGACACCTCGGGGCGGCCACTGTCGGGGGCGAGCAGCTTGGACGCGATCGGGTGCAGGCGCAGCGCCCGCTCCATCTCCTCGACCTGCCGAAGCTCCCAGTGCAGCAGCGGCACCTTGCCCTCTGCGTAGATCGCGTCCCGGTGTTCCTGCGCGCTCTTGGTCTGGTAGTCGTCGGCCGGGACGGACTGCTTGTCCCGCGTCGTCTTGTGGACGACCACGACGTCCATCCCGGCGCCGAGCACTGCCTTGTGTGCTGCGTGGCCGACGTCGAACGCCCGCTTGTTGGGTCGGCCGCCGTTGTCCCGGTCGTGCTTGAACAGGGCGGGGCAGTTGGGCGGCAGGAGTCGCTTGGCCCCGGACGCCGACAGGGCGGGGTGAGCGTGGTAGATCCGCTCGTCCAGGTCTTCGATGACCCCGTGCAGGGCGGTCTCGGTCACTTGATGCTCCGGTCGATCGGGTCGGGCGACCGGTCGTAGCGGTCGTCCAGGCGGGCGGGGATGGGCTCGGGCTCGTCGACCGGCCGGAACTCGCGGCATCCGCAGGGGCGCTGCCAGCACTGGCCGCCGTTGCGGGAGTGGTTCATGCGGATGTGCGAGCACGCGCAGCGCGAGACGTAGCCGCTCATGCCGCGCTCCCCGTCTGCGCCGCAACCCGAGCCAGAAACACGACGCGCTCAATCCGGCCGGTCAGGTCAGTGCGGGCGGCGAGGTAGGCGGCACCGATCGGCATGTCCACGTCGTGCAGGTCGTCTTCGTCCCAGTCGCCGGAGACGAGCGGCCACAGCAGTTCGCAGTCGTCGCGCAGTTCGGCCCACAGGTCGGCGGCGTCTTCGGGGCTGCCGACGGGGCCGAGGATCCACAGGGCGACGGCTTCGATCTCGTCGGGCTGCACGGGCTCGACAGCCTGGAAGTGCGCAAGTCGGGCGAGCGCTTCGGCGGTGCCGGGGGTGACGGTCATCGGACGACCTCGCCCGTGGTTCCGTCTACCAGGAGGCGCAGGCGGTCGGGCAGCTTCTCGCGCGGCACGTAGTCATGTGTTCGGTTGTTCAGCCACTCGTACGAGAAGCCCTTCCGGTTGCGAACCCAAGTGTTCGCGTCGTCGCTATCCGCGTCCCGGACCACGTCCCCCGGCACCGGCTCGCTGCGGTCGTGGTTGACGTACAGCGGTTGGGGGGCGCGGGAGATGACGGTGAGGGTGCGAGATCCACGAGGACCGAGCGCCTGGACCGGCGCCCCGTCGGATTCGCGGACCCAGTAACCAGCCACCGAGAGTTGCTCACCTCGTCCGCCCCAGAGCGGGCCTCGGATGGTGATTTGGCCGCCTTCGCAGGCCCACGACATCTCCACGATGTCGCCCTCACGCAGGTCTGCGACTTGCTCCCGGGTGATCATCACAGGTACCACGACCGGCTCATGGAACCGAGGCGGCGCTGAACCTCGACGGGGGCGAGGACTTCGACGGGCTGGTCGGCGAGGTAGTCGTCGAACGGCACGGGGTCCGGTCCCTGCCACGACGGGGGCGTGCGGCGGGGGACACGGTCCATCGCGGCGAGGACGAGGAACGCCGCCGCGGCGATTGCGAGGATCGGAACGATGATCACTGCGGTACCTTTCTGAGTGGTTGCGCCGTCCGGCCTTGTCAGAGGGGCGTCGGGCGGCGCGCTGCTGTGCGGGATAAGGCACCGGCGGCGAGACGGGGGGATCGCTCGCCGCCGGGCGTCAGTGGTCGAACCAGGCGGCCGGGACCGTGTCGGGCACGGTCTCCACGGCGTAGGTCTGGAAGGCGCGGTCGATGTCGCCCAGGCAGTCGGCGAGGGCGCGGGCGACGATGGCGCCGATACCGGCGGCCAGTGCCACGACGGCGATGGCGCGGCGGGTCACGGTCAGCACATCCCGCAGGGGCAGCGGGCGTCGGCGAGGTGGATGGCGCGGCCGAGGGCGATGGCGCCGACGATGGACACGGCGGCCCAGATGCCGGCGATGGTGAGGAGGGCGGCGATCATGCTGCGACGCTCCAGAACTTCTGCGGGCGGCCGGTGTGACGGATGTTGTAGAGCGGCTGCTCGGCGCGGATCGCGAATGCCTCTTCAAGCAGGGCCGTGTTGCGGTTAGGGAGCGCGACGCTCGTGACGCACAGAACCTCGTGGAACCACGGCGACGACTGCTGGTGGACCCGGAGCCGGTCCTTCATGGAGTTCGTGAATCCGATGTAGAGCAGTCGCTCGCCCTTGCCGTACATCCGGTAGACGACGTGTTCCTGGCTGCGGATGGCGGCGTTCATGCCGCGTTCCCGGTGACCATCGCCTCGACGTCCTCGGCGCGGTAGCGGTAGCGACCGGACGGGAGGCGGACGGCTGAGAGTTCCCCCGCCCGTGTCCAGCGGCGGACACTCTCCACGTGGACGGCTAGCCGGTCCGCCACTTGCTGTGCGGTAAGCATCTCCGTGTTGGGCATGACAACAACCAACCACGAAGGTGTGACAGTCGTAAAGTTCGACACGGCGTGTCTCTGCCAACACAGCGTGTTTTTTTTTCGCCCTGTCGGCTGACGTCGTGCGGAGTGGCCTAGCGGGTGTTGCGTTGTGTGGCCTACTGTGCGGTCATGACTCAGAGCGACGGTGGCCGGCGCGTCCCGGCTGACTCTTTCCGCATCCGACTCGCCATCGTGCGAACCGAGATGGGCTGGAACTACGACCAGGCCGAAGCAGCCACCGGGATCAGTTCCGAGTCGTGGCGGCTATGGGAGAAGGGTCAGCGGCATTGCACCGACGTGATCGGTGTCAGCCGTAAGATCGCGCAGGTCACGCCGTATGACCAGTCCTGGCTGGCGCTCGGCGGACCCCTGTCGGCCGAGGAGACCCCCGCCCCCCGACCCAGAGCCGTGAAGAAGACCGCATCTATCCGTCGAGTGAAAACGCAGTCTTCTCACGGGTGTGTGAGTAGGACACGCATCCGGACCTCGTCGGCCGCCGTGAACTGCGCCCCGATCGCTGCATGACAGTCACTCTGCGTGACAACGGCGACACGCGGGCGACACTCCGAGAACACGCCGCACACGTTTCGGAACCGGATCGAACAGCGCACAACTGGCGCATGACTTCGGACCGTGATCAAGACATCACAGCGCACATCGACTGGGCGAGAGACCTTCGCGGACTCAAACCAGCCACCCTCACGGCGCGGGCGTGGGTACTGAACCGGCTGTCGGCCTGCATCGACCGCCCGCTGCGAGACGCCCACATCGGACACATCCAATCGTGGGAACAGTCCGTCGTCGCCGGGCTCGCCCCACAGTCGCGCAGGGCCTACTGCGGACACGTCCGAAGCTTCTATACGTGGGCCGTGAAGACAGGCATCGTGACCGACGACCCGTCGGTGATGCTGACCCGCCCCAAGATCCCCAAGACCCTGCCGCGTCCGATCACCGAGGCCGACCTACAGCGCGCCATCGACACGCCACCACCCAAGCTCGGCGCCATGCTGGCCCTCATGGCGTACGCCGGACTGCGCTGCCTCGAAGTGGCCCAACTGTCCTGGTCGGATGTGAGCGTCGCCGACGGGCAGACGTGGATCGCCGTCCGCAACGGCAAGGGCGGGAAGGACCGCATCGTGCCGATCGGCGAGACGGTGCAGCGAGCGCTGCGGCGGCACGGCACGAAGCAGCGCGGCCCCGTGTTCCTGGGGCGCGACGGCAAGCAGATCAACGCCAACTCGGTGTCGCAGGCCGTGAACTACCACCTGCGGAAGCTGGGCATCCCGAGCACCGCCCACAAGTTGCGCGCCCGGTACGCCACGCAGGCGGCTGCCGTGGTCGACATGGCGCTGGTGGCGGAACTGTGCGGCTGGGAGTCGCTGGAGACCGCCCGGCACTACGTGAAGCCCGACCGGGAGCGTGCGGCACGCCTGGTGGTCGCCCTTGATGAGCTGGCCGTGAACACCCGACGTGGCCGTGCGACTGCCCACGCTGGCCCGTAGCTGGCCGGGCCGGAGACCCTGACCCCGTCCGGCCGTGGCCGTAAACGCAGAAAGCCGCCCCCGTCCTCCGAAGAGGGCGGGGGCGGTGCTGTCGTGCGGTGCTGCTAGGCGGTCTCGAATAAGACCAGCGGCGGTTCATCGGTGGGGCCTTCGTCTCGGTCGTCGATGCGCGGTCTTCCGAGATGGCCTTCCCTCACGCTACGGATGGCG
>Ga0308173_10000484_pt1 | contig 16887 bp, 15 predicted proteins | sample PhyPR1_FD_203716 | JGI IMG/M metagenome (GOLD analysis project Ga0308173, IMG submission 203716) | Soil microbial communities from UC Gill Tract Community Farm, Albany, California, United States - DLSLS.P.R1 | ecosystem: Environmental > Terrestrial > Soil > Agricultural land | place: USA...
GATCCGCCGACGGATCTACAACGTCACCGGCCGCCTGGTCCGGACCGGACGACGCCTCGTCTTGCGTCTGCCCCGCCGATGGCCCTGGGCCGGGCAGCTCGCCGCCGCGCTCACACGGCTCCGCGCGCTGTCCACCGCCAACGGTTGACAAGCCCGAACTGCCCCTACGACCCGAGGACCAGGAGAAGCCGGACAGACCGGCAGGACACCCCTGCCCACCCGCCGGAACCGGCCCTCAGACCACTACCCGCGCCGCCTGAAAGCGCCTCACTCACCGAATCGGTGATTTGAGGCTCAGCCTGGATCCACCGATCCCCGCCTGCTGCGCGACGCCATCCGGGCACGCTGGCTGCGTTGCCGACGCTCGACAGGCCCCGGCCTGCCTTCGCGTCGGGCTCCTTGCCACCGCACCCGTCTGACGCCGCTCGCGACGGCGCGGATCGGCGGATCCAGGCTCAGGCGGCGTGCGGGTCCATCCACATGACCTCCCAGGCGTGGCCGTCGAGGTCGTGGAAGGAGCGGCCGTACATGTAGCCCTCGTCCGACGGCGCGGCGGCCGCCGTACCCCCGAGCAGCAGGGCCTGGTCGACGAGCGCGTCGACCTCCTCGCGGCTGTCCGCCGAGACCGCCAGGATCGCCTCGGTGGTGCTGGCGTCCGCGACGTCCTTGGGGGTGAAGCTGGCGAAGAACGGCCGCACCAGCAGCATCACGCACGCGTGCTCGTTGAGCACCATGCAGGTCGCGTTCTCGTCGCTGAACCGCTGGTCGAACGCGAAGCCGAGACGGGTGAAGAAGTCGACGGAGGCGGACAGGTCCGCGACCGGGAGGTTCACGAAGATCATCCGCGACATGGGCGCGCTCCTGCCTGGGGTTCGTGGGTGTCGACAGGCAGACCCCCGGCAGCCGCGGAACTCATCGGTGCCGCGACCGACCCCACACGTGCCGGAGCTCCCCACGGTGGTACACCGTGGGGAGCTCCGGTCGTCGATCCCTGTCACCAGGGGTCGGGGTGGATCAGTGGCCGTGCCCGTGGCCATGGCCGGCGCCCGCGGGGGCGTCGTCCTCCTCCTCGGGCTTGTCGACGACGAGCGTCTCGGTGGTGAGCAGCATGCCGGCGATCGAGGCCGCGTTGACCAGCGCCGAGCGGGTCACCTTGACCGGGTCGAGGACGCCCTGGGCGACCAGGTCGCCGTACTCGCCGGTGGCGGCGTTGAAGCCCTCGCCGACCTTGCCCTCGCGGACCTTGGAGACCACGACGTAGCCGTTGTCGCCGCCGTTCTCGGCGATCCAGCGCAGCGGCTCGTCGGCCGACTTGGCGACGATGCGCACACCGGTCGCCTCGTCACCGGTGAGGCCGAGGCCGTCCTGGAGCACGCTCACCGCGTGGACGAGGGCGGACCCGCCGCCGGCGATGATGCCCTCCTCGATCGCGGCGCGCGTCGCGGAGACGGCGTCCTCGATGCGGTGCTTCTTCTCCTTGAGCTCGACCTCGGTGGCGGCGCCGACCTTGACGACGCAGACGCCGCCGGCCAGCTTCGCGAGGCGCTCCTGGAGCTTCTCGCGGTCCCAGTCGGAGTCGGTCTTCTCGATCTCGGCCTTGATCTGGTTGACCCGGCCGGCCACCTGGTCGGCGTCACCGGCGCCCTCGACGATCGTGGTGTTGTCCTTGGTGATCGTCACGCGGCGGGCCTGGCCGAGCACCTCGAGCCCGACCTGGTCGAGCTTGAGGCCGACCTCCGGGGAGATGACCTGGCCGCCGGTCAGGGTCGCGATGTCCTGCAGCATCGCCTTGCGGCGGTCGCCGAAGGCCGGGGCCTTCACGGCGGCGGCGTTGAAGGTGCCGCGGATCTTGTTCACGACCAGCGTGGAGAGCGCCTCGCCCTCGACGTCCTCGGCCAGGATGAACAGCGGCTTGCCGGCCGAGATGACCTTCTCCAGCAGCGGGAGCAGCTCGGAGATGGCGCTGATCTTGCCCTGGTGGATGAGGATGTAGGGGTCGTCGAGGACGGCCTCCATGCGCTCGGCGTCGGTCACGAAGTACGGCGAGATGTAGCCCTTGTCGAACTGCATGCCCTCGGTGAACTCGAGCTCGGTGCCCATGGTGTTGGACTCCTCGACGGTGATGACGCCGTCCTTGCCCACCTTGTCGAAGGCCTCGGCGAGCAGCTCGCCGATGTGCGAGTCGCGCGAGGACACGGTCGCGACGGCGGCCATGTCGGCCTTGTCGTCCACGTCGCGGGAGGCGGCGCGCAGCGCGTCGCCGACAGCCTCGACGGCCTTGTCCATGCCGCGCTTGAGGCTCATCGGGTTCGCGCCGGCGGCGACGGCCCGCAGGCCCTCGTGCACCATCGCCTGCGCGAGCACGGTCGCGGTCGTCGTACCGTCACCGGCGACGTCGTTGGTCTTGGTGGCGACCTCCTTGGCGAGCTGCGCACCGAGGTTCTCGAACGGATCGTCGACCTCGACCTCGCGGGCCACGGTCACGCCGTCGTTGGTGATGGTCGGCGCGCCCCACTTCTTGTCCAGGACGACGTAGCGGCCCTTGGGGCCGAGCGTCACCTTGACGGCGTTGGCGAGGGCGTCCACGCCACGCTCGAGGGAACGGCGGGCGTTCTCGTCGAACTCCAGAATCTTCGGCATCTCGTTGATGCACCTTCCTGATGGGTCTCGGTTCCTGCGAAAGACACGCGCCCCAGGGGCCCGAACGGGTCAGGCCGCCCGGGGCGGTGCCGGATGCTGCGGGTGCTGCGTCAGGAGATGACGGCCAGCACGTCGCGCGCGGAGAGGATGAGGTACTCCTCGCCGGAGTACTTGACCTCGGTGCCGCCGTACTTGCTGTAGATGACCTTGTCGCCGACGTTCACGTCGAGCGGGACGCGGTTGCCGTTGTCGTCGATGCGGCCCGGGCCGATGCTCAGGACCTCGCCCTCCTGGGGCTTCTCCTTCGCGGTGTCCGGGATGACCAGGCCGGAGGCCGTGGTCTGCTCCGCGTCGAGGGGCTTGACGACGATGCGGTCCTCGAGAGGCTTGATGTTGACCGACACGATGTCGACCTCCACTTTCGAAGTTGTCGAGAGGGTGTTGCACGGTTCGGGTCGACCGCTTCGTCGTGCGCCGTCGCGGGGATCGCACGGTCCGCAGTCGCTGGCACCCTCGGAGTGAGAGTGCCAACGCGAATCTAGCACTCGGTCCCCGTGAGTGCCAGCAGGGTCCTCCGCCTGCCAGGATGGCGGACGTGGACCTCGAGGCGTTCCGCTGGCTGCTCACCGAGCCGGGCCAGCAGCTGCTGGCCCGGGCCACCCGTGTGTACGTCGACCACGGCGGCGACCCGGTGCGGACCGCGACCGCGCTGCGCACCGGCGCCACCGTCACGCCGGAGCACGCCGCGGCCGCGCTGACCCAGGTGGACCTGCGCGCCCGGGCGGTGCCGAAGCTGGGCGAGGACGCGGCCCGGATGTACTTCACGCCCGAGGGCCTCGAGCAGGCCACCCGCGCCCGGGTCGCCGCGCACCGGGCCGCGCGGGTCGCCCTCGTCGGCCCGGCGAGCGTGCTGGACCTGGGCTGCGGCATCGGCGGCGACCTGGTGGCGCTGGCCCGGGCCGGGCTGACCGTGGCCGGGATCGACCGCGACGAGCTGCGGGTCGAGGTGGCCCGGGCGAACCTCGCCGCGCTCTCCCTCGGCGGGGCGGTGCAGGTCGCGGAGGCGCAGGACGTGGACGTCACGCCCTTCGGGGTGGTGTTCGCCGACCCCGCCCGTCGTACCGCGCGGGGCCGGGTGTTCGACGTCGAGGGCTGGTCGCCGTCGTGGGACTTCGTGACCGGCCTGCTGGCCCGGCCGTCGGTGGTCAAGGTCGCGCCGGGGATCCCGCACGAGCAGCTCCCGCACGACGTCGAGGCCGAGTGGGTCTCCGACGAGGGCGACGTCAAGGAGGCGGCGCTCTGGTCGCCGCAGCTCGCGTCCGCGCGGCGCCGGGCCACGGTGATCCGGGGCGGCGGGCTGGCGTCTCTGACCGACGAGGACGACCCGGGGGCGGAGGTGCGCCCGGTCGGCCGGTGCCTCTACGAGCCCGACGGCGCGGTGATCCGGGCCGGCCTGGTGACCGCCGTCGCGGCCGGCGTGGACGGCGGCCTCGTCGACGAGCACATCGCCTACGTCACCAGCGACGCGGCGTTCCACACGCCGTTCGCCCGCGCCTACGAGGTGCTCGAGGAGCTGCCGTTCAAGGAGAAGCAGCTCAAGGCCGCGCTGCGGGCCCGCGGCATCGGCCGCCTCACGATCAAGAAGCGCGGCGTGAACGTCACGCCCGACGACCTCCGTAAGCGGCTGTCCCTGCACGGCGAGCAGGACGCCACCATCGTGCTGACCCGGGTGTCCGGCAAGGGCACGTGCCTGCGGGTCCGCCCCTTCTAGTCGCCGACCCGTCAGCTAGTAGGCGGGGTCACCGGCGTGTCGCACAGCAAGTGACGGGTCGATATCGGCTGGCGTCCTCCATCGGGTGTGACGACACTGGGCCGGTGGTCTCCCTCTCGCAGCTGCTCGCCTTCGGGCTGGCCGCGCTCGTGCTCATCGCGATCCCGGGACCGAGCGTGGTCTTCGTGATCGGTCGGGCGCTGGCCTACGGCCGCGGCGTCGCGCTGGCCACGGTGCTCGGGAACTCCCTCGGCCTGCTGGTCGTGCTCGCGCTCGTGGCGGTCGGCCTCGGCGTGGTCGTGCAGGAGTCCGTCGTGGTCTTCACCGTGCTCAAGCTGCTCGGCGCGGCGTACCTCGTGCACCTCGGCGTGCGGGCGGTCCGGCACCGGCGCGCGTTCACCGTCACCGACCGGCGTACGACGGACGCGGTGCTCCCGCGCCGCCGGGCCGTGCGCCAGGGCTTCGTGGTGGGGGTCTCGAACCCCAAGGCGTTCATGATCTTCGCGGCCGTGCTTCCGCAGTTCGTCGACCGCGGCGAGGGGCACGTCCAGGTGCAGATGCTGCTGCTGGGACTGCTGGCGTTCTGCATCGGGCTCGGGTCGGACAGCGTGTGGGCGCTCGCGGCCGCGCGGCTGCGCACCTGGTTCGACGCGTCCCCGAGGCGTGGCGAGGCGATGGGCGCGGTGGGCGGGCTGTCGATGATCGGGCTGGGTCTCGGGGTCGCGGTGACCGGCAGCCCGCAGTGACCGGCCGCGCCGACCCGTCACTTGCTGCGCGACACGCCGGTGACCCTGCCTACCAGGTGACGGGTCGGCGTCAGGCGTCGCGGGCGTAGGTCGCCGGCGGGGTGCCGACGACGGCGGTGAACGCCCGGGTCAGGTGCGCCTGGTCGGTGTACCCGAGCTCGGTCGCGAGAGCGGCCCAGTCGACGGCCTGCCCGCCGTGCGCGGCGGCCGCCGCATCCAGGATCCGGAACCGCGCGATCACCCACTTCGGGCCGATGCCGACGTAGTCGGTGAACAGCCGTTGCAGCGAGCGCAGGCTGGTCGAGGCCCGCTCCGCGAGCTGCTCGGCGCGGGTCAGGCTGCGGTCCTCCTCCGCCTGCGCGACCAGCGCCCGGACCACGGCGACGACCGGGTCCGGACGGGGATCGAGGGCGAGGAGGTACTCCTCCAGCGCCGCCACCATCTCGGCAACCCCGACGTCACCGAGCACCCGTGCGGCGACCGGCCGGTCGTCCAGGCCGAGCAGGTCACCCGCGGGCGTCACCGTGCCGGACAGCGTGCCGACGCTGCGCCCCAGGACCGGCCGGAAGCCGCCGGGGTGGAACGCGACGCCGATCGTGTGGCCGGTGCCCTCCAGCGTCCGGACGAACGGCTTGCGGCTGATCCCGTGCACCAGCAGCCGGCCGTGCTCGGCGGCCAGGTGCACCCGCGGCTGCGGCACGACCTGCTGGCGGTGCGGCTGGTCGGTCCGCCACCCGACGTACCAGTGGTAGTCGACCGTCTCCGCGAGCGCGTCGCTCGCCGGCACCCGCTCGACCTCGATGGCTCGGGCGGCCTCGGTCGGGCGGAGGATCGCCTCCGGGCTGCCCCGCTGGTCGCTCATGCCGGGATCCTGTCGCGTTTGTCCAAGACCGTCACCGACCGCGCTCCGTAGCGTCGCCGCCATGACCTACACCAGGACAGCGACCTGCCGGTTCGACGTGGCCTCGTGGAAGGAGCAGGTCTTCATCGACGTCGACCCGGGCGAGGGTACGACGGCCGGGGACGCCTACTACCCGAAGCGCGGGCTGTCGCACGCCGAGGTGGGCTACGCCTACACCGGGGACGTGGAGGGCACGTCGAGGCTGCAGTACCTGATCGCGTACACGGCCGACGCGGCTCCGGTGCTCGGCCTGGAGCAGTTCACGGGCTCGGTCGACGGGCACGAGGGCACCTGCGTGTTCCGGCACGTCGGCAGCCAGGACTCCGGCGCGGTCACCGCGCACCTCGAGGTGGTGCCGGGGCTCGGTACCGGCGGCCTGGAGGGGCTGCGCGGGGAGGCGGAGCTCCGGATCGCGGGGCACAGCGAGGACGGCTACGAGCTGGTGCTGCGCTACGACCTGGACTGAGGCCGGGACCACCTGGTCCGCCCGCCGACCCGTCACTTCCTGCGCGACACGCCGCCGAGACTGCCAACCAGGTGACGGGTCGCGGAAAACCGGGGGTCAGACGCGGCGGCCCAGAGCGTTCAGGAGCCGGTCCTGAGCCGAGGCGTCGGGGGCCGGCTCGACCGGGTCGGCGATGACGCCGTTCTGGCGCATCACGTCGCCCATCGCGTCGACCTGCGCCTGCAGGCGCTCGACGTCGCGCGGGTCGATGGTCTCGTCCTGGCCGGTGGCCCGGGCCAGGTCCCAGCCGTGCACCACGAGGTCGAAGCCGATGAACCCGTCCACGCTCTGGCCGAACGAGGAGCGGCCGAGCCGCCCGTCGTACTCCTGGGCGAGCTTGTCCGGGTCCGCGAGGTCGGCCTCCATCTGGTCGCGGACGGCGGTCCACGCACCGACGGGGTCCTCCTCGACCGACGGGTGCTCGACCGCGGACCGGCCGACGAGCTGCTGGAACCGGCCGTGCACGTCGACGAGGTGGGCGACGAGGTCGCGGGCGGTCCACTGCTCGCAGGGGGACGGGTTCGCCCAGGCGTCGTCGGGAACCCCTTCGATGCGGTCGGTCATGGTGGCGGCGAGACGGCGGTAGCGGTCGGTGACGGACTCCATGGAGCCGAGCCAACCACCAATCCGCCCGGCCCGGGAGTCCGCCGACCCGTCACTTCCTGCGCGACACGCCGGTGACCCTGCCCACCAGTTGACGGGTCGGCGTCAACAGCCGGTGCGGGGAACGCCTGCCACCGGGACCGGGAGGTGCCCGGGCGCGGTGGTCCGGCCGAGCAGCACCGAGACCAGTGCGGCCATCGCCTCCGGGGTGTCGCCGAAGGTCGCGAGCCGGGCCCGGGCGGCGGCGCTGGGGCCCAGGACGTAGGGGGTGTCGAGGGCGACCACGACGTCGCCGCGCACCGGTCGGCCGCGGTAGCCGACCAGCCGGACGCTGGTGGCCTTCGCCTTCTTCCTGCGGACCACGGGCAGGCCGGCGGCGGCTGCGGCCGCGCGGAACCGGGCGACCGCGGTGGCCGGGCCGGTGACCTTGACCTTGCGGCCGACCAGCCGGCCGGAGCACGGCCCGGAGACCGAGGTGAGCGCCGCCGCGGACAGCCGCCGGGACAGGGCGGCGCTCGACCCGGGCGGGCGCGGCCGCGTCGGAGCGGACCGGTGGTGCAGCATCAGCGCCACCATCCGGGTCGCGGCCTGGTCGAGCCGGGTGTGGTCGAGCCGGCCGTCGCGGACCGCCGAGACGATCCCGTCGCGGGCGGCCCGCGGGTCGGGCGGCATCAGCAGCACGTCCTCACCCGCCTTCAGCGCGCGCACCGCCGCGCGGGCGGTGCCGTAGCGCTGGGTGACGGCGCCCATCTCGAGCGAGTCGGTGAAGGCCACGCCCCGGAAGCCCAGCCGCCCGCGCAGCAGGCCGGTGACCGCGGCGTGCGACAGCGACGACGGCACGCGCGGGTCGAGGGCACGTACGTCGAGGTGCCCCACCATCACCGCGGACGCCCCGGCCGCGATGCCGGAGCGGAACGGCACCAGGTCGCGCTTCTCGAGCTGCCGCACCGACTGCCGCTGCACCGGCAGCCCGACGTGGCTGTCGGTGGTGACCGAGCCGTGCCCCGGGAAGTGCTTGAGCACCGGGACGACCCCTGCCGAGGCGAACCCCTTCACCGCCGCGGTGACGTGGTCCGCCACCCGGGCCGGCGAGGAGCCGGCGCTGCGGGCGCCGATCGCGGGGTCCGCCGGACCCGAGGTGACGTCGGTGTCGGGGGCGAAGTCGAGGTTGAACCCCATCGCGCTGAGCTCCGCGCCGCTGGCGGCGTAGACGGACCGGGTCAGGCCCGCGTCACCGGCCGCGCCCGCACTCATGAAGGCCGGGAAGGCGGTGGCCCCGGCGGTGACCCGCGTGACCAGGCCGCCCTCCTGGTCGACGCCGACCAGCACCGGCCAGGGGCGGTGCACGCCGCGCTGCAGCGCGTGGTTGCTGCGGGCGATCTGCGCGGCGCCCGCGACGTTCGCGCTGAACGGGATGACCCCGCCGAGGTGCAGCCGGTTGACCAGGGCGGTGGGCGCACCGGTGCCGGAGTAGGACGCGACGATCACCTGGCCGGCCCGCTCGCGCAGCGACAGCCGCCCGACGTAGGCCCGGGCCCGGGCGATCTCCGCGTCCGTCGGCCCCCAGCCGCCCGGCACCGGTAGCGGCCGGAAGTGGCCGGTCCCGCTGGTGCCGCCGAGCTGCCAGCTCCCGGCGGCCGAGGCGGGCCGCGGGTCGTCCCGGACGGCGGCGGTGCCGCAGCCGGACAGGGCGAGCAGGACCGCCGTCGCGGCGGCCGTCCCGACCCGTCGTGCACGCATCCGGCCAGTGTGCCAACGTCCTCCGAACCCGGGCAAAACCCCCTGACGGTCCAGCGTGGGCACGCGGACGTACAGCGCGCCGCCATGGCGGCTGGGACCTGGCCGTGCGGCTCGCCCGCCACCTGGACGCGTGGACCGCGGCGCAGCCGTACACCCCGCACGTGCACTCCGGCGACGTCGGCTTGCGCTCCGGTGCGGACGCGGTCGACGGGACCCTGCTGGCCTGGGACGTCGACGGCACGCCGGTGGCCGCGGGGCTGCTCGACGCGGGCGTGCTGCGGCTGGTCCTCGCGCCCGGCTGGTCGGCCTCGACGGATCTGGCGACGCGGGTCGCGGCGCAGTGCGCGGACCTGGCGTACGGCGACGCGCTGTCCGGTACGGCGCTCCGTCAGCAGCTGCTCGCGACGGGATGGTCGGCCGACCCGGACCCGTGGGTGGTGCTGCACAAGGACCTCGGCGCGGCCGACGCGGACCACGACGACCCGCGCTCCCGGGCCCGGGCCGGCGCCGGCGGGATCCGCGTGCACACGCCGGCGTCGAACGAGGCGGCGGTGCGCGCCCACGAGTCCTGCGGGCTGCGCCGCGTGGACGTGACGACGGCGGTCACCCGGGTGGGGTGACCGCCGTCGGTCGAAGGCTGCTCGCCGGTCAGGGCAGGTAGTACATCGGGTTCGGCAGCTTGAACGTCTTGTCGGCGTAGCCGCCGGACAGGTCGCTGAACTGGTCGCCGAAGTTGCCCTTGATGTCGTAGCCGAGGGACTCGATGTACTTGCGGGTCTCGGACTTCACCTCGATGGTCGAGCAGGCCTTGTCGCCGGTCTCGTCGCAGGTGGTCCAGGAGTGCGCGATGTCCTTGAGGAACACGTTGTCCGGGTTGTCGCCCACCCGCGTGGTCGTCACCGGGAAACCGGTGTCCGTCAGGTTCTTCTCGGTGCCGGCGCGCTGCGTCTCCGGACGCCCGGTCAGGAAGAACACCGTGTAGCCCTTCGCCTGCGCCTTCTGCGCCAGCTGCGGCATCCCGAACACGGCCGGGAACGCGGCGCCGTTCACGAACGCGGCGTTCGTGGTCGGGTTGTAGGCGAAGTTGCTGTAGATCTCGTAGTTGTAGGTGTTCAGCGACGTGTCGTCGACGTCGAGCAGGATCGCCTTCTTCGCACCCTTGGATGCCTTCGCGTCACCGAGGTAGCCGGTGGCGGACTTCTCGATCCGGGCCACCTCCTTGGCGTAGGCGCCGTCGGCGGAGGGGACGTGGTTGGCGGTGCCGAACGGCGTGGTTCCGTCGATCGAGTCCTTGTAGTAGGCCTTGATGGCGGTGCGGACCTGGTCGATGTTCTGGATCTGGTGGGAGTTCGTCGGGTTCGCCGGCGGGGCCGGGACGGGCTGGAACGTGCGCGAGACGGCGCCGGTCTGGAGGCCGAGGACCGCGAGCGCGGCGAGGGCCGCGACGACGGGCAGGGCGGTCAGGCGACGGGTGCGCGCCTTGGTGCTGGGGGTCATGGGTGGACGCCTTCCGAGGAGTGAGAACCGCAGTTGCACACTGCAAGGGGTCAGGCTGCCACGCACCGGCCCGGCAGGTCACCAGAAAAACGGCTAAGAACTCATAACGGTCATCGCGGACCGAGCACGACCGCCGAGCGCGCCGGCACGACGACCCGGCCGGCCTCGACCCGCAGGTCGTCCCAGGCCAGCAGGGGTACGTCGTCCCCGGCGACGGCGCACGCCCACGGGTCGCCGGCGAGGTTCACCAGGACCGTGCAGGTCCCGCGGACCGAGCGCAGCCGCCGGTCCTGCCAGGTGACGGAGACCCGATCCAGCCGGGCGTCGCGGAGGTCAGGGCGGTCCCGGCGGAGCGCGATCAGGTCGCGGTACCACCGCAGCAGCCGGGCGTGCGGCTCGCGCGCCGGCTCGGCCCAGTCGAGCCGGGACCGCTCGAAGGTGGCGGGGTCCTGCGGGTCGGGGACGGCGTCCTCGCTCCAGCCGTGGGACCCGAACTCCGCCTTCCGGCCGGCGGCCGTCGCCGCGGCGATCTCGGGGTTCGTGTGGTCGGTGAAGAACTGCCACGGCGTCCGGGCGCCCCACTCCTCCCCCATGAACAGCATCGGCGTCCACGGGGACGTCAGCAGCAGCGCCGCCCCGCAGGCCAGCGCGCCCGGCTCGAGGTCGAGCTGCGCGCCGGAGAGCCGGTCCCCCTGGGCGCGGTTGCCGACCTGGTCGTGGGTCTGCAGCGAGGCGACGAAGTGCCAGCCGGGGACGGTGGCCGGGTCGACCGGGCGGCCGTGCGGGCGGCCCCGGAAGGTCGACATCGTGCCGTCGTGGAAGAACGGCGTGCGCAGCACCTTGGCGACCGCGTCCGGGTCCGCGAAGTCGGCGTAGTACCCCTGGGTCTCGCCGGTCAGCGCGACGTGCAGCGCGTGGTGCACGTCGTCGGCCCACTGGCCGTGCAGCCCGAGGCCGCCCACCGCGGCACCCGCACCGCGCGGGGTGACGGTGCGCGGGTCGTTGCGGTCGGACTCGGCGACCAGCCACACCGTCCGCCCGGTGGAGGCGGCCAGCGCGTCCACCTCGCGGGCCATCTCCTCCAGGACGTGCAGCGCGGAGTCGTCGTGCAGCTCGTGCACGGCGTCGAGCCGCAGCCCGTCGAGGTGGAAGTCGCGCAGCCACTGCCGGGCGTTGTCGAGCACCCAGCGGCGTACCTCCAGGCTCTCGGCGCCGTCGAGGTTCAGCGCCTGGCCCCAGGGGGTGACGTAGCGGTCGTCGAAGTACGGTCCGAGCTCGCCGAGGTAGTTGCCGTCCGGGCCGAGGTGGTTGTAGACCACGTCGAGGCAGACGCCCAGGCCGAGGCCGTGCGCGGCGTCGACGAACCGGTGCAGCGCGGCGGGCCCGCCGTAGACCTCGTGGACGGAGTACGGCGCGACGCCGTCGTAGCCCCAGTTGTGCCGGCCGGGGAAGGACGCGAGCGGCAGCAGCTCGACCACGTCGACGCCCAGGTCCACGAGGTGCGGCAGCCGGGCGGCGGCCGCGTCGAGGGTGCCCTCGGGGGTGAACGTGCCGACGTGCGCCTCGTAGAGCACCGCGCTCTCGAGCGGGACGCCGCGCCAGTCCTGGTCGGTCCAGCGCAGCGCGGAGGCGTCGAAGGCCGCCGACCAGCCGTGCGGGCCGTCGGGCAGCCGCAGCCCGCGCGGGTCGGGGCGCGGGTCGCCGCCGTCCAGCGAGAACGCGTAGCGGTCGCCGTCGGCGAGGTCCGGGCCGCCCCGCCACCAGCCGCCGTCGACGCGGGTGAGCGGCTGCCGGCCGCCGGCGAGCAGCAGGTCGACCGTGGCGGCGTGCGGCGCCCACAGGGAGGGGCTCATCGCAGGTGCACCTTGCGCAGCAGGGCGACCGGGTAGTCCGCGAGCACGTCGGCGCAGCGGTTGACCTCGCCGCCGTGCAGGGCGCCGGTCAGCTCGTCGCGCCACAGCCCCTCCGGCAGCGTGAACGTCGCGTCGCCCCAGCCCCCGACCACCTCGAGACGACGGGGTGCGCGGGTCGCGAGCACCGCGACCTCGCCGCCGCGGACGAAGCCGACGAGGTGCCGGGAGGTGCCGAGGAGCGGCTCGTACGTCGACCGGTCGGCGAACGGCTCGCGCAGGTCCCGTCGCAGGACCAGGGCCGCGTGGGTGACCAGCAGCTTCTCGTCGGAGAGGTCGCGCGGGGCCTCGCGCCGCACGTGCGCCAGCCGCTCGCGCCGGTCGTCGTAGTCGACCGGACGCCGGTTGTCGGGGTCGACCAGGGAGAGGTCGACGAGCTCGCAGCCCTGGTAGGTGTCCGGCACGCCCGGCAGGGTCAGCTGGAGCAGCTTCTGGCCCAGCACCAGGGCCCGAACGGCCTCGGTGTTGTGGTCGACGGCGGTGCGCACCAGCGCCGCCAGCTCGCCGGGGCGGCCGGCGTCGGCGGCGAGCGCCAGCACCCGGGCTTCGTACTCCGGGTCGGGGTCGAGCCACGACGTGCGCTGCTTCGACTCGCGCATCGCCTTGACGAGGTAGCCCTTGACCCGCTCCTCGTCGGCCGGTCCCAGGCCCGCGAGGGTCTGCCACATCAGGTGCGCGGTCGGGGCGTCGACGTCCCGCTCGGCCGCGGCCTCCGCGAACGCCTCGGAGCAGCGCTGCCAGGCCTCGGCGTCCCCGGCCACGGCGGCGAGCCGGGCCCGCACGTCCTCGCTGCGCTTGGTGTCGTGGGTGGACAGCGTGGTCATGCCGAGTGGCCAGTGGGCCTGCTGGTGGGCGGCCCAGGTGTGCAGGTCGTCGGCGGAGGCCACGTCGAGCAGGTCGGGGTCCCCGCCGACCTCGTTGAGGCCGACCTGGCGGTGCCAGCGGTAGAACGCGGTGTCCTCGATGCCCTTGGCCATCACGGGGCCCCAGGTCTGCTGGAGCCGGATCGCGAAGTCGCGGGCGGCGGCGTCGGTGGGGCCGGTGGCCAGGCCGACCAGGGCCTCGAGCTCCGGCTTCAGGTCCGGCCGCACGGCCGCGGCCCGGTCGCCGGCCCGGGTCAGCCGCTCCCGGGCCAGGTCGTCGACCGTGCCGGCCGGGCCGACGTAGGCGCGGTAGACCTCGCACGCCACCAGCAGCTCGGCCACCGCAGCGGTCAGCCGGTCCGGGTCGGTGTCGGGGAGCGCCTCGTGGGCGCGGCGGACCAGCCGCCGGTGCTCGGGGACCAGCACGTGGTCGACGACCTGGCGCTTGGACTCCTCGACGACGTGCTCCAGCGACGGGTCGCCGCCGGTGGCGGTCCAGGCGTCCTGCAGGGCGGGGGCGGTCGCCGGGTCCAGCAGCGCGGCGGAGACCACCTTGGCGGCGTCGTAGCCGGTGGTGCCGTCGCACGCCCAGGGCGGCAGGGTCTCGTCGCCCTCGAGGATCTTCTCGACCCAGATGGCGGTGCCCGGGCGCAGCGCGGCGCGCAGCCGGTCGACGTACCCGGCCGGGTCGGCCAGCCCGTCGGGGTGGTCGATCCGGAAGCCCTCGACGATGCCGCGGTGGTTGAGGTCGAGGAGCACCCGGTGCGTGGCCTCGAAGACGTCCGGCTCCTCGACCCGGACCGCGATCAGCCCGTCGATGTCGAAGAAGCGCCGGTAGTTGAGCACGTCGTCCTTCTCCCGCCAGCCGGCGAGCAGGTAGTGCTGCCGGGCCAGCACGTCGGCCACGTCGGCGGCGGCGTCGCCGTCCCAGGTGCCGGGCGCGACCGGGAAGACGTGGTCGTGGTAGCGGAGGACCCGCTCGCCGTTCTCCTCCCCGAGCCGCAGGTCGCCCTTCGCGAGCACGTCGGCCAGGCTCTCCCAGAGCACCGGCAGCCCGATCTTCCCGTCCAGGGCGTCCCAGTCGACGTCGAACCAGTGCGCGTGCGCCGCGTCCCGGCCGTGCGCGAGCACGTCCCACAGCGGGGCGTTGCTGCTCTCGGGGGCGACCAGGGCCATGTGGTTGGGCACCACGTCGACCACGAGCCCGAGCCCGTGCTGGCGGGCGGTCGCGGCGAGCCGCTCCAGGCCGTCGGCGCCGCCGAGCTCGTCGCTGATCCGGTCGTGGTCGAGGACGTCGTAGCCGTGCATCGAGCCGGGCACGGCCTGCAGCACCGGGGACAGGTAGAGGTGGCTGACGCCGAGGTCGGCGAGGTACGGCACGGCCTCCTGCACGTCGGCGAAGGTGAAGCCGGCGTGCAGCTGGAGTCGGTAGGTCGCGGTCACTGCTGCGACCTACCCGCAAAGGCGCTGGCTGACACCGGTGACTCAGCCCACGTTGGCGCGCTCGGCACCGACGGTCGTGTCGTCGCCGTGGCCGGTGTGCACCACGGTGTCGTCCGGCAGCGTGAACAGCTGCTCCCGGATCGAGCCGACCAGCACGTCGGGGTCGCTGAACGACCGGCCGGTCGCGCCGGGTCCGCCCTGGAAGAGGGTGTCGCCGGTGAACACGCAGCCGAGGTCGTCGGCGACCAGGCAGACCGCGCCCGGGGCGTGCCCGGGCGTGTGCAGGACCCGCAGCGTGGTGCCCGCGACCTCGATCTCCTGGCCGTCGGCGAGGTCGGCGTCCCAGAGCTCGTCGGCGTGGGTCAGCTCCCACAGCGGCCGGTCGTCCGGGTGCAGCAGGATCGGCGCGGTGACCCGCTCCCGCAGCGCGGGCGCGACGCGGACGTGGTCGTCGTGGGCGTGGGTGCAGACGATCGCCTTGACCCGCCGGTCCCCCACCACCGCGAGGATGCCGTCGACGTCGTGCGGGGCGTCGATGACCACGCACTCCTCGTCGTCCCCGACCACCCAGACGTTGTTGTCGACGTCGAAGGTCTCGCCGTCGAGGGAGAACGTGCCCGACGTGACGCCGTGGTCGACCCGCGCGCTCACAGGATCACCACGCTGCGCAGCACGCCGCCTTGGTGCATCTTGTCGAAGGCCGTCTCCACGTCGTCGAGCCCGATCTCCTCGGTCACGAACGCGTCGAGGTCGAGCCGGCCCTGCTGGTAGAGGTCCACCAGCATCGGGAAGTCGCGCGACGGGAGGCAGTCGCCGTACCAGCTCGACTTGAGGGACCCGCCGCGGCCGAACACGTCGATCAGCGGGATCTCGGGGACCAGCATGTCCGGGGTCGGCACGCCCACGAGTACGACGGTCCCGGCCAGGTCGCGCGCGTAGAACGCCTGCTTCCACGTCTCGGGCCGGCCGACCGCGTCGATCACGACGTCGGCGCCGTGCCCGCCGGTCAGCTCCTGGATCGCCGCGACCGGGTCCTGGCCGCCGCTGTTCACGGTGTGGGTGGCGCCCAGGTTGCGGGCCCACTCCAGCTTCTGGTCGTCGAGGTCGACCGCGATGATCGTGCCGGCCCCGGCCAGCCGGGACCCGGCCACCGCCGCCGCGCCCACGCCGCCGCAGCCGATCACCGCGACGCTCTGGCCGCGGCCCACGCCGCCGGTGTTGATGGCCGCGCCGAGCCCGGCCATCACCCCGCACCCGAGCAGCCCGACCGCGGCCGGCCGGGCCGAGGGGTCGACCTTGGTGCACTGGCCGGCGGCGACCAGGGTCTTGTCGGCGAACGCGCCGATCCCGAGCGCCGGGGACAGCTCGGTGCCGTCCTCGAGCGTCATCGTCTGGGTGGCGTTGAAGGTGGCGAAGCAGTACCACGGCTCGCCGCGCCGGCAGGCCCGGCAGTCACCGCACACGGCGCGCCAGTTCAGCACCACGAAGTCACCGGGGGCGACCTCGGTGACCCCGTCCCCGACCGACTCCACCACGCCGGCGGCCTCGTGCCCGAGGAGGAACGGGAACTCGTCGTTGATGCCGCCCTCCCGGTAGTGCAGGTCGGTGTGGCAGACCCCGCAGGCCTGCACCTGCACGACCGCCTCGCCGGGCCCGGGATCGGGGACGAGCACGGTCTCGATCGAGACCGGCTCTCCCTTGGCGCGTGCGACGACGCCGCGTACCTGCTGCATGTGGGGAGTCTCCTCGTGGTCGGGGGTGGTCGGGGCTGTCGGGTCTCGGGGTGTCGGTCAGGGGGTGGGCTCGCGCGCCCAGTCCACGGACTCCTGCGTGCCCAGGTCCGCGCGCATCTGCGGGTGGGCGAGGTAGAGCAGCAGGAACGCGCCGAGCCGGGAGCCGTCGACCGAGAGGTACCTCGGGTCGATGCCCAGCACGCGGTCGTCCTCGGTGCGGGGCTCGCCCCGCCAACCGTAGGCGGCCCCCGTCACCCGTTCCACCGACGCCTCCGGCCTGACCACCAGGGGGACCAGCGCGGCGCGGGGCACGACGCCCTCCAGGTCGTCCCACCGCACCTGCCAGCCGGTGGCGAGCCGGCGCAGCTCGACGCCCTGAGCGGTGACGTAGACACCGCCCGCCCGCACCCGCCCCGCGAGCACGGGAAGGAGGGGGACGAGCGCGACCAGGCCGACGAGACCGGAGAACACCGCCCAGCCGGTGCTGCCGGCGTCGAGCGCGGTCACCAGGCCCGCCGCCCCGGCGGCCACGACG
>Ga0308173_10000486_pt1 | contig 16842 bp, 16 predicted proteins | sample PhyPR1_FD_203716 | JGI IMG/M metagenome (GOLD analysis project Ga0308173, IMG submission 203716) | Soil microbial communities from UC Gill Tract Community Farm, Albany, California, United States - DLSLS.P.R1 | ecosystem: Environmental > Terrestrial > Soil > Agricultural land | place: USA...
ATTACCTCGATTGCATACATACAGGACAGCCGAAATGAACCGTAGCGTTGCCGCCAGCGCGGCCGTACCCGCCCGACGAATGTTGCTGAAGGCCGGCGCTGGTGCGGCGGCGGCCATGATGGTGCTACCGCCATGCTCCGCCGCCTCCGCTGGCTTGTCGCCGGCCCAAGACAGCGTCCCGACCCCGCCATCCATGACTCGAGGAGCCGAACCCATGAACACGATCACCGCCCAGGACGGCACGACGATCTACTACAAGGACTGGGGTACCGGACAGCCGGTCGTGTTCAGTCATGGATGGCCGCTTTCGTCGGATGCCTTCGAAGATCAGATGTTCTTTCTCGCGTCCCGCGGCTATCGCTGCATTGCCCACGACCGGCGTGGCCACGGCCGCTCGGGCCAATCGTGGGGCGGGAACGACCTCGATACCTATGCCGATGATCTCGCGGCGCTCGTCGAAAAGCTCGACCTCAAAGGCGCAATCCACGTCGGTCACTCGACGGGTGGCGGCGAGGTTGCGCGCTACATCGGTCGCCATGGAACCCGACGCGTATCGAAAACGGCGCTCATCGGGGCCATCCCGCCCCTGATGCTGAAGACCCCTGCCAATCCGGCTGGCACGCCGATCGAGGCTTTCGATCAGATGCGCGCTGCCGTTCAGGCGGATCGATCGCAGTTCTTCAAGGACCTGAGCTTGCCTTTCTACGGTTACAACCGGCCCGCGGCAACCATCTCCGAGGGCGTACGCGAATCGTTCTGGCTGCAAAGCATGATGTGCGGCTTTCCGGGCGCCTATTTCTGCATCAAAGCGTTTTCCGAGACCGATCTCACCGAGGACCTGAAGAGAATCGACGTGCCTGCGCTCGTCCTGCATGGGGATGACGATCAGATTGTTCCGTACGCCGATTCGGCCCTGCTCTCCGCGAAGATCATCAAGAACGCCGAGCTCGTGATCTACAAAGGCGCGCCGCATGGCATGTGCACCACGCTCAAGGACAAGGTGAACGAGGAGCTTCTTCGTTTCATCATGTCCTAGCGGGCAACCGCTTTCATCGCTCCATCGCGCGGCATGTAGCGTCCGAGTGATGGAGCGCGGGCTTGTCGGCGGCCTGTCAGTACCTCGCGTTGCCCGGTGTGCGTGGAAACGGGATGACGTCGCGCACGTTGGAAAGTCCCGTCACGTAAGCGACCGTCCGCTCGAAGCCCAGGCCGAAGCCGGCGTGCGGCACTGTCCCGTAGCGGCGCAAGTCGCGATACCAGCCGTAGTGCGCGGGATCGAGCCCGGTTTCCACCATGCGCGCGTCGAGCACGTCCAGGCGCTCCTCGCGCTGGCTGCCGCCGATGATCTCGCCGATGCCGGGCGCCAGGACGTCCATGGCGGCGACCGTGCGGCCGTCGTCGTTGACGCGCATGTAGAAGGCCTTGATCGCCTTGGGGTAGTTCGTGACGATCACCGGGCGGCCGGCGTGCTTCTCCGTGAGGTAGCGCTCGTGCTCCGACTGCAGGTCGATGCCCCATGACACCGGGAATTCGAATTTCTGCTTCGCGCCCTCGAGGACCGCAATGGCCTCGGTGTAATCCATGCGCGCGAACTCCGAGTTGACGATTCCGCTCAGCTTGGCGATCACGCCCTTTTCGATGCGCTCGTCGAAAAAAGCCATGTCGTCGCCCCGCTCCGCCAGCACCGTTGCGAAGATGTGCTTCACGAGCGCTTCGGCCAGGTCTGCGTTGTCGGCCAGCGCCGCGAAGGCGATTTCCGGCTCGATCATCCAGAACTCGGCCAGGTGCCGGCTCGTGTTGGAGTTTTCGGCACGGAACGTCGGCCCGAACGTATAGACCTTGGACAATGCAAGGCAATACGCTTCGACGTTGAGTTGCCCCGACACGGTGAGAAACGCCTCGCGTCCGAAGAAGTCCCGGGCGAAGTCGATCTTGCCCTCGGGCGTACGCGGCAGGTTGGCAAGATCGAGCGTCGAGACGCGGAACAAGGCGCCGGCGCCCTCGGCATCGGATGCCGTGATGATGGGCGTGTTGACCCAGCAAAAGCCATGCTGGTCGAAAAAGCCGTGAATCGACTTGGCGATCGTGTGCCGAACGCGTGTGACGGCGCCCATGACATTCGTGCGCGGGCGCAGGTGCGCCACTTCGCGCAGGAACTCGAGCGTGTGCGGCTTCGGTTGGATGGGATACGTGTCGGGATCATCCACCCAGCCGACGACGCGGATCGTCTCCGCCTGCATTTCGTAGGGCTGGCCCTTGGCCGGCGACGGCACGATCTTCCCGGTGGCTTCGACGGAGCAGCCCGCGGTGAGATGCAGCACTTCGCTCGCATAGTTCGGAAGCGTTCCGGGAGCCACGACTTGAACGGGATGGAATCCCGAGCCGTCGCCCACGTGCACGAATGAAAGCCCGGCCTTGGAATCGCGTCGCGTGCGCACCCAGCCGGTGACGGTCACGTCGGTGTCCGGCTTGGCACGGCCGGCGAGGATATCGGCGCACGAAAGACGCATCATCGTTTCTCCGATCAGACAACGCCCGCCTCGCGCAGTACGGCGCGGGCGAGCGTGGGATAGTCGCTGGTGATGGCATCGACGCCCCAGGCCAGGAGTGTCTGGATGTCTTCATGCGTATTGCCCTGCCACCCCGTCACCTTGAGCCCGGCAGCGTGCGCCTCGTGCACGCGCTGCGCGCTGCCGGTCTTGATGGGGATCGCACAGCGCGTGGCGCCCACCCGCTCGGCCGTCGCAAGGTCGTCGGCCGTCTCGAAGCGCGCGATGAAGCCACGCCGCTGCTTCGGCGCCAGCCTGGCGACCGCTTCGAGCGCCACCGGGTCGAACGACGTCACCGTGGCACGCGCCGCGATGCCGTATCGGCTGATCGCCGCCAACACGAGTTGTGCAACGCGGTCCAGCCGAGCCGGCGTGTCGGTCTTGATCTCGATTTCCATGTCGTCGACACCGGCCAGGAGGTCGAGGACGTCGGTCAGCGTCGGCACCCAGGCCGGCTCCGGCCACGCTCGAAAGATGGATCGGGCGTCGAGGCGGGCCAGCTCGGCAACCGTCATGGCTGCAACCGCCCCGCTGCCATTGGTGGTCCGGTCGACGGTTGGATCGTGGATCACGACGAGCTGATCGTCGGCCGCGAGGTGGACGTCGAATTCGAATGCCGTGATGCCCTGGCGCAGCGCGTGGCGAAAGCCGGTCAGCGTGTTTTCCGGCGCCTCGTTCCGCGCGCCCCGGTGTCCGTACAGAATCACGCCTTCTCCTTGCTTCGTTCCCGGCTAGCGACCGCAAGCGCGTCGCCCGGCGAGCGGTTGGTACGGTGGATGGTGCGTTTGACACAGCGTCGAACGCGATGCTAGCGTAGTTCGAGGCTCGTCTGGTCGAGTCATTCGACATCGACCGGCGGACAACCAGGGGAGACACCGTGGCAAATCGAGATGCATCGGCAATCCGGCGGCGCCGTCAGGCGGTCAGCCGTCGCACGTTCCTTCGCGGTGCGAGTGCGGCTGCGGGCAGTGCAGCGCTTGCGGGCCTCGCGGGCCTGCCCCTTGCGCGCAAGGCGACGGCCGCGGACAAGCCCGTCGAAATCGTCTTCATGCACATCTGGGGCACGCCTCCGGGTGAAAAGGCGGCCGACATCAAGCATCCGTCCACGCTCCTGATCGAGGCTTTCAACGCCAGGAACACGGGCGTCACGGTAAGGGGCGAGACACCGAGCGGCGACTATTACGCGACCCTGAGCAAGGCCCAGGCGCAGATGGCCGCCGGCAAGCCGCCGGCGCTCGTCTCCACGCCGTGGTCGAACATCAACTTCGCGGTGCAGGGCCTGCAGGTCGTTCCGCTCGAGAAATTGGGCGGCAACGAGTTGCAGCAAGTTCTGGCGAACTACAAGGAGCAGGTGCTGCCGCTCGTCACGCTGAACAAGCAAACCGTGGGGCTGCCGCTCGCCTTCTCCTGTCCCGTGATGTACTACAACAACGACATCATGAAGCAGGCGGGCGTCGATCCTGCGCAGCTCTTCAAGGATTGGGCATCGTTCAAGACGCTCGGTGCCAAAGTGCGGGCGGTCACGGGCAACCCCATCCTCGGCCTGGGCAACAACGCCGACTGGGAAGCACAGAGCATCATCCAGTGCAACGGCGGTCGCGTGCTCGACGACAATGCCAAGCCGGTGTGGGACAGTCCGGAAGCCATTGCGGCGATGGCGACGATCGCCGACATCAACAAGGCCGGCCTGTATCTCCAATCGACGACGACGGAAAGCAACGCCGCGTTCATCGGCGGGTCGCTGGCGATCTGGATGGGCAGCATCGCCTCGCTCGGCGGCTTGTCGAAGCAGGTGAAGTTCGACCTACGTACCGCGCCCTTCCCGGTCTTCGCGGGCAAGCCGCGCAAGATGTCGAGCGGCGGATCGTTCATCGGCTGCTACGCGCGTGACAAGGATCAGCAGCGCGGCGCGTGGGAATTCCTCAAGTTCGTCGCGTCGAAGGAGGGAACGGATATCTGGCTCAAGACCGGCTACCTGAACTCCACCAAGTACGACGCGCCTGTTCTGCCCAACCAGGACGCCGCGTATATCGAGCTGAAGGACGGCCTGACGCGCGAATCGCCATGGCCCGGCGCGCGGGGCGCCGAGATCCAGAAGATCTGGGGCACTTACGTATCGCGCATCTGGGCCGGAGACATCAGCGCCGAAGAGGGCTGCAAACAGGCGAAGCAGGACGTCACGCCCCTGTTGCCCAAGACCTGACGCATGACGCGTGCGGGCGTGGCAACGGCGGTCGAGGACCACGCGGCACCGGAGATGGACGGGGGCCCGGGCGCGCGCAAGGGCGTCCAGCCCGCCGGCGGGCGTCGTCGCACCTGGAGCCGCTACCGGTTCTGGGAAACGGCGACGCCCTACGTGTTCGTGGCCCCGGTTCTCGTCATCGTCGGCGTCTTCGTCTATTGGCCGTTGCTCTATTCGACCTATCTTGCGTTCTTCGACTGGAACTTCGTCGCGCCGACCAAGGAGTACGTCGGATTCGACAACTTCGTCCGGCTGGCGCACGACCCGCGCTTCCATCGCGCGCTGTGGGGCACGCTGATCTATATCGTCGCGCTGGTGCCGGCGCAAGTGTTCCTGCCGCTGGGCCTCGCGGTGCTGCTGTGGCCGATCCGCCGCTCGCGCGCGCAGGCGGTCTATCGGGCGACGCTGTTCAGCCCTACGGTGATCTCGTTCTCGGTCGCGGCGCTACTGTGGCTGTGGATCTTCAATCCGCTGCAGGGCATCCTCAACAAGGCCATCGTCGAATTCGGCTTTGCCAAGGTGAGCTGGCTGTCCAACCCCAATACGGCGATCTGGTGCGTCATCGTCGTCTCGATCTGGAAGACGATCGGCTTCAACCTGCTGCTCTATCTCGCCGCGCTCGAGGCAGTTCCCAACGACTACATCGAGGCCGCTTCGCTCGACGGCGCGAGCGGCTGGCAAATGTTCCGCCTGATCCGCTTCCCGCTCATCACGCCGACGTTCTTCTTCGTGCTGGTGACCACGATCATCTCGGTCAACGACGAGGTGTTCGGGGCGATCAACGTCATGACCGATGGCGGTCCGTTCGACCGGTCCACCAACATCGTCTATTACCTGTACGAGCAGGGCTTCCGCAATTTCCAGATCGGCTCGGCCAGCGCGGTGTCGCTGCTCATCTTTGCCGGCACGGCCGCGCTCACCTGGGTGCAGTTCCGTTTCGTCGAGAGGCACGTGCACTATGGCTAGCCTCGCTCCTGCGATCACGCGTGCCCGGCCCGCAGGAACCGCTCGCTGGTCGCGCCGGCTCGGCCGCGGCACCGTTCACCTGCTGGTGATCCTGCTCTGCGCGATCACCCTGTTCCCGATGCTGTGGATGTTGTCGACGTCGTTCAAGATTCCCACCGAGGTCTTCACCAGGGACATCCAGATCCTGCCCCGGACACCGACGCTGGCGAACTTTCCGGACGCCTTCCAATACTTCCCCGTGGCGAACTGGTTCTGGAACAGCGTGCTCATCGCGGTCCTGACCACGCTCGGCAAGCTGGTGATCAGCGTTCCTGCGGCCTTCGCGTTCGCGCGCCTGCGGTTTCGCGGCAACAACCTGTGCTTCGCCGCCGTACTCGGCACGATGATCGTGCCAGCGGTGGTGACCTACGTGCCCAATTACGTGCTCGTCTCCCGGTTCGACTGGATCAACACGAACGAGGGCGTCATCGTGCCCTCGCTGGCGAGCTGCGCGTTCTACATCTTCCTGATCCGGCAGTATGTCCGCACCCTGCCCCAGGAAATCCTCGATGCGGCGAAGATCGACGGCGCGACGACGTGGAGGGCCCTCTGGCACATCGTGCTGCCGAACATCCGGCCGGCCATCGCGGTCGTGACGATCCTGTCGTTTCTTCACTCGTGGAATCAGTACACCTGGCCGCTGCTGGTCCTCGACGACATGAAATCGAAGACGCTCGCCGTCGGCATGCAGGTGTTCGCCTCGAACAGCGAATCGGCGCAGCTCTGGGGACCGATGATGGCAACGGCCGTCCTCGCGACGGTGCCACCGCTCCTTCTCTACATCTTCGCGCAGAAGCAGATCATCTCGACGTTCGTCACGTCGGGCATGAAGGGGTGAGGCAGGCCGTTCGACGGCGCTTCATCAGAATTGCGCCTGCGTCACGCGTGGGCAAGCGGCTGCTCCATGAGCTCCTCCACCACCTTGCCGTCGTTGACCACCTGCACGTCGTCGACGACGACGTTGCAGCGCCGCATCGGGACGTCGATATGGCACGCGGTGGTGCGGCTGCCTCCCGCCTCGTTGTTGGGACCCAGCGAGAACAGGAAATTGCCGCTCACCGCACGCGCGTCCATGCCGAGCGTCGCTTCGCGGTCGTAGAGGCTCAGCGTCGACCAATAGGCACGCTTCTGCAGTCCCCAGCCGATGTGGGAAATGGCATAGGCTTCGGGGTCGTTGAACGATTCGATGTACTCGGACAAGAGCTCCGCCTCGACGCCACCTTCGATCGATCGCACGAAGCCGTCGCGCACCGTCAATGTGATCGGCTCGGTCACGTAGGTCTTCTGCGGCAGCAGCACATCGCCCTTGGCCAGCACGATGCGGCCCTGCGACTGGCCTTCGTTGGGCCACGTGAAGGCAAAGCCGCTCGGCCAGTGATCCCACCGTCCGGGCTGATCGACGAAGCCGTACTCCATGGTGACCGGATACTCGCCGAGAGCACACCGCAGATCGGTTCCGGCCGCGGAGGTGACGCGCATCTGCTCGCGCCCGCGCAGCAGTGCAGCGCCCGCCTGCACGCGTCGGTAGTCCTCCATGTTGGGGACCATGCGCAGCAGCACCTCGGGCGGCTCGACCGCCAGCAGGATCCGCGTGCCCGAGGCCAGGATCTCGTGCTGCTCCGGCGAGAACAGCAGCGTCATGAGATCGAGCACGACGTCGCTGGCCTTGAGCGCCGCAATCGCCGGCCGGTTGCCGGTCAGCGGCGTGGTGCCCAGATACGCCAGTTGATCACGGCTCAGCGACTTTTCGCCGTTCACCGGAGGCAGGTCGAGGCGGCTCACGCAAGCCCCCAGCATGGTGGCGGCCGTCAACGCACAGCGCAGCGTCTGCGGATGGGTCGTGTCGCCGGTGAGCACGGTGATCATGTCGCCCGACTTGACGTTCGACAGTGTGAGCACCTGGGTCCAGGCGCGGATCAGTTCGGTATCGCTGACTGCCATGTCGTCTCCATGCGTGCGCGCTGGCTTCAGTCGAGCCGCGCGCCCAGAAAATCGTGAAAGGCGGCGTAGAAGCCGTCCTTGTTGTCCCAGGGAATCATATGGCCGGCATTGGCCACGCGCACGTGCTGCGCAGCAGGCGCAAGACGCACGATCTCGTCGACGTCGCTCTGGCGCACCACGTCGCCACGCTCCGCCGTCATGAGCAGCAACGGTACCTTGACGTGCGGGAGATCGCCGTGCACGTCGTCGGTTTGAAAGGCATTGAAGCTCGTGACGATCGCTTTCTCGTTGCACGTGTGCAGCCACTCCGCGCGCAGGCGCAGTTGCTCCTCCGTCCAGGTAGGACAGAACGTGCGCATTTCCCCGGGCGACATGCCCTTTTGCGCTTGCCGGATGGAGTCGACGTACCACGGCAGCTGGGCGGGATACGCTCGCCGCCCCGGCCCGGACACCGGCGGGTCGATGGCGACTACGCGCGTGAGGGTTGGCTCCGCATGGCGCGCAGCGCGGATGGCGATGCGGCCGCCCATCGAATGGCCGACCAATGCATAGCGTTGAAGGCCGAGCGCCTTCACGAACGCAAGCGCGTCCGCTGCCTGGGCATCGAGGCTGTAGTCGAGCGCGTCGGTCGCTTCGGTCAGGCCACGGCCACGGATGTCGAGGATGTAGGTGTCGAACGCGCGGCCGAATCGCTCGCCGACGAAGCCCCATGTCACGGCGGGGCTGGTGATGCCGGGAAGGATCACGACCGCGTCACGGTCGGCGCGCGGCCCATCGCCGCCGCCGTAGCGCAGGTAATGCTGGCGGATTCCGTTGGCGTGCACCTGCGCGCCATAGAGATAGCTGCTGCTCATGGTCGGTGCTTCAATAGGCGCCGGAGAGCAGCGCGCCCGCGCCGGGCACGACCGGCTCGAGCTTCAACGCCTTGAGCATCGCGTAGGCCGTGGCGATGGCGGCCGTCACCACGGGCTTGCCGGTGATGGCCTGCACCTTGTCGACCGCCGCCAGCGAGGGCATCTGCACGCATGCGGACAGGACGATCGCGTCCACCGCGGAGACGTCCATGTCGGCCACGACGCTGGGCAAGCGCGCCGGATCGTGGCGGCCCACTTCCACGTTGTCCGGAATCTCGAGGGCACGCCAGTCGGCCACCTCGACGCCTTCGTGGCGGATGTAGTCGACCACGAGCTCGGTCAATGGACGCATGTACGGGGCGACGAGCGCGATGCGTCGCGCCTTCATGACGCGCAGCCCATCGACCAACGCTCCCGCGCTCGTGACGACCGGTGCGTCGCCGCCGTTGGCGCGCGTCGCTTCCCGGAGCCGCGCCTCGGATTGGCGGTGATAGCCTTTGCCGGTGGCCATGATGGCCACCAGGCACGCGTAGCCGAGCACGTCGACGCGCGCGTCGCTGAGCTCGAGTGCGCAGCGATCGGAGGCCGCATCCATCTGCGCGAGCTCCTCCTTCGTCACGTTCTTCATGCGCATCCGCGCAGAATGGAAAGTGAAGCGCTCGGGGCGGATCTGCTCGCGCGCCCGCAGCATCGCCGGGATCTCCGTCTCCATCGTGGTATTCGAGCTCGGCACCACCTGGCCGATGCGGTACGTCTTGGTCATGTGTCTCCTTCGGATCGAGTCCGCGCTGCGGAATCCGCTGCGGTTCGATGTTGAGCGATCACCGGCCAGGATCTCGGCTGCCTGGATTTACGCCGCCTGCAGCCCACCGGCCAGGAAGCGCGTCACTTGTTCCAGCACCGCGGCGGAATCCGTGGCGTCGTAATCGCTGCCGGCCAATTCCTCCATGCGGTGCGTGTCGGAGAATGCGTACAGATACGTTCCGATCATCATGGTCATGCGCCAGTACGCATCCAGCGCGGACAGCCGCGGCAGCACCTTGTGCAACAGGCGCACGTAGCCGCGCGTGGAACGATCGTAGGCGTCGGTGCGCAGCTTGTAGGACAGGTGCGGAGGCTCGGTGTGCAGGCGCGACTGGAGCCGGAGGAAGTTGCGGCCTTCGGGCGTCGCGCGTAACGCAATGGTCGGCTCGAGGAATGCGCGCACGATGTCCTCCACGGCCGGGGGTTCACCGGTGAGCGTCTCGATCTGCTCGAGCGTCTCCAGATTGACGAGCCGTTCGCGCGCGACCTCCACGGCCCGCCGCAGGTAGACCTCCTCGAAGAGCGCGAACTTCGAGCCGAAGTAGTAATTGATCAGGGCCTGGGTCACGCGCGAGCCGTCGGCGATCTCGCGCAGCGTCGTGCCGGCGTAACCGCGGTCCGCGAACATTTGTTCGGCGTTCGCGAGAATCGATTCGCGCACGGTGCTCGTGCCGTTCGGCCGCCCCGGCTTTTTCTTTCGCGTGCCGGCCGCGCGCCCCCGCTTGGGTGCAGCACCGCGCCGGCCGCGGACGGCTTGCGCGCCTGCAGAGCGCGCGGCGTTGATCGTCATGCGTGTTCGTGGGTTGACTTCACGGCGGATCATGGCATGATTGCGTCCGCAGCGCAATTAATTAACCAGTCGATTAGTTTCCGCTTGCCGCCTCCTGCGAGGCGGCTGCACCCACCTCCCGCGACAGCCCGCCCGGTTACGGTCCGCCGGACGCGCAGCCGGATCTCAACCCGTGATCGGAGACGCAATATGAGCAATTTCCATCGTGCCTTCCTCCTGGCGGCACTCCTCGGCGCCGTTGGCTGCGCCCAAGCACAGGACGCCATCAAGGTTGGCGTCATCCAGCCTCTCACCGGTTCCGTGGCGGACAACGGCATGGCGTTCGTCAACGGCGCGAAGCTCGCCGTGGCCAAGCAGAATGCCGCGGGTGGCGTCCTCGGCAAGAAGATCGAGCTGGTGATCGAGGATGGCCAATGCCAGCCGGCTCCTTCGGTCAGCGCGGCGCAGAAGCTGCTCGACCGCGACAAGGTGCCCGTGCTGGTCGGCGCCTTCTGCAGCTCCGCCACGGCCGCCGTCATGCCGATCGCCGAGCAGCGACACGTTCCGCTGCTGACCGGTGTGTCGTCTAAGGCGGATCTGACGGACAAGGGCAACAAGTACTTCTTCCGCTCCGCGGAAACCGACCGCGTGATGTCGCTCACGTTCAGCAAGATCCTCGCGGAGAAGCTGCAGCTGAAGAACGTTGCCTACATCGGCGTCAACGACGACTGGGGCCGCGGCAGCGTCGAGGACTTCGCCAAGGAGATGGAACGGCTCGGCGTCAAGACGGCCATGAAGGAGTACTACGAGCACGGCACCACCGACTACTACACGCTGCTGACGAAACTGCAGGCGAGCAAGGCCGACGGCGTGTTCGTGGCCGCCGAGACGCAGGACGGTTCGATCCTCGTCAAGCAGTTCAAGGAGCTCGGGCTCACCACGAAGCTGTTCGGCGTCGGCTCCTGGGCGACCCCGGAATTCGCCAAGCTGGCGGGCACGGCATCCGAGGGCATCTACGCCGCCGTCCCGTACGCGTCGAGCATCGCCACGGACGCGAACAAGGACTTCGTGAACCGCTACGCCGCCGCCTACAAGAGCAAGCCTGGCAAATACAGCGCCGCGGGCTACAACGCGCTGAACATCGTGATGCAGGCGATCACCCGCGCCGGCAAGGCAGAGCCGCAGGCGATCCGGGACGCCCTCTACAAGACCGACTACGCCGCGCCGAATGGCCACTATCGCTTCACCGACAAAGGCGAAGGGTACGGCTACGACGCGGTGCTCGTGCAGCTCAAGAGCGGCGAGCCGGTGGTCGTCACCATGACGGAAGCCGGCAAGCCTTAAGCGCCGGGTTGCAAGGCAAGGCCGAGGCATGCAGACGCTGCTGCAGTTCATCGCCAACGGCGTCGTCGTGGGCGCGTTCTACGCGCTCTCGGCCCTCGGCCTGACGCTGATCCTCGGCCTCATGCGCGTCGTCAACTTCGCGCATGGCGAGTTCTACATGCTCGGAGGCGTGCTCGGCTGGTGGACGACCAACCGGCTGGGGCTGGACTTCTTCTCCGGCCTCGCACTCGTCATCGCGATCATGGGTGTGTTCGGCTGGTTGGTCGACCGGCTGCTGATCGAGCGCGTCCGCGACCAGGGAGAAGAAGCCGGGATCCTGCTCACCATCGGCCTGGCGATCTTCCTCAGCAACACGGCGTTGCTCACGGTCGGCACGACGCCGTTGAAGGTCGAAGGCCCGATGGCGCCGGGCGCCGTGTTCATCGCAGGCGCGGTGGTCACCAAGGCACGCATCTTCGCCGTGTTGACCTGTGCCGTGCTGATGGCGGCTTCGTGGCTGCTCATCAACCGGACCCGCCTTGGCGCGGCGATGCGCGCGACGTTCCAGGATCCGATGGCGGCGCAACTGGCGGGCATCCGGGCCTCCAACATCTACGCCTGCACGTTCGCGCTCGGCACGGTGATCACCGCCACTGCAGGCATGCTGCTCGGCTCGATCTATTCCGCGCAGGTGTCGATTGGCGGCCTGGTAAGCCTCAAGGCCTTCGTGGTGGTGATCCTCGGCGGCATGGGCAGCTTCGCGGGCGCGATCGTCGGCGGGCTGCTGCTCGGGCTCACCGAAGCGCTGTGGGGTGGTTACGTCGCCAGCGGCTGGGTCGACATCATCGGCTTCCTGCTGGTCATCGTGATCCTCATCTTCCGGCCGTACGGGCTCTTCTCGCGGCGCGCGGAGCGGCCGTGAAGATCGAACGCAACGTGCTGATCACGGTCGTCGCAGTAGCCGCGCTGCTCGGTGCCGTGCTGCGCGACCAGTACGTGCTGCACATCGCGATCATGGTGCTGTTCTACGCCGTGCTCGCCACCAGCCTGAACCTGCTGGTCGGCTACGTCGGGGAGTTCTCGCTCGGACACACGGCCTTCCTCGGCATGGGCGCGTACACGGCCGCGTTGTGCTCGACGCACCTGGGTTGGCCGATGTGGATCACGCTGCCGGCAGGCGGCATCGTGGCCGGGATCACGGGCCTTGTGGTCGGCGCCATCACGCTGCGCCTGCAGGGTCCGTACTTCGTGATCGTCACGCTCGCCTTCGCGGAAGTGCTGCGCCTGGCCGCAGGCAACTGGATCGCGGTCACCAACGGCCCCATGGGCCTCGCGGGCATCGCGCAGCCGGCATGGCTGGCGGGCCGCGACATCATCGAAGCCAAGGTCTTCTATTACTACGTGGCGCTTGTGTTGCTCGCCGTCGCCGTCTACCTGTCCTATCGCTTGGTGTACTCCAACGCCGGGCGGGCCGCGGTGGCCGTGCGCGAGAATCGCTACGTCGCGCAGTCGGTCGGCATCCGTCCGCTCACCTATGCCCTCACCGCGCTCGGTCTGGGCGCCTTCCTCACCGGAATGGCAGGCGGCTTCTACGCGCACTACATTTCGTTCGTGGGACCGGAGGTATTCGCGTTCCCGTTCATGGTCAGCATGATCATCATGGTGCTGGTGGGCGGCAAGGGCACCCTGCTCGGCCCGCTCCTCGGCGCGCTGCTCGTCACGTTCCTCGAGGAATACCTGCGCGAAGCCAAGGAGCTGCGCCTGTCCATCTTCGGGCTCGCCGTCATGGCCGTCGTCCTGTTCATGCCGCGCGGTTTGATGGGGTTCCTGCTGCGTCGCAGGGAGCAGCGTGCAGAGGCCGTCGTGCCTGTCACCCGACCCGAGAGCGCTGCATGACCGCCAGCTTCCTGCAGGTGCGCGGCATGTCGAAGTCCTTCGGCGGCAACCAGGCCGTGCGGGATATCAGCTTCGACGTGCATGACGGTGAGATCGTCGGGTTGATCGGTCCCAACGGCGCGGGCAAGACCACCTGCTTCAATCTCATCACCGGCTTCTACTCGCCCGATGCCGGCCGGGTGCACTTCCGCGACGAGGACGTGACCGGGCTCAGGCCCTATCAGATGGCGCGCAAGGGCATCGTGCGCAGCTTCCAGAAAACGAACATCCTCAAGGGCCTGACGGTGTTCGAGAACGTGCTCACGGGTCAGTACCTGGCTGCCAAGCAGCCTCTCTGGCGAACCTTCTTCCCCGGCCGCGCGGTGGCAAGAGCGGAAGCCGCCGCGCGCGAACGTGCGGCGGAGATCGTTCGAACGATGGGGCTCTCCGCTCGCATGAATGCGCCCGCGTCGCTCCTCGCATGCGGAGAGCTCCGGCTGCTCGAAGTGGCCCTGGCGCTGGCTGCACGACCTGCCGTCCTCATGCTCGACGAGCCCGCGGCCGGATTGAACAGCCACGAGGCCCAGCGCTTCGGCGAAGTGCTGCGGACGCTGCCCGGCAACGCGGTGAAATCGGTGCTGATCGTCGAGCACAACATGGGCCTCGTCATGGCCGTGTGCGACCGGGTCGTCGTCATGAACTTCGGGCAGAAGCTCGCAGAAGGCGCACCCGCACAGGTCCAGGCCGACCCCCTCGTGATCGAGGCGTACCTCGGCGGCGCCGCCGCGAGGCCGGCATGAACGAGCCTCCAGTGCCTGCGTCGTCTACCGAGCCGCTGCTCGCCATCGACGACCTGCACGTCGCGTACGGCAGGACCGCCGCGCTCCACGGCGTGCATCTCACGGTCGCGCGCGGCGAGACCGTTGCCCTGATCGGCGCCAACGGCGCGGGCAAGAGCACCACGCTGCGCGCCATCTCGGGGCTGCTTGCGCCATCGCGCGGGGACATCCGCTTCAAGGGTCGCTCGATTGCCGGCTGGCGGGCCGACCAGATCGTGCGCCAGGGCATCGCGCACTCGCCCGAGGAACGCCACGTGTGGCCCGCCATGTCGGTGGCCGAAAACCTGGCCCTCGGCGGCTTCATCTGTCGCGACCGGCGTGAGCTCGATCGTCGCATCGACGCCGTGTACGAGCGCTTCCCGCGCTTGCGCCAACGGCGCGCGCAGCTTGCCGGAACGCTGAGCGGCGGCGAGCAGCAGATGCTCGCCATCGGCCGCGCGCTGATGTCCGGGCCGGAGCTGTTGCTCCTCGACGAGCCAAGCCTCGGGTTGAGCCCGCTCCTCGTCGAGGAAGTCCTGAACGTCGTGCGCGAATTGAACTCGCAAGGCGTCACGATCCTGCTCGTCGAGCAGAACGTGCACAACGCGCTGCTCGTCGCGACGCGGGCGTACGTGTACGACACCGGGCGCATCACGGTCTCGCGCCCCGCGCGCGAGCTGCTCGACGACCACGACCTGCTGGCGGCTTACCTGGGCGGCCAACCTGCACATCCACGCACCAGCATTACCGCGGAGAACTGACTCATGAACGGATCGCCTCGCATCGGCATCATCGGCGGCGGCATTGGCGGTGTTGCCCTGGCCCGCTCGCTCGACCGCAAGGGCATCGATTACCGCATCTTCGAGAAGTCGCCGGCGTTCGGCGAGGTTGGCGCCGGCGTGCAGATGACGCCCAACGCGGTGAAGGTGCTGCGTGCGCTCGGGCTCACCGCCGACCTGGAGCGCACGGGGTTCCTGCCCGAAGCGATGGTGGGCCGCAGCTGGGACGATGCCAGCGAGCTGTTCTACACGCCGCTGAAGGCGACGTGCCCGCGGCTGTTCGGCGCCGCGTTCTATCACATTCACCGCGCGGACCTGCACGCGATGCTGGCCAAGGACATCGCTCCCTCCCGCACCACGTTCAACGCAACGTGCACGGGGGTTCGCGAGGGGGACGACCGCGCCGTGGCGACGTTCGCGACCGGAGAAACGTTCGAGGCCGACCTGATCGTTGGCGCGGACGGCGTGCGCTCGGTCGTGCGCGACGCGCTGTGGGGACCGGAGCCCGCGCACTACACCGGCCACATGTGCTGGCGCGCGCTGGTCGATGTCCCCGAGCATCCGCTGCCGTTCGCGAGCCCTGATGCATCGTTCTGGCTCGGCCCGAAAGGACACGTGGTGACGTACTACGTGAAGGGCGGCAAACAGCTCAACGTCGTCGCCATTGCCGAGAACAGCGACTGGGTGGAGGAATCGTGGAGCGTCAAGAGCACCCAGAAGGCCGTGCTCGACGCCTACCGCGGCTGGCATCCGAACGTCGTCGAAGTCTTCCGGCGCGTGGATCCCGACGGGATCTACAAATGGGGCTTGTTCGACCGGGACCCGATGAAGCGATGGTCCCACGCGCACACCACGCTGCTGGGCGATGCGGCGCACCCGATGCTGCCGTTCCTCTCGCAAGGAGCCGCCATGGCGATCGAGGACGGCTACGTGCTCGCGGAGGCGCTCGCTGCTTTCGGCGATGACATCGGCGCGGCACTCGATGTCTACGAAGCCGAACGCATGCCGCGCACGGCGCGCGTCCAGCTCGAGGCGCGCGATCGCGGCCGCACCTATCACCTGTCGTCGCCCGAAGAGCTGCGCAAGCGCAACGAGGCTTTCAAGGCGGAGCAGGCCAGGAATCCCAACGCCGTCGGCATCAAGGCGGAGTGGGTCTACCAGTACGACGCGACGACCTGCCGCGAGCGCTTTCCGGGCAGGCACGCCGTCGCAGCGACGTCCATGAACGCGCAGCAAAGGAATGCACCATGAGCGCCATCGATCTGTTGAGCCTGTTCCGCAGCGAGCTGGAACTGTGCAAGGTCCATTCGGGTGAAGTGATGGCCGTCCTGAGCGGCCCCAACACACGCCGCGACTACGCCGAAGCCTTCGTCGCCGCGGGGCAGCAGCTCGGCGCCGAAGTGTTCCACCTGCACCTGCCCCAGCCCATGGCTTCGGGTCGAAAGACGCCCACCACCGCGCAGGGCGCGCTGTGGGGCGTGACGCCGCTGACCGGCCACCGCAGCGGCGTCGAGATCCTCAAGAAGGCCGCGATGCTCGTCGACCTGGTGGGTCTACTGCATTCGCCCGAGCAGGTGGAAATCCAGAGAGCCGGCACGCGCGTGCTGATGGTGGTGGAGCCGCCGGACATCCTGGCGCGCATGGTGGCGCGGCCCGACACCCGCGCGCGCGTGGAGGCGGCCGGCCGTAAGATCGCGGCCGCTTCGGAACTGCGCATCACCAGCCCGGCCGGGACGGATCTGACGTACCAGCTTGGACAGTACTCTCGCTCACCCATCCTGCAATACGGCTACACCGACCAGCCGGGGCGCTGGGATCACTTCCCGGGCGCGTTCGCGTACACGTGGCCCAACGAGGGGCAGAGCGAGGGCGTGATCGTCCTG
>Ga0308173_10000488_pt1 | contig 16838 bp, 15 predicted proteins | sample PhyPR1_FD_203716 | JGI IMG/M metagenome (GOLD analysis project Ga0308173, IMG submission 203716) | Soil microbial communities from UC Gill Tract Community Farm, Albany, California, United States - DLSLS.P.R1 | ecosystem: Environmental > Terrestrial > Soil > Agricultural land | place: USA...
GACGGGAAGGAGGGCGATGTCTTCGCCACCTTGCGCAGGTAGGGCTCGTCCACGTCGCTGCACGGCGAGGTCGACATGAGCGGCGCACGGGTCTGGACCCGAGTCTGGTGCCTGGCCGCGGCGTGCGGCGTCGGCCTGGCCGGCCTCGCGTGGTCGCCCGTCGTCGCACTGGTCGCGACGCTGCTCCTGTCCTGTGGTGCCGGGCTGGTGACGCTCGTCGTCTGGAGCGTCACCGACCAGCTCCCGCCGCACGGCCACGTCCCGTGGCGACGGCTCGTCCCGCGGGCCTTGGCGGGCGGGGCCGGTCTCGTCAGCTTCTTCGTGCTGGCGGGTGCGTCGTCCTCCCTGGCCCTGCTGTGCCTCCTGCTCTGCGCTCTGACCTGGCCACCCCTCCTGCGGCGGATCGCGCGGGGCACCGGCGCGCCCCCGCCGCCCCCGGCCCGTCCGCGTCCGGACCCGGACCACCCGCTCACCGAGCTGGACGACGAGGCCCTGTGCCGGCTGTGGCGGCACACCTACTGGCAGCTCGAGCTCGAGGCCACCGAGGCCGGCGTGCTGGACCTCGTCGCGCAGCGCCAGGCGTGCCTGGACGAGCTCGAGCGACGGGACCCGACGGCCCTCCAGGCGTGGCTGTCCTCGGGGGCACGGCCGTCGAGCGGCCCGGAGCGGTTCTGGCCGCACGGCGACGAGCCAGGAGGCGCCGATGCGGCCTGACGACGTCCGCTGGCTGGCCCGGGTGTGGGCCGTGGTGCTCCTGTTCGCCCTGGTCACCGCCGCGCGCTCCCTCCAGGTCGGCATCGGCGTGCGCGACCCCCATGGCGCGATCTTCGTGAGCCGGGTGGCGCTGTCCCTCGGCCTGCTGGGGCTGCTCGCCGTGGGCGACGCCGCGGTGCGGGCGGGGCGGGCGGGCTCCCCGCGGCCACGCACGGTGCTGGCGTCGCTCCGGGAGCGCTGGACCGGGCGCCGGCTCGTGCTCGTCCTCACCGGGCTGCTGGCCTACCACCTCGTCTACTTCTGCTACCACAACCTCAAGAGCTGGGACGTGTTCCGGCAGCCGCGCGACGCGATGCTGCTGGGCTGGGACCGCTGGCTGTTCCTGGGCCACAGCCCGGCCGTCCTGCTCCACGACCTGCTCGGGCAGCACGTCGCGGCGTACGTCCTGATGGTGGTCTACGAGTCGTTCTCCACGCTCGTCTCGGTGTCCGTGGTCGCGTCGGTCGCGCTGACCGAGCGGGTCAGGGACGGCTACGTCTTCCTCGCCTCCGCCCTCTGGGTCTGGATCCTGGGGGTCGGCTCCTACTACCTGATCCCGTCGCTGGGCCCGTTCCACTCGGCGCCGGCCGACTTCGCCGGTCTCCCGCACACGATGATCCAGGACACCCAGGCGAGGTACGTCGGCCAGCGGGCCTACCTGCTCGCGCACCCTGCCGCCTCCGACGCCTTCGCGCAGATCTCGGCGTTCGCCAGCCTGCACGTGGCCGTCACGTGCCTGATCCTGCTGATGGCGCGCTACTACGGCCTGCGACGCACGAGCATCGCGCTGACGGTCTTCCTGGCGGGCACGATCGTGGCCACGGTCTACCTCGGCTGGCACTTCGCCGTCGACGACGTGGCGGGGCTGCTGATCGCGTACGTCGCGTTCCGGCTCGGCCGGCTGATGATCTACCCGCGCGGACGCCCCGCCGTCCCAGGTGCCTCCGCGAAGCGCCAGGACCTCAGGACCCGGCCCGTCACCACCGCGGTGGACCGATGACCCCCTCACCCACCCTCTCCTCCCCGGACCCGGCCATGCACGAACCACCTGCCCCCTCCTCTGTCGGACGGCACCTGCCGCTCGCGATCGTGACCGCCGCCGTGGCCGTCGTGGCGCTCGTGGTCCGGGCCGTGATCGTGCTCAACAGCGGGGGCCTCTCAGGCATGGTCGGCTACGACCAGGGCGTCTACTACTCGGCGTCCGAGGCGGTCACCTGGGGCTTGCTGCCCTACCGCGACTTCCTCTTCCTCCACCCGCCGGGGATCCTCGTGGCCCTCGCCCCGCTGGGCCTCGTCGCCAGGCTGACGCGGGACTCGCTCGGGCTCGAGCTGGCCCGCGTCCTGGTCGTCCTCGTCGGGGCGGCGAACGCTGCGCTCGTCGCGGTGGCCGCGCGACGTCTGGGCCTGTTCGCGGCCGCCGTCGCCGGGACCTTCTACGCGCTGTGGCCACCGGTCGCGATGGCCGAGTCGCAACCACGTCTCGAGCCGTTCGTGAGCCTCGGGCTGCTGGTGGCGCTGGCCGTGCTCGCGAGCAGGTCCGACAGGGTCCCCCGTGCCGCGCTCGTGCTGGCGGGCTGCGCGCTCGGGTTCTCGGTCACCGTCAAGATCTGGGCCGTCGTGCCCGTCCTGGTGATCCTGGTGGCGGTGCTGGTCCGGCTCGGCCCCCGAGCGCTGGCTCGCGTCGCCGCGCCGCTGGCGGCCACCGCGACGCTGATCTGCCTGCCGTTCTTCGCGGCCGCTCCCTCCGCGATGTTCCGTATGGTGGTGCGTGACCAGCTGGTGCGCGGTCGCATGACCAGGCCGCTCCACGCGCGGCTGGCCGACATGCTCGGCCTGGCGGCACACGTCGGGCAGCGGTCGGGCCTCCATGAGCCCCTGACCCCGGTCCTGGCCGTCGTCGGAATCGGGCTGGTGCTCGTCTGGGTCGGTCTTCCCGTCGCCCGTCTCGCGGTGGTGCTGCTCCTGGCGCAGGCGGCGGTCCTGCTCGCGACCCCGTCGTTCTTCGCCTTCTACGCCGCCTACCTCGGCCCGGCGTTCGCCCTGTGCGTGGGTGCCGGGGCGGTGGCCGTCGCCAGGTTGCCGTACCCGCACCGGGCACGCGAACGCTGGCGGGGGCTCGGCGTGCCGCACACGACGGGAGCCCTGGTGGCCCTGCTGACCGTCGCCGTGCTCGCCACGGTCGCGCGGACGGACGCGTTCACCCGGGTGGGGAGCGCCTTCCCCGTGGCCACGCTGCGCGGCGCGGTCGCGCACGCCCGCTGCGTCACGACCGACTCGGTCGGATCACTGGCGCTGCTCGACGTGCTCGGCCGGAACTTCAGCCACGGGTGCCCGGCGGTGATCGACCTCAGTGGGCTCACCCACGACCGGGACGCCTCCCTGCTTCCAGACGGGATGCAGGCGCCCCGGCGCACGGACCTGCGCTGGCAGCACGACGTCAACGCCTACCTGCGCTCGGGACAGGTCGAGGTCCTGGTCCGGCGCCACTACGACGGCTTCGACTCGTCCATCAACCGGTGGCTGCACCGGTCGCCCGTGCTGGCCGGGACCGGAGGCTACCGCGTCTACGGGCACCCTCGGAGGTCCGGCCCGGGGACCGGCCGAGGATCGGTGACCGGTGCGTCGCACACCAAGCCGCAGCCCCGCACCACGGCATCGCACGAGAGTCAGGCAGCCGTGCTGTCCTCGGTACGACGGGCGGGGCGACCGAGCTCGAGCACCGCGGCCTGAGCCTTGGCCCCGAAGTCGTTCGGCAGCGAGAGCCGGATGACCTTCCTCCAGGCGGAGGCGACCTGGCGCGGCAGCGACCCGGTCGTGTAGGTGAGGCCGTACTTGTCGAAGAGTGCTCGCACCTGCGGGGCGATCTCGGCGTAGCGGTTGCTGGGCAGGTCGGGGAACAGGTGGTGCTCGATCTGGTGCGAGAGGTTGCCGGTCATGAAGTGCATCGCCTTGCTGCCGCTGATGTTCGCGGATCCGAGCATCTGGCGGAGGTACCACTCGCCGCGGGTCTCCCCGTTGATCGAGCGGCGCTCGAAGGTCTCGACGCCCTCGGGGAAGTGGCCGCACAGGATCACCGAGTTGGTCCACAGGTTGCGGACCAGGTTGGCGGTCGCGTTCGCGCCGAGGGTGGTCAGCGCCGACGGCCCGGAGAGGATCGGGTGGATGACGTAGTCCTTGGTCATCTGCTGACGGATCTTCTTCAGCGTCACCTTGGCACGCGCCCGGAACTCGGGGGAGCTGCGGCGCTTCTTCGTCGCCAGGTTCTTGCCCAGCTCGAGGTCGTAGGCCGCGATGCCGTACTCGAAGAAGCAGGCGTTGAGGAAGTTCCACAGCGGCTGCGCGAGGTAGAACGGCACCCACCGCTGGTCCTCGTCGACCCGCATGATGCCGTAGCCGAGGTCGTTGTCCTTGCCGATCACGTTCGTGTAGGTGTGGTGCAGCTCGTTGTGCGAGTGCTTCCACTGCTCCGACGGCGACGCGTTGTCCCACTCCCAGGTGGTCGAGTGGATCTTCGGGTCACGCATCCAGTCCCACTGGCCGTGCATGACGTTGTGGCCGATCTCCATGTTCTCGATGATCTTCGCGACGGCGAGGCCGGCGGTGCCGAGCACCCAGGCGGGCGGGAACAGCGAGACAAGGAGTACGGCGCGGCTGCCGAGCTCGAGCTTGCGCTGCGCGTCGATCACGCTGCGGATGTAGGCCGCGTCGCTCTCGCCGCGCGAGTCGATCACGGACTGCCGGATCGCGTCGAGCTCGACGCCGATCTGCTCGATGTCCGCAGGCGTCAGGTGGGCGATGGGGTTGGTGGGCTTCTTCTGCAGGACGGTCATGGTGTCTCCTTCGGGTGGGGAGCGTGGTCAGTGGTCGAGGTCGCAGGCGCCGGCGGCCGCGGAGATGCAGGTCTGGATCCGCACCCCGTCGCCGGGCGCCGCGGTGGTGATCTCACCGGTGCGCAGGTCCCGGACGGCGCCTTCGCGCATCGGCAGCACGCAGCCGTAGCAGATGCCCATCCGGCATCCCGAGGGCATCAGCACCCCGGCCTGCTCGGCGGCGTCCAGGATCGGGGTGCCGCCGTCGGCCTCGACCGCCGTGCCGTCGCGGAAGGTGACGGTGCCGCCCTCGCCCGCCACGACGGTGGCGACCCGGAACTGCTCGGTGAGCAACGGGATGCCGTGCTCCTCGTGGTGGGCCGCGAGCGCGTCGAGCAGGCCCGCCGGTCCGCAGGCGAACGTGGTGCGCTCCTGCACGTCCGGCACCAGGTCGGCCAGGTCGGCGATGTCGAGGACGCCGTGCACGTCGTCGTACCGCGCGACGAGGCGGATCAGCCCGGCCTCGTCGAGGGCGCGGAGGTTGGCCAGGAAGATCGAGTCCGGCTCGCTGGGTGCCACGTGCACGACGGTGATGTCGTAGCCCGCGCTGCGCCGCAGCCGCACCACGCCGGAGTCGGCGACCGGGAAGAGGTTGCGGAGCATCCCGATGACCGGGGTGATGCCCGAGCCGGCCGTCACGAACAGCATCTTGGTGCCCTCGTCGGGCAGCACGAACTCACCGGCCGCCTGCTCCAGGTGCACCAGGGTCCCCGGCCGGGCGGCCCGGACCAGGTGCGTGGACACCTTGCCGTCGGGCACCGCCTTGACCGTGATCGAGATGCGCCCGTCGTCGCGGGGGCCGTGCGTCAGGGAGTACGCGCGCCAGAGCCGCACGCCGTCGACGTCGATGCCGATGCGGACGTACTGGCCGGGCACGTGGCCGGCCCAGTCCGCCCCGGGCTGGATCACGATGGTCGCGGCGTCGGCCGTCTCGGGCTCCACGGCCACGATCCGGCCGCGCAGGTCGGCGCCGGCGCGCAGCGGTGCGAACAGGTCGAGGTAGTCCCGCGGCAGCAGCGGCGTGGTGGCCGCCTCGGCGAGCCGGGTGACCCGTCCGAGCAGGCTGCCGCCGGGAGACGGCGCGACGGAGGTGCTCATGGGTTCATCCTGACTGACCCGGGAGGGTAAGGTCATGACCAGCGGGCGTGAATCCGACCATCTTCTTTGTGCGGAGGGAACAGATGTCGACCTCGGATGTGTCGGGCGCCACGGTGCGGGGTGCCGCCGCGGCGCTGCGCATCGACGAGGACGTTCTCCGGGTGCTGCGCGACCGGCTGCCGGAGGTCGCCACGCAGACCGTCGAGGCGGTCACCCGCGAGGTGCCCGGCTACACCGGTGCGCTGAGCGGCTCGATGGGGGCCAACATCGAGGCGGCGGTGCAGATGGCGCTCGCAGGCTTCCTCAAGCTGGCCGGCGGCAGTCGCGGGTCGGATCCCAGCACCCCGCTCGGCCCGACCCTCGAGGGGGCCTACGCGCTCGGCCGGGGCGAGGCGCGCAGCGGCCGGTCGATGGACGCGCTGCTCGCCGCCTACCGGGTCGGCGCCCGGGTCTCCTGGCGCGGGTTGTCGACGGCGGCCTCCTCGGCGGGGGTGGACGCGGCCACGATGGCCCAGTTCGCCGAGCTGGTGTTCGCCTACATCGACGAGCTGTCCGCCGCGAGCGTGGCGGGGCACACCGACGAGCTGTCGACCAGCGGCCGGGTCCGCGAGCGCTACCGCGAGCGGCTGGGGCAGCAGCTGCTCGCCGGGGCCCACGACGAGACCCTCACGGCGGCCGCGGAGCGCGCGACCTGGACCCCGCCGGCCACCCTCACGGCCGTGCTCCTGCCGTCCGCGCAGGAGCGGTCGGTGCTCGCCTCGCTGAGCACGGACACGCTCCAGGTCGGCGAGGACCTCCCCGGGCTGCCCGGAGACGCCGGCCCGCACTACTCCCTGCTCCTGGTGCCGGACGTCGAGGGTCCGGGCCGCCGGCACCTGCTCCGGGTCCTCGACGGGTGCCAGGCCGTGGTCGGCCCCGCCCGTCCGTGGACCCGGGTCCGGACGTCGTACGACCGGGCGGTGCGCACCATGGCGCTACAGGCCGCGGCACGCGCGCTGGAGCAGGCGACGGGACCGGTGGACACCGAGGACCACCTCGCGGACCTGGTGGTGAGCGCCGACGCCGAGGCACTCGCCGACCTCCGGGCCCGGGCGCTGGCGCCGCTGGCCCACCTGCGGCCCGCCGCCCGCGACCGGCTGGCCGAGACGCTGCGCTCCTGGCTCCTGCATCAGGGGCGCCGGGACGAGGTGGCCGCGCACCTGCACGTGCACGCCCAGACGGTGCGGTACCGCATGGGGCAGGTGCGGGAGGCGTACGGCGAGCGGCTCGACGACCCGGGAACGCTGCTCGACCTCGTCGTCGCGCTCGGCGGCCCCGCGGCGTGGGAGCAGACGTCCGCGGCGCGTTAGCAGTGCGCGTCCCGCAACCGAGCCGCGCGTCCGACGACCACACCCAGCAGGGTGCCCGAGAGCGTCCAGCCGGCCAGGATGCCGACGATCCAGAGCAACATGGGTCGAATCTCCTCGTGCTGGTCCGTCAGCCGAGGGGGCACGCAGGGCCTCCGAGCACCGGCGCCTGCCGCAACCCCGGGAGACGAAGCGAAACCGATATGCAGGTCTGACGCGCGAGGTCCGGCGCCGGATCCATGGTGCGGGAGGGCGGCTCAGTCGCCGGACGTCGGGGCGCCCACGGCTTCGCCGGTCCGGCGTTCGAGCCGGCTCTCGTCAGCCGCGGACCCCGCGCCGTCGCCGGCCGCCCGCACCGCTGCGTTCTCCAGCAGCATCACCGCTAGGTCGTCGGTGAGCAGGCCCTTCGGGACGTGCCGGCGCACCGTGTCGAGCAGGCCGTCGAGCGCCTCCTCGGTGGTGGCGCCGGCCAGCAGCGGTGCGAGCGGCAGCAGCGGGAGGAACTCGCCGCGTGCGTCGCGGGCCTCGCTGAGACCGTCGGTGTAGATCAGCAGGCGGTCGCCCGGTCTCCACGGCACGGTCGTGGAGTCGTAGGTCTCGCCGAGGCCGAGCGGCAGTCCCGCCGGGGCCTCGAGGAACGTCGCGGGGCCGTCGCTGCGGATCAGCAGCGGCGGCGGGTGTCCGCAGCTGACCAGGGTCAGCCGACCGGGCTCCGACACGTCGGCCAGGAGCCCGGTGACGAACTCCTCGTCGTCGAAGAACGGCATCAGGTAGGAGCTCATGTCGCTGGCGACGGCAGGCAGGTCGGGTCTCGTCGGCGCGGACTGGCGGAACGCCCGGATCACGCGGGCAGCCTGCTCGACACCGGCGATGCCCTTGCCCCGCACGTCGCCGACCAGGAGGCGCGTGTGCGTCCCCGAGTAGTAGCAGTCGTAGAGGTCGCCGCCCACGAACGCGTCCTTGGCCGCGGACAGGTAACGCGCGGCGATGGTCACCTGGGCGACCGACCTCGGAAGGGTGGGAAGGATCGCGCGCTGCGCCGCCTCGGCGATCACGACCACGCGCGCGAACCTGTGCTCGCGGCGTACCCGGACGGCGGCGATCAGCACGGCCGCCGCGCTCACGAGCGCCACGTCCGCGATGCGCACCACGTACTGCCCGGAGAACAGCGTCTGGTCCCACCAGCCGGAGGCGACTGCCACCGCCACCGCGGCGACCGCGAACCCGAGGGTGAACCGCGTGGGCAGCATCGCGCAGGCCGCGAGGGGGGCGAGGGCGAACAACGGCGTCAGCACGACGTTCGACCCGGGGATCGCCCAGTCGACGAGCGCGAGCACGACCAGCAGGGCCGTCGCGAACCCGGCGCCGGTCACCTGCGCTACTTTGTCTCTGCTCACCCGTGCTCCGTGCGGTCGACCCGCCGCTGCGGCGAGGTTCCTTCCACCGTAACCGCGCGCCGCGCCCTTTGACCGCGTGACCCGGACGCGGCGTCCGGGACCACAGGGCCTGGGACTCAACCACCGAGCCCCAGGGACACCTGGTCGGCGAGGAGGACGGCGGCGCGTCGCTGCTCGGCGGTGGGGTACGCGACGGCGGACGCCGAGGTGATCACGAAGTGTCCCAGCGTTTCGGGGCCGCGCCCCACCTCGAGCGCGGTCTCCTCGTCGACGGGGAGCCCGTCCCGCTCGACGTCGAGGGTCCTGCCGTTCCGCGTCACGTTCCCCTCGTGGTCGAGCAGGGCCAGCCTGGAGTCGTGCACCGGCCCCATCACGAAGCGGCACGAGGGCACCCCGAGGATCTCCGCGATCTGCGCCGAGATGAACCGGACCAGGACGGGGGTCGGCATGTCCCGGCGGGCGGCGTTCTCGGCGGCCTTCAGCGCACCGTCGAGGTATCCGGACCGTCGCGCCGCCCGGGACTGCTGACGGAAGCCCCACAGCGTCACCTCCGTCACGATCACGCCGATCACGACCAGCAGGACCGTGACCTCGACGTCGTCCGGGTCGGCGATGGCCAGCTCGTGGTAGGGCTGGGTGAGGAAGTAGTCGAAGCTGAGGCCGCCGACGGCCGCGGCGAGGAGGGCGGCGACTCGTTGCCCGCTCGTGCCCGCGACGACGACGCACAGCACGAGGACCAGGGCCGCCGAGGTGCTGGAGACCACGTTGCGCAGTGCGGCACTGGCCGCGCAGATGAGCACCGGGACGACCACCGACAGCGTCAGCACCAGCGCCCGGCGACGCCGCCCGGACAGGACGAGCTCGATCACTGCGTTGGCCATGGGCTGTCCTCCCTCCACGGGTCGTTCCCATGGTCCGACATCTCGTCGGTCTAGGGATCCCCAGGAACGGACGACGTACGACGGCCAGCCCTGGGCCTGTCGAACGCTGCCCATCGGGCGCACCATGGGAAATGACTGCCGCACGGCATCGCGAGGAGCGGGAGAAGGTGACCGCGGATGATCCTCGGCATCATCATCGCGCTGGTCGTGGTCGCCCTCGTCTTCGACTACACCAACGGCTTTCACGACGCGGCCAACGCCATCGCCACCTCGGTGTCCACCCGGGCGCTGACGCCGCGCATCGCGCTGGTGATGGCCGCGGTGATGAACTTCGTCGGCGCGTTCCTCGGGCAGGCGGTGGCGCACACCGTGTCCGACACGATCGTCCCCGGAGGCTCGCCCGCCCACGGTCTGGTCGTCGTGATGGGCGGTCTCTTCGGCGCCATCGCGTGGAACCTGATCACCTGGTACTTCGGGCTGCCGTGCTCGTCGTCGCACGCGCTCATCGGCGGCCTGATCGGCGCGGCGCTCGCGTCCGGGAGCCTGGTGCACTGGTCGGTGTTCCTCGACAAGGTCGTCATCCCGATGCTGGTGTCCCCGGTCGTCGGGTTCACCCTCGCGTTCCTGGTGATGCTGGCCATCATGTGGGGGTTCCGGAAGCGGAACCAGCACAAGACGAACCGCGGGTTCCGGTTCGCGCAGAGCCTGTCGGCCTCCGCGATGGCGCTCGGGCACGGCCTGCAGGACGCGCAGAAGACGATGGGCGTGATCTTCCTGGCGTTGGCCACCGGTGGGTACGTGTCGAGCAGCGACCCCCTGCCGACCTGGGTCATCGCCGCCTCTGCGAGTGCGATCTCGCTCGGCACCTACTCGGGCGGGTGGCGCATCATGCGGACCCTGGGCCGGCGCATCATCCACCTGGACCCGGCGCGCGGGTTCGCCTCGGAGTCGGTCGCCGCCGCGGTCCTGTACGTGACCGCGTTCGCGTACCAGGCCCCGGTGTCGACCACGCACACCATCACCTCGGCGGTCATGGGCGCGGGCGCGACCCGTCGTCTGTCGGCCGTCCGCTGGGGCGTCGCCCGGTCCATCGTGGCGGCCTGGGTGCTGACGTTCCCCGCCGCAGCCCTGGCGGCCGCACTCTCCTACCTGGTCCTCAAGCTCGTGTTCCGGCTGCCATGAGCCCGCTCGGGTGGCCTCGCTCGGGAGCGTGCCTAGTGTTGATGTCGAGGAGGAGCCATGACGCCCTCACGTGATGTCCCCGCGAAGCTCTCCGTGGGGTCGCACCTCGCCCCGGAGGACGGCGTCTGCCTGATGGAGGCGGTCTCCGACTTCGCGGGCCTGCCGTGGAGCGACGAGCCGGCCTGCACGCATCCGCTGGTCGCGCACCTGGCCCGCTTGGTCAACGACGCGTCGTCGGACGACGGGCGATCGAGGCTGGCCGCGTTCGTGCCACGGTTGGCGGCGGCCGCCGGCGACGAGACGACCTACGCGCGGGTGCCTCGGGTGTGCGCCGAGGTGGCGCTGCGCTGGCGGAGGTCCTTGCTGCTGGCCCACCTGGGCCGGCTGGCCGACGCCGAGATCCGGCGAGAGGTGACCGCCCGGGGGCTCGGACGGCCCCGGTCGACGCTGCTCGCGAGCCGGGTGTACCGCCGAGGTCCTGCCTACCGGACCGTGGAGGCCGCTGTCGCCTCCGCCCGGGTGTTCCGCGGCGAGGAGCGGGACCGTGCCCTGGCCGACCTGCTGGACGCCGTCCTGGCCGGCGGCCTGCCCGTCCCGACGTCAGAACATCGCGTCGCGCAGCTGCACCGTTCGCCCGAAGGCCACACCGAAGAGGGTGCCCGAGAGGGTCCACATGATCGCGAAGACGGCGATCCAGAGCATCATGTCTCGAGTCTCCTTAATGCCCCCGCCGACCGCAGGGTTGCCCGGATGAACGTCCTCCAAACAGCCGCTCGGCCCTGATCGCCACGGTGGGTCGGCCGACTGCTGTCACGGCTGTGCCGACCGAGGCAGAATCGACTCATGGCCACCACGCGTGAGGACGAGATCGAGCGCAAGTACGACGTCGACGCGTCGGTGGTATTCCCCGACCTGCTCGACGTGGACGGCGTGGCGAGGGTGGAGCCGGCCGTCGTGCACGAGCTGGAGGCGGTGTACTTCGACACCGCCGGCTTCGACCTGGCCCGGCGCCGGATCACGCTGCGGCGCCGCACGGGGGGAGACGACGCCGGGTGGCACCTGAAGCTGCCGGGCGGGGAGGACACCCGCACCGAGGTGCGGCTGCCCCTCGAGGATGGCACCGACAGCGTCCCGGGGGCCCTGCTGGACCCGGTCCGGGCCGTGGTGCGTGACCGTGCCCTGGCGCCGGTGGCCCGGGTCTGCACCCGGCGGCGGGAGCACCCGCTCCTGGGCGACGGCGACGTCGTGCTCGCCACGGTGACGGACGACGAGGTGGACGCCGAGCGACTCGACGGGTCGGCCCACCGCGAGCACTGGCGGGAGTGGGAGGTCGAGCTGTCCGAGGGTCCTCGGTCGGTGCTCGGGGACGTGGAGGACGTCCTCGTGCGGTGCGGCGCGGCACCGGCGGAGACCGGCTCGAAGCTGGCCCGGGTCCTGGGGGACGTGGTGGCCCGGGCGGCCGCCCCGGCGCCCGGCACGGACCGGCGTGAGCGGCCGGACGAGGAGGCCGCCGCGCAGCTGCTGCTGGACCTGCTGGCCGAGCAGACGGCGCAGATCCTGCGCCTCGACCCGGCGGTCCGGGACGAGGAGCCGGGGGCGGTCCACAAGCTGCGCATCGCAGCCAGACGCCTCCGGTCCGCCCTGACGACCTACCGGTCGCTGCTGGAAGCGGGCGTCGCCGACCCGTTGCGCGAGGAGCTGCGCTGGCTCGGCCAGGCGCTCGGGCGTGCGCGTGACGCGCAGGTCCTGCGTGAGCACCTGGACGCCGTGCTGAAGGACGAAGCACTCGAGCTGGTCCTCGGCCCTGTCAGGCGGCGCATCGACGACACGCTGCTTGCGGCCAAGCGCGCGGGCGGTGAGGAGGCCAGGGAGGCGCTCGACAGCGAGCGGTACTTCCGGCTGCTGGACGCCCTCGACGCCCTCGCGGCCGATCCGCCGCTGGCCCCGAAGGCGTACGTCGCGGCGCGCGACCTCGTGCCCAAGCTGCTGGCCCGTGACGAGAAGAAGCTCCGGAAGGCCGTGCGAGGGGTGGACCGGAGCGAGGACCGCGGCGCCCGGGACCTCGCCCTGCACGAGGCTCGGAAGAAGGCGAAGCGACTGCGCTACGCGGCGGAGTCCGCCGTCCCCACGTTCGGCAAGCGGGCGAAGTCCTACGCCGCGAAGGTCAAGAAGATCCAGAAGGCGCTCGGTGTCCACCAGGACACGGTGGTGGCGCGAGGGACCCTGCGCGAGCTCGGCGTCCAGGCGCACCTCGGCGGTGAGAACGGGTTCACCTTCGGGCGGCTGCACGCCCTCGAGCAGTGGCGGGCCGAGCGGGCGGAGCAGGACTTCCAGCGGGCCTGGCAGAAGCTGCCCGGCACCTCGGTCCGCCGCTGGATCAAGCGCTAGCCGGTCCTCCGCCCCTGCTCGGCCTCGGCGACGCCGGCCGGGGGACGCTCGGGGATGGTGAGGGTCACCTCGGCAGGTCCGGTGATCGCGGCCGTCCCACCATGGGCCTCGGCGACGGCCCGGACCAGGGCCAGGCCCAGCCCGGTGCCCTTGGTCGTCCGGCTGCTCTCGGCGCGCGAGAACCGGTCGAACGCCTTGTCGACGTACTCGGCGGGGAAGCCGGGCCCTTCGTCACGGACGGAGAGGCGTGTCTCGTCCCCGGTCCGCTCCGCGGCGAGGGTGACGGTGCCGCGGCCGTGGCGCAGGGCGTTCGCGACCAGGTTGCCGAGCGCGAGCTCGAGCCAGTGAGGTCGTCCCTCGACGACCAGGTTGCTGTGCCCGGGCATCCCGACCTGACGTCCGTCGGCTGTCGCCAGTGGCTGGAACCGGGCGATGACGTCGGTGAGGAGGTCGTCCACGTCGACCGCCTCGAAGGGGGCCGGCTCGGAGGCGCGGACCTCCTCCAGGTCCAGCAGCACGTTCGACAGCGAGATCAGCCGCTCGACCTGGTCCTGCAGCGACTCGAACGTCTCGTGGGTCTCCTCGACGCTGCGGGGGCGCAGGAGGGCCATCTCGACCTCGGTGCGCATCAGGGCGAGCGGCGAGCGCAGCTCGTGGGAGGCGTCGGCGAGGAACTGCCGCTCGCGCTCGTTGGCCTGGCCGATGCGGTGCAGCAGCGCGTTGAAGGTGTGCCCGAGGCGGGTGACCTCGTCGTCGCGGGTGGTGTCGACGGGCAGCACCGGCGCGTCGTTCGCGTCCTCCGCGGCGCGGCGGTACCTCTCGACCGGGTTCAAGGCGGCGCGGGCCGTGCCGTAGCCCACCAGGGCCGCGGCGGCGAGCGTGGCGAGGTCGGCGATGACGAGCTGCAGCAGGAGCTCGCGCAGCGCCTCGTCGTGCTTGCTCTTGCTGATGGCCGCGGCGACGACGACGGGTCCTCGGGGGCTCTGGACGCGGGCGGTGACGACCCGGTAGGGGTGCCGGGCCGGCGGGTAGAGGTGTCCGACGTCCTCGCCGGTCTCGCTGCCCCTGAACGCCGCGGCGACGGCCTCCGGATCGGCCAGCTGGGTGGGCGTGTTCCCCTCGATGACGTGTCCGCTGCGGTCGTACACCTGGTAGGTCTGCCCGGGGGTGTCCGCGGGCGGGGTGGCGCCGGTGGCGACGGCTCCCCGAACCACGTCCTGGTAGGCGCGGAGGTCCTGGTCGAGCTGCCGGTTGAGGGCGTACTCGACCCGCCAGAACACGAAGCCTCCGGCGACCAGCAGCACGACGGCCATGGTCCCGGCGACGGCCAGCACGAGCCGGGTGACGATCGGCCGGTCACCGACGAGCCGCCCCCACAGGCTCGGCTCCACCGGACCGTCACCACCGGCCGCCGTGCCGAGCGCGGTCGGGTGCTCGGGCACCCGACCGAGGTCGCTCCCGGTGTCCCGCCCGCTGCCCTGGCCGGGGACCTGACCGGGGGAGAGCGTGCGCGAGCGGCCCGCCGTCCGGTTCATCGTCCCGTCTGCTCGAGCCGGTAGCCGACGCCGCGCAGCGTCTTGATGGTGACCTGCTGCGAGCTCTCGAGCCGGTTCCGGAGCCGGGAGATGTGCACGTCGATGGAGTTGCTGCGGATGTCCTCGTCCTCCCACACGTCGTCGTACAGCCGGCTGCGGCTGACGACGTGGCCGCGGTTCTCCAGCAGGGAGGAGAGCATCGCGAACTCGCGGCGGGACAGGGTGATCTCGCTGCCGGCGACCCAGACGCGTTGCTCGAGGGGGTCGAGGGTCACGTCGCCGAACACCAGGCGGCGGTCGGCGTCGGGGTCGATGCGGCGGCGGATGGCGCGCAGCCGTGCGTGCAGCTCCTCGAGCGCGAACGGCTTGACGAGGTAGTCGTCGGCCCCCGCCTCGAGACCTGCGACCCGCTCCGGGACGGCGCCGCGGGCGGTGAGCATGAGGACCGGGACGTCGTTGCCCTCGCGGCGAAGCTGCTTGCACACGTCGATCCCGCTCAGGCCGGGCAGCATCAGGTCGAGGACGACGGCGTCGACGTCGGGTCCGCGGGCCGCGGCCAGACCGGTGGGTCCGTCGTGGGCGGCGGTCGTGGTGACCTGGTGGTCGCCGAGGTAGCTGGCGATGAGCTCGACCATGCGCCTCTCGTCGTCGACGACCACCACGTGCATGGCGTCACTGTAGGCGGGGGCGAGGGTGTGCGTGGACGGGGCGCTAGGCAACCGGCACCTCCGGGTCGTCGCGGTCGGAAGCTTCCTTCGTCCCTGGTCCGCGGTCGCGTGCGGATGCCGGGCCGCCGAAGACGAACCGCTTGTACGTGACGTAGCGGAACAGCGTGCCGAGCGCGAGGCCGATCACGTTGGCCGAGATGTTGTCCGCGAGCCGGCTGGTCATCCCGAGCAGGTCGTGGGAGATGAGCAGGGTGACGACCGAGAACCCGAACCCGATGATGTTGAAGAGGACGAAGAGCGCCACCTCGCGGCGGCGGTCCCCGGATGCGTGGTCGCGCCAGGTGAGGGTCCGGTTGCCGAGGTAGGTCACGCACATGGCCGCCACGACCGCCAGCGTGCGAGCAACCGACGGGTCCCAGACCTCGAACGGATCGATGGACCGGAGCACGTTGAACACGGTGACGTCCACGACGTACCCGGTGCCCCCGACGGCGAGGAACGTGAGCACCTCACGGTTCAGGAACCGCTCCGCCCACCTCTCGAGCAGCCCGGTCGGCCGGGCCGGCGCGCGGTCAGGCGGTCGCATGACGCCTGCCACCTCGTTGCGGGTCGCGACGACCAGGGAGCGGGTGCGGTTGCGCGGGCACGACGCCGGCGTCGGGGCTGTCGGGAGTGAACAGCGTCCGGCGCATCACGCTCCACCCGGCGAGCACGGCCAGGGACATGGTCGCGCCGCCGAGCACGTCGGTGGGCCAGTGCACGCCCAGGTAGACCCTGCTGGCGGCGACCAGCACCGAGACGAGGGCCGCGCCACCCACGACCAGGACCCGAAGCCGCGGCGTGGCGTGGACCAGCAGGAGGAGGGCGAGGACTCCCCAGGCCGCGACCGCCTGCGTGGTGTGCCCGGAGGGGTAGGCCCACCCGTGGGCCGGTGCCAGCCAGTCGACTGCGGGTGGGCGGGGCCGGTGCGCGAGCTGGCCGACGACCGCGTGCAGGACGACCGCGGCGCCGTACACGACGACGATGTCGACGACCACGCCCCAAGAGCGGCGCCGGCGTGCGAGGAGCCCGGCGGCCAGGACGAGGACCGGGACGATGACGATGTTCGCGCCCAGCCACGTGGCCGCCCGGAAGAACCCGTCCAGTGCACGGGTGCGGTGCGCCAGGACCCAGCCGTGGATGCGCGGGTCGAGCAGCGCGAGCTCCTCGTGGGCGAGGACGTCCTGGCTGATGCCGAGGAACGTCCACGTGGCCGCCGTGGCGACGGCCACTGCGACGGTCAGACCGAGGCCGGTGGCGGAGGCGGGGTCGAGCCGTCGCGCCAGCCACCCGGTCGTGCGGGGGAAGCGGGTGCGGGCCCGGTGGACGGGTGGGCTCGCGACGACCAGGTCGGCGACCCGGGTGAGCGGGCGCGGGCCGGTGCGGCGTAAGAGATACCCGCCGAGGACCGCGAGGGCGAGTACGGCGAGGGCAGCGAGCCCGATCCGGGAGGCGATGTGCTCGACGTGCCGCCAGCTGCTGCCGCCGAGGTAGCCGAGCATCACCGACAAGGTGCCCCAGCCGACGGCACTGGCCACGTTGTAGGCCAGGAAGGTGCGGTAGCGCAGCCCGGACATCCCGGCCAGGCCCGGGATCAGGACGCGGAGGGCGGCGGTGAACCGCCCGAAGAACACAGCCTTCCCACCGCGCTCGGCGAGGTAGGTCTGGGCCCGGTCGAGGTG
>Ga0308173_10000489_pt1 | contig 16825 bp, 22 predicted proteins | sample PhyPR1_FD_203716 | JGI IMG/M metagenome (GOLD analysis project Ga0308173, IMG submission 203716) | Soil microbial communities from UC Gill Tract Community Farm, Albany, California, United States - DLSLS.P.R1 | ecosystem: Environmental > Terrestrial > Soil > Agricultural land | place: USA...
TACAGGTGGCCGAAGATCCGGAGAGCTCGCGCAAGTTGATTCTGCCGACGACGAACCCGAACCTGCGCGTCATTATCGTGCGCGCGACCGATGTGCCGACTTACGTCGAATACGGCGCGGCGGACTTTGGCGTGGCGGGGAAAGACGTGTTGATCGAGCACGGCGGCAGCGGCCTCTATCAGCCGGTGGATCTGAATATTGCGTGTTGCCGGATGTCGGTGGCGGTCAAGGCCGGCTTCGACTACGCGAACGCGGTCCGCCAGGGCGCGCGCCTGCGCGTTGCGACGAAATACACGCAGACGGCGCGCGAGCATTTCGCAGCGAAGGGCGTGCACGTCGATCTCATCAAGCTGTACGGCTCGATGGAACTCGCGCCGCTCGTCGGTCTCGCGGACGCAATCGTGGATCTCGTCAGCTCGGGCGGCACGTTGCGCGCCAACAATCTGGTCGAGGTCGAGGAGATCATGCAGATTTCGTCGCGTCTCGTCGTGAACCAGGCGGCGCTCAAGCTCAAGCGCGCGGCGCTCAAGCCGTATCTCGATGCGTTCGAGCGCGCGTCGGCCACGCCGAACAACTAGGGGCGGCCGCATCGCGCGGCGGGCCACAGCAAACGGAAACCAGCATGTCCATCATGATTCGTAAGCTCGATTCCAGCACCGATGGCTTTCAGAAGGCGCTGCGCGCGGTCCTCGCGTTCGAAGCAAGCGAGGACGAAGCGATCGAACGCGCCGTCGCGCAGATTCTCGCGGACGTCAAAACGCGCGGCGATCAGGCCGTGCTCGAGTACACCAGCAAGTTCGACCGGCTGAAAGCGGATAGCGTCGCGGCGCTGGAACTGCCGGTGGCGGAAATGGAAGCCGCGCTCGAAGGGCTCGAGCCGAAGCGCCGGGCGGCGCTCGAAGCGGCGGCTGCGCGCGTGCGCGGCTATCACGAAAAGCAGCGCATCGAATGCGGCAGCCATAGCTGGCAGTACACGGAAGCCGACGGCACGGTGCTCGGACAGAAAGTGACGCCGCTCGATCGCGCGGGCATCTACGTGCCGGGCGGCAAGGCGGCTTATCCGTCGTCCGTGCTGATGAACGCGATTCCTGCGCGCGTCGCGGGCGTCAAGGAAATCGTGATGGTCGTGCCGACGCCCGATGGCGTGAAGAATCCGCTCGTGCTGGCGGCCGCGCTGCTCGGCGGCGTGGACCGCGTATTCACCATCGGCGGCGCGCAGGCCGTGGGCGCGCTTGCCTACGGCACGGAATCGGTGCCGGCGGTCGACAAGATTTGCGGTCCGGGCAACGCGTACGTGGCGTCGGCGAAGCGTCGCGTGTTCGGGACGGTTGGCATCGACATGATCGCGGGACCGTCCGAGATTCTCATCATCTGCGACGGCACCACCGATCCGCGCTGGGTCGCGATGGACCTCTTCTCGCAAGCCGAGCATGACGAGCTCGCGCAATCCATTCTGCTGTGCCCCGACGCGACGTTCATTCAGCGCGTCGAGGAAGCCATCATCGAACTGCTGCCCGCGATGCCGCGCCGGGACGTCATCCAGCGCTCGCTCGAAGATCGCGGCGCGCTCGTCAAGGTGAAGGACATGGCCGAAGCGTGCGCGATTGCGAACGACATCGCGCCGGAGCATCTGGAGATTTCCGCGCTCGATCCGCATCAGTGGGCCGCACGCATTCACAATGCCGGCGCGATGTTCCTCGGCCGATACACGAGCGAAAGCCTCGGCGATTATTGCGCGGGCCCGAACCACGTGCTGCCGACTTCGCGCACCGCGCGCTTTTCGTCACCGCTTGGCGTCTACGACTTCATGAAGCGTTCGAGCGTGATCGAAGTCAGCCCGGACGGCGCGCAGACGCTTGGGGAAATCGCGGCGGAACTGGCCTATGGCGAAGGCCTGCAGGCGCATGCGCGCAGCGCTGAATACCGGATGAAGCACCTCGGCTGAAGCTGCCGGTTCGATACAAGGCGGCCTGAGAGCCGCCGCCACCGCCCACGGCGGCATCATGACGACACCACAAGACATCATCCGTTCCGACATCCTCGCGATGACGAGCTATCCCGTGCCTGATTCCACGGGACTCATCAAGCTCGACGCGATGGAAAATCCGTACCCGTTGCCCGCGGATCTCGCGCAGCGTCTCGGCGCGCATCTCGCGGACGTCGCGCTGAATCGCTACCCCGCGCCGCGCCCGGGGCACCTGATCGCGAAGCTCAAGCGCGCGATGAACGTCCCCGACGCCTGCGACCTGCTGCTCGGCAACGGCTCCGACGAACTGATCAGCATCCTGTCCGTTGCGTGCTCGAAGCCGGGCGCGAAGGTCGTTGCGCCCGTGCCCGGCTTCGTGATGTATCAGATGTCGGCGGCGTTCGCGCATCTCGACTTCATCGGCGTGCCGCTCAATGCCGACTTCACGCTCGACGCCGACGCGCTCATCGCCGCCATCGAGGAACACGCGCCCGCGCTCGTCTATCTCGCGTACCCGAACAATCCGACCGGCACGCTCTACGACGACGCGGACATCGAGCGCGTGATCGCGGCGGCGAAGAAAAGCCTTGTCGTGATCGACGAGGCGTATCAGCCGTTTGCGGAAAAGACGTGGATGCCGCGCGCGGCGGAATTCGACAACGTCGTGGTGATGCGCACGGTGTCCAAACTTGGCCTCGCGGGCATCCGCCTCGGTTATATGGCGGGGCGGCCGGCGTGGATCATGAACTTCGACAAGGTGCGTCCGCCGTACAACATCAACGTGCTGACGCAGGCGGCCGCCGATTTCCTGCTCGATCATCTCGACGTTCTGGACGCGCAGGCCGCCGCGCTGCGTAACGAGCGCGCGAGACTTGCGCGCGCGGTTGCCGCATTTCCCGGCATGACGGTCTACCCGAGCGCGGGCAACTTTCTGCTCGTGCGCGTGCCGGATGCGGCGCTCACGTTCGAAACCCTGCTCACTTCGCGGGTTTTGGTCAAAAACGTGAGTAAAATGCACCCGTTGCTTTCAAACTGCGTGCGTTTGACGGTCGGTACAGCCGAAGAAAACGCGCTCATGCTCACGGCGCTGAGAAAGCTCGCACCCAACTGAAACCTCTTTTTCTCGAAAGTCTCAAGGAAACACCATGCGCATTGCGGAAGTCGTTCGCAACACCAGCGAAACGCAGATCCGTGTGAAGCTCGATCTGGACGGCACCGGCAAGCAGAAGCTCGCCACCGGCGTGCCGTTCCTCGATCACATGCTCGACCAGATCGCCCGTCACGGCCTGTTCGACCTCGAAATCGAAGCGCATGGCGACCTCCATATCGACGATCACCATACCGTCGAAGACACCGGCATCACGCTCGGGCAAGCGGTGGCGAAGGCTATCGGCGACCGCAAGGGCATTCGCCGCTACGGGCATTCGTACGTGCCGCTCGATGAAGCGCTTTCGCGCGTCGTCATCGACTTTTCCGGGCGGCCGGGGCTCGAGTTCCACGTGCCGTTCACGCGCGCGCGCATCGGCACGTTCGACGTCGATCTCACCATTGAATTTTTCCGCGGCTTCGTGAATCACGCGGGCGTGACGCTGCATGTCGACAACCTGCGCGGCATCAACGCGCACCATCAGGTCGAAACCGTGTTCAAGGCATTCGGCCGCTCGCTGCGGATGGCCGTCGAACTCGACGAACGCGCGGCGGGGCAGATTCCGTCGACCAAGGGCAGTCTCTGAGCGACATCAGAGCGACGCGGTGCACCCCGGCGAACGTTCCGGCTCGCACCCAACGCGAATGGCAGTAGGCGATGGATCTATTCAAGTCGTTCATTTCGTTGCTCGCGCTGATCAACCCGATCGGCGCGATACCGTTTTTTCTGAGCCTCACCTCGCAGCAATCCGATGTGGAGAAGCGCAATACCATCCGCGTCGCGTGTATTTCGGTGTTCTGCGTGATTGCGGTGACCGCGCTGCTCGGGCAGCAGATCATCGCGTTCTTCGGCATTTCGGTCGGGTCGTTCGAAGTCGGCGGCGGAATCATCATGCTGCTGATGGCAATCAGCATGTTGAACGCGCAAGTCGGCAATGCGCGCTCGACCGTCGAGGAACGCATGGAAGCCGAGGAGCGCAACAGCATCGCGGTCGTGCCGCTCGCGATTCCGCTGCTCACTGGCCCCGGATCGATCAGCACGGTGATCGTCTATGCTGCGAATGCGCAGCACTGGTACGACCGCTTCGGGCTCGTCGTGCTGGGTGCGATCATCGCGGCGCTGTGCTTCGGCGCGCTGAACCTGGCGGAGCCTATCGCGCGCTGGGTCGGACGCACCGGAATCAATATCGGCACGCGTCTCATGGGATTGATGCTGTCCGCGCTGGCGGTGGAGTTCATCGTCGACGGGTTGAAGGCGCTGATGCCTACTTTGAAATGAAAACTTCGATTGCGATTGTTGATTACGGAATGGGCAACCTGCGCTCGGTGTATCAGGCGCTGAAGAGGGCCGGGCCCGAGGCGGACGTGGCTATCGTCGATCAGCCGCAAGCCATTCGTGCAGCCGATCGCATCGTGCTGCCGGGCCAGGGCGCCATGCGCGACTGCATGGCGCACCTCGGGCAATCGGGCCTGCAGGAAGCGGTGATGCAGGCGTCGCGCGAAAAGCCGATGCTCGGCGTGTGCGTCGGCGAGCAAATGCTCTTCGACTGGAGCGAAGAAGGCGACACCAAAGGTCTGGGGCTCTTTCCCGGCAAGGTCGTGCGTTTCCAGCTCGAAGGCCGTCTGCAGGACGACGGCTCGCGTTTCAAGGTGCCGCAGATGGGCTGGAACCGCGTGCGTCAGACTCAGGCGCATCCGGTCTGGGACGGCATTCCGGACGGCGCGTTCTTCTACTTCGTGCACAGCTATCACGTGGTGCCGGAGAATCCGGCGCATACGTCCGGCGAAACGGTGTATGGCGACGCGTTCACGTCGGCCGTGGCGCGCGACAATATCTTCGCCACCCAGTTTCACCCGGAGAAGAGCGCCGACGCAGGCTTGCGCCTGTATCGCAACTTCGTGCACTGGAATCCGTGAGCGGCATCGCACGTTAGCTTTCCGGCCACGACCGGCGTGCAATCGAGTGCTGCGAGACTTGTACTACACTAGCGAGACGGCCCGAGCGCCGTTTCGATCAACTCCACCCCGACACTACGCGATACCTATGCTGCTCATTCCGGCCATCGATCTTAAAGACGGTCAGTGCGTGCGCCTCAAGCAGGGCGATATGGACCAGGCGACCATTTTTTCAGAAGATCCGGCGGCGATGGCCCGGCATTGGGTCGACAAGGGGGCGCGCAGACTGCACCTCGTCGATCTGAACGGCGCATTCGCAGGCAAGCCGAGAAACGGCGACGCCATCCGCGCGATCATCGACGAAGTAGGCGCTGAAATTCCGGTTCAACTGGGCGGCGGCATTCGCGATCTGAACACCATCGAGCGCTATCTGGACGATGGCCTCTCCTACGTCATCATCGGCACGGCGGCGGTGAAGAATCCCGGCTTTCTCCAGGACGCGTGCACCGCGTTCGCGGGACACATCATCGTCGGGCTGGATGCGAAGGACGGCAAGGTGGCCACGGACGGCTGGAGCAAGCTGACGGGGCACGAAGTCGTGGACCTCGGACGCAAGTTCGAGGACTACGGCTGCGAATCCATCATTTACACCGACATCGGCCGCGACGGCATGCTTCAGGGCATCAACATCGACGCGACCGTGCGGCTCGCGCAGGCGGTGAAGATTCCGGTGATCGCGAGCGGCGGACTGTCGAGCATCGCGGACATCGAGTCGCTCTGCGAAGTCGAGGGCGAGGGCATCGAAGGCGTCATCTGCGGCCGGGCGATCTATTCCGGCGACCTCGATTTCGGGGCGGCGCAGACGCGCGCCGACGCGTTGCGCGAACCGGACGACGCCTGAATCGCGAGTCGTCCACGAACTCTTGCGCGGGCATTCTGAAGCGCGCCGGGCGGCCGTAGCCGCTCTCGCTTCGCACTGAACGTACCAACGTACCGAACCGGCAGTGGCTAGAACATGGCTCTCGCAAAACGCATCATTCCCTGTCTCGACGTGACCGCTGGGCGCGTCGTCAAAGGGGTCAACTTCCTGGAGCTGCGCGACGCGGGCGACCCCGTAGAAATCGCGCGACGCTACGACGATCAGGGCGCCGACGAACTCACGTTCCTCGACATCACCGCGACTTCCGACCAGCGCGATCTCATTCTGCCGATCATCGAAGCGGTGGCGTCGCAGGTCTTCATCCCGTTGACCGTCGGCGGCGGCGTGCGCGCGGTCGAGGACGTCCGGCGTCTGCTCAACGCGGGCGCGGACAAGATCAGCATGAATTCGTCGGCGGTGGCGAATCCGCAACTCGTGCGCGACGCGTCGGACAAGCACGGCTCGCAGTGCATCGTCGTCGCGATCGATGCCAAGCGCGTGTCGGCCGAAGGCGAGCCGCCGCGCTGGGAAGTGTTCACGCACGGCGGCCGCAAGGCGACGGGCATCGACGCAATCGAATGGGCGCGCAAGATGGCCCAGCTCGGTGCGGGCGAAATTCTGCTGACGAGCATGGATCGCGACGGCACGAAAGCCGGCTTCGATCTGGCGTTGACGCGCGCTGTCTCCGATGCGGTGCCGGTGCCGGTGATCGCGTCGGGCGGCGTCGGCACGCTGAAGCATCTGGCCGACGGCATCGTGGAAGGCCGTGCGGACGCAGTGCTCGCCGCGAGCATTTTTCACTACGGCGAGCATACGGTCGGCGAGGCGAAGCGCTTCATGGCCGATCAGGGCATCGCGGTGAGGATCTGAATCGTGACCGATCAAGCCGGCTGGCTCGACAAAGTAAAGTGGGACGCGAACGGCCTCGTGCCGGTGATCGCGCAGGAGGCATCGACGAACGACGTGCTGATGTTCGCGTGGATGAATCGCGAGGCGCTTGCGAAGACCATCGAACTCAAGCGCGCGGTGTATTTCTCGCGCTCGCGTCAGCGGTTGTGGTTCAAGGGCGAGGAATCGGGGCACGTACAGCACGTGCATGAAGTGCGCCTCGATTGCGATGAAGACGTCGTGCTGCTCAAGGTCGAGCAGGTTTCGGGCATCGCGTGCCACACCGGCCGCCATTCCTGTTTTTTCCAGAAATTCGAAGGGACGGCCGAGGGCGGCGAGTGGGTCGCCGTCGAGCCGGTCCTGAAAGATCCCGAAAGCATTTACAAATGACGCAAGCCTCCACGCTCGACACGCTGCTCCGCCTTGCCGCCATCATCGACAGCCGCAAGGGCGGCGATCCGGAACAATCCTACGTTTCTCGACTCTTTCATAAAGGTGACGACGCGGTTCTGAAGAAGATCGGCGAGGAAGCGACGGAAGTCGTGCTCGCCGCGAAGGACGCGCGCCACGGCGGCGCACCCAAGGCGCTGGTCGGAGAAGTCGCCGATTTGTGGTTTCATTGTCTCGTGATGCTGTCGCATTTCGACTTGAGTCCCGCCGACGTGATCGCCGAACTGGAGCGACGCGAAGGTTTGTCGGGCATCGAGGAGAAAGCGCTGCGCAAGTCGCGCGAGCGCGAGCAGAACGGCGGCTGACGAGGCGTTCGCCCACTTTCTCGCGCAAGCGGAGGAGGCAAGCATGTCCGGGTCTTACGAACCGTATCCCCCGCCTGTTTATCAGAATTCGGGGGAAGAAGAGCGCCTGCGCGGGCTGCGCACGCTCACTCATGTGCTGTACGCGCTTTATGCGTTGTACTGGCTGACGGGCGGGCTGACCGTGCTGGTCGCGATCATCATCAATTACCTGAAGCGCGGCGATACCGTCGGCACGCCGTATCAGGCGCATTTCACGTGGCAGATCCGCACGTTCTGGTGGGCGGTGCTGGGCCATATGATCGGCGTGGCGCTGCTGTTCGTCGGCGTCGGCTTTCTGATTCTCTTCGTGGTCGGCATCTGGACGCTTTATCGCGTCATAAAGGGCTGGCTGTTCCTCTACGAGAACAAACCGATCGACCCGCACGCGTGGTTCTGATCGACAACGCCTGGCAACCGCGTAACGGAAACTCATGAGCCAAGACAACTGCATTTTCTGCAAGATCGCCTCGGGGCAACTGCCGAGCACGAAGGTTTACGAGGACGACGAGTTCGTCGCTTTCAACGACATCAATCCCGCCGCGCCCGTCCATGTGCTGGTCATTCCGCGGCAGCACATTGAGACGCTTTCGGACTGTTCCGAAAGCGATGCGCCGCTGCTTGGTAGAATGGTAAGTCTCGTTGGCCGTTTAGCGAAAGATTTAGGCGTTTCCTACACAGGCGGGGACACCGGCTTTCGGACGGTCATCAACACCGGGCCGGGCGGCGGGCAGGAGGTGTATCACATTCACGCGCACCTTCTGGCTGGAGAGCGCCCGTGGCGGCGGATGGGTTAATGCCGGTTTCATCGGCTTTTAGCTTTTCAATGCAATATTGGGCGCGCAAAATTGACATCTGTTAGCTGAAGCGGCATTGCTTCGGCTCTAGTTGCAGGGCCGGCCTTCCGTCGCGGAAAGGCCCTGCGGCGGAATTAGGGAGAGTTTTCATCATGGGTTCGTTAAGCATTTGGCATTGGTTGATCGTGTTGTTGATCGTGGCGCTCGTCTTCGGGACGAAGAAATTGCGCAATATCGGCGGCGATCTGGGCGGCGCGGTCAAGGGCTTCAAGGAAGGCATGCGCGACGGCGAAACGCCCGCATCGACCGACCAGCGCGAGTTGCCGCGCAACGGCGCGGTGGACGTGGAAGCGAAGGACAAGTCCCGTTCGGGCGATTACCGCTAAGCTGGCCGGCGACCGTAACCCTTCACTGCACTTTCAATGCTCGATCTCGGTCTGACGAAAATGGCGCTCATCGGCGTCGTCGCGCTGGTGGTGCTGGGGCCGGAGCGTTTGCCCGGCGTGGCGCGCACGGCCGGCGCCTTGTTCGGTCGCGCGCAGCGTTACATCAACGACGTCAAGTCGGAGGTGGCGCGCGAGATGGAACTCGACGAACTGAAGAAGATGCGCACTGAGTTCGAGACGGCGGCCTCCAACGTCGAATCGACGATTCATGACAACCTGCGGCGTCACGAATCGGAGCTTAACGACGCGTGGAACCAGGGAACGTCGGTGACGCCGAGCATCGCGGGCGGCGGTTCCACGTCGCCCGAAGATGACAGCGGCGCCTTCGACAAGCCGTGGGCGAACACGTCGTCTTCTCAGGGCAAGCGCAAGAACTGGCGCGTCAGGCAGACCGCGGTTCCGAACTGGTACAAGCGCACGACCACGCGCCGCACGCGCGTGCAGTCGGGCGCAGCGCGCGTCGCCCGACATACGCCTGCAAGCCTGCGCCGTCCGACGAAGTTCTTCTGATACGGCCGCATTCCTTCCATCGATGATCCATACCGAGGGCCGGCGTGAGCGACCCGCAACACAGTAAAGACGAGCCCGTCGAAGAGACGTTCATTTCTCATCTGGTCGAACTGCGTGACCGCATCATTCGCGCGGGCGCTTCGGTCATCGTGATATTCATCGGGCTCGTGTATTGGGCGCCGGACATTTTCAAGCTGCTCGCACGGCCGCTGATGCAGAATCTGCCGCGCGACGGAAAGATGATCGTCACGGACGTCACCGGCTCGTTTTTCGTGCCGATGAAAGTCACGATGCTCGTCGCTTTCGTCATTGCGCTGCCCGTCGTGCTTTACCAGCTCTGGGCGTTCGTGGCGCCGGGGCTGTATCAGCACGAGAAGAAGCTCGTCGCGCCGCTGGTTTCCAGCAGCTACGCGCTGTTCCTCTGCGGCATGGCGTTCGCGTACTTCGTCGTGTTTCCGACCATTTTTCGCGTGATGGCGCACTACAACGCGCCACTGGGCGCGGAAATGACGACCGACATCGACAATTACCTGAGCTTCGTACTGACGATGTTCCTCGCGTTCGGCGTGACGTTCGAGGTGCCGATCGTGGTCGTACTGCTGGCGCGCATGGGCGTCGTCTCGATCCAGAAGCTCAAGCAGATCCGGCCGTATGTGATCGTCGGCGCGTTCATCATTTCGGCGGTGGTCACGCCGCCCGATGTGTTCTCGCAGCTGATCCTCGCGATCCCGCTCATCATTCTGTATGAGGCGGGAATCGTGGCGGCGCGGCTGGTGGTCGGCAAAGACGCGCTTAAAAGCGAGGAAGCGCCAGCGAAGTAAGCTGCGGCGAATCGTCACACTATGAAAAAAAAGGCAGCTCTCGATTTCTCGAAGCTGCCTTTTTCTTTGAGCGGACGACGCGCTATTCGTCGCCCTGTTCTGCCTGATCGCCCTGATCTTCGTCCGGCGTCTGCGGCGCGCGCGGTTGCGCCGGCCGTTTGCCGATGGTCACGCTCAAGTCCAGTTCCTTGTTCTTGCGCATCAGGTGAACCTTCACCGACGTACCCGGCTTGATCTGCGCGACGACGTTGAGCAGGCGCGTGGTGTCGGTGATGCTGTCGTCGTTGATGCTGACGAGAATATCGCCCGGCTTGATGCCCGCCTTGTCCGCCGGGCCGCCTTGCAGCACGCCCGCGACGATCGCACCGGATTTCTGGTCGAGCCCGAACGATTCCGCGATCTCCGGCGTAACGTCCTGCGGCTCCACGCCGATCCAGCCGCGCGTGACCGTGCCCGTCGTGATGATGCTTTCGAGCACGCTGCGCGCGGTCGAAACGGGGATCGCGAAACCGATGCCCAGCGAGCCGCCGCTGCGCGAATAGATCGCCGTGTTGATGCCGAGCAGATTGCCGTTCACATCGACGAGCGCACCGCCTGAATTGCCGGGATTGATCGCCGCGTCGGTCTGGATGAAGTTCTCGAATGTATTGATGCCGAGGTGATTGCGCCCGAGCGCGCTCACGATGCCCATCGTCACCGTCTGCCCGACGCCGAACGGATTGCCGATGGCGAGCACGACATCGCCGACGTGCGTCTGATCCATCCGGCCGAGCGTGATGCTCGGCAGGTTCGTCACGTTGATCTTCAGCACCGCGAGGTCGGTTTCCGGGTCGACGCCGATGACTTTCGCGCTCGACGTGCGCCCGTCCGCGAGGGCGACTTCAATTTGATCCGCACCGTCGACGACGTGCTGGTTCGTTAGAATGTAACCTTCCGAGCTGACGATGACCCCTGACCCGAGGTTCGACGCGGGCGGCTCGTCGCTCTTGCGCCTGTTTTTGTCGCCGAAGAAATAGCGAAAAAGCGGATCTTTCGCGCGCGGGTCCGGCGACAGATTGCCATCCTTGCTGGAGAACACGTTCACCACCGCGGGCATCGCCTTTTGGGCGCCGTCCGCGTAAGACGACTGAAGCTGGCGCGAACCGATGCTCGGCGCCACTTCCTGTAACGCGACGATCGGCTCGGCGAGTTGCTTGCCAAACTGGCCCTGACGTTGAAGCCACTGCGGTTTCAGGGTCGCGATGATGAACATCAGAGCCAAAAGCACGGTGACCGCTTGGGCAAAAAACAGCCAGAAGCGTCTAAGCATTTGAAGGGATAGAGGATTTCATGGATCGGATCGAACTCGAATTGTATCTGAACAACCTGCTGGAAATCGGCCGCTTCAAGGACTATTGCCCGAACGGCCTACAGGTGGAAGGCGCGCGCCGGGTTCAGAAGATCGCAACCGGTGTGACCGCTTCGCTGGCGTTCCTCGAAGCTGCGGTGGAGTGGGGCGCGGATACCGTGCTCGTTCATCACGGCTACTTCTGGCGCAACGAAGCGCCGCAGATCACGGGGCGCAAGCATCGGCGGCTGCGCACGCTGATCGCGAACGACATCAATCTATTCGCATATCACCTTCCGCTCGACTCGCATCCGGAGTTCGGCAACAACGCGCAGATCGGCGCGCGGCTCGGCGTGATAGCGGATGGCCGTTTCGCCGATCAGGATCTCGGCTGGACGGCGCTGCTCGCCATGCCGCTTTCGCTCGAGCACTTCACTGCCACAGTGGAGAACGCGCTCGGCCGCAAGCCGCTGGTTTTCGGCAATTCGGACCGCGAACTGCGACGCGTCGCGTGGTGTACCGGCGGCGCGCAGGGCTACTTCGAGGATGCGATTGCCGTCGGCGCCGACGTCTACGTGAGCGGTGAAGTGTCCGAGCAGACAATGCACATTGCGGCGGAATCGGGCGTTGCGTACATAGCGGCGGGGCATCACGCCACAGAGCGCTATGGCGTGCAGGCGCTGGGCGCGCATCTGTCCGAGAGATTCGATCTCGAGCACCTCTTTATTGATATTGATAATCCGGTGTAAATGATTGCGGTTTTCTGCGTATATTCAGCCCTTGCAGTTGCCTTAAACGAATGCTTCGCCGGAATGCGAGAAAAGGTGGGGAAAACCCGGAAGGCCGGTCATTTCGAGTGATTTTTCCTGAACGGCCCTTGTAAATGCCAACTCCATTCGCGCACACTAACGGCGGAACACTGATGTGACGGTATAAATCCAACTCAGAAGTGGGGCGTGTGATGCGAGACAAGGACGATAAGCGCGTCGACGGCGGCCGCCGTACCTGGCTGATTACGACGACCGTAGCAGGAGGTGTTGGAGGTGCAGCAACGCTGATTCCATTCGTCGGTTCGTTTGCTCCGTCGGAGAAGGCCAAGGCGGCGGGCGCGCCCGTGGAGGTCGATATCAGCGGACTGAAGCCCGGCGAAATGATGACCGTCGCCTGGCGCGGCAAGCCGGTGTGGATCGTCAATCGCACCGACGAAATGCTGTCGGACGTGAAGAAGGCCGATAACGAAGTGGCCGATCCGAACTCCAAGAAGGAGTTTTCGATGCCGTTGCCGGCGTACTGCAACAACGAGTACCGTTCCCGCGCCGATCACAAGAACATCTTCGTGGCCGTCGCCGTGTGTACGCACCTGGGCTGCACGCCGACGCCGCGCTTCACCGAAGGCGCTCAACCGAATCTCCCCGATAACTGGCCGGGCGGCTTTCTGTGCCCGTGCCACGGCTCGACCTATGACATGGCGGGCCGCGTCTTCAAGAACAAGCCCGCGCCGCAGAACCTGGACATTCCGCCGTTCATGTTCACGTCCGCGACGCAACTCGTGATTGGCAGACAAAGATGTCGAGACGACGGGCCTGACTGGCTGGATCGACCGCCGGTTCCCGCTGACATCGACCTGGAAGAAGCACGTCTCTGAATACTACGCGCCGAAGAATTTCAACTTCTGGTACTTCTTCGGCTCCCTCGCGATGCTCGTGCTGGTCATTCAGATCGTCACGGGCATTTTTCTCGTCATGAACTACAAGCCCGATGCGACGCTTGCGTTTGCATCGGTCGAGTACATCATGCGCGAGGTGCCGTGGGGCTGGCTGATTCGCTATATGCATTCCACGGGCGCGTCGATGTTTTTCGTGGTCGTTTACCTGCACATGTTTCGCTCGCTGATTTACGGGTCCTATCGCAAGCCGCGCGAACTCGTGTGGATTTTCGGCTGCGCGATTTTCCTCTGCCTGATGGCCGAGGCGTTCTTCGGCTATTTGCTGCCGTGGGGGCAAATGTCCTTCTGGGGCGCGCAGGTCATCGTGAATCTGTTTTCAGCGATTCCCTTCATCGGTCCGGATCTGTCGCTGTGGATTCGCGGTGACTACGTGGTTTCCGACGTCACGCTGAACCGCTTCTTCGCTTTCCATGTGGTTGCCATTCCGCTGGTGCTGATCGGGCTCGTGGTCGCGCATCTGGTCGCATTGCATGAAGTCGGCTCGAATAATCCGGACGGCATCGAGATCAAGGCGAAGAAAGACGCTGAAGGCATTCCGCTCGATGGCATTCCGTTTCACCCGTACTACTCCGCGCACGACTTCATGGGCGTGTGCGTGTTCCTGCTGATCTTCGCGGCAATCATTTTCTTCGCGCCGGAAATGGGCGGCTACTTCCTCGAAGCGAACAATTTCGTGCCGGCCAACCCGCTGCAGACGCCGCCGGAAATCGCGCCGGTCTGGTATTTCACCGCGTTCTACGCGATGCTGCGAGCGACCACCGATCCGTTCAAGATCGTGCTGATGATCGTGATTGCGCTGCTGGGCCTGTTCGCGCTGCTGCGGGCGCGCGGCAAATGGCGGATCGGACTGCCGGTGCTTGCGCTTCTCGTCATCGTCTTCATGGCGCTGACCGAGTCCAAGTTCTGGGGCGTGGTCGTGATGGGCGCGGCCGTCGTTTCTCTCTTCTTCCTTCCGTGGCTGGATCGCAGTCCGGTGAAGTCGATTCGCTATCGGCCGCTGTTCCACAAGGTCTTCTTCGGCATATTCGTCGTTGCCTTCCTCGTGCTCGGCTTTCTCGGGACGAGACCGCCATCGCCCGCGGCGACGCTGATCGCACAGATCTGCGCGCTCGTCTACTTCGCGTTTTTCCTCGGCATGCCTTTCTGGACGCCGCGCGGCAAATTCAAGACGCCGCCCGAGCGAGTGAACTACAAACTCCACTAAGCGCGCGCCCGGAGACAACACGATGAAAAAATGGCTCTCAACACTCGTAATGATCGGCGCGGCGATGTTCGCCTTCGGCGCCGCGCCGGTGCACGCGCAGGAAGAAGCGGTCCTCGACCGCGCACCCAGTAACGCGGACAATTTTGCGTCGTTGCAGCATGGCGCCCAAATGTTTGTAAACTATTGCCTGAACTGCCATAGTGCGACCCTGATGCGCTACAACCGGCTGACCGACCTCGGCCTCAGTCAGAAGGAAATTCAGGACAATCTGCTGTTCTCGACCGATAAGATCGGCAACACGATGAGCATCGCAATGCGCCCGGACGACGCGAAGGCGTGGTTCGGCGCATCGCCGCCGGATCTGTCGGTGGAAGCGCGGGCGCGGGGCAGGGACTGGCTGTACACGTACTTGCGCAGTTTTTATCGCGACCCCGCCCGTCCGACTGGTTGGAACAATCGCGTGTACGAGAACGTCGGGATGCCGCATGTGCTGTGGATGCTGCAAGGCATACGCGATGCCCGGTTCGAGACGGATACGGACGAAAAGACCGGCGAAAAGGTAAAAAGATTCGTGGGTTACACTCAGGTGACGCCTGGCGCCATGTCGAACGTGGATTATGATTCTGCTGTGGCCGATCTGGTTTCGTACCTTTCGTGGATGTCAGAACCCGCCCAGCAGACCCGCAAGCGCCTCGGCGTCTGGGTGCTGCTGTTCCTGGCGCTTCTGAGCTTTCTCGCATGGCGTCTGAACGCGGCATACTGGAGAGATATCAAATAGCACGCCGATCGACGGCGTGGGTCGGCGCGACGGCGCTCCCGGGAGGGAGCCGCCGCGGCCGGCCCTTCGAGTTTACTGAAGGAACTTTAAAAACATGATGGTTCTGTATTCCGGCACTACTTGCCCGTTCTCCCAGCGCTGCCGGCTGGTGTTGTTCGAAAAGGGCATGGATTTCGAGATCCGCGACGTCGATCTGTTCAACAAGCCGGAAGACATCGCGGTAATGAACCCGTACGGACAGGTGCCGATCCTCGTCGAGCGCGACCTGATCCTGTACGAGTCGAATATCATCAACGAATATATCGACGAGCGCTTCCCGCATCCGCAACTGATGCCGGCCGATCCGGTGCAACGCGCCCGCGCTCGCCTGTTCCTGCTGAACTTCGAAAAAGAACTGTTCGTGCACGTCGGCACGCTTGAAAACGAGAAGGGCAAGGCCGCGGAGAAGAACCATGAGAAGGCCCGCAGCGCAATCCGCGACCGTCTCACGCAGCTCGCGCCGATCTTCCTGAAGAACAAGTACATGCTGGGCGAGGAGTTTTCGATGCTCGACGTCGCGATCGCGCCGCTGTTGTGGCGTCTCGACCACTACGGGATCGAGTTGTCGAAGAACGCCGCGCCGCTGATGAAGTACGCCGAGCGTATCTTCAGCCGCCCGGCTTATATTGAAGCGCTTACACCTTCCGAAAAGGTGATGCGTCGATAGTTTGCGAGAACGGGGCGCGGCAGGCGCGAGTGTGCGCAGCTGTGCTCCGGCAGAGGAAAGTTGATGCAAGAAATCTCAACCAAGCCTTATCTGCTGCGCGCGCTCTACGAGTGGTGCACGGATAACGGTTTCACGCCACACATCGCCGTTCGGGTCGACGGCGCGACGCGCGTACCGCGCCAGTTCGTGCGTAACGACGAGATCGTGCTCAACATCAGCTTCGAGGCGACGAGCCAGTTGCAGATGGGTAACGAATGGATCGAGTTCAGCGCTCGCTTTTCGGGAAAGTCGCACAAGATCGAGGTTCAGGTTGCGAACGTGCTCGCCATTTACGCGCGCGAGAACGGGCAGGGGATGGCGTTTCCGGTGGAAGCGTCCTCGCATGGCGCGATCGAGCCGCCGGGCCCAGCGGGCGCGGGCCGATCGGTGGAGCGCGAGGTGCGACAAGTCGAGCCGCCCGCAGAGGAGCGGTCCGGCGCGGCGGGTGCTTCATCGCTGGAAGAACCGCCCTCGACTGCAGTAGAGGACGATGCATCAAAATCGGCCGGCAGATCGCACCTCAAAGTCGTCAAATGAAGTAGAATCTCGTCCTTCGCCGGCTTAGCTCATCTGGTAGAGCAGTTGATTTGTAATCATCAGGTGGCGGGTTCGAGTCCTGCAGCCGGCACCAGACTAGCATCGACGGGTCGTGCGACATACGCACGGCCCGTTTGCTTCAAACGAACCGCTCGCGGTTCGAGCCTGGGAGCGTCGAAGGCGCGTCGATAAGCAGCTTCAAAAACTTGTTGACACGATCCGAAGCGACGGTCATAATCTCGTTTCTCTGCTGCTGATGCAGCAGACGCAAGACGAAGCGGTACCTGAGCGACGTGGATCACGAAGCGGGGTGCGGCAAGGCGGGACG
>Ga0308173_10000490_pt1 | contig 16825 bp, 18 predicted proteins | sample PhyPR1_FD_203716 | JGI IMG/M metagenome (GOLD analysis project Ga0308173, IMG submission 203716) | Soil microbial communities from UC Gill Tract Community Farm, Albany, California, United States - DLSLS.P.R1 | ecosystem: Environmental > Terrestrial > Soil > Agricultural land | place: USA...
GACCGCGTGGGACACCGCCGCCTGCACCAGCTGCTGCACCGTGATGTCGTTCAGGATCTCGTCCCCATCGACAATGCCGCAGTGACCGTGTGACGTGTATTCACAGAGGCAGACGTCCGTCATCACGAGCATCCCTGGGACGGCGCGCTTGAGCGCACGAATTGCAGCCTGGACCGGCGCGTCGGGATCTGATGCCGCCGATCCGGTTTCGTCTTTTGTCTTGGGAATGCCAAAGAGGATGACCGCGGGGACGCCGTCGGCCTTTGCGGCCGCCGCTTCCTTCACCGCTTCGTCAACCGACAGGTTGTAGACCCCGGGCATCGAGCTGACGGGACGGCGGACGCCCTCGCCCTCGACCACGAACAGCGGGTAGATGAAGCAATCAGGCGTCAGGCGTGTTTCGCGGACCATCGAGCGGATCGCCTCGGTGCGCCGCAGGCGGCGAGGCCGCCTGGTCAGGGAAAGCGTCGCGGTCTTGGTGACGGGCATGAAGAGGATCTTGCCACAGGCGCCGGGGCCGCTAGGACGCGCGGGCGAAATATGCTGCCAGGCCCTCGACCATCGCCGCGGTCGTGTAGGTGTGCGGCTGCACGTCCACCCGAATGCCCAACGTCCGGGCGACATCGGCTGTCACCGGGCCGATGACCGCCACCACGCTGCGCCGGAGCAGGGCGCTGCTGTCCTCGCCGTAGAGCTGAACGAAGTTGCGGACGGACGAACCGCTCGTGAACGTCACCGCGTGTATGTGACCGTCGGCCAGCATCTGCCGGACATCGTGATCGCCATCGCCCGGCGTTTCGACGACCGTCCGGTAGGCCACGAGTTCGGTCACGACGGCTCCCGCCGTCCGGAGTCCGTCGGCGATCACGTCGCGCCCGATCTCGGACCGCGGCAGCAGCACGCGGGCGCCGGCGAGCGCAGTACTCGATGCCAGGGCGGTGACGAGTGCTTCTGCCGTGAACTCGTTCGGGACGATCGTGACGGCGACGCCGCGCTCACGCAGGCGGTCTGCGGTGCGGCGTCCCACCGCGGCAACCTGTGGCAGCGCATCGGTTGACTCTTGCCGATCCGCGCCGGGGACCGCTGCGACCGCGTCGAGAAACGCGTCGACGGCGTTCGCACTGGCGAACACGATCCAATGAAACTGCGCGGCCTGACGCGCCGCGTGTCGCAACGGTTCGGCATCCTCGGGAGGGGCGATGCGGATCGTTGGCGCGACGATCGCGACCGCACCGCCCGCTTCGAGCAGTTCGACCAGTTCATCTGCCTGTGCCCGTGGACGGGTGACCAGCACGCGGCGCCCGTCGAGTGGCCGCGCGTCGCTGGCCTGCTGGCTCACGGCTGCAGTCCCTCGACGGCCGCCTGCTGACGCTGAACGTCTTCGAGAATGTCGCCCGCGCCGCGCGTCAGCAGCAGTTCCGCCGCGGCATCACCGGCGGCCTCAGGTTCATCGGCCCGGCCGTTGATTTCAGCCATCGCGGCGCGAGAACCGTCGGGCGTGACGACGATGGCGTGGATGGCGATCGCATCGCCATCGATCAGCGCGTGCGCGCCAATGGGCATCTGACACCCGCCGCCGAGGCGTCGCACGACGGCGCGTTCCGCCGCGAGCGCCAGGCCGGAGCGTTGGTCGTGAATCCGTTCCACCGCGGTTGCCACGGCCATGTCGCCGTCACGGATTTCGACGGCAATGATTCCCTGGCCGGGCGCGGGTACGCAGCGATCCGCCGGCAGGAAGGCCGAGATCCGGGAGCCCTGCTGCAACCGCCGCAATCCGGCTGCCGCCAGCACAATTGCGTCAAAGTCGCCGGTGTCGAGTTTGCGAAGGCGTGTGTCCAGGTTCCCGCGGATCGGGAGGAAGTGGGCGCCGGGAAAAAGCCGCGTCAGCTGGGCGACCCGACGAACGCTGCTGGTGCCTATCCGGGGTTCACGGCCCAGCTCACGAACGATTTCTTCGACAGACAACGGCTCATCGACATGCCGCGGCAGCACGATCGCATCCCGCGCATCCTCCCGCGGCAGCACCGCACCGATGGCGAGGCCGTCGGGCAAAACGGCCGGCATGTCCTTGCTGCTGTGCACGGCGAGATCCACCTCGCCCGCCAGCAAGGCATCCTCGATTTCCTTGACGAACAGCCGCTTACCGCCGATCTGTGACAGTCTCGCTTCCGACAGTCGATCGCCGGTGGTCTTGATGATGACGATCTCGCAATCGGCCACGGCGCGATCGCGCAGGAGCGTCGCCACCGTGTTTGCCTGCCAGCGCGCGAGCTCGCTGCCCCGCGTTCCAATCTTCAGTTGCACCATGGATTACTTGCGCCGGTCGGTGGAATCGCTGGAATGGGGCGTATGCACCGCATCGGATCCGTCATCACGGAGCCGAAACAGGCGGTTGAGGACCTCCGTAAAAACGACCTGGGTTTCTTCATCGGGCAGGGCCTTGAGTTGTTCGGTGGGATCGAGCAGCAGCTTTTCGACGAGGAGCCGGGTGATTTCGTCGACCTTGTCGGCGGTCTCCGGAGGAAGGCCTGTCAGCTTGCCTTTGAGCCGCTCGAGTTCGGCTCGCCGCGTGTTCTCAAAGCGCTCCCGCAGAGCGCGGATCGTCGGTACGGCGGCACGTGATCGTTGCCAGACGATGAACCTGGTGACCTCTTCGGCGACGATCCGTTCTGCGCGCTCCACCTCGGCGCCGCGCCGGGAGAGGTTCTCCTGAACGATCCCCTGGAGGTCGTCGACGTTGTAGAGGAAAACCTGCTCGATATCGCCGACCGACGACTCCACGTCGCGTGGCACCGCCAGATCGACGATGAACAACGGCCCCGGTCGTCGGCGGCCCGTTGCGGCCTCGACATGCGCGCGCGTGATGATCGGTCGCTGCGCGCCGGTGGCCGTGATCACGATGTCCGCCTGCGCGAGTGCCGCCGGCATGTCCTTCCACGCGATGGCGCGACCGGAAACCGTCTGGGCCAGCGCTTCGGCGTGTGCCGCGGTGCGGCTTGCGATCACCATTTCGCCGACGCCCTGGCTGCGGAGATGCTGCGCGGTCAGCGTGCTGATTTCGCCGGCGCCGACGACCAGCACCGACCGTCCCTGCAGCTTGCCGAAGATCTTGCGCGCCGGAGACAGTGCCGCATACGCGACTGACACCGCGCCCTGGCCGAGGGCGGTTTCGCTCCGCACGCGCTTGCCGACGTTGAACGCCCACTCGAACGTCTTCGTGAGCAGCGGCCCCGCGCAGTGTCGTTCGAACGCCGCCTGAAACGCATCCTTGACCTGACCGAGAATCTGCGGCTCTCCCACCACGATCGAGTCGAGCCCGGCGGCCACCCGGAACAGGTGCCGAACTGCCTCGTGATCGTGGCTGGTAAACAGGTGCGACGCGAACGCCTCGCCGGAGATCTGGTGGTAGTCGACGAGGAAACTGATGACGTCATGGCGGGCGCGGTCCGGGTCGTTGCTGGCGATGTAAATCTCGGACCGGTTGCAGGTCGACAGCACCACCGTCTCCGCAGCGGAGAGGCGCGTCGCCAGGGCTTCGACGGCGGCGCCGACATCGCGGCTCGAGAAATCCAGCCGTTCGCGCAGATCAACGGGAGCGGTCCGATGGCTGACGCCAATCAGGAACAGATGCATGTCAGTCGAACGTGTGACTCGTGGTCACGAAGTAGCTGACCGGCACGAAGTTCAACAGGATCAGGGTGAAGCCGATGGCCGACAGCCACGCCGCGCGCCGGCCGTTCCAGCCGAGGCGCTGCCGCGCGAATACCGCAAACGAATACACCGCCCAGGTCAGCACTGCGCCGAAGATCTTTGGATCATTCAGCGACATCGCCCGGATATTCGGATCCTCCGGATGCACCGCCCGCGCCTGGGTCGCCCAAATCACGCCGACGACCACGCCGATCGTCAGGAAGAGCCAGCCGATCATCACGGCCCGGTTGTTCATGCTGTCGAGAATCTGCAGCGACGGCAGTCGTGTATACAGGTAGCCCAGATGCTTCTTCTTGATCTCCTTGAACTGCAGCATATAGGTCAGCCCAAGGACGCCGGCGAGCGCGAAGCTCGCGTATGCAAACAGTGACGAGGCGATGTGCACGCCAAACCAGGGCCCTTCGAGCACGGGACTCCGGCTCTCGATCCCCGGGTTCAGCGTCGGGATGATCTGAAGGGCGACGACAATGGTCAGGATGAACACGCCCATGGCGCGCTCTTCAGTCGACAGTTCGAGGTAGAGGTACGACAGCGTCAGCAGCCACACGAACGTCGAAATGGCACTCGAGGCGGTGGCGAACGGCACGTGGCCGACTTCGATCGTTCGCATGCCGATGTAGAACGTGTGGACCAGAGCGGCGAAGAGGAGAACCGTCGTCGCCGCGCGTCCGATACGTGGGCGGCGCAGGGCAAAGTGGATGGCGTAAATCACCCCGGCGGCGGCGTACAGGCCGAGAAGGAGAAGATTCAACGCGCTGTCGGAGCGTAGTATCCGCGCTTGGCGCGCGGGGTCACCCCGGGCTTGGCGACCTGGACGACGATGCGGCGATACGATCCGTCCCGGCGCTGGTTCTTCGAGATGTAGCCGAGCGTGTACTGACTGGCGAGCTCGTCGGAGATCTGGGCGTACACGCCGTTGAGGTCCTCGACCTTCGTCGGGAAGAACGATCGGCCACCCGTTTCCTGCGCCAGCGTGCGCATGACGAACTCCGCTTCACGGAAGCCCTTCGTCTGCGTGTCGGCGCCGCGGAGCGAAATCGTGTAGATCGCCGTTTCCGAGCGCTTGGCCAGGTCGAGAACCTCGTCGAACGAGACGAGGCTCGACGTATCTTCGCCGTCCGAGAAGACGACCAGCGCCTGGCGGCGGACGTCTTCTTCCGAGACCGCCTTGACCTTCTTGAGTTCCTTCAAGGCGATGTAGATGGCGTTGTGCAGCGACGTCGAGCCGCCCGCTTGCGTCTGCCGGATGGCCGCCTCGAGGTCGTCGTGATTCCCCGTGAAGACCTGCCGGATTTCGACCTTGCTGTCGAAGTCGATGACCTGCGCGAGATCGTTCGGTCTCAGGCGACGGACGAAGTTGCTGGCTGCCACTTGCAGCGTCGGCAGCTTGTCCTCCATGCTCGCGCTGCTGTCGAGCAGCAGCGAGAGGGCGATCGGTTGCTGCCGGCGCGTGAAGAAGGTGACGTCCTGTTTCACGCCGTCTTCGAACACGGCGAAGTCGTTGAGATCGAGGTCGGTGACGTAATGGTTCTGCCCGTCAGTGGCCGTGATGTTGAGCGAGACGATGTCGACGCCGGCGCGGAACGCTGGCTGCTGTGCTCCGTTCCTCGGTGGTGTCGCGGCGGCGGCCGCTGCCGGGGCCGGCGCCTGCGGGACGGGCGGAGCTTGCGCTGCTGCATCGGTGGCAATAGGCGCGCCCGGCGCGGACTGTTGCGCCGAGAGACCTGCGGCCAGGGCCAGCGCGAGCACCGTGCCGACCACGATCGGACGCGTCACTTGCGCTCCTTCGCGTCCCGTGCGAGTGACCCGCGCATCGTCACATCGGCGCGAGCGGATGAAATTTCGATCTTCTCCGGCGGAATCAATGATTCGGGCCGGCTGTAGACGACCTTGTACTGCGATGTCAGCTCGCGGGCGAGCCGCTGCATGGCCTGATCGAGGCCGGTCGAGGCAAGAATGATCGTTTCGGAGCCGCCGGTGACCCGCGGTCCCTCGGTCAGCAGGAAGGACCGTTCACGTATGGGGTGCTCGTCCGAATGGAGGAAGCGCCCAATGCCGACGAAGTGGAGTTGCGCGCCGGCGTCGGCGATCGCGTGCGCGACGTCCTTGGAGTAATAGTTCAACACCATCGGTGACCACCGGCACGAGCATCGCGCGCGGGCCTTCGCGCTTCTTGAGGCCCTTTGCGGTTTCCATGAGGCCATCCAGCAGCGTCATCCCGCTCGACGGCATGGCGATGATCTTCACGGCTTCAGAGAGCTTCTTCACGTCGCTCGTGTAGTCGGTGATGATGGTGGGCCGATCGGCCAGCCCGATCACCGCGATCTCGTTGCCGGGTGCCATCTTGGTGACGAAGTTCGAGAGCGCGGTGCGCATGTCGATCAGCACCCGCTGCGCGGCCGCGCTGTTGTCGACGAGCAGGGCGAGGTCGATCGGGTCGATGGCCTTGGAGACGCGCAGGATTTCGCGGCGCCTGCCATCTTCTTCGACGACGAAGGCATCGGGACCGAGACCCTCGACTGGTTCTCCCTTGGCGTCGACGGCGCTCACGTACATGGTGCGCTCGCGATCGCCCGCCTGGCCGGCTGCGAGGAGGCGCGGCGCGGCGAGTGACGCAAGGGCGGCGAGCAGAGCCAGCAGACAAGCTGGAACAAACGGCGAGCGGATACGCATATTCACCTGAGACGGTTGGCGGCAGTATAGGTCCCGCGAAAGACGAGCGTCAAGCACCGCCACGACCTGAAAGTTATTGAAAACATGAGACTTCCGCGTTTCGATGATCGTTAGGACTCCAGCAATGCGTAAACGGTTTCGGCGACTTGGTGAACTTTTTCACAAGGCACGCTATACTGGTCGGCGGTACACGGTCCGGCGATTGCTGCAATGCGCCGCGTCATGACCAAATCCAAGAGCGGCTTTTCAGTCGACCGCGCATCCCGGTCTCTGCAGGAGAACATCACCGGCGCGGGCGGGGTTGCGGCCGCCAGCTACACGCTGATTGGGGCCATCATCCTCCTCGGCGGCCTTGGATACCTGGTCGATAGCTGGCGAGGCACGTCCCCCTGGTTTCTCCTGACGGGTTTGATCCTCGGAATGGTGGTCGGTTTCTGGGAGCTGGTGAAAGCGGTCTTCTGGAAATGAAGCCCCTCGCGTGGATGGCCGGGCTGGGTGTGGGGTCCTGGTTGATCGTGAGCGTCGCCCGGGCCGACGCGAACCCGGAGGTGCTGTTCGGGATGATCGGGCCGCTGCTCGCGGCCTGTGCCACCTGGGTGGCGGTGGAGCGGATGCACGCAGCCGCTCCGGAGCGCGTCATGAGCGTCATGCTCACCGCGTTCATGGTGAAGATGATGTTCTTCGGCGTGTACGTGGCAGCCATGCTCCGTGGGCTGGAACTGCGTCGCACGCCGTTTGTCGCCAGTTTTACGGTCTACTTCGTCGCGCTGTACGCGATGGAGGCGCTGTTCCTCAAGCGCCTGTTTGAAAGCGGCCGCCAGCGGTCGCCTTAGGAAGAAGATGTTTCAGCCCGAAACAGCCGAACATGCCCAGCACGCCGCCGGCACCTTCAACGCCGGCGAAGTCATCATCGGCCACGTCTCGAACGGGCCCCACCCGCTGATCCATCTGCCGACGATCGCCGGCATCGACTTTTCGGTGACCAAGCACGTGCTGATGTTGTGGATCGCCGCCACCGTGCTGTTCCTGATCGTGACGACGACGGTGCGCCGGTTCCTCCGGCAGGATCGGCCGATCCCTACTGGATTCATGACGGTTCTCGAGATCATCGTCGAGTTCATTCGCGACTCGATCGTTGAGCCGAATGTCGGCCGCAAGTGGACGATGACGTGGACGCCGGTGCTGCTGACACTCGGGCTGTTCATCTTGACGTCGAACTTGATTGGGATCATCCCGATTTTCGACGTCGTCGGCCTCGCCAACCATGCGCTGCACATGCCCGAGGAGTCATTCCTTGCGCAGGTGGTGCACGGCGGGACCACGGCCACCGGCAACTTCAACGTGACGGCCGCGCTCGCCACGATCTCGTTCTTCCTGATCATCATCGCGGGCACCCGCGCGCACGGCTTCGTTCAACACTTCAAGAACCTGGTACCCGGCGGCGTCCCGCTGTTCGTCTACCCGATCCTGATTCCGATCGAGATCATGGGCATGTTTGTGCGCCCGTTTGCCTTGATGGCTCGTCTCGCCGCCAACATGACCGGCGGCCACATCGCCATTCTCGCGATCATCTCGTTCGTCTTCATCTTTGCGCAGCAGTTCAGCGCCGCTGTCGGCATCGGTGTCGGTGCGCTGCTGTCGGTCCCGCTGGCCGTTGGTGTCCTGGCGCTGGAGGCCATCGTGGTCGTCCCGGTGCAGGCCTACGTGTTCACGCTGCTTACGGCCGTGTTCGTTGGCATGGCCATTCACGCTCATCACTGAGCCACACTCACGCAGGAGAGAAAAGCAATGGAAGGTAATGCAATCGCGTTCATGGGCGCCGGTCTCGGACTGGGCCTGATCGTTCTCGGCGCCGGCCTCGGCATCGGCCGCCTGGCGGCGGGAGCTGCTGAAGCCATCGGTCGTCAGCCGAGCGCGACCGCGCAGATTACCGGTGCGGTGAACCTTCCGCTCTTCCTGCTCGAAGGCGTCGCGATTCTCGCTGAAGTGTTCGCGTTGCTGATCGTTCTCAAGTAAGGCGGACTGCCAGTCAGGCGAAAGGACAGACGCCATGAACAATCCGTTGGTCCAGCTCGATCCCGGTCTTTACATCTGGACCATCGTTGTCTTCCTGATTCTGCTTGGCCTCCTCGCGAAGTTCGCGTGGCGTCCGCTCCTGGAGGCGCTCGACAAACGGCAGGAGTCGATTCGCCACGCCCTGGATGATGCGGCGAAGGCGAAGCAGGAACTCGAGCGGCTGCAGGTCGAGTCGCAGCGCATCCTCGCGGAAGCGCGCGGCGAAGCCGAGAGCATCGTCGCCCGCACGCGGGAGGATGCCAACCGGCTCCGCGACGAGATGCGCCAGAAGGCGCAGCAGGAAGCCGCGAACATCGTGAAGAACGCCGAGAAGCAGATTGAGCTCGAGACGGCGCGCGCCCTCCAGCAGATCAGGCATGAAGCCGTCGATCTGTCAGTGGCGATTGCGTCGAAGTTGCTGCAACGGAACGTGTCGACGGAAGACAACGAGCGGCTGATCGAAGACACCTTCAGGCAGCTGGACGCACAGCGCCCCAGCTAATCGCGGCGGTATGAGCCTCCGGCGCCGCCAGCACGTACTGTCAATCGCGGCGGCGCTGGGGGGCCTTCTCCTATTTGCCTGGGCGGCACGCCGCGCCGGCATTTCCGAAATTCTCGACGGGATTCAACGCGTCGGCTGGGGTCTGCTTCCGCTGTTCGCGTTGGCCGGCTTGCGCTTTGCGGCTCGCGCCGAAGCCTGGCGCCTGTGCGCTCCCAGGGGCAGGCGGATGCGCCACGCGCAGGCGTTCGCGGCGTTTCTCGCCGGTGACGCCGTGGGCAATGCCACGCCGCTCGGATGGTTCGCCAGCGAACCGACCAAGGTCTTTCTCACCCGACATCACTTCGCGACCGCTGACTCAGTCTCGTCTCTCGCGATCGACAATCTTCTCTACATCTCCTCGACCGCCGTGGTGATTGCCGGAGCAGGGGTGATCGTGATGGCGACCATGAACCTGCCATTGGTCTGGCGCGAGTGGAGCAGCGTGGTACTGGCCGCGTCGATCGCCAGCGTGATCGCCCTTGTCTGGATCCTGCGCGGCGGCGCAGGCCTGGCTGGCGCGTTCCCGAGCGCATGGCAGACACGCCTGACCGAGCTTCGCGGGTCGTTCGCCGCGTTCTCCCCAGGACCAGTACAGGTGGCGCAGGCGCTGCTCTTCGATTTCGGCTTTCACGGTCTGGCGGTGGTCGAGGCGTATCTGTCGCTCAAGTGGCTGCTCGGCAGCGCCAGCCCGACGCTGCGCGAAGCGTTCCTCTTTGAGGCGCTCAACCGCGTCATCACCGTCGCGTTCAAGTTCGTGCCGTTCCGTGTCGGGGTCGACGAGGCGAGTTCTGGCGCGCTGGCGCCGCTCCTGGGAATGGATCCGGTTGTGGGCGTATCGCTGGCCGTCGTACGGAAAGTGCGCAACCTGTTCTGGGCGGGGATCGGGATGGCGGTTATCGCCGCCCATCCCGCCCAAGCAGCACCAGCGATGGATCCCCGCGGAAACGCGCCCGCGCGTCGGACCTGAGCGCCTCCGCGCGCGAGCGTTCGCCAAGCGTTGTCCACAATTTCGCGGCCATCGCATAACCCTCGGGCGTGGAAGTGGACTCGACCAGTTCATCGAGCACATCCTCGACCTCGGCGTCCCGATCGCTCGATCGATACAGCATCGCCAGGTTCGCGTAGGCCTGAAGATTGTGCGGGAAGGCGCGCAATTCATCGCGGAACTCGGGTTCCGCTTCAGCGGCGCGATCGAGCCGGCTCAAGGTGTCGCCGAGATACAGGTGCAGATCCGGTAATGCGCCGCCGGATTTCCGGATCGCGCTGGCGGCGTCCTCGAATGGACCCAGGGCCTCGTCGAACCTGGCCTCGTCGTACAACAGACGGCCACGCACAAAATTCAACATCGGCATCGACGGGTCGGCCTTTTCCGCCGCTGCGGCGTGCATCGTGGCGGTCTCGGCGTCCTTGCGGGCGACTGCTACTCGCGCGGCCATCACATGCGCCGCCGCCGCGCGGCTACGTGGAGCGTTGCCGGCGAGCATGACGGCCGCATCCGCCTGCGCCGAGGCATCAGCGGTGCGGCCCAGGTGCAGGAGTGCGTCCGATAACGCCAACGGAATGTCGATCGCGTCCGGCCGCAAGTCCGACGCGTTCCGGAATTCCTGGATCGCCTCGTCCGTGCGGCCGCAGCGCATCATCAGCAGTCCGAGCTGATAGTGGATCTGCGCCAGGTCCGGGTGCTGTGCGGCGATGTCCTGGAGCACGCGGATGGCACCGGAGAACTTCCGGTCGCCGGCAAGCAGCGCCGCCTGGTGGTGAGCCGCGGTGATCGCCCGCTGATCCTGTTCGCTCAATTGCTCGTCTGGCGGTCCCGGCGGAAACAGGCCGGGAAGGTAGCCCGCAAGCGCCAGACGATCCTCATCGGCGGCAGCGATCAGGTCCGGACCGTCCAGGGAGTGCTCTGCGTCGGCCGCGGTGACGATCGGGCGCCCGCCGAAGCGGTAATACGGCAGCAGCCACTCCGCATAGAGAGGACGGGGCGCGAGGCGGGCGCGGTCGCTGTCGAGAATCGCGCGCAGCGAATGACCACGCAGACCACCCGGAAGCGGCGCGCGGACGAAATCGAGGATCGTCGGCAGCAGATCCACCTGCTGCACCGCGATGTCGACATGACGACCGGCGCCCTCGCTGCCCGGCTGCTTCACCAGCAGGGGAATGCGCAGCGACGCCTCGTCCAGGTTGCCGTCCAGCGACGCAGCCGGACGGTCGCCCACCATGACAATGGTCGCATCGTCGTACAGCCTGCGCTCGCGCAGCAGTTCCGAGAGCCGTCGCACGGCCAGGTCGACGTCCGCCGCAGACACCTGCAGCATCAGGAAGTAGCGCTGGTTCGGCTGCAGACGCGCCCAGCGTTCAGCCGCCTCGATGGTGCTCTCACCGTTCCGATCGATGACGGGCTGATGCCGTGGTCGTTCCGGAATGTCCGCGTCGAAGAAGGTGAACCCTTGTGCGACGCCCGTCTCCCGTCGCAGCAGGAACGACGACACCGCCGCGCCCGTGTTGAAGCCGCGGCTCTTCAGGAGCTCCGCGAGCGTGCGTGCCTCCGGCTTCAGGATGAACCCCGCATCGTCGCGGACCCCATGCTGGTACGGCAGCTGCCCCGTCAGGAGCGACGCGCTGGACGGCAATACCTGCAGGCCGTGGGCGTACGCCTGCTCGAACACGACCGAATCCGCGGCCAGCGCGTCGACATCGGGATTGTCCGAACGAGCCGCTCCGTAGGACCCGAGTGCGTCTGTTGACAGCTGATCGACGGCAATCAGCAGGATCGGTCCCTGATGCGGCGGGGACTCACGCGCGTACCACCAGCCGCCCGCGGCGGCGGCCACCACCGCGACGAAGAAAGCAGAAATGATCAGTGTGGCCTGCCAGCGGCGTCCCCTGGCCGGCGGGTGATTCGGCATGCGAGTCCCGGATGCGTATGGCTAACGGCTGGTGCCGGCGTTGGCTGAGGCGGCATCGGCGCGGACTGAGTCGAGCTCGGTGCGCGCACGCTCGTTCGACGCGTCCGTCTTCAGCAGTTCGTCGTAGGCGCCGATTGCCTGCTGCAGCAGCGTTCGCTTTGCCGCGGGATCCCGCTCGATCGCCGCTTTTCGACGATAGGCGTCGGCGAGCAGAAAGTTGACGCCGGTGAGCTTCTGGTTTTTCGAGCGGATCTCCTGGTACGCGGAGATCGCCTGATCGAGGCGGCCCTGATCGCGTTGGGCATTAGCCTCGGCGATCTGCTGCTGGATGTTCTTGTCGAGCGCGCCTGGCACCGGACCCGGATCGCGTGGCAGCACGAATGCGAGCGGCGCTGTGCCCGCGCTGCGGACCACCACCGCGCCCGTCTGGGCGACGTAGCCTGCCGCTTCGACGGTGAACCGCCACTCGCCACTGCCGAGGCCGATCATCGCCCACCGTCCCTTGTCATCGCTGGTGGAGGTGACCTTCGGCGGGTAGGCGGCTGGGTTGTCGGCGCGGATGGTCGCACTGCGAATCGGCTTTCCAGCCTGGTCCCGCACCGTGCCGGTCGCACGCCCGGTTTGTGCCGCTGCTGGAGCAGCCAAGCTGAGGACGGCCAGCGCGGTGGTGGTAACTGACCGAAGGCGGCGTGTCATCAACTCCCCCTGTTCCCGGCGTCCGCCGGGCGGCCCCTATCTTACCCGCAAGGCGCGCGAGATCGTCCTCGACCGGCCCTGCCCCGCGCCACGTCCAATTCAATAGATTTGATACAGCATCAGGTAGATGACGACCCCGGTGACGGACACGTACAGCCAGAGTGGCAACGTCCAGCGGGCAATGGCCACGTGCCGCGTGTACTGGGCCCGCAGCCCGCGAGCCGCTGTCGTCAATGCCAGGGGAAGGATTGTGGCCGCGAGAACGACGTGTGTGATCAGGATCGCGAAGTACACCGCTCGCGCGATCCCGGTGCCAGGGAACGGCCGCGAGCCGGTATTCGCGTGGTAAATCACGTAACTCACGAGGAACGCAGACGAGGTGATCAGCGCCGCCAGCATGCACCGCTTGTGCAACTCGCGTTCGCCGCGCTTGATTAGCAGGTAGCCGGTGGTAATGAACACCGCGGACAGGCCGTTCAACGTGGCGTTCAACGCCGGCAGGTCGCCGATGGTCACAGCCACACGCGGTCGAACACAAGTGCTGCCCACAGCACCGCCAGATACGTGATCGAGAAGAGGAACAGCCGTCGGGCATTCTGGTGGGAACGCTCCTGCGTAAACCGAAACGACAGCCAGATGAACAGGAGGCCGAGAATCGTCGCAACGGCGCCGTAGAACGGTCCAGCGAGGCCGACGGCGAGCGGCATCAGGCTGACGGGCCACAATCCCGCTGAATAGAGGAGTGCCTGCTGGCTGGTTCGCCGTCCATCGGGATCCATAGTCGGAAGCATCTGGATCCCGGCGCGCGAGTAGTCGGCCCGGTACATCCAGGCAATTGCCAAGAAGTGCGGCATCTGCCAGAAGAAGATGATGCCGAAGAGGACGATTGCCGGCAGCGTGATCGAACCGTGAACCGCGGTCCAGCCGATCACCGGCGGCAGTGCCCCAGGGATCGCCCCGACGAGCGTTGACAGCGAGGTTCGCGTCTTGAGCGGCGTGTACATCAGCACGTAGCTGATGAGCGTCACACATGCCACCCACGCCGCCATCAGATTCACGGCGACCGCGAGGTCAGCAAGGCCGATCACTGACAGCGCCGCGCCGAACCATGCGCCTTCCATGACCCCGAGTCGGCCGCCTGGAATGGGGCGTGATGCCGTTCGCCGCATGAGGCGATCGGTTTTCTGCTCCCATACCTGGTTCAACGCCGCGGCGCCCCCGGCAACCAGCGCTGTGCCGAGTACGGTATGCATCAGCAGATTGACGGGAACGCCGGCGGGTGACGCGAGATAGATGCCGCCCAGCGTCGTCATCAGCACGAGCAGGTTGAGTCTCGGCTTCGTGAGCGCCAGGAAATCGCTGAAATGGCGGCTGACGACGATCGGTTGCGCGGGCGCCGCGGCCGCGTTGCGTATGGTGAACGCCGGCGCGTCGCCGGAACTTGCCGCGGCAGGCACCTCGGTCTTCACGCGCGCGCTCCCGCACCAGCGTGCGCGGAGAGCCTACGCGGGCCTCGCGGGATACGCGGCGCCCGGACACCTAAGGCTCCCTCGTCGAAGCGCGCTCTGTATGCGCGGAGCGTCAGCACGAGCGACGTGACCAGCACCGACGCGCCGGTCACCACGTGACACGAGTTGATGATCGCCTGTCGTCCACTCAACACGGTGAGCGCGCCGAGCGTGATCTGCAACGAGACCAGCGCCAGCAGCAGGATTGCCGGGCGACGCAGTTCGATGCGGCCGAAGTGGTGATACAGGGCGTGCCCGGCCGTGGCGAGGACCATCGCGGACACGCAGAGGGCGCCGACGCGGTGAGCGAAGTGGATCGCGATCTTCTCATCCCAATGTGGCGGGATCACATGGCCGAAGGCCAGGGGGAAGTCCGGAATCGCCAGCCCCGCCCCGGTGTGCCGCATCGTCGCGCCCAGCAGGATCTGAACGTAAATCGTCGCCGTTGTCGCGACGGCAATCTTCTGGAGCACGCGATCGTCGGGAAGGCCAGCCGCGTAGCCCTGTCGCCATCCGGAGGACGTAACCAGCGCGATCGTGACGGTAAGACAGAAGACGATCTCGGCCAGGCTGGCGTGAGCGATCGAGATGGGATCGGGGAGGTACCACAGGACAGTGATGCCGCCGAGCACGCCCTGCAGGATCACCGCGCCGAGCGCGAGGAAACCCAGACGTCGTACCCACGCGCGCGGTTCCGCACGCCAGAGCCAGAACGCGAGTGTGAGGATGAGAAAGCCAACCGTGCTCGCAATCAGCCGGTGGCTATGTTCGTAGAAGATGCCACCGACCCACTTGTCCACCGGGAACGAGAACATGAACCAGCCGTAGGTGTTCGGCCAATCAGGGACGGACAGCCCGGAACCGGTGCTGGTGACCATCCCGCCAGCAAAGATCAGAATGGCGGTGGACACCGCAACGAGCGCGGCAAAGAGGGGCAGCATGACTTCAAATCTTGAACGTGAACGCGACGTCCTTGGTTTCCTTTTCCCCGATGGTGACGGTCTGCGTCTGGCGGCCCAGCTTTTCGTGCACCGCCTCCACGGTGTACGTCCCCGGCGGTAGGCCCTTCAACGAAAACGCCCCGTCGGCACCAGTGACGGCAAAGAACGGGTGATCGACGATGCCGATGAACGCGCCCATCCACTTGTGAACGTCGCACGAGAACGGATACAGCACTTCCTTCGTGCTGAAGGTGTGCTGGTTCTTGACGCCAGGAGTCGGCTGACCGTAATTGAATTCCTGATTGCTGGTATCGCGCGTCCCGCCATGCACATTGTGCAGGGTCGGGTCACTGCTGATGATGTCGAGCGTCTGACCGACCTGGATGCCCAGCACATGCGGCTCGTACTGGCAATTCTTCTGGCCGAGGACGACGGTCTCCGCCGGCACCGGAAAGACACGATTACCGAGGCCGTCCTTCACATACACGAAGACGTTCGCCAGCGATCCATCCGTGCCGACCATGTAGGACTGCGTGGAGATGGCAACCTTGCAGTTCGGGTCCGACTTCGTCTTGATCGGGTCGTTCGCCGGTGGCTTGCCCAGCAGCGTCACGTGTCCCATGACGCTGCCAGCGGTCGCGGGATCGACAGGGTTCGAAACGACTTTGGGGGCTTCCTGCTGCTGGGGTTTGTCGCCGCCGCCGCAGGCGGCCGCCAGCGTTGCGGCCGCCACGAGCACTGCCAGTAGCGGCCTGGGAATCGCTGAAACCATCCCTGTATTATCCCACGCCTCCAGCAGCCATGATCTTGCGGAGCACGCGATCCTGCATCCATTGCTTGCTCCACCAGTCGACCGGCGTCACCTGCTGTCCGCCGACCAGCATGGTGAAGTGCAGGTGATCCCCGCCAGCCAGGCCGGTCATGCCGCTGCGCCCGAGTTGCTGACCCTTTTCCACGGTGTCGCCGACCTTCACGCCAATCGACGAGAGATGACCGTAGAGCGACTGCACGCCCATCCCGTGGTCGATGACGATGCAGTTGCCGTAGATGCCGAGGTCCGAGGCGTGGACGATGACGCCCTTTTGCGAGGCGACGATTGGCACGTTGGCAGTCACCGCCAGGTCGAAGCCGAGGTGGACCTGCTGGTCCACTTCCTTACCCTTGTAGATGTAGGTACGCGTGTCGGCGAACTTCGCCTCGACCTGCGAGTTGCCGAGCTGCTGGAACGCGTCGCGGAACATCAGGATCGGCGACGATTTCATCGCGAGATCGATGAGGTATTGGTTGTTCTTCTTGCGCAGGTCCCGGTTGATCTGCAGGAACCCGGCGAGGAGATCGCTGGTGTCGATCTTCTCGTCCGGCGACGCCGCGGCAATCGCCGGCACGACGCGGCCGATGAACTTGTCGTCGATGTCGATGCGGCTCTTCTGGTAGACCTTCGGGAACACCATGTGATCGAGCGGAACGGTGGCGGTGTTGCCGGCAACATCGCGCGCGAACACGGTCATCGGCGCATTGCGATCCTGGTTCCAGAGCAAGGCGAAGAAGGCCACGCGCGTCGCGGGGTCGGTGTTGATCCCGACGCCGGTTGCCGGATAGCCGCGGTATTCGATGTCGCCGACACGCACGCCAGAGTCGACGTCGGGCGGGGTCGCGCGGTAGACGACGAATTCGCTGCCGCCGACGTTGATGTAGTGAAACGTCGAGAGCACTTCGACGCGCGGCGGCTCGAGCCGCACCTGCACATCGCGTGTCACGCTCGTTTCCGCCTGCCGAATCCCGTACACGACAGGT
>Ga0308173_10000491_pt1 | contig 16824 bp, 13 predicted proteins | sample PhyPR1_FD_203716 | JGI IMG/M metagenome (GOLD analysis project Ga0308173, IMG submission 203716) | Soil microbial communities from UC Gill Tract Community Farm, Albany, California, United States - DLSLS.P.R1 | ecosystem: Environmental > Terrestrial > Soil > Agricultural land | place: USA...
GCGATCGGCTCATGACCGCCTTCGCCCAGGTCATCGCCGAGTACGGCGTACGTAACACCACCGTCGAGGCCGTACTCAAGACGGCGGGCGTGCGCGAGAACACCTTCTACGCGCACTTCGCCGACCTCGACGACTGCCTGATCGCGACGTACGAACACGGCTGGGCCGTCATGTTCGGCAAGCTGCGGGCCGCCTTCGAGGTGGAGCCGGTCTGGCGGGACGGGCTGCGCGCTGTCCTGCAGACCCTGCTGACCGAGCTGGCCGCCGCCCCGGACTTCGCCCGGCTGGCGATGGTCGAGTCGGCCGCGGTCGGCCCCCGGCTGCTGGAGATCCGTAGCCGGATCATCGAGCAGTACCTGCGGGCCTTCGCGCAACCGGCCGCCTCCTGCGAGTCGCCGGAGGTCGTCTGGGCGGTCGTCGGCGGGATCTACAACGTCATCGCCAACCATGTCGAGACCGGGCGGATCGAGGACCTGCCCAACCTCGCCCCCGAGCTGACCTACTTCACCCTGCTGCCGCTCACCGGCCCCGCGGACGCCGCCACTGAGTTGTCGGGTCAGTCCCTGCCTCCCAAAGGCAGCAGCGCGAAGTAGACGATCGTCGGCAGCAGCTCGGGCAGCTCCGCACAGCGGCCCGCCTCGATACGCAGATAGATCGCCGTGTAGACCCCGCCGATCATCGCGTCCAGCACGTCGTCCGGCACCTCGGGCAGCCCCTCGGCCGCCGCCGTGAACAGCTCACGCAGCGTGCGCAGGTAGGCGATCCTGGCCTGCCTGACCCGCGGGCCGGCCGCGTTGACCTCGACGAGCGCCACATGCGCGAACGGCGGTTCGGCCGCCAGCACCTTCAGCAGGACCCGGAGCGCGTTCTCCAGCCCGCACCGCCAGTCGGGTGCGGCCTGGAACGCCTCGGTCATCACCGCGAGCAGCTGCTTGCTGCCACGTTCGTAGACCACCAGGAAGCACTCTTCGAGGGTCCCGAAGTGCTCGTAGAACGTCTTCTTCGTGACCCCGGCCGCGTCGGTGACCTTCGCGATGGTGGTCTGTCCGTATCCCGCCTCGGCGACCACCTGCACGAACGCGTCGATCAGCCGCTCGCGTTGAATGTGCGCGACCTCTTCGGGCGGCAGCCCGTGCCGGCCCGGTTTGATGGCCCGGCTCGCGTCCCGGGCCGCCCGGGAACCGGGCAGGACCAGGGCCGCGACATCCGGCCAATCGCGGGAACCTGTGCTCACCATCCGAATTCCCTGGAAGACCGGTGCGGGCTTACTCCCCGTTCGCAAAGGCTACTTGCCGTGCATTGCGCTATCAAGACACCGCCGCCCCACCAGGCACCCACCTACGCCGCACCCCACGTCACCTCCGACCCGTTTGAGGCATCCTCGCGCTTCGAAACGTTTGCCTACAAGGGCGTAAAACCTGATTGGCCCCGGCAACCAGGTCGGACATCATTGTTCGGATGAAACTCCGGCTCGCTGGTAAAATCGTGACAGGCCCGGCGCATCGCGCCTGGGTCGCCGGGCCACGCCAGATCACCGCGGAGTCCGCCGCCCTCCCCGGCACCCCGATAGCCCTCGGCCCGGCCGACGCCGCACCCGAGCAGGTCGCCGGCGCCGTCACCGAGCTGTCCCGGCTGCTGACCGCACGCGGCCCGGGCCTCGTCGCGGCCGGTGCGGGCGTCGATCTGGGCGGCGGATTCACCTCGGCGCGGCTGGCCGGCGCTCCCGGCGACCAGCGCGACGCCGTACTGGCCGCGCTGCAGGTCCTGGGCCTGGAGCACGCGCACCGGCTGGGCGACCGGGGCGGGGTGCTGGTCGCGCTGTTCGGCGCCGACGTCACCAAGCGGGTCGGCGCCGCCGCGGCCCGTGCCATCGACGAAGGCTGCTGGGCCGCCGTGCACCTCGCGGTGGCGGCCAGTGACGTCCTCGGTCCCGAACAGCTCGAACGGATCCTGGACCTGCCGGCCGGCGACGTCACCCCGGACGGGCCGCCCTCCGCGCTGGCCCGGCATCTGGGCCAGGTCCTGACCGCCGTTCCGAAGCCGCGCCGGCTCGACCTCCTGCTCGACCTGTGGGCCGAGGTCGGCGGCCTGCGGGCCCGGCTGGCCCGCGCCGACCGCCTGCGCGCGACCCAGGCCCGCCAGGACCGGACCGACGATCTGCGCCGCCGCCGTAAGGAGTACGAGGACCAGCAGGTCCTCCGGGTCATCAGGACCGACATCTGGGAGCCGTCGCTGGCCGACGCGGCGCGCTGGAGCCCGCCGGACTGGTACTGGCACCAGGTGCTGAACCGGCTGCTCCAGGACGCCTTCGCGACCACGGTCCTGCTGCACACGGTCGTCGCGATCACCGATCTCGGCCTGGAGGCGGGCCTGCGGGAATGCAAGTCGCTGCTGGGAGCTGCCTCGGCGCAGGTCTCCGACACTCCCAAGGCGACCGGGCTGGCCGCCCGCCCGGGCACCCACGTCCGCGACATCGCCCGCAAGCTGAGCCAGGAGAACATCTCGTACGCCTACGTCAGGCCGCGGCTGGCCCGGGCCCGCGAGTACGCCCGGCTCATCGTCGAGGAGATCCGCGCCGTCCAGTACGAACAGCTCCCGGTGCCGGACAAGGTGTGGACGGACTGGGCGGAACGCGGTCTCGAGGCCTGGCGTACCAAGGTCGGCTACACCACCGCCCGGCGGCCCGCCGAGTGGGACCATCTCCCGCTGCGTGACGCCGGCCTCGACCGAGGCCCGGCCGAGCCGCTGGCCCGGCGGCTGGGTGACGGCCAGGACCCCGCCAAGGTCGAGCAGGTCGGCGACTTCCTCTGGTACGCCGACCTCCTGGACGCGCAGGCCGCGTTCAACGGGGATGAGCAGTCCGACTACTACCGAGCCGGAGCCGTACGGCCGGAGCCGCTGACGCCGTCTCTGGAGTCGGTCAGCCTGGCGGTGTCCGGCGCGGCCCAGCTCGTGGCGTTCGGCGGCACCCCGGCGCGCGGCGTCCGTACGTGGACGGGGTTCGCCGAAGGCCTGCGGGCCAGTGCCGCGGTCGGCGAGGGAGGCGGCTACGGCTTCGAGGTGCCCGCGCCGATCGCCGCGCTGGACGGCTCCGTCGTCGCCGGCGGCCGGATTCGGGTGGCCCGCAGCGCCCGGATGCTCGCCGAGTGGTCGGACTACATGGGCAACTGCATCGCGGGCCCGGACTACGTCAGATCCGCGGAACGCGGTCGCTGCGCGCTGGTCGCCTTGTACGACACCAACGGTCGGATCCTGCTCAACGCGGATCTGCGGCCGCCGCGTCGCGCCGCGCAGGGCTGGCACATCGCCGAGATGGCCGCCCGATTCAACAACGAGCCGGATTCCGACCTGGCCGCGCGCTTCCGGAGCTGGGTGGCGGGCATCCCGGGTCCCACGCCACCGGAACCGGAGACGCCCGACGAGACACCGCGGGCCCGCGCCGCCAGGAGCGGCAAGCCCCGGCTGGTCCCCGAGGTCGCGCCTGCGCTGGATCCGGCGGCCGAGCGCGCCTGGCGGGACCAGGCCACCGACGAGGTGCTCGCGGTCTTCGCCGCTCTGGCCGGCACGCCGGCGGACGCGGCGCTGATCCGGCTGCGCCGTCTCACCCCGGCCGGTCTGCGGCAGCGATGCCGGGACCTCCTGGCCCGCGACGCGGCGAATCTTCCCGCGATCTGGGCCGCCACGGAGGTACGCCCGCTGGCCGACGCCGTCCAGGCCCTCGATCCGGCGCTGCGCGACCGCTTCGGCACGCTCGACCTGCTGCTCACCGCGGAGCCGCTGCCCCGCGCCCTGCGGATCCTGACCCGGCGGCCCGCGGTGGCGCCCGCCTACAACCTGGGCCTGGTCGGCCTGCGGGTACGGACGGCGCTGGGCGATCTCGTACGCGCCCACGATCCGGCTCTGGCGCGTGCGGTGTCCCGCCGTCCGACCGCTGCGCTGCTCTGTGCGCTGGCCACCGCCGCGACCTGCGCGTCCTGCGGCGACATACAGGTGACCGCGCCCGGGAGCACCACCGTGCCCGGCTACCCGGCCGGCGACCTGGCCGATCCGGAGGGCCCCTGGCAGCGCGGGCTGTCCGTGGCCCGCGAACTCGGCGCGAACACTGAGGGCTTCGGCGAGCAGGGCCTCTACGTGCCGGCGAGCTGGCTGGGCGTCGGCGGCTGGCCCGCGCTGTGGGCCCGGGCCCATCACCGCTAGCGTTCGGCTATGGCGAATCCTCGGTTCGAACGGGCGCTGGAGCTGCTGCGCAGCCGGGATCCGGAATCCGGTGAACGCGGCTTCGACTTCCTGCGCGAGCATGCCGACACGTTCGTGGACGAGTTGACGGCGGCGTTCGAGGCCGAGCCGGATCAGCGCCTGCGCTGCCTGCTGCTGGAGCTGATCGCCGAGGCCCGGTCGGCGGAGGCCCTGCCCGTACTCGCGCGGCAGCTCGACAGCGAGGACGACGACCTGCGGCTGTGGGCGGTGCGCGGCCTGGAGATGCTCGACACCCGTGAGGCCAACCGCCTCCTCGAAGAGGCCGAGGCGCAGGGCCGCTTTCTCTAAGGCGGCAGCCGGTCCTGGAGAGCGGGCCGGCACAGCAGTCTCCGTGCCGGCCCGCAGGCACCGCCGGTCAGTTCCCTGGGGTCGGCAGGCCCTTCGGCAGGCCGTTGCGCAGATCGTCCGCGATCTTCTTGCGGAGATCCCCGAGCCGCTGCTTGATCTTCCCGAAGTCCGGCGGCGGGTCGGCGACCTGCTTGGCCGTACGGGTCGAACCGCTACGAGTCCCGGCGACGAGCACGGTGTCCCCGGCCTTGATCTTCGACAGCGAGGTGGCCGAGTCGTCGGCCGCGAACGGACCCAGAGCACCGACCTTGGTGGTGCCGTCGACGGTCCAGGTCCACGACGTGCCGTCCCCGCTCTTCACCGTGAGCGCCGAGCCGGAGACCGCCGTGACGCTGCCCTTCTGCCAGTCGTGCAGCGTGATGCCGGCGGAGCTCTGCAGGGACTCCTCCCCATAGAGCAGGCTGCCCAGGTCCGGGATGTTCATCGAGGTCCTCGGCGGGAAGGCCGGCGACGGCGCGGCCGTGGACGGGGAGGGCGACGGCGAGTCCGCGTAGGCCACGGCGGCCGCACCGCCGCCGACCGCCACGACCAGGGTGGTCCCGGCGATGATGATGACGCGTTTCATACGAGCTCCTTCTCGAGATCTGCCAGAGTCCTGACCCTCGAAAGGCTGGCGTCCGGGCACTAACAGGCCCGTAACCGAGCGTGTTATGTCCGCGTTACGCGGGCCTCGCGACCATTGCCGCATGCGCGTGCTGATAGCGGAGGACCACCCGGATCTGGTCGACATCCTGCGTGAGGGCCTGCAGGCCGAGGGAATGGCGGTCGACGCCGCACTGGACGGCGCGGCCGCGCTGGAACAGCTCGCCGTCAACAGCTATGACGTGCTGGTCCTGGACCGGGACCTGCCCGAGGTGCACGGCGACGAGGTGTGCCGCTCGCTGGTGGCGGGCGGCGCCGACACCCGGGTGCTGATGCTCACCGCGGCCGGCACGGTCGGCGACCGGGTCGATGGACTGAGCCTGGGCGCCGACGACTACCTGGCCAAGCCGTTCGCCTTCGCCGAACTCGTCGCCAGGATCCGGGCGCTGGCCCGGCGGGCCCGCCCGGCCAGGCCGCCGGTGCTGAACCGGTCCGGACTGCGGGTGGACACCGTACGCCGGACCGCCGAGCGGGAGGGCCGGCTGCTCACGCTGACCGCCAAGGAGTTCGGCGTGCTCGAGGAACTGCTCAGCGCGGACGGGGCGGTCGTCACCAGCGAGGACCTGCTGGAGCGGGTCTGGGACGCCTACACCGACCCGTTCACCAACACCGTCCGGGTGACCATGATGCGGCTGCGCCGTAAGCTCGGCGACCCGCCGATCGTCGAGACCGTGCCGTCCGTGGGGTACCGCATCTCATGAAGACCACGGTCCGGCTCCGGCTCACCGCGCTCTACGGCGGCTTGTTCCTGCTCGGCGGGATCGCGCTGCTGACGGTCACCTACTTCCTGACCGCGCACCAGCTCGAACGCCAGCCGTTCAGCCCGCTCCGGCCGCGCGTCCAGCTTCCCCCCAACGCGCCGCCCTTCCTGCAGGACCTCATCAAGCAGGCCAGGGACCAGCAGACCGACACGGCGCTGCACGAGCTGGTCGTCCAGTCGGCGATCGCACTGGCGATCGTCGTGGTGATCGCGCTCGCGCTCGGCTGGCTGGTGGCCGGGCGGGTGCTGCGCCCGCTGCGGGACATCACCGCGACCGCGCACCGGCTGTCCACCAGCAACCTCAGCGAGCGCATCAATCTGCGTGCCCCGCATGACGAGCTGAAGGAGCTGGCCGACACCATCGACGCGATGCTGGACCGGATCTCCACGGCCTTCGAGGCACAGCGCCGCTTCGTCGCCAACGCCTCGCACGAGCTGCGCACCCCGCTGACCGTGCAGCGGGCCGCGCTCGACGTGGCGCTGGCCGATCCCGAGCCGACGGTCTCGGCGCTGCGCACGATGGGCCAGCGGATCCGTACCGCCACCGAGGCACAGGAGCACCTGATCGGCGGGCTGCTCACGCTGGCCCGCAGCGAGCAGGGCGTCGAGCAGTACGAGGAGGTCGACCTGGCCGACGTGGCGCACGAGGCGATCGCCGCGCTCGGCCACCACGGGCTGCGGATCAGCAGCCGGCTGAGCCCGGCCCCGATGTACGGGGACGCCACGCTCATCGAACGGCTGACCGCCAACCTCGTGGAGAACGCCGCCCGGCACAACGTCGAGTGTGGCTGGATCTCCGTGGAGACCGGCCGGTTCGACGGCCTGGCCACGCTGTGCGTCGCCAACAGCGGTCAGCGGGTGCCGCAGTCCCAGGTACCGCTGCTGTTCGAGCCGTTCCGGCGGCATCCCGCCGGGCGTATGGCCGACGGGACCGGGCACGGCCTGGGCCTGTCCATCGTGGCGGCGATCGTCGCCGCCCACCACGGCCACTACGAGGCCGCAGCCCGCCCTGACGGCGGCCTGCACATCACCGTCGCGCTGCCCGCGGTGGACCTGGCTCAGGAGTGAGCGTCGATGGCCTGGATCAGCTCGTGCAGCGCGGGGAGGGCCGCGGCGAGGGCACGCTGGTGACCGGGTTCGAGATCGGTCAGCGCGGCTTCGACGATGGAGGTGTTGAGGGCGTGCCAGCGGCCGACGGCGGCCCGGCCGGCGTCGGTGAGTTCGAGGGCGATCGCTCTGGCGTCCTCGGTGGAGTGCGCCTTGGTCACCAGGCCCCTCGACTGAAGCCCGTTGACCAGGGTGGTCACCGAGTTGGGCGCCAGGCGCAGCGTACGGGCGAGACGGCCGGGACGGGCGCCGGGCTGTTCGGCGATGGAGGAGAGCAGTTCGAGCTGGGCGACCGACAGCGGGTTGCCCGGATCCGCGCCCCGCGCCGCCTTGCGCATCGCTCGGCGCAGCCGGGCGACCGTGTCGGCGAGAGGTACGGGATCGACAGGCATGGAATTCCCTTCTTCATCGAGGGGAAAAGTGTCTCACCTGTCGTCAAGCCGGGCCGTCGCGGCGGTGCACGTGCCGAGCAGGGCGGCGACCAGCAGTATCACCAGCGCGGTGCGGGGATGCGAGACGTGCAGGGCCAGTGCCACGAAGGCCACGCCCAGGGCGGTGCCGATGCCGCGCACCATGCTGACCAGGCCGCCGGCCCCGGCCGCGTTGCGGTGCGGGATGCCGGCCATCACGGCGGTGTTGTTGGCCGGGATGAAGACGCCCAGGCCGAAGCCGAGCACCGCCAGCAGCGGCGTCACCCAGGCGATCGTGACCGGGGCCGCGATCAGGCCGCCCAGCGCCGCGGCGGCCAGCACGGCACCGCCCGCGCACCGGATGCGGTTGTCCAGGCCGCGCGGCAGCAGCCGTTCCGCGCCCACGGCGGCGGCTGCGAATCCCCCGGGCAGGGCGGTCAGCACCAGCCCGGCATGTAGGCCGGTGCCGTCCAGGACCTGCGGGAACAGCGCCAGCGGGCCGAAGAGGACCAGATAGCCGCACAGCGCCCCGGCCAGCCCCGCCGCCACCGCCGGCTTGCGGAGCAGCGCGACCTGCACCAGGGGGTCGGCGGCGGCCCGCTCCCGGAGCCAGAAGCCGATCCCGGCTCCGGCGGCCAGCAGCGGCAGGGCCACCGTCGACCACGAGGGAAGACGCAGACCCGAGGCGCCGGACAGCGCGAGGAGCAGCGCGGTGGTACCGGTGGCCAGCAGGAGCAGGCCTGGAACGTCGAAACGGCCGCCGGGCGCGCTGCGCTCCCGGGTGCGGGGCAGCAGAAGACGTCCGGCGATCACCGCGGCGATGCCGACCGGGACATTGATCCAGAACACCCAGCGCCATCCGGCCGTGCCCACCAGCAGGCCGCCCAGGGTCGGGCCCAGCGCCAGCCCGAGGGCCTGTGCGGCGGCCTGCAGGCCCAGCGCGGCGCGCATCCGATGCTGCGGGGCGCTGGTCACCACCAGCGCGACGCTGTTGGCCTGCAGCATGGCCGCACCCGCGGCCTGGACGACCCGGAACAGCACCAGCAGCCCGAGGGTCGGGGCGAGCCCGCAGGCGGCCGAGGCCGCGGTGAACACCACGAAGCCGTACAGGTAGATGAGCTTGCGGCCGAGCACGTCGGACAGCCGGCCCGCAGCGGCCAGCAGCCCGACCAGGGTCAGCAGGTAGGCCAGCGACACCCATTCGACGGCCGCGAGACCGGTGTGGAACTCCCGGCCCAGCGCCGGAAAGGCCAGCGTGACGATGCTGGCGTCGAGCTGCCCCATGAACGCGCCCACGCAGACGGAACCGACCGCGAACCAGGGGGCACGCGGGTTCTGCCGGATGGCCGCGGGCCGCGGGGGCTCCTGCAGCAGAACGGACATTCCCTACCACTCCCGAGGGGATTTAGTTCTGTCTAAGAACTATATTCCCCTGCAGGGAAGGATCAGTCGCCGCTCAGCCCGAGATCTGGCCGATGGTGAACTTGGTGAAGTCGACGGTGACCGGATCGCCGCCTGAGTTGTACTGCCCGGCGCCGAGGGCGACCGTGCCTGGCGGCAGGCCGCGGGGATCGTGGGTGTCCGCGGCCAGTTCGCCGTTCAGCCACAGCCGCAGATGCGACCCCTTGCCCTCCTTCTCACAGGCGACCTGGACCTTGTTCGGGCCGCTCTTGCTGAAGCCCGGCGCGTTCTCCCGCGCGTAGAGGGCCCGGTTGCCGAGGCCCGGATCGGTGGACACGGCGCTGACCAGCACATCGCCGTCCATCCGCACGCTGAACCAGTAGCCGCCGTAGACGCTGTTCTGGTTGATCGCGTTGCAGATCACGTCGAACTGGCCACTCTGCGGTCCGTGCTGCTGCAGCTCCACGGTGGCCAGGAGCCGGTCGGGCGTGCCGTTGAACGGCGAGAGCTGCACCTTTCCGCTGCTGCCCTTGTCGGTCTTCAGCTCGAAGGTGCCGCCGCCCGGATCGCCCCAGGTCTGCTTGTCGTTGAAGTCGGCCTTCCAGCTCACGCCGGCCGACGGCGGACCGCCCGAGCCCGACATGAACACCACACCGAGCACCACCAGGAGGAGCACGACCGCGGCGGCCGCCGCGAGCCCCCACAGCGGCACCCGCTTCCATGGCGACGACGGCGCGGGCGCCGGCGGAGGCGGCATCGGCGGGGCCAGCCGGGTCGGCGCGTGGTCGGGGCCGGCCACCCGGGTCCTCGCGTGCTCGGGCACGGTCGGGTTGGGCAGCACCTTGGTCCACTCACGGTCGACCGTGCCCGCGACCGCCGCGGTGTCGGCGTTCTCCTGGCCGACCATCCGGCTGAGCAGTTCGGTGGAGGTGGGCCGCTTGGCCGGGTCCTTCTCCAGCGCGGCCTCGACCAGGGTGCGCAGCTCGGGGTCGCCCAGCCCGTCGAGGTCCGCGACGCCCTGCACGATCTGATGCATGATCGCCGGTACGGTCGGGCCGCCGAAGGGCACCCGGCCGGTGGCGGCATAGGCCACGACGCAGCCCCAGGCGAACACGTCCGAGGCGGCCGAGCCCTGGCCGCCGCTGATCAGCTCGGGGGCCATGTACGAGGGGGTGCCGATCATCTGCCCGGTCCTGGTGACCTGGTTGCCGTGGTCCAGGGCCCGGGCGATCCCGAAGTCGATCACTCGCGGTCCCATCGGGGACAGCAGCACGTTGGCGGGCTTGAGATCCCGGTGGATCACCCCGGCCCCGTGGATCGCCGAGAGCGCGGTGGCGACGCCCACACTGAGGTGCTCCAGGCTGGAGCCGCCCATCGGGCCGGAGGCGCGGATGAACTCGTCCAGGTTCGGGCCGTTGATGAACTCGGTGACGATGTAGAGCGGCTCGCCGTCGAGCTGGGCGGCCAGCACCGGAGCGGTGCAGAACGCCCGTACCGACTGGGCCGACCGGACCTCGCGCCGGAAGCGCTCGCGGAACGAGCCGTCGTCCGCCAGATCCGGGTTGATCACCTTGATGGCGACCCGTTCGCCCTTCGACCCGAGCGCGGCGTACACGGTGCCCATCCCGCCACGGCCGATCCGCGCGGTGAGCCGGTACGCCCCGAGCTGCTGGGGGTCACCGGGCCGGAGCGCGTCGAGGGGGGTCTCGGTCACGTCGCATTTCCTCCCATAGATCAGGGTCAGACTACCGAGGTCCCCGTACTGACATCGGAAATCTCCGGATGATGCGGGAATACCCCAGCGGGGTATAGGTTTGCAGGAGTCATCGGAAGTTCAGCGGGAAGGACACACAGATGATCAGCGAGATCTGGGACGCGCTGAAGCTGACGGCATCGATGACCTGGGAGATCCTCTGGGCGCTCATCCTCGGCTTCGCCCTGTCGGCGATCGTCCAGGCGGTGGTCCGGAGGTCCACCATCATCCGGCTGATGGGCGACGACCGGCCCAAGACGCTGGCGATCGCGGCCGGGCTGGGCGCGGCCTCCTCGTCGTGCTCCTACGCGGCGGTCGCGCTGGCCAGGTCGCTGTTCCGCAAGGGCGCGAGCTTCACCGCCGCGATGGCCTTCGAGATCGGCTCCACCAACCTCGTCGTCGAGCTGGGCATCATCCTGGCCCTGCTGATGGGCTGGCAGTTCACCGCGGCCGAGTTCGTCGGTGGCCCGATCATGATCGTGATCCTGGCCGTGCTGTTCCGGCTCTTCCTGCGCGACAAGCTGCTCCGCGAGGCACGTGAGCAGGCCGAGCGGGGTCTGGCCGGATCGATGGAGGGCCATGCCGCCATGGACATGTCCGTCCAGAGGAAGGGCTCCTTCGGGCGGCGGCTGGGTTCCGGGGAGGGCTTCACCTCGGTGTCGCACGTGTTCGTCATGGAGTGGGCGGCGATCATCCGCGACCTGGTGATCGGCCTGCTGATCGCCGGGGCGATCGCGGCCTGGGTCCCCGACTCGTTCTGGCGGACCTTCTTCCTGGCCGACCATCCGACCGCCGCGAAGATCTGGGGCCCGATCGTCGGGCCGCTGGTGGCGGTGGCCAGCTTCGTCTGCTCCATCGGCAACGTCCCGCTGGCCGCGGTGCTGTGGAACGGCGGCATCAGCTTCGGCGGGGTCATCGCGTTCATCTTCGCCGACCTGATCATCCTGCCGATCATCAACATCTACCGGAAGTACTACGGCCTGCGGATGGCGCTGTTCATCACCGGCACGTTCTACGTGGCGATGGTGGCCGCCGGGTACGCCATCGAGTTGCTGTTCGGCGTGACCCGTCTAGCCCCCGGCGAGATCCCGGAGGAGCGCAGCGCCACCGCGATGATGGAGCCGCACTTCGAGTGGAACTACACGACCTGGCTCAACCTGCTGTTCCTGGTCGTGGCGGCCGTCCTGTCGGTCCGGTTCATCCGTACCGGCGGCATCCCGATGTTGCGCATGATGGGCGGCGGTCCGGAGTCCGAGGAGCACTCACACTCGGGACACGTCCACCACTGACTCCTCGGTCACCTGTGTCCGGGACTCGGCGATCTGCCGGGCCCGGGCGCTGGCCGCGAAGGTCAGCGGCACCGCGAGGGTGAGGGCGATCGCCGGCACCGCGATCCCGGAGTCCTCGACCGCGAACCCGCTCATCGAGGTCACCAAAGTGCCGGTCAGCCCGGCCCGGAGCGCCGGGGCCTGTTCGTAGGCCAGCGAGAGCGGGCCGCCCCGGATCAGCGCGAAGAACAGGAACGCCAGCCCGGCCGCCACCAGCAGGGTCAGCGGGATGTTGCCGACCGTGTGCAGCATGGCCTGCATCTTGCGGGTCACGACCGGCACGGCGTCGCCATGGAGCACCTGGTCGGCGAACCGGCCCAGATGCGTGCGCTTGCCGGGCGGCCGCAGGTAGTCGAGATAGCAGATGGTCACGATGGTCAGCACGCCGAGACCGGCGAAGAAGCCGACGCGCAGCGGCGTCACCCGCTTCCCGGCGACGACCAGCGCGGTCACGGCCGTACCTGGGACCAGCGCGATCGTGCCGCCGAACTTCGCGCCCAGCCCCGGCGAGCCGGAGAGCACGTCGGCGAAGGCGCCCAGCGCGATCACCACGGCCACCGCGGTTCCGCGGCGGTCCCGGCGCAGCAGCAGATGCGCCAGCCCGGCCGCGAAGAACAGGGTCCCGGTCGCGAACGTCGCGAACGCGATGTTGCCCAGCCCGTAGTAGCGCCCGCCGACCAGCGGCGAATATCCCATCAGGCTGTTCATCTGCAGCGGGCTGCCGCGCAGCAGGTCCGAACCGGAGACGACGGCGGTGATCCCGGCCAGGATCGTGCCCGGCACCATGACGTCGCGCCGCCACGGCCCGCCCAGTGCGAGCACGACGAGCAGGACGTCGAAGGCCAGCACCCCGGCGAACAGCGTCGGCGTCGGCCGCGGTGCCTGCCACCAGGGCAGCAGGTTCACCAGGTACGTCGCGACCGGGGTCGCCGCCCCGGCGAGCGCGAGCGACCGGGCGACCGCGGAGATCCGCCGCCGGCCGCCGGCGTGCCGGGTGGCCCGCAGTGCGAGGAGCGCGACGGCGTACGCCAGCAACTGGCACACGACGAACACCGCGAAGAACGTGGGCAGGGTCGCGCGCAGCGTCTGCGCCGCCGTGTCCTGGCCGCGCAGCGCCGTCACCGCGTCGGTCAGCCCGCCCCGGCCGCCGCCGTCGGTCAGCGCGATGCCGACCACCTGGTCCGGGACCTTGATCCCGGCGGCCTTGAGCATGGTCGCCGGAAGGTCCGGAAGGATCGTCATCCCGGACCGCCGGGTGGACGGCGAACGCAGGTAGTGCCCGGCGCGGAACGCCGGGCCGGCGGCGAGCAGCGCCCGCATGTGCGGGATGTCGGACTGGTCGGACAGCCCCGCCACGATGACGTCGGTGCCGGACGGCAGGGCGCTCAGCACCTGCCCCACCTGCGCGTCCGCGTCCCGTACCGCCTGTTCCCTGGCCTGTGCGGTCACGGCGGCGGTCTGGTGCGGGCTGACCCCGTTGCCGAGGTACGGCCTGACCACCGACTCCAGATCGACCGCGGTGATCCGGCACCGGCCCCAGTCGTGCATGCTCGCCGGATCGGGAGCGTAGGAGTCCAGCATCCCGCGCGAGTCGGCGGCGACCAGCGCCGCGCCCGGCCCGACGGCGGCGGTGCACTGCCCGGCCTGGTGCGCCGCGTCGCCGAGCGCGCCGACCGCCGCGCGGAAGTTGGACTTCAGGTTGATCTGCCGGGCGGCCGGCACGACCGGGGTGTACCAGCCGGCGCCCTGCCGGGTCGGCGGTGCACCGAGCTGCCCGCACGGCACTCGCGGATACGCGGCCCTCGTTCCGGCCGACGCGGTCAGCCAGCCGTCCATCGGACAGGTCCAGGTGCCGACGGTGCGGACCGACAGCGAGGCGATCGAGCCCAGCCCCGCCAGCTTCCACAGGTTGGGCGTCGCGGTCGCCGACACGTCGGCCCAGCGCAGGCCGGGGATGCCGACGAGCACGACCGGGGCGGGCGGTTGCCCGGCCTGCGCCGGTGGGGCGAGCAGGATCGAGCCGAGCACGGCCGCCAGAACGAGGGCGCATCTCCTGAGCAAAGGAAAGACCTTCCGGAAGGATGGAGCGCTACGGCAGCTCACTTCTACACGGAGTCCCGATAACCAGAGAGAATACGGGGGTTACAACCGACTAACCATTGGCCTAAGCGGCCGTGTTAGCGGTTTTTGAGACGGTACGTACGGACCGACAGTGGCACGAAGACCGCGAACAACAACGCCGACCAGCCCAGCGTGACCATGATCGGATGTGCTTCCGGCCAGGCGGCGCTCGCGGTCGGCGCGCCGGGATTGCCGAATAGCTCGCGCAATGCCGCGACAAGTGCGCTGATCGGATTCCAGTCGGAGATGACACGCAGCCAGACGGGCATGTTGTCGGTCGGCACGAAGCTGTTGGAGGTCATGCTGATCGGGAAGATGAGCGGCACGAGCTGGTCGGCGGTCTCCTCGTTCTTCACCACCAGCCCGAGATAGATCCCGGCCCAGCTCAGCGCACACCGCATCAGCATGATCAGGCCGAACCCCGCGGCGGTCATCGCCGGTCCGCGGTGCGGGCTCCACCCGACGACCAGCGCCAGCGTCGCCATGATGGTGGTCGCGATGATGCCGCCGGTGATGTCGAATCCGGCCTGGGCGATCGGCACCGCCGAACGCACCACCGGCATCGAACGGAATCGGTCCATCACCCCGCGCGCGGCATCGGTGGCGGTCAGAACCGAGGTGGCCATCACCGAGGTCAGTGCGGTCATCGCAAACAATCCGGGCATCAGATATTCGCGATAGTTGCCACCGCCCGGCACCTTGATCGCGCTACCGAAGATGTAGCCGAACATCACCACCATCAGGGCCGGAAAGACCAGTGCCCCGACCAGTTCACCGGGATGTCTTCTGACCCGCATCAGCTGCCGTCCGATCAGCACCAGGGTGTCACTGATCCCCCAGCGGACCCGGTCCATCGTCGCGGTGGTCATCGCACCGTCACCTCTTCCTTGTCCTTGTGCTCTTTGTGGGTCAGCCGGAGGAACACCTCGTCGAGCGTGGGACGGCGCAGCGACACGTCGGCGATCCGCACCCCGGCCCGGTCCAGCTCGCGTACGACCTCGGGCAGCACGACCGCGTCGCCGGAGACCGGAACGCTGATCCGGGACTCGGCCACGGACGCCTCGGCCTTGGTCAGCCCGTTCAGGATCCGTACCGAGCTCGGGATGTCGGCCGGCTCGGCGAGCACGACCTCGAGCCGGTCGCCGATGGTGGCCTTGAGCCGATCCGGCGAGCCGCTGGCGATGACCCGGCCGTGATCCACGACCGCGATGTCGTCGGCGAGCTGGTCGGCCTCGTCGAGATACTGCGTGGTGAGCAGCACGGTGGTGCCGTCGGAGACCAGCTCCCTGATGCTGTCCCAGATCTCGCCCCGGCTGCGCGGGTCGAGGCCGGTCGTCGGCTCGTCCAGGAACAGCACGTCGGGGGCGATGATCAGGCTGGCGATCAGGTCGATGCGCCGCCGCATACCGCCGGAGTAGGTCTGCACGATCCGGTCGGCGGCGTCCATCAGGCCGAACCGCTCCAGCAGTTCGTCGGCCCGACGATGCGCGGCCGACCTGGACAGGTGGTAGAGCCGGCCGAACATCCGCAGGTTGTCGCGGCCGGTGAGCTTCTCGTCGATGGCCGCGTGCTGCCCGGCCAGGCCGATGCGCCGCCGTACCTCGTCGGCCTGCCGCACCACGTCGAAGCCGGCGATCCTGGCCTCGCCCTCGTCGGGGTGCGCGAGGGTGGCCAGGATGCGCACGGCGGTGGTCTTGCCCGCGCCGTTGGGCCCCAGCAGCCCGCAGACCGTACCGGCCTTGACGGCCAGGTCCATTCCGCGCAGTGCGTGTGTCTCGCCGAAGCGCTTGTGCAGCCCCGTGGCGACCACGATCGGATCGTCCATCACACCTCCATCGATGTCATCCGTCAACGTAGGTTGACACTGTTCTGCTTGTCAACCTACGTTGACGCCTGTTCCAAATAACCGGGTACGTCGTACGCAGTCAGAGTAAGAAACTGGGTACGATGTACGCAAGTGGGATTCTGGAATCGGGAGGTCGGCACACCGTGAGCTTCGAAGTGATCTGGACCAGACCGGAGCGCCCCGCACGGGGACCGGCTCCGGCCTACACGCGCGCCCAGATCACCGCCGTCGCCGTCAAGATCGCGGACAGCGAGGGCCTGGACGCGCTGTCGATGCGGCGAGTCGCCAAGGAACTCGGGGCCGGCACCATGTCGCTGTACCGCTACGTGCGGACCAAGGACGAATTGATCCAGCTCATGGTCGACGAGGTGGTGGGCGAGACCGTCCCGGAGGACTTCACGGCGACCGGCGACTGGCGGGCCGATCTGCGGGCGATCGCGCACTTCATGCGCGACTCCATGCGCCGCCACCCGTGGATCCTGACCCGCGAGGGCGAGTTCTTCTTCGGGCCGAACGCGTTCCGGGTGGCCGAGGTGGCCATCGGCACCCTGGACGGTCTCGGGCTGACCATCGACGAGATGATGAGCCTGAGCGGCCTGGTGCAGAGCTATGTCAGCGGCACCGTCCGGACCGAGAGCGCCGAGGACGAGCTCGACCGGCGCACCGGTTCCACCCGCGACGAGCGGATGCAGGCCTACGCGCCCTACGTCCAGAGATTCCTCGCCACCGGCCGCTTCCCGATCATGGAGCGGATCATCATGGAGGCCGAGCAGCCGCACATGAGCCCCGACCAGCGGTTCAGCTACGGCCTCGAGCGGATCCTGGACGGCATCGCCGGCTCACTGCCCGAT
>Ga0308173_10000492_pt1 | contig 16813 bp, 14 predicted proteins | sample PhyPR1_FD_203716 | JGI IMG/M metagenome (GOLD analysis project Ga0308173, IMG submission 203716) | Soil microbial communities from UC Gill Tract Community Farm, Albany, California, United States - DLSLS.P.R1 | ecosystem: Environmental > Terrestrial > Soil > Agricultural land | place: USA...
GGTGCCCGAAGGCAGCATGGTGATCCAGGCTGCGCATAAGGTCGATACGTACATTCCTCACTTCTGCTATCACAAGAAGCTGTCGATCGCGGCGAACTGCCGGATGTGCCTCGTCGAAGTCGAGAAGATGCCGAAGGCCGTCCCCGCGTGCGCGACCCCCGTGTCCGCGGGCATGGTCGTGCGCACGACGTCCGACAAGGCCGTGAAGGCCCAGCAGTCGGTGATGGAATTCCTGCTGATCAACCATCCGCTCGATTGCCCGATCTGCGATCAGGGCGGCGAGTGCCAGTTGCAGGATCTGGCGGTCGGTTACGGCAAGTCGCAATCACGCTATAGCGAAGAAAAGCGCGTCGTGTTCCACAAGAACGTCGGTCCGCTCATCTCGATGGAAGAGATGACGCGCTGCATCCACTGCACCCGCTGCGTGCGCTTCGGCCAGGAAGTCGCGGGCGTGATGGAACTCGGCATGCTGGGCCGCGGCGAGCATTCGGAGATCACGTCGTTCGTCGGCAAGACGGTGGATTCCGAACTGTCCGGCAACATGATCGACCTGTGCCCGGTCGGTGCGCTCACGAGCAAGCCGTTCCGCTACAGCGCGCGGACGTGGGAATTGTCGCGCCGCAAGTCGGTGAGTCCGCATGATTCCGTCGGCGCGAACCTGGTCGTCCAGGTGAAGAACAACCGCGTGATGCGCGTTCTGCCGATGGAAAACGAAGCCATCAACGAATGCTGGATCTCGGACAAGGACCGCTTTTCGTACGAAGGCCTGAACAGCGACGAGCGTCTCACCACGCCGATGCTGAAGCAGGGCGGCAACTGGATCGAAACCGACTGGCAGACCGCGCTCGAATACGTGGCGAAGGGCATCAAGGGCATCAAGGCGGATCATGGCGCGAACGCCATCGCCGCGCTCGCGACGCCGCATAGCACGATCGAAGAACTGCACCTGCTGAAGGCGCTGACTGAAGGCGTCGGCACGCCGAACATCGACTTCCGTCTGCGTCAGAGCGACTTCTCCGCGCCGGTCGGCGTGGGCGCGCCGTGGCTCGGCATCAAGATCGCGGATCTGTCGAACGTGGACACCGCGTTCGTGATCGGCTCGTTCCTGCGCCGCGATCATCCGCTCTTCGCCGCGCGTCTGCGTCAGGCAGCTAAGAACGGCGCGAAACTGACGTTCCTCAACGCGAGCAACGACGATTCGCTGATCCCGACCGCGCATCGCCTGGTGGCGGCGCCGTCGGCATGGCTGGATCAACTGGCCGGTATCGCGGCGGCGGTCTCCGAGGCGCGCGGCGTCGCGTTGCCCGAGGCGTTCGCGGGCCGCGAAGCATCGGCTGCGGCAAAGGACGTTGCTGCGTCGCTGTCGGCGGGCGAGAAGCGCGTCGTGCTGCTCGGCAATGTCGCGGTTCAACATCCTGATTTCGCGCAGATTCAAGCGGCGGCGCAGTGGATCGCCGATAACACCGGCGCGAGCTTCGGCTTCCTGACCGAAGGTGCAAACTCGGTCGGCGCTTATCTCGTCGACGCATTGCCCGGCGAAGGCGGCCTCAATGCACGCGAAGTTTTCGAACAACCGCGCAAGGGCTACGTGCTGCTGAACGCGGAGCCGGAATTCGACACGGCCGACCCGGCGCAAGCCATCGCCGCGCTGAAGTCAGCGGAAATGGTCGTCGTGATGTCGCCGTTCAGACACGGCATGGAGTATGCGGACGTGCTGCTGCCCATCGCGCCGTTCACGGAAACATCGGGCACGTTCGTCAACGCGGAAGGCACGGCTCAGTCGTTCAACGGCGTCGTGCGCGGTCTGGGCGATACGCGTCCGGGCTGGAAGGTGCTGCGCGTGCTCGGCACGATGCTCGGCCTGCCGGGCTTCGAGTTCGACACCGCCGAGGAAGTACGCATCGCGGCGCTCGGCACGGGTGATCTGACCACGCGCCTGTCGAACAAGACGACGGTCGCGGCTAAGCGCGCAGCGTCGAACATCGCGGTGAAGGGCGGCTTCGAGCGTCTCGCCGATGTGCCGATCTATCACGCCGACGCGCTCGTGCGTCGCGCGCCGTCGCTGCCTCTAACAGCAGCAGCGCGCGACGCGAATGTAGCCGGCCTGCCGACGACGCTCTTCGACAAGCTCGGCCTGAAGGACGGCGACGCGGTGCGTGTCAAGCAAGGCAACCTGTCGGTGGTGCTGCCCGCGGTCCGTGACGCGAATCTGGCTGAATCGGTGGTCCGCGTGCCGGCCGCGACGGCAGCTGGTGCGGCACTCGGCGGCCTGTTCGGTGAACTGGTAGTGGAGAAGGCGTAATGGGCTTGTTCGATACGATCAACGCAGGCGGCACGCAGCTTCTTGGCGTTGCATGGCCGACCGTGTGGGCGCTCGTGCGCATCGTCGTCGTCGCGGTGGTGATCCTGCTGTGCGTCGCGTACCTGATTCTCTGGGAGCGCAAGCTCATCGGCTGGATGCACGTGCGTCTCGGACCGAACCGCGTCGGCCCGGCTGGCCTGTTGCAGCCGATTGCCGACGTGCTGAAGCTGCTGCTGAAGGAAGTCATTCAGCCGACGCAGGCCAGCAAATGGATCTACGTGATTGCGCCGATCATGACCGTGGTTCCGGCATTCGCCGTGTGGGCGGTCATTCCTTTCCAGGCGAAGGCCGTGCTCGGCAACATCAACGCGGGCCTGCTGTACATCATGGCGATCTCGTCGATCGGCGTATACGGCGTGATTCTCGCGGGCTGGGCGTCGAACTCGAAGTACGCGTTCCTCGGCGCAATGCGCGCGGCCGCGCAGATGGTGTCCTACGAAATCTCGATGGGCTTCGCGCTGGTCGTGGTGTTGATGGTCGCCGGCACGCTGAACATGTCGGACATCGTCGCTTCGCAGCAGCGCGGCATCTTTGCGGGCTTCGGCGTGAACTTCCTGTCGTGGAACTGGCTGCCGCTGTTGCCGATGTTCGTCGTGTACTTCATCTCGGGCATCGCCGAAACGAACCGTCACCCCTTCGACGTGGTGGAAGGCGAATCGGAGATCGTCGCGGGTCACATGATCGACTATTCGGGCATGGCGTTCGCGCTGTTCTTCCTGGCCGAATACATCAACATGATTGTGATTTCGGCGATCGCGGCGACGCTGTTTCTGGGCGGCTGGGATGCACCGTTCGGCTTCCTGTCGTTCATTCCCGGCGTCTTCTGGCTCGTGCTGAAAGTCTTCTTGCTGCTGTCGATTTTCATCTGGGCGCGCGCGACTTTCCCACGTTACCGCTATGACCAGATCATGCGTCTCGGCTGGAAAGTGTTCCTGCCGGTGTCGGTCGTGTGGGTGGTCGTGGTCGGCTTCTGGATCATGTCGCCGCTCAACATCTGGAAGTAACGGCGAAAGAGCGGACGAAAATCATCATGAATGCCATTCAGAACTTCTTTAAGACCTTCTTCCTGACCGAGCTGCTGAAGGGTCTGGCGCTGACGGGACGTTACACGTTCCAGCGCAAGATCACCGTGCAGTTCCCGGAAGAAAAGACGCCGGTTTCGCCGCGCTTCCGCGGGTTGCATGCGCTGCGCCGCTACGAGAACGGCGAAGAGCGCTGCATCGCGTGCAAGCTGTGCGAAGCGGTATGCCCGGCGCTCGCGATCACCATCGAATCGGAAACGCGCGCGGACAACACCCGCCGCACGACGCGCTACGACATCGACCTGACCAAGTGCATCTTCTGCGGCTTCTGTGAAGAAAGCTGCCCGGTCGATTCGATCGTCGAGACGCACATCCTCGAGTATCACGGCGAAAAACGCGGCGATCTGTATTTCACGAAGGACATGCTGCTTGCAGTGGGCGATCGTTACGAGAAGGAAATCGCCGCATCGAAGGCGGCTGACGCTCCTTACCGTTGATGCGAGTTCGGTGCCGGCGCCGCGCGGAAGAACCAGGCGTCATGCTTTCGCGCAAACCGGCTTCGAACACGAAGCGATTCTGCTTTGCTGTCGGCGCACGTGAAGAGAAACGCGCGCCGACACACCATGCCTGATGATGGCCTAACGATGAACCGGTAATCATGGAATTCACAACCGTACTGTTCTATATCTTCGCGCTGCTGCTGACCGTGTCCGCGCTGAAGGTGATCACTTCGCGCAATCCGGTGTCGTCCGCGCTTTTTCTCGTGCTCGCGTTCTTCAACGCGGCCGCGATCTGGATGCTGCTGCAAGCCGAATTCCTCGCGATCCTGCTGGTTCTCGTGTATGTCGGCGCCGTGATGGTGCTGTTCCTGTTCGTCGTGATGATGCTGGACATCAACATCGACGTGCTGCGACGCGACTTCCGGCGCTTCGTGCCGCTCGCGACCATCGTCGGCGCGATCATCGTGATCGAGACGGCGCTGATCCTGTGGCACGGCTACGGGGACACCTTCGCGCCGCTGCGTGATGCGGCAGCGGGCGCGGGCGTCGGCGGAGCGGCGGTCATGCCGAACACGCAACTCATCGGCAAGGTCATCTACACCGATTACATTTTCGCGTTCGAAATCGCGGGCCTCGTGCTGCTCGTCGCGATCATCGCGGCGATTTCGCTCACCATCCGCGACAAGAAGGACAAGAAGACACAAACCGTCAGCGAGCAGGTCAAGGTGCGCCGCGAAGACCGCGTGCGCCTCGTGAAGATGCAAGCCGAGAAGCAGGCGCCGGACGCGTCTGTCGAGCCCGCCGTGACCGGCAATGTCGGCGCGGGCACCGTCGACAACAAAGGCTGAGCGCAGAGGAGAAATCTAAACATGTTGAGTCTTGCTCATTACCTGGTGCTCGGCGCGATCCTGTTCGCGATCAGCATCGTCGGGATCTTCCTGAACCGCCGCAACGTGATCATCATCTTGATGGCCATCGAGCTGATGCTGCTCGCGGTGAACACCAATTTCGTCGCGTTCTCGCACTATCTGGGCGACGTGCACGGCCAGATTTTCGTGTTCTTCGTCCTGACCGTGGCCGCCGCCGAAGCCGCGATCGGTCTCGCGATTCTCGTGACCCTGTTCCGTAGCCTCGACACGATCAACGTCGAGGATCTCGATCAGCTCAAAGGTTAATTTCAGGCTAGGCTGTTATGTCCACGACACTCAACGAAAACCTACTGCTTGCGATCCCGCTTGCGCCGCTCGCGGGCTCGCTGATCGCCGGGCTGCTCGGGAAGGCCATCGGGCGCAAGGGCGCGCATCGCGTGACCATTCTCGGCGTCTTCATCTCGTTCATCCTGTCGGCGATCGTCTACGCCGACGTGATGAAGGGCGCCAGCTTCAACGGGACCATCTATCAGTGGCTGTCGCTCGGCTCGCTGAAGATGGAAGTCGGCTTCCTGGTCGACTCGCTCACCGCGATGATGATCGTCATCGTCACCTTCGTCTCGCTGATGGTCCACATCTACACCATCGGCTACATGGCCGAAGAGGACGGCTACCAGCGGTTCTTCTCGTACATTTCGCTCTTCACGTTCTCGATGCTGATGCTCGTCATGAGCAACAACTTCCTGCAGCTGTTCTTCGGCTGGGAAGCGGTGGGTCTCGTGTCGTACCTGCTGATCGGCTTCTACTACACGCGTGAAAGCGCCATTTACGCGAACCTGAAGGCGTTCCTCGTAAACCGCGTCGGCGACTTCGGCTTTCTGCTGGGCATCGGCTTGTTGCTCGCGTTCGCCGGCTCGCTCAACTATGGCGATGTCTTCGCGCAAGGCGACAAGCTCGCGAGCATGCAATTCCCTGGCACGAGCTGGGGTCTGCTGACGGTGGCGTGCATCTGCCTGTTCATCGGCGCGATGGGCAAGTCCGCGCAGTTCCCGCTGCACGTGTGGCTGCCTGATTCGATGGAAGGCCCGACGCCGATCTCCGCGCTGATTCACGCGGCGACGATGGTGACCGCCGGCATCTTCATGGTGACGCGCATGTCGCCGCTGTTCGAGCATTCGGATGCGGCACTGTCGTTCGTGACCGTCATCGGTGCGATTACGGCCCTGTTCATGGGCTTCCTCGGCGTGGTGCAAAACGACATCAAGCGTGTCGTCGCTTATTCGACGCTTTCGCAACTCGGCTACATGACGGTCGCGCTCGGCGTATCGGCGTATCCGGTCGCCGTGTTCCATCTGGGCACGCACGCGTTCTTCAAGGCGCTGCTGTTCCTCGGCGCGGGCTCGGTCATCATCGGCATGCACCACGATCAGGACATGCGCAACATGGGCGGCCTGGCCAAGTACATGCCGATCACGTGGATCACGTCGCTGCTCGGTTCGCTCGCGCTGATCGGCACGCCGTTCTTCTCGGGCTTCTACTCGAAAGACTCGATCATCGATGCAGTGAAGCTCTCGCATCTGCCGGGTTCTGGCTTTGCGTACTTCGCGGTGGTGGCGAGCGTGTTCGTCACGGCGCTGTACTCGTTCCGCATGTATTTCATGGTGTTCCACGGCAAGGAGCGTTTCCGCGGTCCGAAACACCCCGAGTCGCCGATGGGCGCCGAAGAAGCAGCGCACGGCCACGGTCACGGTCACGATGACCACGGTCACGGCCACGCGCACGAGCCGCACGAAAGCCCGTGGGTCGTCACGCTGCCGTTGATCCTGCTCGCGATTCCGTCGGTCGTGATCGGCGCGATAATGATCGGTCCGATGCTGTTCGGCGACTTCTTCTCGCACGGCGTCGTGTTCGATAAGGTGATCTACATCGCCGAGAACCACGAAGGCATGCACGAAATGGCCGAGGAATTCCACGGCTGGTTCGCGATGAGCCTGCATTCGGTCTCCGGCTTGCCGGTGTGGCTGGCGCTCGCGGGCGTGGTCGTCGCGTGGTTCCTGTACATGAAGCGCCCGGATCTGCCGCCGGTCATCCGCCGCCGCTTCGGCCCGATCTACACGCTGCTCGACAACAAGTACTACTTCGACAAAATCAACGAAGTGGTCTTCGCGAAGGGCGCCATCGCCATCGGCCGCGGCCTGTGGAAAGAGGGCGATGTGGTGGTCATCGACGGCATCGTCAATGGCAGTGCGCGATTCGTCGGCTGGTTCGCCGGTGTCATCCGCTTCCTTCAATCCGGTTACATCTATCACTACGCGTTCGCCATGATTATCGGCATGTTGGGGCTGTTGACCCTGTTTGTAACGCTCGGCGGCAAATAAGGCGAGGGACCCCATGCACTCTTTTCCGATTCTCAGTGTCGCGATCTGGTTGCCGATCGTATTCGGCCTCCTGGTTCTCGCTGTAGGCAATGACCGCAACCCGGCGCCCGCGCGCTGGGTCGCGCTGATCGGCTCGGTTCTCGGTTTGATCGTCACCATTCCGCTGATCACCGGCTTCGATTCGTCGACCGCCGCGTTGCAGTTCGTCGAACAGGCGAACTGGATCGAGCGGTTCAGCATCACGTATCACCTGGGCGTGGACGGCATCTCGATGTGGTTCGTCGTGCTGACCGCGCTGATCACCGTCATCGTCGTGATCGCCGGATGGGAAGTGATCACCGAGCGCGTGTCGCAGTACTTCGCCGCCTTCCTGATCCTCTCGGGCATCATGATCGGCGTGTTCTCGACGGCCGACGGCATGCTGTTCTACGTGTTCTTCGAAGCCACGCTGATTCCGATGTACATCATCATCGGCGTGTGGGGCGGACCGAACCGTGTGTACGCGGCGTTCAAGTTCTTCCTGTACACGCTTGCCGGCTCGCTGCTGATGCTGGTCGCGCTGCTGTATCTGTACACGCAGACGCACACGTTCGACCTCGCCACGTGGCACGCAGCGAAGATCGGCATGACGCCGCAGGTGCTGCTGTTCATCGCGTTCTTCCTGGCGTTCGCCGTGAAGGTGCCGATGTGGCCGGTCCACACCTGGCTGCCCGACGCGCACGTCGAAGCGCCGACGGGCGGCTCCGTCGTGCTGGCGGCAATCATGCTGAAGCTCGGCGCATACGGCTTCCTGCGCTTCTCCCTGCCGATCGCTCCGGACGCGAGCCACTTTCTCGCTCCCGTGGTCATCACGCTGTCGCTGATCGCGGTGATCTACATCGGCCTCGTGGCGATGGTGCAAGCGGACATGAAGAAGCTCGTCGCGTATTCGTCGATCGCGCACATGGGCTTCGTCACGCTCGGCTTCTTCATCTTCAGCCAGCTGGGTGTCGAAGGCGCGATCATCCAGATGATCTCGCACGGCTTCATCTCGGGCGCGATGTTCCTTTCGATCGGCGTGCTGTATGACCGCGTCCATTCGCGCCAGATCGCGGATTACGGCGGCGTCGTCAACACGATGCCCAAATTCGCGGCGCTTTCGATGCTGTTCGCGATGGCCAACTGCGGCTTGCCGGGCACGTCGGGTTTCGTCGGTGAATTCATGGTGATTCTGGCTGCCGTGAAGTTCAACTTCTGGATTGGCTTCCTCGCCACGTTCACGCTGATTCTCGGCGCGGCCTATACGCTGTGGATGTACAAGCGCGTGTACTTCGGCGCGGTCGCGAACGACCACGTTGCGAAACTCGCGGACATCAACAAGCGTGAGATGTTCATGCTCGTCGTGCTCGCGCTGTTCACGCTTTACATGGGCCTGCATCCGAAGCCCTTCACCGACGTGATGCACGAGTCGGTGGCAAACCTGCTCTCCCACGTCGCGCAGTCCAAGCTGCCGCTGGCTCAGTAACGCCGTGCGGAGGAACTAAAAGATCATGCAAAACGCCCCTATGAGTGTGCTGTTGCCCGACGCGGTCCTGATGGCCGCGGTCGTCGTGGCCTGGTTGAACGACACCATCTTCGGACCGTCGAGCCGTCGCGTCACGTATCTGATCGCGCTGTTGTCGACGATCGTCGTTGGCGTCTGGTTCGCCTTCACCGCGCTCGATCCGACGCCGCACTACTTCTTCACGCGCATGTATATCGTCGATCCGTTCGCGAGCGCGATGAAAGCGGTCGTGACGCTCGGGTACGCGGTGTCGATCATCTATTCGCGCAAGTATCTGGAAGACCGCGATCTGTTCCGTGGCGACTTCTTCCTGCTCGGCCTGTTCTCGCTGCTCGGCCAGTGCGTGATGATTTCGGGCAACAACTTCCTGACGCTGTATCTCGGTCTGGAACTGATGTCGCTGTCGCTGTATGCGGTCATCGCGCTGCGCAAGGACGCGCCGCAGTCGAACGAATCGGCGATGAAGTACTACGTGCTCGGCGCGCTTGCTTCCGGTTTCCTGCTCTACGGCGTGTCGATGCTGTACGGCGCGACCGGCTCGCTCGAACTGAACGAAGTGTTGAAGGCGGTGGCTTCCGGCCGCATCAACGACGCAGTGCTGCTCTTCGGCGTGATCTTCATCGTCGCGGGCGTGGCGTTCAAGATGGGCGCGGTGCCGTTCCATATGTGGGTGCCCGACGTCTATCAGGGCGCACCGACCGCCATGACGCTGCTCACCGGCGGCGGCCCGAAGGTCGCGGCGTTCGCATGGGGCCTGCGCTTCCTCGTGATGGGCCTGTTGCCGCTGGCGGTGGACTGGCAGGAAATGCTGGTGATTCTCGCGGCGCTGTCGCTGATCGTCGGCAATATCACGGGTATCGTGCAGCGGAACATCAAGCGGATGCTGGCGTACTCGGCCATCTCCAACATGGGTTTCGTGCTGCTCGGCCTGCTCGCGGGCGTCGTGGACGGCAAGGTGACGGGCGCGGCGGGCGCATACAGCTCGGCGATGTTCTACAGCATCATCTATCTCGTGACGACGCTCGGCACGTTCGGCGTGGTCATGCTGCTTGCGCGGCGCGACTTCGAAGCCGAAATGATCGACGACTTCAAGGGCCTGAATCAACGCAGCCCGGTCTTCGCGTTCGTGATGATGGTGATGATGTTCTCGCTCGCCGGCATTCCGCCGACGGTCGGCTTCTACGCGAAGCTCGCGGTGCTCGAAGCGACGATGAACGCTGGCCTCACGTGGCTCGCGGTGCTGGCCGTCCTGACTTCGCTGGTTGGCGCGTTCTACTATCTGCGTATCGTGAAGCTGATGTACTTCGACGCGCCGCAGGACGCATCGCCGATCGTGGCCGGTGCATTCAATCGTTCGCTGCTCGCGTTCAACGGTCTGGCCGTGCTGGTGCTCGGCCTGGTTCCCGGTCCGCTGATGACGGCGTGCCTGCAGGCGATCTCGCATACGCTGCCGCTGTAATGTCGGCGGCGGGCTGGTTCATCGTGCTGTTGGCGCTCGTGGGCGCCAACATCCCCTTTCTGAATCAGCGCCTCTTCGCCGTCGTGCCGTTGCCGCTTCCCGCGCCGACGGGGCGTAAAGCGGCGAAGAAGAGCGCCTGGATCAGAATCGGCGAGCTGATCGTTCTGTACTTCGTCGTCGGCGCGCTCGGCTTCATGCTCGAAGCGCGCGCCGGCAATCGCTTCAGTCAGGAATGGCAGTTTTATGCCATTACCTTCAGTCTCTTCGTGGTGCTCGCGTTCCCGGGCTTCACGTATCAATACCTCGTCAAACGCCGCTGATGGTTCTGCCGTCAGCGGCTTGTTTGCATCCAAGCTAGGGTTCAGCATGGCAGATCACACGTCCACTCCCGGTAGCGACGATGGCCTTATCGAAAAAAAGGTCGAAAGCGTCACGTTGCACGAAGGCAAATTCCTGACGCTCAAGCGCGACACCGTGGCTTTGCCCGATGGCAAGCATGCGACGCGCGAGTTTGTCGAGCATCCGGGCGCGGTGATGATCCTCCCCGTGTTCGACGATGGTCGCGTGCTGCTCGAACGCCAGTTTCGTTATCCCGTCGGCCAGGTGCTGCTGGAGTTCCCGGCGGGCAAGCTCGATCCGAACGAGGACGAACTCACGTGCGCCAAGCGCGAGTTGCAAGAAGAGACGGGCTATAGCGCGCGTGAATGGACGTTTCTGACGCGCATTCATCCGGTGATTTCGTATTCGACGGAATTCATCGATCTGTATCTCGCAAGCGGCCTGACCGCCGGCGACGCGAAGCTCGACGAGGGTGAATTCCTCGAAACGTTCATCGCAGATCACGCTCAGTTGATGACGTGGGTCAAGGACGGAACCATCAGCGATGTAAAGACGATCATCGGCGCGTTCTGGCTCGAAAAGCTACGCTCCGGCGAGTGGCAGGCGGGCGATCCGGTCAAGGCTTGAGCCAAAGCGTCAGCGGATTCGAAAGCGGCCCACGTGGCCGCTTTTGTCGTTTGTATGCACTCGAACGGCCAAGCGTCGCACCGGTTGAACAGCTAGAATCTAAGAGCCGGACGCACCATCGCGCTCCGTCAAGAACGACCGTTCACAAACAGCAGTTCCGAGATTAAACTTCACGAAGCCCCATCAGCATGAAGGTCCTCGATTTAAAGTGCGCGCACGAACATCGCTTTGAAGGCTGGTTCGCTTCGGCCGACGAGTTCGAGTCGCAATTGGCGCGCAAGCTGGTCGCCTGTCCCGTTTGCTCGGCGACGGACGTCAGCCGCATGCCGTCCGCACCGCGGCTGAATTTGACGTCGGCGCGCGGAGATGCGCCCGCATCGGCGCAACCGCCGGTTGCCGCCTCGGACGCCGCGGCGCTTCAGGCCCGCGCGCTGAAGTTCATGCGCGAGCTGGTCGCGAAGACCGAAAACGTGGGCGAGCGTTTTGCGGAAGAGGCGCGGCGCATCCATTACAACGAAGCGCCCGCGCGCAATATTCGCGGCGTCACGACGCCGGAAGACGCGCATGCCTTGCTCGAAGAAGGAATCGAAGTGATGCCGCTGCCGGTACCGGCAGCGTTGAAGGAGCCGCTGCAGTAGAGCGCGAGCGCGGCGTCTCCGAAGGCTTCGGCACGATAAGGAGACACCGCGCATGGATCTCGACTATTCCCCTGCGGACAACGCCTTTCGGGCCGACGTCCGCGCCTGGCTCGACGCCAGTCTGCCGCGCGCGCTGCGCGAAAAAGTTCTCGGACACAAACGCCTGAACCGCGATGACTACGCCAGCTGGCATAAGCTGCTGGCCGCACGCGGCTGGTCGGCGGTCGCGTGGCCGAGGGAACACGGCGGCCCCGGCTGGGACGCCACGCAGCGCCACATCTGGGACGAGGAATGCGCCCGCGCCGGCGCGCCGATCGTGCTGCCGTTCGGTGTGTCGATGGTCGCGCCCGTGCTGATGAAATTCGGCAGCGACGCGCAAAAGTCTCGTTACCTTCCCCGCATCCTCAATGGCGACGACTGGTGGTGCCAGGGCTATTCGGAACCTGGCGCAGGGTCCGACCTCGCGTCGCTGCGCACCCGCGCCGAGCGGCAAGGCGATCACTACGTCATCAACGGACAAAAGACCTGGACGACGCTCGGCCAGCACGCCGACATGATGTTCTGCCTCGTGCGCACCGACAGCAGCGCGAAAAAGCAGGAGGGCATTTCATTCCTGCTCGTCGATATGAAAACGCCGGGCATCACCTTGCGCCCGATCATCACGCTCGACGAAGATCACGAGGTCAATGAAGTCTTCTTCGAGGACGTGAAGGTGCCGGTCGCCAATCTCGTCGGTGAAGAGAATCACGGCTGGACGTACGCGAAGTATCTGCTTGGCCACGAGCGCACGGGCATCGCGCGCGTCGGGCAATCGAAGCGGGAGCTGGCGTTTCTCAAGCGCCTCGCGCTCGATCGGAACAAAGAGGGCAAGCCGCTGCTCCTCGATCCCTTGTTTGCGGGGAAGGTCGCGGCGCTCGAAATCGAATTGATGGCGCTGGAGGTGACGGTGCTGCGTGTCGTCGGGAGCGAGACGGGCGGGAAGGGCCTCGGTCCGGAAGCCTCGATGCTCAAGATCAAGGGCACGGAAGTGCAGCAGACGTTGACCGAGTTGATGTTCGAAGCCATCGGCCCGCAGGCCGCCGCCTTCGATCCGGCGTTCCTCGAAGGCGAGCGGGAAACAAGCATCACCGATGACGATGACGCCGCGCCGCTCGCGGCTTACTACTTCAATTTCCGCAAGACATCGATCTACGGCGGATCGAACGAGATTCAGAAGAACATCATCGCGCAGATGATTCTGGGACTTTGAGGAGCCGCCCGTGGACTTCGATTTCAGCGATGAACAGCAGCAGTTTCGCGATGCGCTGCGCCGCTATCTCGACAACGAATACACCTTCGATGTGCGGCAGAAAATCGTTGCATCCGCGTCCGGCGTCGATGACAAGCATTGGCGTGCTTTCGCGGAACTCGGTCTGCTTGCGTTGCCGGTTCCGGAAGCGCAAGGCGGCTTCGATGGCGGTCCGGTCGATATGCTCGTCGTCATGCAGGAGCTCGGGCGCGCACTCGTCGTCGAGCCGGTCTGGGCGACGCTCACGGGAATCGAGGCGTTGCGGCTCGCCGCTTCGGAGGGAAGCGCGATAGCCCGTGAGTTGCTGGAGCGTGCGGCAACAGGCGGTGTGCGCCTGACGGTCGCGTTCAACGAACCGCACGCGCGTTATGACGTGTTCGACTTGCGCTCAACGGCCACCATGAGCGGCGATGCTTGCGCGATAACCGGCGTGAAGTCCGTCGTGCAGCACGGCGCGCAAGCGGATTACTGGATCGTGCCGGCACGCGTGGACGGCGAGATCGCGCTGTTCCTCGTCGCGCGCGATGCGGCCAACGCGGGCATCACCGAATACCGCACGATCGACGGCCAGCGCGCCGCGACCCTCGTCTTCAACGCGACGCCCGCCATGCGCCTCGATGGCGCGGGCGCAGCCACGCTCGAGCGGATCGCGGATTACGCGACATTCCTGCTCTGCGCCGAAGCGCTCGGCGCGCTCGATGCGCTCAATCTCGCGACGGTCGGCTACACGAAAGAGCGCCAGCAATTCGGCGGGCCGATCGCGCGATTTCAGGCGTTGCAGCATCGCATGGTCGACATGCTGATTCACACGGAGCAGGCGCGCTCGATCACCTATCTCGCCGCCGCGCGCTGCCGGCACGACGACGCCGCGACGCGCGCGCAGGCGATATCGGCGGCGAAGGCGCGTATCGGACAGGCTGCGCGCTTCGTCGGCCAGCAGGCGGTGCAGTTGCACGGCGGCATGGGCATGACGAACGAGTTGCCAGTCGCGCACTGGTTCAAGCGCTTGTCGATCATCGAGACGACGCTCGGCGACGTGGATCATCATCTCGCGCGCTTTGCATCGTCGCCCGCGTTTTCCGTCACCGACATCACCAACGTTTGACGTTCACGAGGACCTTTGCATGACCTACAGCTTTGAAGACTTCGAAGTCGGCGCGGCGGTGACGCTCAGCGCCCATACTTTCACGCGCGAGGAGATCGTCGACTTCGCCGGCCGTTACGATCCGCAGCCGTTCCATCTCTCCGATGAAGCGGGCAGGGCGTCGCATTTCGGCGGGCTCGTCGCGAGCGGCTGGAACACCTGCTCGGCGATGATGGGCATTCTGGTGCGCGACATGCTCGCCGATTCGACATCGATGGGATCGCCGGGCCTCGACAACATTCGTTGGCTGAAGCCCGTGCGCGTGGGCGATTCGGTGCGCCTCACGGTGCGCGTGCTCGACAAGCGCGTGTCGAAGAGCAAGCCGGATCGCGGCATCGTGTCGACGCGCTGGGAAGCGCATAACCAGGACGGCGAACTCGTCCTGACGGTCGATTCGGCCGCGTTGTTTGGATTGCGCGAGCCGGCATCGCAGTTTTGAAGGCCGCCGTCGCGCGCAAGGTCGCTACTCGCGCGCGATGTATTTCGCCAACTCGAGCCGGGCGATCGCATTGCGATGAACCTCGTCGGGTCCGTCCGCCAGGCGCAAGGTCCGCGCCGACGCATAGGCATACGCGAGCGGAAAGTCATCGCAGACGCCGCCGGCGCCGTGCGCCTGTATCGCCCAGTCGATCACCTGACACGCGACGTTCGGCGCGACGACCTTGATCATCGCGATTTCGCCGCGTGCGCCCTTGTTGCCGACGGTGTCCATCATGTACGCGGCCTTCAGCGTGAGAAGCCGCGCCTGCTCGATCATGATTCGCGCCTCTGCGATCCGTTCCTGCGTCACGCCATGCTCCGCAATCGGCTTGCCGAACGCGACGCGTGAAAGCGTGCGCTTAGTCATCAGTTCGAGCGCGCGTTCCGCGAGCCCGATCAGCCGCATGCAGTGATGAATGCGCCCCGGCCCGAGCCGTCCCTGCGCGATCTCGAAGCCGCGTCCCTCGCCGAGCAGCATGTTCGAAGCGGGCACGCGCACGCGATCGAGCGTGATGTCCATGTGGCCGTGCGGCGCGTCGTCGTATCCAAAGACGTTCAGCGGGCGATGGATCGTGATGCCGTCCGCATCCGCCGGGACGAGGATCATCGACTGTTGCGCGTGCTTCGGTGCGTCGGGATTCGTCTTGCCCATCACGATGAACAGCTTGCAGCGCGGATCGCCCGCACCGGACGACCACCACTTGTGACCGTCGATGACATAGCTGTCGCCGTCGCGCACGATGCTGCACCGGATATTCGTCGCATCCGATGACGCCACTTCCGGCTCCGTCATCAGAAAGGCCGAGCGGATCTTGCCGCGCAGCAGCGGTTCGAGCCATTGCGCCTTCTGGGCGTCGGCGCCGTAACGCTCGATGGTCTCCATGTTGCCGGTATCGGGCGCGCTGCAATTGAACACTTCCGGCGCCCACGGCACGCGGCCCATGATCTCGCAAAGCGGCGCGTATTCGAGGTTCGTCAGGCCCGCGCCACGTTCCGACGCGGGCAGAAAGAGATTCCACAGTCCTTCGCTGCGGGCTTTTTCCTTGAGGCTTTCGACGAGCCGCGTCGGCACCCATGCATTGCCCGCCGCGCGATTCGCTGCGATTTGATCGAAGAACGCGCGTTCGTTCGGGTAGATGTGCGCATCGAAGAAACCAAGCAGCTTCTCGCGCAGCGCGTCGACTTTCGGCGTGTAATCGAAGTTCATGCGGTCGTGTCCCCGTTGTGTTCATCGTCCGACTTTCTGCGCGTATCGCCACGCGAGTTCGGCCATCGGGCGGGCGCGGCGTCCCGCGTCGACGGCCTGCGCGCTCGCGGCGGTGCCATCGGCGACGCGCTTCATGATGCCTTGCAGAATCGCTGCGATGCGGAACATGTTGTACGCCAAGTAGAAGGCCCAGTCGCCTTCGATCGTGAAGCCCGTGCGCTCGCGATAGCGCGCGACATATGCGGCTTCGTCCGGAATCCCGAGCGATGCCCAGTCCAGTCCGGCGATACCGCGAAACTGCGACGGATCGACATGCCACGCCATGCAGTGATACGCGAAGTCGGCGAGCGGATCGCCGAGCGTCGAGAGTTCCCAGTCGAGCACGGCGAGCACGCGCGGCTCGTCGCGATGAAAGATGAGATTGTCGAGCCGGAAGTCGCCATGCACGACGCTCGCTTTGCGTTCCGACTGAGGGGGAAGGTGTCGAGGCAGCCAGTCGATCAGCCGGTTCATCGCATCGATGTCCTCCGTCTGCGATGCCACGTACTGCTTGCTCCAGCGCCCGATTTGCCGCTCGAAGTAATTGCCCGGCTTGCCATAGCTCGCGAGACCGGCGGCCTCGGCATCGACCGTATGAAGGGCGGCGATCACGCGATTGGTTTCGTCGTAGATCGCGGCGCGTTCGGCCTGCGTCATGCCGGGCAGCGACGGGTCCCACAGCACGCGGCCGTCGACGAACTCCATCACATAGAACGCGCGGCCGATCACGCTCTCGTCTTCGCAAAGCGCCAGCATGCGCGCGACGGGCACGTCGGTGCCGGCGAGCGCGTCCATCACGCGGTACTCGCGCTCGATCGCGTGCGCCGACGGCAGCAGCTTCGCGGCGGGGCCGGGCTTCGCACGCATCACGAAGCTGCGCGACGGTGTAACGAGCTTGAAGGTCGGGTTCGACTGGCC
>Ga0308173_10000494_pt1 | contig 16807 bp, 17 predicted proteins | sample PhyPR1_FD_203716 | JGI IMG/M metagenome (GOLD analysis project Ga0308173, IMG submission 203716) | Soil microbial communities from UC Gill Tract Community Farm, Albany, California, United States - DLSLS.P.R1 | ecosystem: Environmental > Terrestrial > Soil > Agricultural land | place: USA...
AGCAGCACTTCCTGAACCCGAAGGAAGAAGAGGACGATCCGTACGAGTCGACGCAAATCACCGCGCTGATCGCCAACGGCCACGGCATCTTCGGCGTGTATTCGATGCGCGAGGTGTTCGAGTACACGCAGTTCTGGGCCGCGGGCTCGGGCCGCGAGTTCGCGCTCGGCGCCATGCAGGCGCTGTATCAGCGGTTGCGCACGCCCGACGCCGTCGCGAAGGCCGGCGTCGAGGCCGGTGCCCTGTTCGACAAGAATTCCGCGCTGCCGCTCACGCTCTACACGCTGCCGCTGCTCGCGCGTCGCGCAGGGTAAGTCGTGGCAACCGCCCTTCCTCCCGCGGCGCCCGCTGCGGCCGACGCGCTCACGCCGTTCGTGTTCGAGCACGCCGCCATCCGCGGCGCGGTGGTGCGGCTCACGGGCGTGACGCGCGCCATCCTCGCGTGCCATGCCTATCCCGCGCCGGTGGCACGTGCGCTCGGCGAGCTGCTGGCCGCCACCGCGCTGCTGGCGTCCACGCTCAAGCTCGACGGCAGCCTCATCGCGCAGTTGAGCGGCAATGGACCGCTGCGACTGCTCGTCGTGGAGTGCGACGGCACGCTGGCATTGCGCGCAACCGCGCAATGGTCTGAAGAACAGGTGGCCGCGCTCGGCGCGGATGCGTCACTGGCCGCGCTGGCCGGATCGCCGGCGGCCGCGCGGCTCGTCATCACGCTCGACCCGCGCACCAGCGGCAGCCTGTATCAAGGCATCGTCGCACTCGACGGCGATTCGGTCGCCCGCTCCATCGAGCACTACCTCACCACCTCCGAGCAGCTGCAGAGCCGATTGCGCCTCGACGTGCGCGAGGGCGAAGCGGCCGGCGTGCTGCTGCAGCGGCTGCCCGCATCGACTGCGGACGACGAAGCGGTGTGGCGCCGCGCCACGACGAGCCTCGACGATGCTGAGCTGCAGGTGCTGCACGCTGCTGCACCGCTCGACCTGCTGCACGCGCTCTTTGCAAGCGACGACCTGCGCGTGTTTCCCGCGCGCGGGGCGCGCTTCGCGTGCAAGTGCTCGCAGGCGCGCGCCGAGAACGCCCTGCGCATCGCCGGGCGCGACGAGGTCGAAGCCGCGCTTGCGGACGCCGGCACGGTCGAGGTCACATGCGAGTATTGTGGCCGCGTCTACCGCTTCGATCCGGTCGCCGCCCGGGCGCTGTTCGCTGCCCTGCCGGGCGGCAGCGGTCCCACGTCATGACGCTCTATACGCCGCCGCTGTTCGACGCCCGCGATCGCGCCGCCATCTCGCGGCTGATGCACGATCATCCGTTCGCCACGCTGGTCACGCCGATCGCCGGTGAGCCTCACGTGACGCACCTGCCGTTGCTGCTCCTGCCCGATTGCGAGCCGCATGGCACGCTCATCGGCCACGTCGCGCGCGCGAATCCGCATTGGCGAAACGCCGCGGGCGTCGAGTCGATCGCCGTTTTCCACGGACCGCACGCGTACGTCTCGCCTTCCTGGTACGGCGAGCCGGCGAAAGCGGTGCCGACCTGGAACTACGCCACCGTCCACGCGCACGGCACGCTCGAGATCATCGAGGATCCCGCGCAAAAACGCGGCGTCCTCGACACGCTCGTGCAGCGCTTCGAGACCGGCCGTCCCGCGCCGTGGCGGTTCGGCATGCCCGAGCGCGAGCGCGATGCACTGGTTGGCGCCATCGTTGCGTTCCGGCTGCGCGTCAAGCGGCTCGAGGCGAAGTTCAAGCTGTCGCAGAACCGCAGCGCAGAAGACCGCGGGCGCGTCATTGCAGCGTTGGATGCGGAGCCCTACGCCGATGCCCACGCAACGGCCGCGTGGATGCGCGCGTACGCCGCTCCACCGGGAAACGATGAGCGGCGCTAGCGCAGCGCCGGACGCCGCACTCGCGCGGCTGCGAGTGGACAAATGGCTGTGGGCGGCGCGGTTCTACCGCACGCGCACGCTCGCCTCGGCGGCGGTCGAAGCGGGACAGGTGCGCGTGAACGGCGAGCGCGTGAAGCCCGCGCATGCGGTCACCGCGGGTGCCAGCGTCGAGGTGCGGCGCCAGGGCCTGGCCTGGATCGTCGTCGTGACCGCGCTCGCGGATCGCCGCGGCAGCGCCAGGGACGCCGCCCTGCTCTACCGTGAAACGGACGAAAGCGCCGCGGCGCGCGCAGCCGCCATTGCGGAGCGCGCCGCGAATGCGGCCGCCCGGGTGCCTGGCCGCCCCACCAAGCGCGATCGGCGCAAGCTCGAGGACTTCCTCAACGAGCCGTGATCTGCAGCGGCCCGGCCGGTGTCACGGCTGGCGCCGAACCGGCGCGTCGCGCGTGGCATTGGGATCGGGCGCCGGTTGGAAGGCCGGTTGCGGTGCGCTCGCGCGCGGCGCGTCGGCGGGGGCGCCGCGCGGCGGCCACAGCTGATAGCCGGTTGGCGGCGGCGTGCCGCCAGGCCGGATGGTGCCCGGCTCGCCCAGGTTGTGACCGCCGTGAAAATACGCATACGAGTCGCCGGTGTACGGATTCATGCTGCTGTCGCCGCCGCTGCCGCCACCGCCGCCACGCGCGGCCAGCGCCGCGCCGGACAAGCCCGCCGCGCAGGCAAGCGCGACGCCCGCCCGTAGCAGGGCCAACGTCCATCGATGTGTGTTCATGCCGCCTCCAACGGGTTGGATGGGCCGATTCCCACGGGAAATCAGCGCGTCGACGGTTAGAAGGCGTCGCAGCGGCAAGGTTTCCCGCGGCACGCTCGCCCTGCCAACGGCAAACGGGTCGCCGTGCGCCGGCTCAGCAGAGCCGCATGTTCGCGAGGTCGAGCAGGAATTCGGGCTGCCGGTAGCCGCGCAGGATCAGCCAGGCGAGGAGCGCAGCGATGACGAGACCGAGCGCATGCCAGCCTGCGCGGCGCAGGCCGGTGCGGCGGTTGGACGGAGAGCTGACCGGCGTGGCGTTTTCCACGCCGCCCATTATGCGCGCTGGGGCTCCTCGGGCAGGCTGTCGAGGCGTGCGACGGCCGCCTGCGCCAGCAGGCCTTGCGCGCGCATGCGTGCCATCACGGAATTGAAGTCGGCAGCCACTTGCGCGTTCTCGATCGGCTTGGCCAGCAGGTTCACGGCGCGGCCTGACACGATCAGCGGCGTATCCGCCGGCAGCGCCTGGCGCAGGCTGCGGATCTCCTGGCCGGCGATCTTGCCGGAGATGCCGCGGTCGAACAGCAATACGACCAGCGCCGGCTTGTAAGCCTTGGTGGCGCCTGCGATTTCCTGCGCGGGCACCCCCGCGCCGAGCGTCAGGCAGTTGGCGCCTTCGGTGAACAGGAGCAACTCGAGGATCGCCAGGCCCAGCTGATTGGGATCGTTGGGCGGCGTGGCGAGCAGGATCTGGCGGGCATCGCGCGTCGGACGCACCAGCCGCGTGACGTCGCGCAGGAGCCGCTGCGCGAGATCGGCGAAGCGCAGCTCCTGGTACGTCTGCATCTCGCCGCGCACCACCCGCTCGTGGACGGCCTCGTTGAGCGGGATGAGGGTTTGCTCGAGGAACTTGCGCAAGCCTTGCCCGACGAGCAGCTTGGACAGGTGATTCTGCAGCTCGCCGATGCGATGCGTGCCGAGCAGCCGCACGGCCGTGTCGATCTCCGCCGGCAGGGGCGGCGCATCGGCCACCGTGAGCCCGAGCATCGATTGCAGCGCGGTTTCGGCGAGCGGTACGACCGCGCCGGCGCGCCAGCCTTCGGAGAGCAGCTGCTTGATGAGCTTGAGCCGGCCGACCTGATCGGGCGGATACACCCGGTCGCCGAAGGAATCGCGCAGCGGCGCGGGAAAACCGTAACGGCGCTGCCACATGTAGAGTTGCTCGCGCCGAAGCCCCGTGATGCGGACCACCTCGCGGATGTGCAGCGCGTCGGATGAATCGGCATTGCCCTCGACTGCGGCAATCGGGTTCAGCCCGCCTTCGCGGCGGCGCGTCGGTGCTTTGATGAGGATGCCCATCTGCGTCGTTCCTTGAGCGATTTGCGTCACTTCCGCTGCGCAGGCTGTCCTGCACAAGTATAGCCGCCGGACCGGCATCCCCCCGTGGTCATTCCAAGCGGCCTTGGTTCCTCTGGAGCTGTGCTGCACGACACTGGCATGCACGATACATGCCAATCAGGACGAGCGTGCTTGCCCTCCCTGGCCCTGTTGGGCCATGATCGCGGACCATCCGAGGCGCTCGTTGGAGTGCCGCCCGCCACCGACCGATGCCATCAGGCGCGGCGCAACGAAGGCCGGGCTAGACAGCGAGGTCCATGTTAGGGTTCGGCAAGCCAACGCGTGATCCACTGGCCGACGGCAAGACCGTGGCGCGGTGGCTCGCGTCCTTTCCTCCGGGCGATCCGCTGGCGGTGCACGGCGAGGTGCTTGCCGAGCTCGCGCGCATCGCCGAGCGTCACGCGCGGCGCACGCCGCAGCGCCTCGAAGCGATCTTCGAGCTGGATGCGCACACCGGGGCGCTGCGCGCCGCGCTCACCGCGCAATACATCGAGCACGCCAGTCGCAGCTCCAAGATCGAGCATCAGCTCTGGTCGGCGCTGTTCGACCTCACGCAGGCGTTCCTGCTTGCGTACCAGGCGTTCGCGCGCGAGGTGTCCGACCATGTACACAGCGCGAAATGGCAGGCGCTGCTGCCCGAGCTCGTGGGGCGGCAGATCGTGCACCTCGGCCTCGACGGCAAGACGCGGCTGTACCGCTTCGAGCAATGGATTCCGGCGAAGTGGGCGGAAGTGCACGCGCTGTTCTCGCTCGCCTGCTCGCGCCAGATCGAGCGTGCGCCGCTCGCGCTGGAAAAGAACGGCGTCACGACGACGATCGAGCATCAATATCTCGTGGTGCTGCTCATGCAGCTCATGGATGCCGGCAACCTCACCGCCCGGCACCTCGAGTGGATCTCCGAGGAGATGATCGAGTGGTGCGCGTCGTTGCGGCTCACGCTCGAGCCGTCGTCGGTCACGTCGTTCTACGTCGACCTCGCGAGCCGCGAAGGCCTCAAGCGCCGGCCGGCCGGGCCCCTGGAAGGCCGCGTGCTGTTCCTCGATACGCGCACGCTGCATGCGACGCTCATGCAGAACGCGGTGATGGTGGAGCAGAAGATCCGCAACCAGCCGTTGTCCGAGCGCACGCCGCGGCGCACCGAGCAGCTGAACCTGCTGCACAAGCTCGCCGCGCAAGTCGATCCGGAGTTCCGTCCGTTCGCGCGCCGCGGCGAGCGCACCGCTGCGGCCGGTACGGTCGACGCGATCGTCGGCTTCTCGAAGATCGCCGGCTATCTCAAGGAAGAGGAGCGCAATCCGGTTCCGCAGATCGAGCCGGGCGACAGCTTCGGTGGCACGATGGAGCTCGCGGTGTTCGGCCGAGCGCGCAACGAGCTCGACCGGCGCATGGAGCTCGCGCGCCGCCGCCTCGCCAATTTCGCGCCTGCGGGCGGCCCGTGGGAAGTGAAGGACGTCTCGCAAACGGGCTTTCGCCTGATCGCGCCGATGAGCGTCGCCAACGCAGTGACGCTCAACACGCTCGCCGCGATCCGCCCGCACGGACAGAGCAACTGGACGCTCGGGATCGTGCGGCGCATGAAGCGCCTGACGTCCGACCGCGCCGAGATCGGGCTGCAGATCGTCGCGACCACGCTGCTCGGCGTGGAGCTGAAGGAGCAGCGCAAGAACGTCGACGACGATTACTCCGTCGACGGCGAAGCCATCACCATCAACGGCCGCTCGTTCGGCGCGCTGTTCCTGGCGCTGCGCAAGCGCGAGGGTGACACGCCGGTGCAGTCGCTGGTCGTGCCGGCGGTGGAGTACCAGGCGTCGAAGCGCTTCAGGCTCGTGACGTCGCGCTCATCGTCGCCAGTCCGGTTCGGCCGGCTGATCGAGCAGCAGCCCGAGTGGGTATGGACCGCCGTCGAGCCGCTCGAGCTTGGCGCCAACCTCGTCGTGACGCCCACGATCCAGCGCAATCGCGGGGCGTGAGCGGCATGCGCGGCGCGGCGTATCCTCCAAGGATCCTGGGGAGCGACTGAGGCATCGCAATGAGCACGGACGTGGTCGACCGCTACGCGGAACTGTGCGCGGCGCATCGCTGGAACGTTCCTGCGCGCTTCAACATCGCGGCCGCCTGCTGCGGCCGCTGGGCGAAGGATCGCACGCGCTTCGGCCTGTACTGGGAAGACGAGGACGGCGCGCGCGCGGCGTTCACCTATTGGGATCTCCAGCGCGCCGCCAACCGCCTGTCGGGCGCGCTCGCCGCGCGCGGCATCGGCCGCGGCGACAAGGTCGCGCTCATCCTCCCGCAGCGGCCCGAGACGGTCGTGGCGCACCTTGCGGTGTACCAGCTCGGCGCAGTCGCGGTGCCGCTGTCGTTCCTGTTCGGCCCCGAAGCGCTGGAATACCGCCTCGTCAACAGCGAAGCGAAATGCGCGTTCGTCGACAGCCAGTCGCTGCCCAATCTTCTGCCGATCCGTGCGCGCACGCCGGGCGTCGCGCTGGTCATCGGCGTAGCGGGCGCCGGCGGTGCCGGCGTGACGCCGTACGAAGAGATCGTCGCCACCGGCAGCGTCGCATTCACGCCAGTGGAAACCGCCGCGCTCGATCCGGCGCTCCTCGTCTACACCAGCGGCACGACGGGTCCACCCAAAGGCGCGCTGATGCCGCATGCATGCCTGCTGGGCAACCTGCCGGGCTTCGTGCATTCGCACGACGGCTTTCCGCAGCCGGGCGACGTCTTCTGGTCTCCGGCCGATTGGGCGTGGACAGGCGGCCTGATGGATGCGCTGCTGCCCACCCTCTACTTCGGGCAGCCTATCCTGGGCTATCGCGGCCGCTTCGATCCCGCGCGAGCGCTCGACCTCATGGCGCGCTACGGCGTGCGCAACACGTTCCTGTTCCCCACCGCGCTCAAGATGATGATGAAGGCCTTTCCGCGTCCGCGGGACCACTTCGACGTCGACCTGCGCAGCGTCATGAGCGCCGGCGAGGCGGTCGGCACGACGGTGTTCGACTGGGCACGCGAAGCGCTCGGCGTGACGATCAACGAGATGTTCGGCCAGACGGAGATGAACTACATCGTCGGCAATTCGCACACGCTGTGGCCGGTCAAGCCAGGGTCGATGGGGCGCCCGTATCCGGGCCATCGCATCGCCGCGCTCGACGAGGACGGCGAGCCCGTTGCCGCGGGCGAAGCAGGCGAGGTCGCCGTGCATCGCATCGCGCCCGACGGCACGCCCGACCCGGTGTTCTTCCTCGAGTACTTCAAGAATCCGGACGGCACGCGCGCCAAGTACAGCGGCCAATGGTGTCGCACGGGAGACGTCGTCACGGTCGACGAGGAAGGGTACTTCTGGTACCAGGGCCGCGCGGACGACATGTTCAAGGCGGCGGGCTATCGCATCGGCCCGTCCGAGATCGAGAATTGCCTGGTCAAGCATGCCGCCGTCGCCAACGCCGCCGTGGTGCCGTCACCGGACGAGACGCGCGGCAACGTGGTGAAGGCGTTCATCGTGCTGGCGCCGGGGCATGCGCCGACGAAGGCGCTCGAGGACGACATCCAGCAGCACGTGCGGCGGTATCTCGCGCCGTACGAGTATCCGAAGGAGATCGAGTTCATCGACGCGCTGCCCATGACCACGACGGGCAAGGTGCAGCGCAAGGTGCTGCGGGAGCGCGAGCGCGCGCGCAAGGCGGCCGGCGGCGGGTGACGCTACGTGGTCAGCAGGTCCTCGCGCACGGGCGTGAACACGTCGAGCAGGCTGCCCGCCTCGAGTGCACGCGCGCCGTGCAGCGCATTGCTCGGCACGTAGATGGAGTCCCCCGGCGCGAGCAGGCTGGTGCGGCCGTCGAGGCTGTACTCGAAGCGCCCGGCGGTGCAATAGCTCACCTGCTCGTGCACGTGCCGGTGCTCGTAGCCCGCGGCGCCGGCGGCGAACTGCACTTCCATCAGCATGAGACGGCCTTCGGCGCGCAGGATGCGCCGGCGCACGCCGGGCTCGGCGTCCTGCCATGCGGAATCAATGGGCATAGACCAGCCTTTCTTCACGCGCTCGTCGTGCCGCGCAATCGCTCGAGGAAGCGACGGTGCATGAGCACCCACACGATCGCGGGCACGATCGCGGGCAGGATCAACGAGCCGAACTGGAACGCGAATGCGATCGCCTCGCGCTGCGCCGATGAGAACCCGGTCTGCGACGCCACCTGCGGGCCCGCGGTGATTGCCACGTTCTTCAGGAAATCGGCGAGGCCGCCCCAGGCGATGAACGGCGCCAGCACGAGATAACCGACGACGAGATGCCGCTTCCACGCAGTCTCGCGTGCAGCCAGGACCAGCGCGGCGAGCATCGGCATGCCGAAGGAATAGAGCAGCAGGTTCACATCCACGCTGACGAACCCGCCGGGGAGGCCGGTGCCCGGACGCAGCGACGTGGTGAAGCTGACGAGCGCGCCCGCCTGCTCGACGGCCGTGACCAGCGCGCCAAAGGCGCCATGCGCAATCGCCTCGATGATCAGCACGGCCGGCCAGAGCAGCAACGGGGCGCCGAAATACCACACGGCGAACGTCAACGGCAGCCACGCGAGCACCGCGAGCACGAACGCGGAAAATCGCGGCGGGCGCAGGTCGCGCGCGGCCGCGGGCGTCATGCGGACGCGACTGCGCCAGCGGGCGGCGGCGGAGGCCGCGGCGCTTCTGCGCGCGGCAACGTGCGCACCCACAGCAGCCAGACGATCAGCACATCCAGCATGATGAGCGCCTGCCACACGTAAAGATGCGCCCACTCGAACACGTCGCGATTCCACTGGCCGAGGTAGAACAGGCTGATCACGCGCACGACGTTGAGGCCCTGCACGGCGGCAATGCCGGCAACGAGGCCGAGCGCCTTGCGCTGCCAGGACGCGGGAAACGCGAGCATGGCGGCGAGCAGCACGAGAGTCGCTTCGACGCCGTTGCAGCCGGCCTCGATGGACACCGCGAACGCGTTGCTGGTGGAGCGCAGCACCTTGCCGGTGGACACGACGTCCGGATCGAACAGCGTCACGAGACCGGCGGACAGGCGCGCGAGCGTGTTGGTCCACGGCTCGACGAACCATGCCTGGACCGGTGGCGTCAGCTCGAGCCCGAACAGCACGGCGAGCAGGACGAGGAAGAGCACGAAGAAGCGGATCATGCGTGAAGACGCGGCGCGATGGGCGTGATGGTAGCAGCCGTCACGCCCGCGCCAGCGCCGGGCTCTGCGCGAAGTAGCGGCGAATGCCGGCGGCGATCGAATCGGCGAAGCGCTGCTGGTGCACCGGGCTGCGCAGCTTCTGCTCCTCGTCCGGATTCGAAATGAAGGCCGTTTCCACCAGGATCGACGGAATGTCCGGCGCTTTCAGCACGGCGAACCCGGCTTGCTCCACCGTGCCCTTGTGCAGCGCGTTGTGCGCACCGATTCCGTTCAGCACCTGCTGGCCGACCTTGAGGCTGTCGCTGATCTGCGCAGTCTGCGACAGGTCGAGCAGCGTACGCGCGAGGACGGGATCGCGCCCGTCGAGGTTCACGCCACCGATGAGGTCGGCCGCGTTCTCGCGCTGCGCGAGCCATTTGGCCGCCGCGCTGCTGGCGCCGTTGTCCGACAGCGCGAACACCGACGATCCGCGCGCCTGGGGCTCGCGGAAGGCATCCGCATGAATGGAGACGAACAGGTCTGCCTGCACGCGCCGGGCCTTCTGCACGCGCACCGCCAGCGGAACGAAGTAATCGTCGTCGCGCGTGAGGAACACCCGCGTGTCGCGATCCGCGTCGAGGACGTTCTTGAGCTTGCGCGCGATGGCGAGCACCACCTGCTTCTCCTGCGTGCCCCGCCGTCCGATGGCACCGGGATCCTCGCCGCCGTGACCCGGGTCGATGGCGATGGTCAGCCGGCGTGCCGCTCCGCGCGACGGCTCGGGGGCGCGTGCCGCAGGCGCGGTGGCGATGCGGTCGGGCACGCTGCGCGCAGGAGGCGTTGCCGCGGGCGGCGCCGCTGCCTCGCGCGCATCCTTGCGCCGCTCGCTTTCGAGCAGCGCCATGAGTGGGTCGAGCGGCGTCGGCGGATACAGGTCGAGCACCAGGCGGTGGCCGAACTCCGCCACGGGCGGCAAGGCGAAGATCTGCGGGTTGACCGGCGTCTTGAGGTCGAGGACCACGCGCAGCACGTCGGGTGATTTGCGGCCGAAGCGAATGCGCCCCACGTACGGATCGGTCGCATGCACGCGCGTGGGCAGCAGCGCGAGATCGCCCGTGGCATCGACACCGGGCAGGTCGATCACCAGGCGATCGGGTTGCGCCAGCGTGATGAGCTCGTAGTCGAGCGGCGCCGGCGACTCGAGGATCAGCCGCGTGTATTCCTGTGCCGGCCACAGGCGGGCCGAAGCGACGCGAGCCGCGCTGGCCCAAGCCAGCGGCCAATTCGCGAGCGCGGCCGGCAGCACGATCCAGCGCAGCGCCCGGCGGCGCTCGTACGAGACGTGCGTCAAGCGGGCGGAAGCACGGCGAGCGCTACGCGGCATCGCTCACCGCGAGCGCCGTGCGCGTGCACGCGCAGGATGCGTCCGTCGCCTTGCGCAGGAAACGCGAGGTCGAGCGCAACATCGGGCGTGGGCAGGATGCCGGGCAAACGCGACGGCCACTCGACGAGGCATACCGCGTCGTTGCGAAAGCATTCGGCGAGGCCCGAGGCATCCCATTCGCGCGCATCGGTGAAGCGATACAAATCAATGTGATAGAAGTATATGCTCGAAATCGAATACTGTTCAACCAGATCGTAGGTCGGACTCTTGATCGGCCCCTCCACACCGGCTGCGCGCAACAGGCCGCGCGCGAGCGTCGTCTTGCCCGCACCGAGGTCACCGGACAACGTGATCACCATGCCGGGCGCGACGTGCGGCGCGACCAGTGCGCCAGCGTGCAGCGTCTGTGCCTCGTCGCGCAGGCACCGGTCCATCATCGGCGGGACACGTTGCGCGTCGTCGCGATGGCCCGCGTGCGAGTGACATGAGCGACGTGGACCTCATCGCAGCGCGGGACTGGCCGGCCCTGGCGCAGCGCATCGCGGAGTGGGGACGCGCGCTCGGCTTCGACGCCATCGGCATCAGCGACATCGACCTTGGCGAGGAAGAGGCACGCCTGTTGAGCTGGCTCGACGCAGGTCGACATGGCGAGATGGATTATATGGCGCGGCATGGCGTGAAGCGCGCCCGGCCGGCGGCGCTCGTGCCGGGCACCGTGCGCGTGATCACCACGCGCGTCAATTACTGGCCCGCCACGGCGCGCGACGCTGATGCCGTGCTCGCGGATCCAACCCTCGCATACGTGTCGCGCTATGCCACCGGACGCGATTACCACAAGGTCGTGCGGGCGAAGCTCGCGCAGCTCGCACGACGCATCGAAGGCGAAGTCGGTCCCTTCGGTCACCGCGTGTTCACCGACAGCGCGCCGGTGCTGGAGGTCGCGCTCGCCACGCATGCGGGCCTTGGCTGGCGCGGCAAGCACACGTTGCTGTTGAACCGTGAAGCGGGCTCGACGTTCTTCCTGGGCGAGATCTACACGGACCTGCCGCTGCCCGTGACGCCCGCCACGAGCGCGCATTGCGGCAGCTGCACCGCGTGCATCGCGGCATGTCCCACCGGCGCGATCGTCGCGCCCTACGAGCTCGACGCGCGCCGCTGCATTTCCTATCTCACCATCGAGCACCCGGGCAGCATTCCGGAGGCGCTGCGGCCGCTCATGGGCAACCGCATCTACGGCTGCGACGATTGCCAGCTCGCGTGCCCGTGGAACCGCTTTGCGCAGGCCGCGGCGGCGCCGGACTTCGCAGCGGTGCGTCATGGACTCGACGCGCGTGCGCTCGTGGACCTCTTCGGCTGGACCGGGGACGAGTTCCTGCGCCGCATGGAAGGCAGCGCCATTCGCCGCATCGGTTACGAGCGCTGGCTGCGCAACATCGCGGTGGCGCTCGGCAACGGACCGGCCTCCGAAGAAGCCATCGCAGCACTCGCGCGCCGCGCCGACGATCCTTCGCCGCTGGTGCGCGAGCATGTCGCCTGGGCGCTCGCGCGCCTGCAGGCGCGGCGCGTCGAGGCCGCCTGAACCGTCAGGGCGTCCAGTTGCGCAGGAAGCCCAGCATCTTGTCGCGGTCGTAGCCCTTGCCTGCCTCCAGCTCGCCGGTGTCCTGCGAGTGGAGCAGCTTGCCGTCCGGCCCGAGCACGAACAGGTGCGGGTAACCCGCGATGCGGGGATAGCGGGAGAGGAACGCCTGGTTCTTGTTCTGCGGCGAATAGTTCACCTTGACGACGACGAAACCGCGATCGCGCATCTCCCGCGCTTCGTCGTCCGCGGCGAAGAAGCGGTCCATGATGTGGCACCAGCTGCACCATTCGCCACCGACGTCCACCAGAACGCGCTTGCCCTCGTCCCTGGCCTGCGCCACCGCGGCGGCGACGTCCTTCGCCGGATCGCGTGCCGGATCGAAGCGATCGGCCAGGCCGGCTGCGGTCGCGGCCGCGCCGACGAGCAACAACAGCGTGACGACGCAACGGACGAGCGGCACGTAAGCGTTCATCGTTTCACCGGATCAGTTGGTTCATCGTCACGATCGGCAGCATCACCGCGAGCACGAGCACGAGCACGATGGCGCCCATCGCGACAATGAGCGCGGGCTGGATCAGTGCCGCAACGAACGTGAGCCTGCGCTCCGCCTCGCGCTCGAGCTCGGCGGCCGCGCGCTCGAGCATCGGCGCCAGGGCGCCGCTCTGCTCGCCGTTGACCACCAGGTGCACGAGGACGGCCGGAAACACCTTTTGCTCGCGCAGTGCCCTCCCAAGGGACACCCCCTGGCGAACGAGGGTTCCCGCGGTGCGCGCCGCAGCCGCGAGCGGTCGCATGCGGATCACCTCGGCGGCGGCATCGAGCGCGCGCAACAGCGGCGCACCGCTCGCGACCAGGATGGCCAGCGTGCTCGCGAACCGCGCCGAGTCGAGGCTCTGGAGCAGGCGTCCGATGCCAGGCGCGCGCAGCAGGCTCTCGTGCCACCGCGCGCGAAAGGCCTCGCGGCGATTGGCCAGTGCGAACCCGGCGATCGCCGCCGCGATGCCGAGGAGCCACAGCCAGCCGGTCGCGCGAAAGAAGCCGCTGGTGGCGATCAGCGCCTGCGTGAGGAACGGGAGCGTCTGGCGGCTCTGCTGATACACCGACACGACCTGCGGCACGACATACGTGAGCAACACCGCGATGACACCCAGCGCGATGACCGTGACGAGCACGGGATAGATCATCGCCACCACGAACTTCTGCCGCAGCGCCGCGCGCGCTTCGAGGTAGTCGGCGAGCCGTGCGAGCACATCGGCGAGGCGTCCCGTTTCCGCGCCGGCGCTCACGAGGCCGCGATACAGAGGGGAGAACGTGCGCGGAAACCGCGCCAGCGCAACCGGCAACGGCTCGCCCGCCGCAAGATGGCTGCGCAGCGCCGCGGTGATGGCGGCAACCCGCGCGTCGTCGGCTTGCTCCACCAGCGCGGCGAGGGCCTGGTCGAGCGGCATGCCGGCCGCGGTCAGCGTCGCCAGCTGACGTGTGAACAGGGATACGGCGGGCGCCGGCAAGCGCGCGCGAGCGAGCGGCTCGCCCCGCACAGGCGCGTCTTGCACCGCGGTAGGGGTCAAGCCACCCGCGCGCAGCTGGTCGCGCGCCGCGCGCGGCGTGTCGGCTTCGAGCAGGCCGTGGCGCACGGCGCCCCGCGCATCGACGGCTTCCCAGCGAAACGCCGGCACGGCTAACCTTCGCGCGTCACGCGCACGAGCTCGGCAAGCGAGGTCGCTTGCGCCGCGACGAGGCGGGCACCGTCGGTGCGCAGCGTGCGCATGCCGCCGCGCAGCGCGGCTTCGCGCAGCTCGAGCTCGCCGGCGCGGTCGTGGATCAGGCGGCGCATCGCGTCGTCCACGCGCAGCAGCTCGTAGATGCCGGTGCGGCCGCGGAAGCCGCTGTCGTTGCACGCATCGCAGCCCGGCGCGGTGGCGATGGGCGTCGCGGGATGGAGTCCCAGGTCGGCGACCAGACGCGCCTCGCCGTCGCTCGGCACGGCGGCCACCCGGCACACGGGACACAGCGTGCGCACGAGGCGCTGCGCAAGCACGCCGAGCAGGCTCGAGGCGAGCAGGTACGGCTCGACGCCCATGTCCGCCAAACGGGTCACGGCACTGGCAGCGTCATTGGTGTGCAGCGTCGCGAGCACGAGATGACCGGTGAGCGAGGCCTGCACGGCGATCTGCGCGGTCTCCAGGTCGCGGATCTCGCCGATCATGATGACGTCCGGATCCTGGCGCAGGATGGAGCGTAGCGCGCGTGCGAAGCCCAGCTCGATGCGCGCATTCACCTGCGTCTGCGCGACGCCGTCGAGCGCGTACTCGATCGGATCCTCGACCGTCATCATGTTGGTGGTGCCGCGCGGCAGGCGCGACAACGCCGCATACAGCGTGGTCGTCTTACCTGAGCCCGTCGGGCCCGTCACCAGCAGGATGCCGTGCGGCTCGCGGATCAGCGCATCGACCTGCGCCAGCGTGGCGTCGCTCATGCCGAGCGCGGACAGGTCGAGGCGCGCGGCATCCTTGTCGAGCAGGCGCAGCACCACGCGCTCGCCTGCGCCCGTGGGTAGCGTCGACATGCGCACGTCGACCTGCTTGTCGCCGAGCTTGAGGGCGATGCGGCCATCCTGCGGCAGGCGCTTCTCGGCGATGTCGAGGCTCGCCATGATCTTGAGCCGTGACACCAGCGCCGCGTGCAGCGCGCGCGGCGGCTCCACCACGTCGTGCAGCACGCCGTCGACGCGAAAGCGCACCACCGAGCGCGACTCGTACGGCTCGAAGTGCAGGTCCGAGGCGCGCTCGCGCAGGGCCTGCAGGAGCAGCGCGTTGATCATGCGGATCACCGGCGCCTGCGCGCCCGTGTCGAGCAGGTCCTCGCCCGGCGGCAGGTCCTGCATGAGCCGTGCAAGATCGGCCTCGCTGGTCAGGCCATCGTTCAATGCGCTGGACGCGGCGCCCTGGTTGTACGCGCGGGCGAGCTCGGAGGCGAACGCATCCGGCGTCACGGCGCGCGTGACGAGCGGCAGGTTCAGCACGCGGCGCACTTCGGCAATGCCTTCGAGCGTGGCGTCCGGCCGCAGCCACACGACGGCCGCATCGCCCTGCCGGCCCCATGCCAGCACGCCGTGCGCACGCGCGAACGCATAGGGGATCGCCGCGGTGAGCGCGGTGTCGGGCTGCTGGGCGACGGGCATGCGGGCGGCCATGTGCGACCGGCGATGCGCTACCGCGGCGGCGGCGCCGCCGGCGCAGGCGTGGGTGGCGCCGGACGCACGGTGGACGTCTCGCCTCCCGGTGCGCCGGGCATGGCCGGCGTCGCCGGCAGCTTCGGGTACGTCGGATCGGGCCAGAACCATTGCTCACCCGGGCGCATCCGCTCCTGCTCGCCGCGCAGGTAATCGTAGCGCTCGGTGGTGATGGCCCGGCCTTCGGCGTCGCTGCGGATCACCGTGGGCTTGAGGAAGATCAGCAGGTTGGTCTTGGAGCGGCTGCGATTGTCGTAGCGGAACAGGGTGCCGAACACCGGCACGTCGCCGGCATACGGAATCTTCTCCGCGTCGGTGGTCGATGTGTCCTGGATCAGCCCGCCGAGCACCACGATCTGCTGGTCGTCGACGGCGACCGACGACTCGAGCGCGCGCTTCGACAGGATGGGCCCCGCCGCGCTGTTCTCCTGCACGCGCGAGACTTCCTGGTAGATGCCCAGGTGCACCGTGCCGCCCTCCGTGATCTGCGGCTTCACGCGCAGCACGATGCCGACGTCGCGCCGCTCGATGGTCTGGAACGGCGTGGCGGTGTTGGTGTTGCCCGTGGTGGCGTACTGGCCCGTGATGAAGGGCACGTTCTGGCCGACGATGATGCGGGCTTCCTCGTTGTCCATCGTCAGCAGCGTCGGCGTTGACAGGATGTTGGCGCGGTTGTCGGTATCCAGCGCGCGGATCAGCAGCCCGAGGTTGCTGATGATGCCGAGCCCGGGAATCGTGATGCTGCCGTTGATGACGCCGAGGTTGAGGCCCTGCCCCAGGCTGCCGAGGCTCAGCGACGCATCGATGATGTTCGTGCCGCCGCCGCGCGTGCCGAAGTTCGTCCCGCCTACACCCTGCACGCCATTCTTGTTGACGCCCGCGCCGGTGAGCACCTGCCACTGGATGCCGAACTCGGCGGCCTTGTCGGAGGTGACCTCGACGATCAGCGCCTCGATGTAGACCTGCGCGCGACGCAGGTCGAGCTTGTCGATGACGGCGCGCAGGTTGTTGTAGACCGCTTCGGGCGCGAGGATCACCAGGGCGTTGTTCGCGACGTCGGCCTGGATCGTGGCGCCGTTGGCGACGAACGCGGGCGGGTTGCCTTGCGCGCTGCCGCTCGCGAGCGGCGCAGTCGCGGCGGGCGAGGCGCCGAGCGCCGTCATCGTGGTGGTCGTTGCAACCGAGGTGGGCGCGCTCGCGGTCACGGTGGCCGTCGCCGGGGCCGGCGCGGCGCTTGCAGGAAGGCCGCGGTCGCTCGTCGCGCCGCCATACAGGCCGCGCAGCGTCTCCGCGACACGAGTCGCGTCGGCGTTGCGCAGATACACGATGAACACGTTGCTGCCCGCGCGCTGCGGCGTGTCGAGCTGCTCGATCAGGTGACGGGTGCGCTGTGCGCGGGCCGCGTTGTCCGAGCGGATGAGGATGCTGTTGGAGCGGGGGTCCGCCAGCA
>Ga0308173_10000495_pt1 | contig 16779 bp, 14 predicted proteins | sample PhyPR1_FD_203716 | JGI IMG/M metagenome (GOLD analysis project Ga0308173, IMG submission 203716) | Soil microbial communities from UC Gill Tract Community Farm, Albany, California, United States - DLSLS.P.R1 | ecosystem: Environmental > Terrestrial > Soil > Agricultural land | place: USA...
GGTAGCGCGCGACCCCGGCGTTGCGCACGGTGCCGTCCACGCCCGAGCGCACGGTGAGCCGCCCGGTCCAGTCCTCGGCGGTGACGATGGTCTCCAGTGCGGCGACGTGGGGCAGGTCCCTGGAGACCAGGCGGCGCTGCACCACCCGCGTGGTCCGCCCCGCGGCGTCCCGTAGCCCGCTGTGCCGCACGAGCAGTCCCTGACGCAGGTCGACGTGCTGCCGGTGCTCCAGCACCTCGGCGCCGTCCAGGTCAAGCCACCCGCCGTCCCCGACCCGCAGGGCGGTGACCAGCCAGTTGGGCAGGTCGACCAGGCTCTCGTTCTCGACGGTGTGGCCGTCCACGACGTCGGCCAGCCGGTGGTAGCACCCCGCCACGTAGGTGCCGGGGTAGTGCACTGTGTCCGCCCCGGACTCCGGCATCGCCCCGCGCGTGGCGACGTAGCCGTTGCCCAGGGTGCACAGGCTCTCGCGTCGGCCCTCCTCGGCCGGGACGAAGCCCTCCAGCCGCCAGGACCAGGCGCTCACCTGGAGGTCCGCACCAGCGGTGGTTCGGTCACCAGCCGGCCGAGGTCGCCCACCACCGCGTCGGCGCCGGCGGCCCGCAGGTCCGCCGGCGACCCGGTGCGCGCCACGCCCACCACGAGGCCGAAGCCGCCGCGACGCCCGGCCTCGACCCCCGCGACGGCGTCCTCGACCACGACCGTGCCCGCCGGTGTCGCGCCCAGCCGCCGGGCCGCCTCGAGGAAGGTGGCCGGGTCCGGCTTGCCGGCCAGGCCCAGCTCGTGTGCGACCACCCCGTCGACGAGGATGTCGAACCGTTCCCGCAGCCGCTCGGCAGACAGCACGGCCGCGGCGTTGCGGCTGGCCGAGACCACCCCGAGCCGCAGCCCGGCCGCCCGCGCGGCCCGGACGAAGCCCATCGCGTCGGGGAAGGCCCGGAGCCCGCCGGCGGCCAGCTGCGCCCGCACGTCCTCGGCCTTGCGGTTGCCCAGCCCGCAGACGGTCTCGCGGTCGGGCGGGTCGGCCGGGTCGCCGTACGGCAGGGAGATCCCCCGTGCGGCGAGCAGGTCGCGCACGCCGTCGTACCGCGGCTTGCCGTCGACGTGCCGGCGGTAGTCCGCCTCGGTGAACCGGCGGTGGTCCTCACCGGCGACCCCGCCGCGGCGGGGGAGGTAGCTGTCGAAGAGGCGGGTCCACGCCGCCACGTGCAGGGCCGCCGTGTCGGTGAGCACCCCGTCGAGGTCCAGCACCACCGCGACGTACCGCCCCGCGGGCAGGCGCACGGCGGGAGGGGCGACCTGGTGCGGCGGCCGCGCGCTCGTCATGCGTCCAGCATCGGGGCGCCCCGAGCGGGGCGTCAGGGACGTACGTCCCCGCCGTACGGCGGCAGGGCACCCTCCGGCCACAGGGCCCCGGGCGGCCGGAGGGGCGTGGCAGGGGCGTGCCCCCGGACCGCATAGGCTCGGACCGTGAGGAACGAGCGGGGTTCGGCGGCGGGTCACCCGTCCCTGCCGGTCGTCAGCGACCAGGTCCTGACCCTGCCCAACGTGCTGTCGTTCCTGCGCCTGGTCGGCGTCCCGGTCTTCCTCTGGCTGATCCTGACCGGCCAGGACGGGTGGGCCCTGGTGGTGCTGACCGCCTCCGGGATCAGCGACTACCTCGACGGCAAGATCGCCCGCCACTACGGCCTGGTCTCGCGGATCGGTCAGCTGCTCGACCCGCTCGCGGACCGGCTCTACATCGTCTCCACGCTCTTCGGCCTGGCCTACCGCAGCGTCATCCCGTGGTGGCTGGTGGGCATCCTCGTCGCCCGCGAGGTCCTCGGCACCGCGCTGCTGGTCGTGGTCCGCCGCTACGGCTACGTGGGGCTGCCGGTCCACTTCATCGGCAAGGCCGCCACGTTCAACCTGCTCTACGCCTTCCCGTTCCTGCTGCTCGCCCAGATCTCCACCACCCTGGCCACCGTCGCCCTGGCGGTGGGCTGGGCGTTCCTGTGGTGGGGCACCGGCCTGTACTGGCTGGCCGGTGCCCTGTACGCCGTGCAGGTCCGCGACCTGGTCCGCGCCGAGAAGGCCGAGAGGACCGCACGACGATGAGCGCGCCCCCCGCCGGCCGCCCGGCACCCCGGCGCCGCCCGGACGAGTCGATGACGCTGATCACCGAGATGATGCAGCGGCCGCTCGACCCCGGCTACGCCGCGGCGGCGGGCAAGCGGGAGGCGGCCGGCCTGTCACCGGCCACCGGCCACCGCAGCGCCCTGCTGGTCGTCGCAGCCCTGCTGATCGGCCTGCTCTTCGCCATGTCGGCCCTCGCCCTGCGGGCGCCCGCGACCAGCGCGTCGCGGGCGAAGGCCCAGCTGATCGACCAGATCGAGAGCCGGCGGGCCCACGGTGACCAGCAGACCCGCCGGATCACCGCCCTGCGGGCCGAGATCAACGCAGCCCAGGGCGCCGCGCTGCGGCGGCGGAGCGAGGGCGGCCTGGCCAACGACCTGCGCCGGCTCGAGCTGGTCACCGGCGCCGCACCGGTGACCGGGCCGGGGCTGCAGCTGACCCTGGACGACGCGCCGGTCAAGGACGGCGGCAAGAACGCCGACGCCGACCCGCGCAACAACGCCGGGCCCGACCAGGGACGCGTGATCGCCCGCGACCTGCAGATCGTCGTCAACGGCCTGTGGGCCTCCGGCGCCGAGGCGGTCTCGGTCAACGGACAGCGGCTGACGTCCAAGGCCGCGATCCGTTTCGCCGGCCAGGCGATCCTGGTCAACTACCGGCCCCTGACCCGCCCCTACGTCATCTCGGCCATCGGTGACCCGAGGTCGCTGGCCGCTGATTTCGCCGCGAGCGACGGCGGCAGCTACCTTCAGTCGCTCAAGACCAACTTCGGCGTGCGCGCCGGCACCGCGGAGGTGGACCGGTTGACGGTGCCCGGCGAGTCGGCCCTCACCACCCGGGTGGCCAGGCCCGTGCCGTCCGCCACCGCCACGACCCCCGACACGACGGAGAGCTCCCCGTGATCCCTGCCCTCGGCCTCCTCGTGGGCCTGGTCGTCGGCCTCTTCCTGCACCCGACCGTGCCGCTGGCCCTGCAGCCCTACCTGCCGATCGCGGTCATCGCCGCCCTCGACGCGGTGTTCGGAGGGGTCCGGGCCGTGCTCGACGGCATCTTCAACGACAAGGTGTTCGTCATCTCGTTCCTGTCCAACGTCGTCGTCGCGGCGCTCATCGTCTTCCTCGGCGACCAGCTCGGGGTCGGCGCGCAGCTGTCCACCGGAGTCGTGGTCGTGCTGGGCGTCCGCATCTTCTCCAACGTCGCCTCGATCCGTCGCCACCTCTTCCACGCATGAGCAGCCACCCCGACGCAACCCCGTCCCCGCCGCCGGAGCCCACCCGGCCGGAGCAGCCGGCGCTGCCCGAGCAGGAAAGCACGGTGACCGCCTGGCACCGGCTGCGGCTGATGGCCCGTCCCCGCGCCACCCGGGCCAACGCCTTCGCGGCGCTGCTGGCGGTCGTCCTCGGGTTCGCCGTCGCGACGCAGGTCCGCTCCACCCAGGCCCAGGGCCTGGAGTCGCTGCGCCAGCCCGACCTGGTCGGCATCCTGGACAACGTCACCCAGCAGTCCACCCGCCTGGACGACGACGCGCGGACCCTGCAGGTGACCCGCGACCAGCTCGTCAACGGCTCCAGCAGCGAGGCGGCGGCGCTGAAGGCGGCCCAGGCCCGCTTGGCCGCGCTGCGCATCCTCGCCGGTACGGCGCCCGCCGCGGGACCCGGGATCCGGATGACCATCGACGACCCCGGCCACAAGGTCACCGCCCCGGTGCTGCTGGACGCCCTGGAGGAGCTGCGCGACGCGGGCGCCGAGGCGGTGCAGATCAACTCGGCCCGGGTCGTGGCCAGCTCATCGTTCGGCGACTCTCCCGACGGGGTCAAGGTCGACGGGGCGACGGTCGGCTCGCCGTACCGGATCAGCGCGATCGGCAGCCCGGAGACGCTCGGCGCCGCGATGCAGATCCCCGGTGGCATCACCGAGACCGTCCGCCAGCTCGGCGCGACGGTCCGGATCCAGCAGGACCAGAGCCTCACCATCGACGCGTTGCAGTCGCCTCGCACGCCTCGTTACGCTCGCCCGGTACCGGACGCCTCTCCCTCCCCGTGACGACCGGCGTCCCCCTGAGACAAGGAGCAGCATGAGCGAGTTGGACTACCCGCAGGACCTGCGTTACACCGCAGAGCACGAGTGGGTGAGGACCGGCGAGGACGACGTCGTGCGCGTGGGCATCACCTCCTTCGCCCAGGACGCCCTCGGCGACGTGGTCTACGTCAGCCTGCCGGCCGTCGGCGACACGCTGTCCGCGGGCGACTCCTGCGGCGAGGTGGAGTCGACCAAGTCCGTCAGCGACCTCTACGCGCCCCTGTCGGGGGAGATCGTCGCCGTCAACGAGGCTCTGGACCGGGCGCCCGAGCTCGTCAACGCCGACCCCTACGGCCAGGGCTGGATGTACGAGGTGCGCCTCGCCGACCAGGGTGCCCTGGACTCGCTCCTGGACGTCGACGCCTACCGGGCCCAGCTCGGCTGAGGTCCTCGCTGCCCCACCGCACACACGAGCTGCGCGGTGGGGCACGATGGCTGTGTCAAGTGGGGGTCACATCCTCAAGCCCTCATCTAGGGTTAGGGGACTCGGCCCGGAGAGGGCCGTGGACAGGAGCAGGAGCACTCATGACTGAGAACGGGCAGGACCAGGTTCCCGACCGCGCCGGCGAGCCCACGACCATGCGCTTCCAGGGCATCGGCGAGCCGCAGGTGGACGCCGGTACCGAGGTTGCTCCGCACCTGTCCAGCGCCGACCAGGCCACCGTCGACGCGCTGCGCGCCGGCACCGCCCTGCTGGTGGTCCTGCGCGGCCCCAACACCGGCGCGCGGTTCCTGCTGGACGCCGACGAGGTGAGCTCCGGGCGCCACCCCGACAGCGACATCTTCCTCGACGACGTGACGGTCTCGCGCAAGCACGCCAGCTTCCGGCGCGAAGGCGACCGCTTCCTCGTGCGTGACGTCGGGTCGCTCAACGGCACCTACGTCAACCGGCAGCGGATCGAGGAGGCCACGCTGCACACCGGTGACGAGGTGCAGATCGGCAAGTTCCGCCTCGTCTTCTACGCCGGCACCGGCACGACCGCGTGAGCCCCGACGCGTGAGCGCTGGTCCCTCCTCCGGACGGATGACGATCGGGGCCGTGCTGGCCCAGCTCCAGCCGGACTTCCCGGACGTCACCATCTCCAAGATCCGCTTCCTCGAGGCCGAGGGCCTGGTGACGCCGTCCCGCACGGGCTCGGGTTACCGCACCTTCTCCGTGGAGGACCTCGAGCGTCTGCGCTACATCCTCACCGCCCAGCGCGACCGGTTCTGGCCGCTGAAGGTGATCCGGGACGCCCTCGACGCCCTCGACCGGGGGCTGCAGCCGGCGGGCCCGCCGGAGGCGCCGTCCCGGCCGACCGTCCCGCCGGCCGACGTCGACCCGGCGCTGCCAACGGCGGGCGACCTCACCCGCGCGTCGTCGCTGCGGCTGACCGCCGCCGAGGTGCGCGAGGCGGCCGGTCTCGACGAGACCACCTTCACCGAGCTGACCACGTTCGGGTTGCTGCGTCCCGACCCCGCGGGACACTACGGCGAGCCGGCGCTGGCCGTCGCCCGCGCCGCCGGTGCGCTGGCGGCGTACGGCGTCGAGCCGCGCCACCTGCGGCCCTTCCGCACTGCTGCCGACCGCGAGATCGGCCTCGTGCAGCAGGTGACCAGCCCGATGCGCGGGCGCGGCACCGCCGGAAGGGGCGCCGCGGGGGAGGACCCCACGCCGCAGCTGCTCGCCCTGTGCATCGCCCTGCACGCATCGCTGGTCCGGGCAGGCCTCGACCACGGGTGAGCGAGTACGGTTGAGGGGTGAGAGAACTCGATGTTCTCGGCGTCCGCGTCGAGATGCCGACCAACCAGCCCATCGTCCTGCTGCGGGAGCGCGAGGGTGAGCGTTACCTGCCGATCTGGATCGGGGCCGCGGAGGCCACCGCCATCGCCTACGCCCAGCAGGGCGTCGTGCCGCCGCGTCCGCTGACGCACGACCTGCTCAAGAACGTCATCGAGGACCTCGGCCACACGCTGACCGAGGTGCGCATCGTCGCCCTGCAGGACCAGATCTTCTACGCCAGCCTGATCTTCGACGGCGGCGTCGAGGTCAGCGCGCGGTCCTCCGACGCGATCGCGCTGGCGCTGCGCACCGGCACCACGATCCTCGCCGAGGAGGCGCTGCTCGACGAGGCCGGCGTCGCCATCGCCCAGGAGGAGGACGACGAGGTCGAGCGGTTCAAGGAGTTCCTGGACCAGGTCTCGGCCGAAGACTTCGAGACCACCGACGAGCCCGGACCCAGCGAGGAGCCGCCGTCCGGGAGCCGGTGAGGGCAGGCTCCCGGTTCTCACCATCACCCTCAACTGCACGCTGAGACTTGGGCGGGCCGGCCGGCGACACGCGGGAGCCCGGCCTCCAGTGGTCATTGACGCCCCGGTCCGCCGGCCTTACGGTCAGAGAAAACCACGAGCGTGTAGTTACAGGAGGTGCGCGTGAGCTCCACTGGAGAAGCGCAGCAGGGCATTCCCACGGTGCCGGTCGCTGCCCAGGGGCTGTTGTTCAGCGACGACCTCCCGGACCTCAGTGAGGACACCGGCTACCGCGGGCCGACCGCCTGCAAGGCGGCCGGCATCACCTACCGACAGCTCGACTACTGGGCCCGCACCGGCCTGGTCGCCCCCTCCGTGCGCGGCGCCACCGGCTCCGGCACCCAGCGGCTCTACAGCTTCCGCGACATCCTCGTGCTCAAGGTCGTCAAGCGACTCCTCGACACCGGCGTCTCGCTGCAGCAGATCCGGGTCGCGGTGACCCACCTGCGCGAGCGGGGGGTCCAGGACCTGGCCCAGATCACCCTGATGAGCGACGGCGCCAGCGTCTACGAGTGCACGTCCGCCGACGAGGTCATCGACCTCGTCCAGGGCGGTCAGGGCGTCTTCGGCATCGCGGTCGGCCGGGTCTGGCGCGAGGTCGAGGGCGAGCTGGCCCTGCTGCCCAGCGAGCGTCCCGACGACGAGGCCCCGGCCGCGCACGCCGGCGATGAGCTGCGCACCCGCCGTCAGGCCCGCCTGATCAGCTGACACCGCCGACACGGCGTCGTCCACCTGCTGCCACTGGGCGGAGGTCCTGCCCGGGCCCGGCCCGCCAGCGGCGCGCAGGACGGCTCCGAGAGCCTGCGGATGTTAGGCTGGCGTTGCTGATCGACCCCGTGCGGGAGAGTCCCCGCGCATCCACATCCCACCCACGCCGACCTGGGCGGGATGCTGCGAACGGGGCGCCGAAGGGGCAAACCTCCCCGGAACCTCTCAGGCGCCAGGACCGCACGGGCAGGCACTCTGGAGCCAACTCTGGTGACAGGTGGGGAGGCAGTCCGCTTCGGCACACCTGCGGGGGTGCCGCCCGCGTGAGGAGCCTCTCGTGATCCCCGACCCCACCGCCACCCCCGAGCCCGACTTCGTCTCTCGCCACATCGGCCCGGACGAGGCGGACGTCGCCGCGATGCTCAAGGTCGTCGGCCAGCCCAGCGTCGCGGCCCTGCTCGACACCGCCCTGCCGTCGGGCATCCGCTCCGAGGGTGCCCTCGCCATCGACGCCGCGCCGAGCGAGGCGGCGGTGATCTCCGAGCTGCGCGCCCTCGCCTCCCGCAACACGGTGCTGACCTCGATGATCGGTCTGGGCTACTACGGCACGCTCACGCCGGCGGTGGTGCGCCGCAACGTGCTGGAGAACCCCGCCTGGTACACCGCCTACACGCCGTACCAGCCGGAGATCTCCCAGGGCCGGCTCGAGGCGCTGCTGAACTTCCAGACCGTCGTGGTGGACCTGACCGGCCTGACCACCGCGGGGGCCTCGCTGCTGGACGAGAGCACGGCAGCCGCCGAGGCGATGACCCTGATGCGCCGGGCCAGCAAGGTGGGCCAGGACGCCGTGCTGCTGGTCGACGAGCACGCCCTGCCGCAGTCCGTCGCCGTGATCTCGACCCGCGCCCGGCCGCTCGGCCTCGACGTCGTGGTGGCCGACCTGACGGGGGTCGCCGACACCGACAGCCTGAGCGCCGCGGCCGGCGGGCGCCCGGTTTTCGGTGTGCTGGTGCAGTACCCCGGCGCCGACGGCGAGCTGCGCGACTGGGCCGCCCTCGCCGCGGCCGCCCACGAGGCGGGCGCCCTGGTCACGGCCGCCGCCGACCTGCTCGCCCTGACCCTGGCCACGCCGCCGGGGGAGTGGGGTGCCGACATCGCCGTGGGCAACAGCCAGCGATTCGGCGTGCCGATGGGGTTCGGTGGCCCGCACGCGGGCTTCATGAGCGTTCGCTCCGGCCTCGAGCGCACCATGCCGGGTCGGCTGGTCGGCGTGAGCGTCGACGCCGACGGCGCGCGGGCCTACCGCCTCGCGCTGCAGACCCGTGAGCAGCACATCCGCCGCGAGAAGGCCACCTCCAACATCTGCACCGCCCAGGTGCTGCTGGCCGTGATGGCCTCGATGTACGCGGTGTGGCACGGCCCTGCGGGCCTGGCTGCCATCGCCCGCCGGGTGCACGCACACGTCACCACCCTCGCCGGCGCGCTGCGGGCCGGTGGCGTCGAGCTCACCACCGAGCAGGTCTTCGACACCGTCACCGCCCGGGTGCCCGGCCGGGCCGCCGAGGTCGTCGCGGCTGCGGCGGCCCGGGGCATCAACCTCTGGCAGGTCGACGGCGACCACGTGTCGGTGAGCGCCGACGAGACGACCAGCGCCGAGCACCTCCGTGCGGTGCTGGAGTCGTTCGGCGTCGACGGCGCCGCGACCGTCACCGTCGCGCACCCGGACGCGGCGCCGACCTGGCCGCAGCAGCTGGTGCGCACCTCGGACTACCTGGGCCACCCGGTGTTCCACAGCCACCACAGCGAGACGGCGATGCTGCGCTACCTGCGCCGGCTGGCCGACCGCGACTACGCCCTGGACCGCGGGATGATCCCGCTCGGCTCCTGCACGATGAAGCTCAACGCCACCACCGAGATGGAGGCGATCACCTGGCCGGAGTTCGCGGCGCTGCACCCGTTCGCCCCCGCGTCGCAGACCGAGGGCATCCGCTCGCTGATCGGCGACCTGTCGCAGTGGCTGTGCGACATCACCGGCTACGACGCGGTCTCCCTGCAGCCCAACGCCGGCTCGCAGGGTGAGCTGGCCGGGCTGCTGGCCATCCACGCCTACCACCAGGCGAGGGGCGACCACGGGCGCACCATCTGCCTGATCCCCGCCAGCGCGCACGGCACCAACGCCGCCAGCGCCGTGATGGCCGGGATGAAGGTCGTCGTGGTCAAGACCGCCCAGGGCGGCGACGTCGACATGGACGACCTGCGGGCCAAGATCGAGACCCACCGCGACGCCCTGGCCGCGATCATGGTGACCTACCCGTCCACGCACGGCGTCTTCGAGGACACCATCACCGAGCTGTGCGCGCTCGTCCACGACGCCGGCGGCCAGGTCTACGTCGACGGCGCGAACCTCAACGCGTTGGTCGGTCTGGCCCAGCCGGGGCGGTTCGGCGCGGACGTCTCGCACCTGAACCTGCACAAGACCTTCTGCATCCCGCACGGTGGCGGCGGCCCGGGTGTCGGCCCGGTCGGGGTGCGCAGCCACCTCGCGCCGTACCTGCCCAACCACCCGCTGTCACCCGAGGCCGGCCCGGAGACGGGCATCGGCCCGATCTCCGGTGCGCCGTTCGGCTCGGCGAGCATCCTGCCGATCTCCTGGGCCTACGTCCGGCTGATGGGCGGGGCCGGGCTGACCAAGGCGACGCAGACCGCGGTGCTGTCGGCCAACTACGTCGCTGCCCGGCTGCGTGAGCACTACCCCGTGCTGTACTCCGGCCACGACGGCGTGGTCGCGCACGAGTGCATCCTCGACCTGCGCGAGCTGACCCGGACCACCGGCGTCACGGTGGACGACGTCGCCAAGCGGCTGATCGACTACGGCTTCCACGCACCGACGATGTCCTTCCCCGTCGCCGGCACCCTCATGGTGGAGCCGACCGAGAGCGAGGACCTCGGCGAGATCGACCGGTTCTGCGACGCGATGATCGCGATCCGGGCCGAGATCGAGCAGGTCGCCAGCGGCGAGGTGGCGGTGGCCGACAGCGTCCTGCGGCACGCGCCGCACACGGCCTACGCGCTGGCCGGCGAGTGGGGCCACCCGTACGACCGTCACACGGCGGCGTTCCCGCCCGGTGTCGACCGCCTGTCCAAGTACTGGCCGCCGGTCCGCCGCATCGACGGCGCGTTCGGCGACCGCAACCTGGTCTGCGCCTGCCCCCCGCCGGAGGCCTTCGAGGAGTAACCACCCGAGCGGGATCCACCGCGAGGCCCGTTCCTGCTCCCTGACGGGTGGGAACGGGCCTCGCAGTGCCTGCGGGGCGGACGTGGCGCAGGGGTGCGCGCCGGCGCGTCCCGCCTCGTCCGCGGGTTCAGGCCACCTCGGGGACCGCGGACACCACCTCGATGCTGGAGCCGGCCTGGCTCTTGGAGACCCGCAGCTGGACGGGGATGCGTTGGCGGAGCTCGCTGACGTGGCTGACGATGCCCACGCTGCGTCCGCCCTCGCGCAGGCTGTCGAGCACGCCCATCACCTGCTCGAGGCTCTCGTCGTCGAGCGTGCCGAAGCCCTCGTCGACGAACAGCGTCTGGAGGTCGAACCCGCCGGCCTCGGCGCGGACGGCGTCGCCGAGACCGAGGGCCAGGGCCAGCGACGCCATGAACGACTCGCCACCGGAGAGGGTGGAGGTCTCGCGGCTTGCTCCCGTCCACGCGTCGACGACGCGCAGTCCCAGACCGCTGCGGGCGCCGCGCCGGGCCAGCGCGTCGGAGTAGACCAGCGTGTAACGGCCCTCCGTCATCACCTGCAGCCGCTCGTTGGCCAGCCGGGCCACCTCCTCCAGCCGCGCCGCCAGCAGGTAGGACGAGAGCCGCATCCGCAGCGTGTTGTTGGCGCTCGTGCCGGCCACGCAGTCGGCCAGCTCCTGCACCACCGCCTGCTCCGCCTCGGCCGGCCCGATCCGCTCGAGGATGGCGTGGATCTCACCGGCCAGGTCGTGCAGGCGGTGCTCCGCCGACTCGGCGAGGGTCTGGGCCCGCCGGGCGCGGGTGGCCTCGTCACGGGCAGCGGTAGCGGCCTGGGCCAGTGCCTCGAGGTCGGGTGCCGGCTGCTGCTCGGCGATCGAGACCTCCGGCTGGGCCAGCAACGCCTCGGCCTGGTCGCGCTGGGTGTCGATCGCCCGCAGCTGCGCGGTCATCCGCTGGAGCTCGTCGGCCGGCAGCAAGGCAGCCCGGGCGGCGGCGGCGTCAGCGAACCCGTGCTGGGTCAGGGCAGCGGTCAGCCGTTCGCGGGCGGCGTCGGCCGCCCGGGTGGTCGTGCCCAGCGCGCCGAGCGCCTCACCCAGGTGGCGCAGCGACCCGGTGGCGGCGCGGTGGGTGCGAACGGCGACCCGGTGCCGGCCGACCAGCGCGGCCTCGTCCGGGGCCTCGCCGCAGTCCGGCACGTCCGTCGCGTCCACGGTGCTTGGCCCGCCCGGGCGGCCGCCGGAGCAGGGGCACAGGGCGTCGTGCTCGCGCAGCCCCTGCGCAAGGGTCTCAGCGGCCCGGGCCGCCTGGCCGCGCGCCGCCTCGGCGCGCGTGAGGGCGGTGGCGACCGCCTGGCGCTGGGAGTCGGCCTGGTCGGCCAGGGAGTCGCGCTCGGCCCGCAGGTGCTGCAGGCGCTCGCCCAGCCGGGGCAGCAGCGACGCGGCGGCCTGAGCCTGCCCCAGCCTCGCGCGGGACGCCACGAGCTCGTCGTCGAGACGCGAGGGATCGCGCCCCTCGAGCAGCACCAGCAGCTCGGTGCGCTGTGCCTCGTCGGTCGCCCGGGCCGAGGCCACCCGAGACTCCAGGGCACTGCGGGCCGACATGGCGGCGGCCGCCGCGACCTCGGCCGTCTCGATGTCCTCGGCGGTCACCGCGGTGGTGCCCCGCACGGCCGGGCTCGGGTGCTCGCAGGAGCCACAGACGGGGCACGCGTCGCCGTCGACGAGGTCGCCAGCCAGCTCTGCGGCCATGCCCTGCAGCCGGGCCAGCCGCAGCGACAGGGCGGCGCCCTCCGCCTCGGCGGCGACCCGGGTGCTGACCGCGAGCTCGTCGTTCAGGCGGGCGACCAGCTCGTGCCGGCGGTGCTGCTCATCGCGGAGGGTGACCGCACGGGCCAGCGACGTGACGGTGCCCCTGGCGCCGGGCAGGGCCGCCGCCAGGCCCTGGGTCGCGGCGTGCTCCAGCTCGGCGGCCTCCACGGCGGCCCGCACCTCGACCTGACGGCTCAGTGTCACGGCCAGCGTGTCGTCCAGGGCGGCCGCCGACGCCGCGTGGCGGGCGGCCTCGCCCTCCTGGGTGCTCACGGTGTCGGCGCACGAGCCGAGCTCGTCGAGGGGGCCCTGCCGCTGCTCGACCAGGTCGAGCAGGTGGCGCACCGCACCGGCGTCGGTGAGATCGGGAGCGGGCCGGCCGTCCGCGGGGAGCGTGACCTCGCGACGGCGGGCGGCGACGGCCTGCAACGCCTCGGTGAGGTCGTGCTCCGCCTGCTCCAGCGCGGCCAGGTGGCCGCTGACGGCAACGGCCCGCTCGGCCGCCGCCACCTGGCGGGTGGCCTCGTCATACGAGTCGCGGTGCTCGGCCAGGGTCTGCAGGACGTTCCGGGCCGACGTCGCCGTGCGCTGGTGCTCGACCAGGGTGCGGGCGTCCTGCAGCGCCGACGCGGCGTGCTCGTGCACGCCCTGGGCCAGCTCGGCGGCGGCGAGCGTCTCACCGGCGTGGTCGCCGACCCGGTTGCGCACCAGCTCGACCGCAGCAGGCAGGTCGGTGCTGGGCAGCTCGCTCCAGAGCGGCCAGCCCCGCGCTGCGCTGTCACCGGGCCCGGCGCCGGCGGCGGACGGCACGTCGGCGAAGCCGTCCTGGCCCGGACGGGCCGCGGGCTCACCGCCCCGACCGCGCTCCTCGGCCGCCTCCCCGGCGAAGGCTGCGGCCGCGGGAAGGCCGGCCAGCACGTCCTGGACCCGCACGAGCGCGACGGCGAGCTCGGCGCGGGCGTCGGTCACGGCGGCCACCGCCGCGCGGCGGCGGTCGGCCAGCCACTGCTCGATGTCGGTGAACCGCTGGGTGTCGAAGAGCCGCTCGAGCACCTCACGGCGCTGCTCCGGGCTGGCCCGCAGGAACGCCGCGAAGTCCCCCTGCGGCAGCAGCACCACCTTGGCGAACTGCTCCAGCCCCATGCCGATGACGTCGTGGATCACCAGCGCCGCCTCGTCGTTGCGGGTGGCGCGCGGCACCCACTCACCGCCCACGCGCTCCTCGAGCACCACCTTGGCCTGGACGCCGGTGGTGCCGGAGCCGCGCAGCTTGGGGCGCTCGAACTCGGGGGAGCGGGTGATCCGCAGGCGGCGGCCCGCGGCGGTGAGCTCGAGCACCACCTCGGGCACGGCGCCGGCCGGGGCGTGGTCGCTGTGCAGCGACCGGCGGCTCTCGGCGCGCGCTCCGGGCACCGCGGCGTAGAGGGCGAAGCAGATCGCGTCGAGCACGCTGGTCTTGCCGGCACCGGTGGCGCCGTGGACGAGGTAGAGGCCCGCGGCGGCGAGCTCGTCGAAGTCGACCTCCTCGGTGCGGGCGAACGGGCCGAACGCGGTGACCTGCAGCCGGTGCAGCCTCACGCGACCGACCGCCGGCCGGCGGGGGACCCGGCCGTGTCGGCCTGCCCCTCGTCCTCGCGGACCGCCCGGCCCTGCCGCGAGCCCTCGACCGCCTCGGCCAGCACGGCCCGCTCCAGGTCACTGGCGGTGGCGCCCGCCCGCACGTGCTCGAGGAAGTCGCAGCACAGGTCGAGGTCGTCACGCTCGCGGACCCGCGCGGCGTAGGAGGTGGCGCCGACCTGCACGCCGACGTCCTCGAACTGCAGCACGAGCGCGTGCGGGAAACGCTGCTGCACCCGCTCCATGGCGCCGAGCGGCCGGATGGCGTCGGTGAGGGTCACCTGGCACCAGGCCGACTCCGCCTCGCGCAGACGCGGGTCTGCGAGCAGCTCCTCCAGCGTGCCCCGCAGCCGGCGCACGGGCCGCAGCACCGGCGCCTCGATGGCGCGGGCCTGCGGCGCGGGCCCGGACAGGTCGAGCAGCCAGGAGGCCTTGCGGTGGCCGGCTTCGCTGAAGGACAGCGCCACGGGGGAGCCGGAGTAGCGGACCGTCTCGTTGATCGCCTGGGGGCCGTGCAGGTGGCCCAGGGCCGCGTAGTCGAGGCCGTCGAACACGTCGGGGTGCACGGCGCTGACGCCGCCGACGCTGATGTCGCGCTCGGACTCGCTGGTCGCGCCGCCGGTGACGAAGGCGTGGGCCATGACGACCGACCTGGCGCCGGGCCGGGTGGCGAGGTCGGCATGGACCCGCCCCATCGCTGCGCGCAGCACGCCGGCGTGGGTGCGGTCGGCGGTGCCGAGCGGGTCGGCGGCGGTCACCGGCTCGAGGTAGGGCAGCGGGTAGACCGCGGTGTCGCCGATCAGGACCGGCGAGCCGATGCCCTCGAGCCGGGTGCGGATGTGCAGCCCGGCACGCTCCAGGAGGCCGGAGGCGAAGCCGAGCCGGATCGCCGAGTCGTGGTTGCCGCTGGAGAGCACCACCTGCGCGCCGGCGTCGATGAGCCGGGTGACGGCCTCGGAGAGCAGCGCCACCGTCTCCGGGGCGGGCATCGCGCGGTCGTAGACGTCGCCGGACACCAGCACCGCGTCGACCCCCTCGGCGCGGACGACCTCGACGAGGTGGTCGAGGTAGGCCGCTTGGGCGTCGAGCAGCCCCACCCGGTGGAAGGACCGTCCCAGGTGCCAGTCGGAGGTGTGGATCAGGCGCACGCAAGCAGGGTAGGTCGGTGGTGCGACAGCACCCCGGACCTGGCCCGGCGAGCCGCACGGGAGGTCGGACTTGCCTCGCGGGGCTGCACACGATGGGGTGGGTCCACAGGTGGTGACCACGGGCCCGGGAGGCCGGCATGGGTGAGGACGTCGCAGGGACCGGCTACACGCGCGAGCAGCGGCAGCGCTACCGGGAGAAGGTCCGCCAGAACCTCGACGTGTTCGAGCAGATGCTGTCGCAGAGCAGCTTCGACTTCGAGCGTCCGATGACCGGTATGGAGATCGAGCTCAACCTCGTCGACGCGGCCTACCAGCCGCGCATGTCCAACGCCGAGGTGCTGACCAGCATCGCCGATCCCGGCTACCAGACCGAGCTCGGTCGCTACAACATCGAGCTCAACGTGCCGCCGCGTCCGCTCCCCGGCGACTCCGCGCTCGAGCTCGAGGCCGACCTGCGCCTCAGCCTCAACCGGGCCGAGGGCCTGGCCAACCAGACCGGCGCCCACATCGTGGCGATCGGCATCCTGCCCACCGTGATGCCCGAGCACTTCAGCACCGAGTGGATGAGCGCCAACGCCCGCTACGCCGCCCTCAACGAGGCCGTCTTCAACGCCCGCGGCGAGGACGTCTTCATCGACATCGAGGGGCCCACGGGGGAGCGGCTGGCCACCTACGCCGACTCCATCGCCCCCGAGTCCGCCTGTACCTCGGTCCAGCTGCACCTGCAGGTGGCGCCGCAGGAGTTCGCCGCCCACTGGAACGCCGCGCAGGCCCTCAGCGGGCCGCAGCTCGCGCTCGGGGCGAACTCGCCGTACTTCTTCGGCCGCCGGCTCTGGGCCGAGACCCGTGTCGAGCTGTTCGCCCAGGCCACCGACACCCGCTCGGTGGAGCTGAAGAACCAGGGCGTGCGCCCCCGGGTCTTCTTCGGCGAACGCTGGATCACCTCGATCTTCGACCTGTTCGAGGAGAACGTCCGCTACTTCCCGGCGCTGCTGCCCGAGACCTCCGACGAGGACCCGGTCGCCGAGCTCCAGCGGGGGGACGCGCCCCGGCTGCACGAGCTGCGCCTGCACAACGGCACGGTCTACCGCTGGAACCGCCCGATCTACGACATCGTCGACAACACCCCGCACGTGCGGGTGGAGAACCGTGTGCTGCCCGCCGGCCCGTCGATCGTGGACACCCTCGCCAACTCGGCGTTCTACTACGGCGTGCTGCGGATGCTGGCCGGCGACGACCGGCCGGTCTGGACGAAGATGAGCTTCGCGGCCGCCGAGCACAACTTCCAGGCGTGCGCCCGCCGGGGGATCGAGTCGCGGGTCTACTGGCCCGGTTACGGCGAGGTGGCGGCCGACGAGCTGGTGCTGCGCCACCTGCTGCCGCTGGCCCACGAGGGGCTGGAGCAGTGGGGCGTGTCCGCCGCCGTCAGGGACCGCTACCTCGGGGTGATCGAGGGCCGGTGCACGTCCGGGGTGAACGGCGCCGCCTGGCAGGTGGCCACGGTCGAGCGCCTGGAGGACAAGGGCGCCGACCGCCTGAGCGCGCTCAGCGGGATGCTGGAGCGCTACGTCGAGGGCATGGCCGCCAACGAGCCGGTGCACACCTGGAAGGTGCCCTGACCGGCTCGCCTGCGGCACTCATCGAGGGCGCCGTGGCGCCTCCGCGGCGTCCTCCGTCACGGCGGTCCGGGCGTTGTCAGGGCGGCGGTCTATTCTGTCGAGGACAGCCACAGCACTTGACGCCCTTGACGGAGGAACGATGACCGCGCGCACCCGGCA
>Ga0308173_10000497_pt1 | contig 16759 bp, 14 predicted proteins | sample PhyPR1_FD_203716 | JGI IMG/M metagenome (GOLD analysis project Ga0308173, IMG submission 203716) | Soil microbial communities from UC Gill Tract Community Farm, Albany, California, United States - DLSLS.P.R1 | ecosystem: Environmental > Terrestrial > Soil > Agricultural land | place: USA...
TATTTGCGCCAGTTCCGGCCCGATACCATAGGTCAAGACGGCTTGTGCGCCGGCTTCCTTGGCCTTGAGCAACTGCGCCGTCATATCGACGTCCTTGATATTGAATTTCTCGACGGCGACGGGCTTGACACCTTTCGCGGCCAGGGCCTTCTCCAGGTCTTCGCGGCCAAGCTGTCCGTAGTTCGTGGAATCCGCGAGAATGGCGACCTTCTTGAAGCCGCGCTTCGTCACGGCTTCATCGACGATCATCGGTGCCTGAATGCGGTCTGCCGCCGCGTTACGGAAGACGTAGTTGACGGGCTGATCGTCGAATTGACGGGTGACGACTGAACCCGTCGCGACGTTGTTGAAAACGGGAATCTTCGCTTCCTGGAAGAACCGCTGAGATGCAAGCGCCACGCCGGTATTGATATATCCGACCACGGCGGCGACCTTTTCCTTGTTGATGAGTTCTTGCGCAATCTGCACGCCGCGCTCGTTCTTGGCTTCGTCGTCGCGCTCGACCAGCACGAGCTGCCGTCCAAGCACACCGCCTGATTTGTTGATCTCCGCAGTCGCCAGGCGCACGCCATCGCGCATGCTCACACCCATGGACGACGAACCGCCCGTGAATGGTCCGTCGACACCGATCTTGATCGGCTCGGCCGCGTGAGCCGACGAAAAAACGCCAAACGCGAGCGCGCCCGCGATGAGCCTGAGCTTCATTCCCATGTGTGTCTCCGTCGCCTTTAGTCGTTTTATCAACGGTCAGCTTGCGCGTCCGCGTTTTGTCCTTCCGATCCTTTTCGCTAGCGTGTTAATAACGCATGCGGTGACTGAGTTTAGAAAAATGTAAGGATCAGACCATATTCGGACATACCCGAACCGCGTGAGCGTTAGCGAACATCTGACACCGGGTAAGGCAATGCATTTCAGCGCGGTGTGCCGGCGTCGATGGCTTGCGCGAACTGACGCAAGACCGCGCCCGATGCATCGGTAACGGCCCAGAAAGTCATGCCTTCATGGTTCCAGCGTGCGAGCGCATAACCGTCGTCGGACTGCGTGAAAATCGCCTGCCCGTCCCGCGCTGACGTCCCCGTTTTCTTTTCAGGGAATACATAGACATCGATCGGATGCTTGAGGTAGCGATACACAACCACGGCCACTGGACGATGCCCGACATAGTCGAGTCTTCCGCCTACGAGCGCGAAGCCCGGTCCCGCCGGATCAATGACGGGCGGCGCATAGTCGATACGGCCGTTGAACCACGGTTTGACGGTGTGCTTGTCGCTCGATAAGACGTCGATAGGGCGGTCCGACACCAATGCGCGCACATGGCTGGATACGATCTCCTGCGCGATGGACGCATCGGCCGGGACACGCGGCGTCATCTGGAACCAGAGCAACGACCCGAGCACGAGCGCAGATAGCGTAGCGCCGGTGAATGCGCCGCCAAAGAACGGCCACGGTTCAGCAAACGGCCAACGCCATTTATTGCGTTTGATGGCTGCCTGCGACCGCTGACGTTCTTCGTCCATTGCTTCGTCGCGCATACGCGCGAGCAACTGGCTTCGCAAGTGCTCAGGAGCCCGGTGATACAGGGAGCCATCGGTCAACCTCGTTGCGAGCGAGGCGGCTTCGTTATTGTCCATTGCCCGATTCCTCTGAGTGACTCGGTCCCGTCCTGCGCACGAGCCGCACGCCTGCTCTCTCGCCTTGCGCGGCACGCACGGCCCCCGCGAGCATCTTGCGGCCACGCGCAAGCCTCGACATTACCGTTCCTATCGGCACGCCTGTGATGGCGGCTACTTCCTTGTAGCTCATATCTTCCAGTTCGCGTAGCACGAGCACTTCCCGAAAGACGACCGGCAATGCTTCCAGCGCGCGGTGCACGAGGTGCACTTCGTCCTTGCGCACTGCAAGCGTCTCGGGGTCCACACCGGCGTCGTCGGACCAGCCGGGCAGCGCTTCATCGCCGGCAATTTCTTCGTCATAGGGCGTCGAATCCGCTGATTGCACGCGTCGACGCCATTCCGTGAACCATGTGTTGCGCACAATCGCAAGCAGCCAGCCTCTCGCATTCGCCTTGTCTCCATCTTCAAAGCCGCTAAAGAAGCGAAACGCGCGCAAATAGGCTTCCTGCACGACGTCGTCGGCATCGCTCGAGCTGCCCGAGAGCCAGCGCGCGAGGTTGTATGCGGCATCGAGATGCGGCATCACCGTCGCCTCGAAGCGCGCGTGCGGGTACTTGTCTTCTCTCGACCTGCTCTGCCACATTGCGCGGGCCTCCTTGAGGCGAACCGAGGCGGACATGGAACGCGACGCGAAACGATTTGCCGCTCACACCCTCCTTACCTGTTCCATTGCGCTTTTATTCCGTCGTTCATGGGTCGCAGCAGAGAAATTGTTCGGGAATATCCCGCGGCCTGCGCCGGTTCGATGAACGAACGCCCTCTGCGTTGAATACCTCACTTCCCGAACAGGAGCCACCATGAAAACTACTCTGAACGGCCTGCCCGACAGGCATGAACTCGACGATCACGGCAAGCGCCGGCGTACTGCGCTCTCCTGCATGGCATGGGCGGGCGCGGGAGTCCTGTGGACCGTCACCGGCGGAGTGCCCGCCTCCCGCCTCATCTCTTCGGCCAGTGCGGCCGAGAAATCGAACTCCTTCAGCTTCGTGCAAATCAGCGATAGCCATATCGGCTTCAACAAAGATCCCAACACCGAACCGGCAAGCACACTACAAGACGCGATCAGCCACGTCCGCGGGATGCCGCAACGCCCGGCCTTCATGATTCACACGGGCGATATCACGCATCTTTCCAAGCCTGCGCAGTTCGACACGGCCACGCAAATCATCGGCGATGCAGGCATGCCGGTGCATTACGTACCGGGCGAACACGACGTGCTGGTCGATAACGGCGACCCGTTTTTTGCGCGCTTTTCGAGCCAGTATGGCAGCGGGAGCACGCGCCACTGGTATAGCTTCGATGAAGGCGGTGTGCATTTCATCGGCTTGACCAATGTGATCGACCTCAAGGGCGGCGGCCTCGGCTTTCTCGGTGACGCCCAGCTTGCATGGCTCAAGCAGGATCTGCAAGGCCGGACGAGCAGCACGCCAATCGTCGTTTTCGCGCATATTCCGCTATGGGCCTTATACCCCCAATGGGGCTGGGGCACCGACGACAGCGCACAAGCGCTCGCACTCATGAAGCGCTTCGGTTCCGTGACGGTGCTGAACGGCCACGTGCATCAGGTTGCACAAAAAGTGGAAGGCGATATGCGCTTCTACTCGGCAATGTCCACTGCATTTCCGCAGCCCGCTCCGGGCGCGGCGGCGGGACCGGGACCGATGAAAGTCGGCGCGGACAAGCTACGTTCGATGCTCGGCCTGCGCGCCGTCACTCATGTAGCGGGTCGCGAGCAATTGGCGATTGTCGACACATCGCTTGCCGGAGCACAAGCATGAGCGCGACCTTCGTCCGACAATGCGTGCGCCAGCTTGCTGCGGCGTTCATCGTTAAGGGACTCATTAGCGTGATGCCTGCCGCGTGCGCCGAAGAACCTGCGCAGCAAATCGCCGCGGTCGCCGCACCTACCATTTCCATCGACAATTTCGCCTTCAGTCAGGCAACGCTCACCGTTCCGGTAGGAACGAAGGTGACATGGGTCAATCGCGATGACATGCTGCATACCATTGTCGATGACACGAAGTCATTCAGGTCCGAACCGCTCGATAGCGGCGATAGCTTCTCGCACGTATTCGATAGACCCGGGACGTACAAGTACTTCTGTTCGCTGCACCCGCACATGACGGGCACGATCGTCGTGCGATGAGTGACGCTCCAGCCAGGGTGCGTGCTCAGGCGCGCGCCCTCGCAATCGCATCGAGATTGCCTTCGCCAAAACCATGATGGCCGCGCCGTTCCACAATCTCGAAGAACATGTCGCCGGGCCTGCGCTCGAGGAAGGTCTGCAGAAAGAGTCGCGGCGTGCCATCCGCGAGGATTTCGCCGTCGACGAGAATGCCGCGCGTGCGCAACCGGTCGATGTCGAGACCGTGGCCGGGCAGGCGCACATCGATCTCGTCGTAATATCGCGGCGGCGGCATGAGAAAGCGCACGCCGCGCGCGCTGAGTGCATCGACGGATGCAAAGACGTCCGCAGACGCCAGCGCAATATGCTGTACGCCCTCGCCTTCGTGGTCGGGCAGATACTGCTGCATGAGATCGGTGCGATAAGCGCCTTCCTCATAGACTGGAATGCGAATGGAGCCGCACGGCGAGACGATGACGGCTGAATCCTGCGACACATGCCAGTCCGGATGCACCTGATGAATCTCTTCGAAATGCAGCACTTCGCGATAGAAGTCGAGCCATTCCTGAATGCGGCCCTCACCCACTGTCTGCGTGAAGTGATCGACTTCGAGAAGACCGGTGCCGCTCAAATCCGTGCTCGCATCCGGAATCGGCCGGAAGTCGATGTCGTAGATTGACGCTTCGCCGCTATCCTTTCCGGGCCAGTGATCCACGAAATAGATATGTGAATCGCCGATGCCCTGAATAGCCGGAATCGCCAATTCGTTAGGGCCGATCTTTTCGCCCTCGAAATCCCACGCTCCGTAATCCACTGCCCGCTCATGAGCCGTTCGGGCATCGAGCACGCGAATGCCGATGGCGGCGATGCCGACGCCATGCGTTTGCGCGAACCGTGTCGCAAAGGAATCCGGCTCGGCGTTCAGCAGGAAGTTCATACTGCCCTGGCGATAAAGCGTCACCGCCTTGCTGACGTGTTGCGCCACCGGCACGAAACCGAGTCGCTCGAAGAGTGCGGTGAGCCCTTCTGGGTCGGGGCTAGAAAACTCCACGAACTCCAGCCCCGCAATGCCAAGCGGGTTCTCGCCGGGTTGAGTATTCGCGATCGCGCTGGCGGATGAAGTAAAGTCAGCGGATTCGGGCTGGGTCATCGGCAATACCTCGAACGAGTTGGTTCACGGACGCCAAACTACCACGACTGCCGCACCGGGCGCCACATCACGCGTGGAGCGGTGCTTGCAGCTAGATTAGCGGCAGCGTAACACTCGTGTCAAAGCCGGACCCTGCCATGCGCCTAGACCGCCAGCCGCGCCGCATTCATCGAGGGGCGCCTGACCTGAGGCGGAAAGACATTCCAGGTGCCATCGTCGTGCCTGAAGAAGATGATCGCAAGCGAACCGCCGCTATGCCACGCCTCGATGCACACATAGCGTAATCCCGTAACGTGTGAACGGCACTGTTGTACGACGCGCGCCGGGTGCGTCGGCGTGGGCGCGAGCCATTTATCCACGGCCCAGTGAAGCGAATTTTCGAATGCTTGCATGTTGGTCTCCGCTAGATAGCCAGTGCGGCGCCATTTGCGCCAGATGCGGTGGATGCGCTCGCATGGCGGCGGCGCGCCGCGGCGAGATAGGCTCTAAAAAGACCCGTCACCGCATGAAACGCGATACGCGGGTGAAGCAGGCACGCACGCACCTGACTGCTGCGCGCTTCACCGAACAGACACCACGACACGAAGTGCTCGCAGTTGTTCGTCAACAAGCGATAGCTGTCTTCACCGAGCCGGCTGCGGGCGCGGCGCACGGCTTCCATGCCGACGAATGCCGCTGCCGGGTTTGCGCGGACCGACACCTCATGCCCGTCCGCGAATTGCGCGATGCTCAGTTCTTCAACCGGACCGCGATGCAGCGACTTGGCAAACCCCGCGTAGTGAATGACCATGCCGTTGCCCGCGTAGATGCCGTGGTGCTCGTAGCCGCTACGGCGCGTGACGAGTTCGGTGCCAGGCAAGGGTTCGGCATCGAGCGAAAAGCCGCGCGCTGCGGCTCGTTGATCGATCAGTCTGGACATTTGCTCGCTTGACATGGCTCGCTCCGATTTATGTTCTTGCCTTTGCGCGATGTGTTCGTTCGCGCCTCGTTGCGAAACCTATTGCAGCTTTCTTGCCAGTTCTTATACCTCGTTGATTTCATTTCAAAAAAGGAAGCGCGAGGCACTCGCACAATGCGAAGTGTCTTTGTCGGACCAACCGTTTTATTAGTGAGGTTGTTGGGCTGTCAGCGCCACTTTTTCGCGCGAACGAGGGTGTCGGATGAAAACCGCCTCGGCGCCCGGAATGTTTGCGGAAATCCAACTCGGCTGCTTGCCACCGTATGCGGAACCCGGTCAAATCGGCCACTGGCGCAAAACAACGAATCGGCACGGGGCTTGCATTGACTTCATGCAATTTGAAGATCCACGCGGAGAAACAACATGAGCGCCCTTTCTGTCACCGATCTCCAATACGATTGCGAACTCGATCACGCAGCAATGTCCGCCGTCAGCGGGGGTGGGGGCGCACCGTGGATCTATGGCTGGATCACGCCATTCGTATCGGCGCCTCAGCAGGGTTTTGGCGGCGTGGTGAACATCTACGACATCACCAACAACTTCACAGCGGGCCAGATGATCAACCAGTTCCAGTCGGTCGACGTGCGCAATTCCGGGGACGGCGCGAATCTGACGGTCAATCCCAACGCCGCATCGGCTAATCGCGCAGGCTGACGGAATGTGATTGCCCGTACGCTGATCGGCGCATACTCGTTAGCGGACTCCGGAGGTTGCCGTGACCTTCAACACTGAATTTCGTTGGACATCCGCCGCCCGCTCGGACGTCGGCTGCGTGCGGCTGGTCAACGAAGACGCCCTGCTCGATGACCCTGAGCGCGGTCTATGGGCCGTCGCCGATGGCATGGGCGGACATGCAGTAGGCGATCTCGCCAGCCGCATGGTGATCGACGGCTTGTCCGGCGTCTCAGCGGTTGACGGGCTTTCGAGCGTTATTGCGGACGCACGCGAACGGCTTACCGATGTGAACAGCCAACTGCGCGCAGAAGCTGCCCGGCGCCAGGTCTCGCGCATCGGCAGTACCGTCGTGTTGCTTGCGGCACGCGACGGCGCTTGCGCCTATGTATGGGCCGGCGATAGCCGCATCTATCTCTTCAGGAACGGACGGCTCGTGCAGTTGACCCGCGATCATAGTCACGTGGAAGAACTCAGGGCGCGCGGTCAGTTGACGGCAGAAGAAGCGATGCATCATCCGGCGCAGCATCTGATCACGCGCGCTGTGGGTGCGCTCGACACACTTCAGCTGGACGAAAGCACCGTTGCACTGAGCGATGGCGATACGTTCCTGCTGTGCAGCGATGGCTTGTCGAACGAAGTCAGCGAAGCCGAAATACTGAGCGAACTCGCACCGGGCAATTGCGAGTGGGCCGCGCAAAGACTGCTTGAGATCGCGTTACAGCGTGGCGGGCGTGACAATATTTCGGTCGTCGTCGCTCACGCCGAAGACAGGCTTGCATCGGACAGGACGCAGATCAATCCGTCCATTTGAGCGCCATTCATTCGCCTTTACTCTTTCGAGCCGCCAGCCGAAAGTCTTTCGAATGAAGTCCGTGCTTCTTCAAAAGCATTTGCAAATGCGAGCGATTCATTTCATAGCGCCGCGCAAGCTCCGCCACCGTGCCGCCGACTTCATGCAAGCCGCGTTCGAGAAACGCGCGCTCGGCTTCGTCGCTTGCCACGCGCTTCGCTTCGCTCAGTGAACTGGCTGTCGCAATGCCGTTGCCGCTTGCGGAAGGGCCGCCCATTGCAAGAGAAAGGGATGACTTGGGCCGTATGTCCAGCGGCAGATGCTCGATATCGGCCATTTCGCCCGCAAGACAAGCAAGCCGGTAGACCACGTTGCGCAACTCGCGAATGTTGCCCGGATAGTCGTAATTGCGCAGAAAGTCGCGCAGACGCGGCGACATCTTGACGGGCCGGCGCTTGAGCGTAGCCGCCGCTTCATCGCCGAAATAGGCAAGCAGAAGCGGAATCTCGTCGCGACGCTCGCGCAGCGCCGGCAGGGTGAGGTGAATGACGCTCAAGCGGTAAAACAGGTCCTCGCGAAAGCGCCCTTCTTCGCAGCAGCGTCGCAGATTGCGGTTCGTCGCCGCGACGATGCGCGTATCCACCATTATTGGCTCGTCCGATCCGACTCGCTGAATCTCATGCGACTCCAGCACGCGCAGTAGTTTGACCTGGCCTATCAACGGCAACTCGCCAATCTCATCGAGAAAGATAGTTCCCGTATCCGCGCTTTCGAATTTTCCTTTGCGATCGTTCGTAGCGCCCGTGAAAGCGCCCTTGCGATGCCCGAACAACTCTGATTCGAGAAGGTTGTCGGGAATCGCACCACAATTCACGGAGATATAAGGCTTGTCTGCGCGCGTGCCGTTCGCGTGAATGACCTTCGCCATCAACTCTTTACCGGTGCCACTATCTCCGTCGATGAGCACCGGAAGATCGGTAGGCGCGGCCTTTTCCGCTATTTCCAGTGCTTCTAGCAGCTTCGGGTTGTCGCCGAAGGTGCCCTCAAAAACGAAGCTGCGTTCGATAAGCGCCTGACGCCGGGCGCCTGCCGATACCTCACGCCGCGAGTCCGCGGCTGCCGCCTGGACGAAGCGTTCCTTGTGCGAAAGCTGCATGACTTCATCGCGCAACGCGCTGGCTTGTCGCAGGAGCTTCTCGATCTCGGGACGCTCCATGCGCGACGTCCATCGAAGCGTCGAGCGCAATATCTCGATCTTCTCGATAAGACCCGCATACGAAATAGCCGATGCCGGTACGCCGCTGTCGCTTTCGGGTTGGTCGAGTATTTTCATGCTGCGCTCAGTTGCTTTTGCACGAGTTGATAGTACATGCCCTTTCTTGCGACGAGTTCGTCATGCTTGCCCTGTTCGACGATGCCGCCTTCATACAACACCAGAATCTTGTCGGCGCGCATGATGGTCGAGAGCCGGTGAGCGATGATGATCGCCGTGCGCCCCTTCAGAATCTCCTGCATGTTGCCGAGTATGTTGCTCTCCGATTGGGTATCGAGCGCGGAAGTCGCCTCATCGAATACGAGCAGGCGCGGGTCGTGATAAAGCGCGCGCGCAATACATAGGCGCTGAATCTGGCCGCCGGAAAGCCCTACGCCGCGCTCGCCAACGACTTGCTCATAACCGAGCGGCATCTTGCTGATGAACGCATGCGCATCCGCCATCTTTGCAACTTCTTCGATACGTCTGCGGTCCGGCGCTTCATCGCCGCTCGCGATGTTGTCTGCAATCGTTCCCGAGAACAGCAGATTGCTTTGCATCACGTAGCCGATCTGCGCACGATAAATCCCTTTGTCGAGCACATTCAGATCGTAGCCATCGACCGTCATTTTTCCTTCGCTTGGCGCATAGAAACCGACTAGCAACTTTGCAAGCGTCGTCTTGCCGGACCCGCTGCGTCCCACCACCGCGATCAGTTCACCCGGTTTGATATCGAAGCTGATGTTCTCGAGAACATAGGGTGTGTCGCCATCGCCATAGCGGAAATAGACGCCATTGAAGCTGATATCGCCTTGAAGGTCAGGCAGCATCACGCGCTGCTGCATTTCCGAAGCCTTTTGCTCGGGTTCGATATCGAGCACGTCGCCCAGGCGTTCCATTGCAACGCCGGCATCGTTAAGCAGGCTCCATAGATTGATGAGACCCATGAGCGGCGACAGCACGCTTCCCATGAATGCGTTGAATGCGATCAACTGTCCAATGGTGAGTTCGCGAGCGAGCACGAGATTCGCGCCGGCCCACAGCACCGCAATGGTCGTCGCCGCGTTCAACAACTGACTGCACAGACCGACGGCGATATTGAAGCGCTGCGACTTGTACTGAACCTCCAGCGACTTCGCGTATTTCTTCTCCCACTTCAGGCGCACAGCCCGCTCTATACCCATGCCCTTCACCGTCTCGACACCGCCTAATGCTTCCATCAGGTACGAGCGTGCGTCGGTGGACGAAGAGAAGGTCTCGCGCGCATTCTGCTTGATGCGCGGTGTGACGAGCACCGTAAGCGCCATCATCGGAATCACGAACGCGATAAGCAGGAGCGTTAGCTTCACGTTGTAGAGAAACATGATCGTGAAGTAAATAAAGATCATCAGCAGGTTCAGCACCGTCGTAACCGTGGATTCGGTGAGGAACGCGCGGATGGTGTGATTCTCCTGAAAGCGCGCAAAGACATCCCCGGTCTTGCGCTTGGCGAAAAAGCCGAAGGGCAACGAGAACGTGTGTTTGAAGAACTGCGACATCATTGCGAAGTCCATGTTGCGCACCATGAAATTCGCAAGATAGGCGCGTATGGTGGACATCAATTGCGAGAACACCGTCGAAATGACGAGCCCGGCGATCAGTACATGCAGCAGCCCGACGTTCTGATGCACGATCACACCGTCGAGAATGTTCTGGATGATGAGCGGCGGGACCACGCCTAAAACCTGAATGACGAATGTAGCGAGAAAGAGATGCAGCAGTATCTTCCGATACGGCTTCATGTAACCGATGAAGCGAATCCACGGTGAGTTGGACACCGCCTTCTGCATCATGTCGTGCGCCGGCGTGAAAAGCAGACACGTGCCGCTCCAGCCGCGCTCGAACTCGCCGACCGTCATTTTTCTGAAGCCGATGGCCGGGTCTGCAACCCACACGTTTTCTTTCGATACGCCATATACGATGATGTAGTGATAGCCCTCCCAATGCGCGATGAACGGGAGTTCGAAGCCACGCAGCGATTCATACGTGCATTGCACGCCGCGCGTCGTAAAGCCAAGCGCATCACCGGCGCGCGCAAGGCTGTCGAGCGTGGCGCCTTGCGTCGTTACGTTAGCCAGTTCGCGCAGCTTGCCGAGCGTCATGCCAATGCCGTAGTGACGGCAGATCATCGCAAGACAGGCGGCGCCGCAATCCATTTCTTCAGCCTGCTCGACCCACGCAAAACGCTTGACGACGCGCTCGCCCAACTCGGGCCGCGTCTGCAGATCGAGCATTGCGGGGAGCTTGCGGCGCTCGGCGAGCTTCTTTTGCCGCTGCAACTCCCGCTCGGTAAAACGGATGCGCTCTTCGAGCACTTCGCGCAACTTGATGTTGCGCTCGATGATGAAGTGCACCGTCTTTTCCGGAATCACGAGGAGCCGCGTGTCCGCGCTCGCAATCGCCGACGCCATCTGCTCCTGACGCATGACGCAAGCCTTCTCGCCGAATATTTCGCCGGGGCCGAGCGTTGCGAGCAAATGCTGTTGACCGCCCTCTTCGCGCACGATTCGCACTTCACCTTGGCGCACCACGTAAAGACGCCTGTCGTCACGCGAGTCCTGCTTCAGAATTTCCTTGCCTTCACCAATGCGCTTGACGCCGACACTGCGCACACATTCTTCGAGTTCTGCCTTGTTCAGTTTGCCGCGCAAATCGAACAGCTTCGCGACGAAGCCTCCTGCCGAAGCAATGGCGACATAGCTGGTAGCGTACGCGAGCGCCGCAGGATTCCTGGCAATGACCGGTTCGATCGCGCTGCGGGGAATGAAGAGCAGTTCCGTCTTGCCCGACGAACGCACCGACGATTCATGGCGATACTCGCGCAGCATGGCGATGTCGGCGAACGTCTCGCGTTCCTTTTTCACCCCCATGCTGATTTCCTTGCCGTTCTCCTCGGTGAAGATGCGCACAGAGCCCGCCTTGACGACGTAAAGCCCATCTGCGGCGTCTCCGGCATTGCACACGGTCTCGCCGAATCCATAGCGGCGCGATTCGGCGCGCTCTGCCAAACGGTCGAGTTCCTCGCGCGAAAACGGCGATAGTATCTCCACACTAGCGAGGAATTCCGCGGGAGAATCCAGGTTCAAAGGGGCGTCCATGTTCGTCGCGACAGGGTCAGCGTGCTTCGATCACATGCTCTTGTGCGCGGGCAAGCAACCATTCCTCGCGCAAGAGACGACGTATCTCGGCGGCCACGTCTTCGTCCAGCCTCGCCGGATGCTTGGCCGTGACCGCGAAAATTTCATAAGAGGCGCCGTCTGCGGATATGAATGGCCCAAGCAGATCGCCCGGCTCTGCATTGAAAACCTTCGCTTCGATATCTGCCTTCAGTTGCCCGCGCATCACGCGACCAATCCGGCCGCCGTCGTCGCGGGTATCGGCTAACGAGTGTTCACGCGCCATGTCCGCGAAACTGTCGGGGTCGTCGTTGAGATACGAAATCATTTCCTTCGCGCTGCCTTCGGTATCGAGCACGATATGACTCACTTCAATGCTGTCGAACCGTGGTGAATTAAGCTGAAAATATTCATCAATGGCGCGCTGCGTTCCGACCTTCTCCAGCATCTTCTCCTGATAGATAGTGTCGGTAATATAGGACTCGAATTCGTCGAGGCTTACGTTGAGCGCGTCCAGATAGTTGTTCATGTCCGCCGCGCGATGCAGCCCGCGAATGCGACGGAACTGATCCGCGCGCGTCTGTATCTCATCATCCGTCAGTTCGACGCCCGCCTTCCTGGCCGCGCGCACGGTGAGCTTGTCACGCACCAGTTGCTCGATGAGGCTGTCGAACTGGCCGTTCAGCTTCAGCAGCCTGATGAATTCGCCGGCATCGACCACTTCGTCGTCGATACGCACAATCGCCGTCATGTCGTTCTCCGTAGATTTATCCCGCGACATTGCGGAACGGATCGAGACCAAGATCTATCAGCCTTCGCTCGCGCACCACGATCTCCGCCGATGCCGTCATGCCATAACGCAACGGGTATCGCGCATCGGCGATCTGGTAGTAATCGCGGTCGAGTGTGACGCGTCCTTCATATACGGGCTGCTTCGTGCCTGGGCTCGGCTTCGTCGCGGGTGAAATGAATGCGAGCGTGCCGTCGATGACACCATATCGCTGGTAAGGAAACGCATTGAATTTGATTTTCACGCGCTGCCCTTCGCGCAGGAACGCGCGATCATGCTCGGCAATTTCGACTTTGAGGACAGGCCGCGCATTGGCGGGCGCAATACCGCCAAGCGGCGTATTTGCCTGAATTTTGTCGCCGGGCTGCGTGGAAGTGACATCCGTGACCACACCGGACACTGGCGCGAGGATCAGCAGGAAATTGTCCTTGTCGATATTCTCGAAACGAATGCGGGCGGCCGCATCGGCCACGAGGCGCGCGGTCTGCAATTGCAGGCGCAACTTGTCCTCCGTACCGGTCACTTCCCGCATCGCCGATTCATACTGAAGCCTCAGGTTGGTGGACTCATTACCGCTCGTCTCGAGTTGCGCCTTGGCCTGCGTGAATTCGTGGCTCAAGCGAAAATCCAGTTCGGAGAGCTTCGCCTGCTCGACGCGATAAGCGCCATCCGCTTCGAGATAGATATTGCGCTTCGCATCGACTTGCGATTCGGACACGCCGCCTCCGCCCGGCAACGCGAACAGCCGCGCGAAGCGGTCGAACTCGTTCCTCGCCGCGTCGCGTGCTCGGCGTGCGTTTTCGAGGGTGCTGCGCTGCTCCTGCAATTGGGCCTTCTGGCCTTCTGCGAGCTTGCTCGTGCCCTCGCTCACGCGCTGCTGATGCTGATGCTCTTCGACTTCCATCTGGTCCTTGAGCGCCGCGATTCTGCGCTCCATGAGCAACTTCTTCTCGGGAAACTGCTTCCATTCGCGTTCGGCGTCGTCGAGCTTGAGTTGCGCTTCGAGTGCGTTGGTAGCCGCTTCGATGGCACCGCGTGCATTCAGGCGAGCGACGACGTCATCCTTGCGGACCGGTTGTCCTTCCGCGATATAGAGATCCGCAAGTTCGCCATCGATAGGCGCGTAGAACCGCCGCACTTCGGATTCCGGCGCAAGCGTGCCTTGCGCCGTCACCATCACGTCTGCATGACCGACGAAAGACCACAGCAGAGCGGCCGCGACGAGCGCGACCATCGCGAATATCAGCGACTGCGTCAGCTTCAGCGGCTCGGCAGTGAGTATCCCGATGCCTTCCGCACCGTGATCGCCGAGTGCCTCAGAAAGAGGTTTAAGGTGCGCGTCGCGCTTCACTGTTTGCTCCTCCGATCAACGCGAGCTTGCTCTGCAGCAGTGCGGGCTCTAGCACCATGCGAAGGTCTTGCAGCGAGCGCCGTTGCAGGTTCACCTCATTGTCGATCTCATTGCCGAGCGCGGTCCATTTGCTTTGACTGAGCGCGCCATCCGGTCCCGTTTGCCTGAAGATGCGCATGCCGCGCGCGAACGCATCCTGCGCGTCCGACAACAGTCGCGCCTGCGCACGAAACGTATCCGAGACGCCCGATTCAAGCCGCTGCGAGCCGCCGATGCCGCCATTGGTTCGATACTGTCCCCAAAGCGATTGCGCCTGCGTCGTCAACGCTTGCGCACGCGAGATGGCTTTGCTCTTTAGCGCGGCAACATCCGGCGCGACAGCTTTAGCGAAATAGACGTCGCTTTCAAGGTCGAGCGTTTCATAGAATGATAGGAGCGCGTCTTCATAATTTTTGGAGCCACGCGCCTTCTGCAGATCGCCGAACTGTGCAGCTACCGACTTCTTGTGCGTCACCTCCTTTTCCACGGTTCGCGACCAGTTCCCTTGGGGCATGTTTCGCAGACCGTCGATTGCCTGTGCACTGCGTCCATTGCGCCACGCATCGGACACGGCCCCGTATTGCGCGAGCACAGTCGATGACGGCAACTGATTCGTGCTCAACTCCGCGAATTTCTGCTTGAAAGGCGGTGTGGAAAAGCTCGACTTGCTCAGCCATACGGCCAGCGGCGCAAGACTGTCCGCGTTCATGGCTCGCTTGAGATCGGCATAAGCATTCGCATCAGCGCGAATGCGATCGAGACCGCCAATGCGCGGATATCGGTCCGCATAATCCTTGAGCGTTGCGTCGATTGCGTCGGAATCGTCGCTGGCCAGACTCTTGACGATGCTCGCGTTCAGCCGCTCGATGGCCGCCAGATAAACAGAATCGTCGCTCTGCAACTTGCGCAAGTGACTCAACGCAAGCGCGTAAGGGTCGCGAAACTCGGGCACGTAGCCCGCAATGCGCGCTAGATCCCGTTGATGCCCCGCCGCATCCGCCTCCCAGTGCCTGAGTATCTCGGCAATGCGCGCTTCGTCCGTGTACATGCGGATCGGTGCATCCGTGCCGCCGCGGCCCACCACAAAACTTTCCAGCTTGGCAATCCAGCGCAGTTCATCGAGCAACGAACGTACGTCTGCATTGTTATGGCCGAGTTCTTTCATCTGCGCGATGAGGGCGTCCGCCCCCGCATAGTCGCCTTTGCGCAACGCCACGAGCCAAGTCGGAACGTTCGACTTGAGCACGGCCTCCGTATTCACCGAGACGAAGTGCACGTCCTGGCGATGCGTCTTCAGATAAGCGTCGGTGAGCGCGGCTGCTCCGGCATAGTCCCCGTTTGCCATGAAGGAGTTCGCCCGACGTTCCAGCGAGCCGCTATGAAAGAGTGCCGCGACAGCCCCTCCTACTGCAATCAGCACGCACATCGCCGCAATGCGCGTTCGCCGTGCAGCGCGGCGGTCATCGCTCGCGAAAGCCTTGCGCAACTCATGAAGGAAAAGCCCTGGCTTGCTCTGCGTTTTTGCATCGCTCCCGTTGGCTGCTTTGTCGTCGGCTTTAGGCTGTGCGTCCGCATTGATTTCATCTTCGAGAGGCGCGGACTGGTCGACGCAGAAAATGTCCAGGAACGAGTGAGCTGAACCGACGAACGTTGTCTTGTCGGTGTCGTGCTCGTCTTGCGCATTTGCCGGCGCTGCGGCCGCCATCTCGGTGAGCGTCGATTCACTCTCCTCGCCATGCAACCTCACGGTGTACGCGAAGTGCGTGCCGCCAAATGCAAGCGCGTCGCCGTGCTTCAACTCGACGGCGGATTCACCTATGCGCGCTCCATTCAGGAACGTGCCATTCGTGCTGCCGAGGTCTTCCACGAACGGCGCACCGCTCTTGACGAACACATGCGCGTGACGCCGCGACACATAGTTCACCTGATGCGGATACTGCTCGCGATAGCGCGCGAAGAGGTCATCCGTCTTGCTGACGAGGAATGGGAACTGGACAAGCTCGATAGGCTGCAAGCCTGATTCGTCGCGCTGGGGGACGAGCGTGACCACGACCTGCTTGGCAATATTCGCGCGCCGCTTGCGCGGCACGAACTGCACGCGATAAGCAAGCCGATTGCCGAACGCAATCTCATCGCCGCTTCGCACACGCGCCGGCGTATCGCGCACGGGCGTGCCATTTACCGCCGTGCCGTTCTTGCTGCCGAGATCCGCGATATAGACGTATCCGTGCTCGACAAAAATGCGCGCATGACGACGCGAAAGCTGCGCGACCGCGTCTGGCGGACTCGAATCGAAAGGAGCCTCGCCGCGCCCTATTGCGAAGAGATTCTCCTCGATGCGAATCTCGCTCAACGCCTGCTCTGCATCGCCATGCGATGCGGGCTTCAGGACGATATCGAATGTCTCGTCCACGCGCGGCTGCTGTTCCGCTATCGGATCGCCTGGAGCCATGTCACGTCGCAAAGTGCGTCCAGCCGCTGTCAAGCAGAGGCGCCTGGGCGGATAAGTTCGAGCCGTCAGTGATGCGAGCCACGCAGGGCGGCTGTTGAGAGTGTAAGTCACGCATGGTCGTAGTCAATCAGGCTGTACCGGCAGCTAACGCCGTATTCGATGCGTCGCTGGCATTTTGGAACGATCGTTATCAACAGATCAGTACTTCTTTTCAGTGGCGGCGCTCTGCACGTCGACCGTGGGCCATCCGCCACCAAGGGCTTTATAGAGCGTCACCGTATCCGAGAGAATCTGCTGATGGTTGGCGAGCAACGCGAGTTGCGCGGCAAGCAGCGTCCGCTCCGTCTCG
>Ga0308173_10000498_pt1 | contig 16758 bp, 12 predicted proteins | sample PhyPR1_FD_203716 | JGI IMG/M metagenome (GOLD analysis project Ga0308173, IMG submission 203716) | Soil microbial communities from UC Gill Tract Community Farm, Albany, California, United States - DLSLS.P.R1 | ecosystem: Environmental > Terrestrial > Soil > Agricultural land | place: USA...
AACGTCACCGAGGTCTTCGACTCCAGCAAGATTCCCGGCGAGATCATGGACATGATGGTCGTCAACACGAAGACGCTGAAGGACAACCCGGCGCTCGGCAAGGCATTGACCGGCGCGTGGTTCGAGATGGTCGCGCTGATGCATGGCAACTCGCCCGAAACCACGAGCGCACTCACGTCGATGGCGAAGGCGTCGGGCACCGACCTCGTCAACTTCAGAGGTCAGCTCTCGACGACCGCCCTCTTCTATACACCAAAAGCTGCGCTCGATTTCGTCACCAGCCCCGACATGCCGAAGATTATGTCGCGCGTCGCAAAGTTCTCGTTCGACCACGGCCTGCTCGGACAGGACGCGAAGAGCGCGGACGCGGTCGGCATGGCGTTCGACAAGGGCGTCGTCGTCGGCAACAAGAACAACGTCAAGCTGCGCTTCGATCCGACGTACGTCGAGATGGCGGCGGCAGGCAAGCTCTAAAGCCGGCATCGCGGGCTCTGACAACGAGGCGGTCACCATGCGACTCATCAATCGACATCCAGGCAGGACCGGCGGCCTGATGCTGCTCCTGCTGCCGTTCGTCGTGCTGCTCGTGGTCTATTTCGCGGGCTCTTCCATGCGCCTTGCCGCGAATCCGGACGACAAGCTGCTGCCCAGCGCGACGCAGATGAGCGATGCGATGAGATCGGCCGCCTTCACGGAAGACAAGCGCACCGGCGAGTATCTGCTGTGGGCCGATACCTCGTCGAGCTTGCGAAGGCTCGGCATCGGTCTGATCGTAAGCGCTGTGATTGCATTAGCGACGGCGCTCGCGACCGGATCGTTTCCGCTCGCGAGCGCGACGCTCTCGCCATTCATCACCGTCATATCGATGGTGCCGCCGCTCGCCGTGCTGCCGATCCTATTCATCGTCTTCGGTCTCGATGAACTGTCGAAAGTCGTGCTCATCGTCGTCGGGATCACGCCGATGATTATTCGCGACCTTCACGCGCGCGCCGGCGAAATTCCGGCTGAATTGTGGGTCAAGGCGCAAACCCTCGGCGCCAATAGCTGGACGCTGATTCTGCGTCTTGTCTTGCCGCAGCTCTTGCCGCGCCTGCTCGTCGCAATGCGGCTGTCGCTCGGCGCTGCGTGGCTCTTCCTCATCGCCGCAGAAGCGATCGCATCGACCGACGGACTCGGCTATCGCATCTTCCTCGTGCGGCGATATTTGTCGATGGACATGATTCTTCCCTATGTCGCGTGGATCACGCTGCTCGCATGGCTCACCGACGAGCTCCTGCGACGCCTCACGCAATGGTGCTTTCCCTGGTATGGCGGAGGCGCACGATGATCGTCGTTCGCAACCTATGGAAGAACTACGGCGATCAGGTCGTGCTCGAACGCCTGAACCTCACCGTCAAGGAGGGGGAATTCTGTTCGATGGTCGGCGCGTCGGGCTGCGGCAAGTCCACGTTCCTGCGCCTGCTGCTCGGTCAGGAACAGGCGACGCGCGGCGAGATTCTGCTCGACGGACAACCGCTACCGGCTGAACCGGACGCGCATCGCGGCGTCGTGTTTCAACGCTATTCCGTGTTCGATCACTTGAGCGTGCTGCGCAACGTCATGCTCGGTCTCGAACTGCCGCGGGCGAAGTTCACGGGCCGGCTGTTCGGGGCACAGCGACGCGCGGCCCGCGACGAAGCCGCCGCGATGCTCGAGCGCGTGGGACTCGGCGCAGCGCTGAACAAGTATCCGCAACAACTCTCGGGCGGCATGCAGCAACGGCTCGCCATCGCGCAGGCGCTGATGATGAAACCGCGCGTGCTGCTTCTCGACGAACCTTTCGGCGCGCTCGATCCCGGCATCCGGAAGGACATGCACGGTCTGCTGTCGGAGTTGTGGCGCGAATCGAAGCTCACGATCTTCATGGTCACGCACGACCTCAAGGAAGGCTTCACGCTTGGCAGCCGCGTGCTCGTTTTCGACAAGGTGCGCGCCGACCCGCAAGCTCCGGGCGCCTATGGCGCGCGCATCACCTACGACATTCCGCTCGACCGTACGCGCGAGTCCGCGTCGGCGCTTCACATCGCGCAGGCCGCCATGCAGGGCGCATCGAAGATCGAACTCGTCTCCGACTAAAGGAAGCTCATTCCATGACATTGCTACTCGAAGAAACCGTGCCCGGCGGCGGACATACATCGCTGATCGTGAAACGCGGACAGTCGCTGCGCATTACCGATCTGCGCGGCGGCGCGAACGTCAGCGCGATGATGGTCAACGCAAGCGAAAAGAGCGAGCGTCTCAATCTGCCGGATTCGCTGAAGTGCCAGCACACCGCAAAGCTCACGGCCGGGCATTGCCTCTATTCGGACATGGGCCGCGTGCTGGCGGCCATCGTCGCCGATACATGCGGCTGGCACGACAGCATCGGCGGCGTATCGAACGCGGAAGAAGTCTTCGATCGATACGGCGCGGGCCGCTATCAGGAGCTTCGCAACGCGTTCCATCGCAACGGCACGGACAACCTGCTCGTCGAGATGAGCAAGTGGGGACTCGGCGTTCCGGACCTGCTGATGACGCTCAATTTCTTCAGCCGCGTCGATGTAACCGCTGACGGCGCGCTCGCCTTCTCTCCCGGCAACTCGAAAGCCGGCGACTACATCGAGCTCTACGCGCCGATGAACACGCTCGTCGTGCTCACCGCGATCCAGCATCCGCTCGATCCGCATCCCGAGTATTCGCCGAAGCCGGTCAAGCTCGAACTGCGCGAATCGCATCCTGAAGTCGCCGAATTCTGCCGCACCGCCTGCGAGGAGAACGTGCGCGGTTTCATCAACACCGAACGGTTTTTTCTTTGAGCAGAACCCCGGAGATGAACAACATGACGAGCACGCTTACCGTCAGCGACAAACATCCAGAACGCGCGATTTATCGCGAAACGCTCGCTGCGGGCGAACCGTGGCTGCACGAAGTGAAAGCCGGACAGACGCTTCGCATCGTCGATCTCGAAGGCAATCAGGCCGTCGATACGCTCTTCTACAGCCTGCTGAACCCGCGCGAGCGATTCGATCCGCAGCGCACGTTGCGTCGGCAGCAAAGCCTCTATCTGACGTCGGGCTCCGTTTTGTATTCGAATCTCGGCAATCCGATGCTGACCATCGTCGCGGATACATGCGGCCGTCACGACACGCTCGGCGGCGCGTGCGCGCAAGAGAGCAACACCGTTCGCTATGCATTGGATAAGCGCTACATGCATAGCTGCCGCGACAACTTTCTGCGCGCATGCGCGCACGATGGACGGCTGGCGAAGCGCGACATCGGCGCGAACGTCAATTTTTTCATGAACGTGCCGGTAACGGCCGAAGGCGGCCTCACGTTCGAGGACGGTATTTCAGCACCGGGCAAGTATGTGGAGCTGCGCGCGGAGATGGACGTCATCGTGCTGATTTCGAATTGCCCGCAACTCAACAATCCGTGCAACGCCTATAACCCGACGCCGGCGGAGCTGATGATATGGAACTGAAGCGTATCCGGAACTGGATCTATCGCCTGATGCTGGTGCGTTCGGGACGTTGCTGGCCGCCCACGCGCGAACAACTGAACCGCACCTGTCGCTAATGCGACCGCAGCCGCGGACGACCGCGGCTCTCCATGCTCACGGCGGGACGGCCCGCCTCCGATTGACCCTCCCTGTCCATGTTCGAGAAGATCCTGATTGCCAATCGCGGCGCCATTGCGTGCCGCATTCTCAGAACCTTGCGAGATCTCGATGTCACCGGGGTCGCCGTGTATGCCGAGGCGGATAGAGCGAGCCGCCACGTGAGCGAAGCGTCGATTGCGCACACGCTGGGCGATGGTCCGGCGTCGGCGACGTATCTCGACACGGCGAAGATTCTCGACATCGTGCGTGCGGAAGGCGTGCAGGCGATACATCCGGGCTACGGCTTCCTGTCCGAGAACGCGGGCTTCGGCGAAGCATGCGAAGCGGCGGGCATCGCGTTCATCGGACCGACGCCTTCCCAGTTGCGCGCGTTCGGCCTGAAGCATACCGCGCGTGCAATCGCCGCCAGGGAAGGCGTGCCGATGCTCGAAGGCACCGGCCTGCTCGAAGACCTTCCGGCTGCGCTCGAAGCCGCACAAGGCATCGGCTATCCGGTGATGCTCAAGAGCACGGCGGGCGGCGGAGGCATCGGCATGCGCGTCTGCTGGAATGCCGGTGAACTCGGCGCACACTTCGATGCCGTCAGGCGCCTCGGCGAAAACAACTTCAGCGATGCGGGCGTGTTCCTCGAAAAGTACATCCAGCGCGCGCGGCATCTCGAAGTGCAGATTTTTGGCGACGGCAAAGGCGACGCCATTGCATTGGGCGTGCGCGACTGTTCGGTGCAGCGTCGCAATCAGAAAGTGCTCGAGGAGACGCCCGCGCCTTCCCTGCCCGAAGGCGTATCCGATGCGCTTTGCGATGCGGCGATCCGGCTCGCGAAAGCTGTCGATTACCGTTCTGCTGGCACCGTCGAGTTCGTCTACGACAGCGCGGCGCAGCAGTTCTATTTTCTCGAAGTGAACACACGCCTGCAGGTCGAGCACGGCGTCACCGAACAGGTATGGGGCGTCGATCTGGTCCGGTGGATGATCGAACTGGCCGCCGCAACGCTCGCGCCGCTGCCGTCGCTCATGGCGAGTCTGACACCGCGCGGCCACGCCATTCAGGCCCGACTTTATGCGGAAGACCCTGGCCGCGACTTCAAGCCAAGTCCCGGCCTGTTGACCGATGTGGCGTTTCCGCCCGCCGACGGTCGCGCGCTGCGCATCGACACATGGATTGAAGCCGGGTGCGAAGTGCCGCCCTACTTCGACCCGATGCTCGCGAAGATCATCGCGTGGTCGCCGACGCGCGATGAAGCGCGCCACGCGCTCGACGGCGCGCTCGCGCGTACCCGCCTCTACGGCGTGGAGACTAATCGCGACTATCTGCGCCAGATCATCGACGACGCGCCGTTCGCATCGGGCGAGCCGTGGACACGATGCCTCGAAGCGCTGAAGTATCGCGCGAACACGATCGAAGTCATCAGCGGCGGCACGCAGACGACGGTGCAGGACTATCCCGGGCGGCTCGGCTATTGGGCAGTCGGCATTCCGCCTTCCGGACCGATGGACGACCGCTCGATGCGGCTCGGCAATCGGCTGCTCGATAACGACGCCGACGCCGCCGCCCTCGAAGTGACGATGAGCGGCCCGACGCTGCGCTTCAATAGCGATGCCGTGATCGCCGTCACCGGCGCGGACATTCCTATTCTGCTCGACGACGCCGCCCAGCCGATGCACACGAGCATCCACGTTCCGGCCGGTTCGACGCTCGCGCTCGGCTCGATACGCGGCGCGGGCGCCCGCGCGTACCTGTGCGTGCGCGGCGGCTTCGATGTCGCGTCGTATCTCGGTAGCCGCAGCACGTTCACGCTCGGCCAGTTCGGCGGACATGGCGGGCGGGCGGTTCGCGCCGGCGACGTGCTGCACGTTTATCCGCTCGACGACGCCCGAGCCGGCGCCACCATCGACCACGTGCCTCAACTCGACAGCGTCCGCACGATCCGCGTCATTTACGGTCCGCACGGTGCGCCCGAATATTTCAGCGCCGCTTATATCGAGCGCTTTCTCGACACCGCATGGGAAGTGCATTTCAACTCGAGCCGCACCGGCGTGCGCCTGATCGGCCCGAAACCCGAATGGGCGCGCGAAGACGGCGGAGAAGCGGGCCTGCATCCGTCGAACATTCACGACAATCCGTACGCGATCGGCGCAATCGACTTCACCGGCGACATGCCCGTGATCCTGGGACCCGACGGCCCGAGCCTGGGCGGATTCGTGTGTCCGGTGACGATCATCGAAGCGGATCTCTGGCACATCGGCCAGATGAAAGCGGGCGACAAGATTCGCTTTGTCCCCGTGAGCATCGACGAAGCGCGCGCAGCCGCGCGCCGGCGTCACGATGAAATCGAATCGCTTCGCATTGAGCCGGACGAGCTTGTCGAACGCCGTGCGGCGCTGGCGTCGCCCATCGTGCTCGATACCGGGTCGGGTCGTGAAAGACTGGTCGCGCGCGTATCCGGCGACACGCACTTGTTGCTCGAGATCGGACCGGCGGAACTTGATCTCGTGTCGCGCTTTCGCGGCCATGCGCTGATGCAGTCGCTCGAAGCAAAAGCACTTCCCGGCGTGATCGATCTGACGCCCGGCATACGCTCGCTGCAGATTCACTACCGGCCTGACGATCTGCCGCTCGCCCGTTTGCTTGCCACGGTCGAGGAGACGTGGCGGCAGGTGCTGTTGCAGACAGATCTGCGTGTGCCCTCGCGCGTGGTGCATCTGCCGCTTTCGTGGGACGACCCCGCGTGTCGGCTTGCCATCGAAAAGTACATGACGACGGTGCGCAAGGATGCGCCGTGGTGCCCGAGCAACCTCGAGTTCATTCGCCGCATCAACGACCTGCACTCCATCGATGCCGTCAGAAAGATCGTCTTCGATGCCAGCTATCTCGTGATGGGACTGGGCGACGTGTATCTCGGCGCGCCGGTCGCGACGCCGCTCGATCCGCGTCATCGCCTGGTGACGACCAAGTACAACCCGGCGCGCACGTGGACCGCGGAGAATTCGGTCGGCATTGGCGGCGCGTACCTGTGCGTGTACGGTATGGAGGGTCCGGGCGGATATCAGTTCGTCGGACGCACGTTGCAGATGTGGAATCGCTATCGCCAGGTCGCGGATTTTGGCGGGCAGCACTACTTGCTGCGCTTCTTCGATCAGATCCGCTTCTACGAAGTCCCGGACGACGAACTCATGCGGATTCGCGCGGACTTTCCGCTCGGGCGCTATCCGCTGCGCATCGAGGAAACCGAGTTGTCGCTGTCCGATTACCAGGCGTTCCTGGAACGCGAATCATCGAGCATCGATGCTTTCCGTACACGTCAACAGGCGGCGTTTCAGGCGGAACGCGAGCGCTGGCGAGAAGCCGGTGCGTCCGAAGAATCGCTCGACGCGCCTGTCGCCGACGACACCGATGCCGCTCCGCTGAAGGATGGCGAGATTGCGATCGACAGCGAGATTGCCGGCAGTCTCTGGCAGGTCAAGGCCGCCACAGGCGACACGGTGGCCGCAGGCGACGTGCTGCTCATCATCGAGTCAATGAAGATGGAGATTTCCGTTTGCGCGCCGTGCGCGGGAACCGTCAGCGCGATCCATGTCGCGCCGGGATCGCCGTTGCGCGCCGGACAGCGCATCGCGGTCATCGAACGTCACTGAAAATATCATCGGAAAAAATCATGTCGTCATTCGATCTGCGTCTTCCCACGCTGCGCCGCCTGTATCGCGACGGCTCGCTCACGCCGGGCAAGCTCATCGCCCAATTGCGTGAGAAAGCTGCTGCCCTCAATCCGGAGTTCAATCTCTTCATTCATCTGCTGACGGAAGCCGAACTCGCGCCTTTCATCGACCGGCTCGAAGGCCACGATGCGGCCAGTCTGCCGCTGTATGGGATTCCCTTCGCGATCAAGGACAACATCGACCTGGCCGGAATCGAGACGACCGCTGCTTGTCCCGCATTCGCCTATACGCCGACGCAATCGGCGACGCTGGTTGCGCAGTTGATCGCGCTCGGTGCAATACCGCTCGGCAAGACGAACCTCGACCAGTTCGCGACCGGTCTCAACGGCACGCGCTCGCCTTATGGGAAGTGCCGCAACAGCGTGCATGCCGCCTATCCGTCTGGCGGGTCGAGCGCGGGGTCGTCGCTTGCCGTGGCGCTCGGCGTCGCGAGTTTCGCGCTCGGCACGGACACGGCCGGTTCGGGTCGCGTGCCTGCCGCGCTGAACAATCTCGTCGGCCTGAAACCGACGAAAGGGCTGTTATCGACCGCAGGCGTGGTGCCGGCGTGCCGCACGCTCGACTGCGTCACGTACTTCACGGCTACGGCCGCCGAAGCCAGTGAACTGCTTGCACTGACCGCGCAGGCCGATCCGCGCGATGCGTACAGCCGCCGCAATCCGCAGTGGAACGGCGCGCGCGCGTTCGGCCGGCCGCATGCGTTTCGTTTCGGCGTTCCGGCGCAACTCGAGTTCGCCGGATGCGACGAAAGCCCCGCGTTGTTCGCGAAGGCGCGCGCGGTGCTAGAAGCGGCCGGCGGCGAAGCCGTGGAAATCGATTTCCGTCCGTTCGTCGAAGCGGCGCAATTGCTGTATCAGGGACCGTGGGTCGCCGAGCGCTACAGCGTCGCAGGCGAACTGATGACCACGCAGCCGAATGCCGTGCTGCCTGTCATCCGGGATGTATTGGCGAAAGCGCCGGGCGCAACCGCTGTGGAACTCTTTCGCGCGCAGTATCGCCTGCAGGAGTTGAAGGCCATCTGCGATGCTTCGCTCGATACGCTCGATTTCGTCCTCACGCCGACGTATCCGCGCCCGGTCACGCTCGCCGAACTCGAGCGCGATCCTATCGGCCCCAACTCGCTGCTCGGCTACTACACGAACTTCGTCAATCTGCTCGATTATTCCGCGGTCGCTACGCCTATCGGCTCCATGAACAACGGGCTGCCGTGGGGCGTGACCGTCTTCGGCCGCGCGTTCACCGATCAGTATCTGCTCGGCGTCGCGGACCTGCTTCAGCGCGACAGCGGCGTTTCGTGCGTTGGAGGAAGCCACGTCGATGCGGGCCCGCCCGGCGCGGCAGGCAACGACCGCATGGTCGTCGCGGTATGCGGCGCGCATATGCAGGGCTTGCCACTCAACCGCGATCTTGTTTCTCGCGACGCGCGTCTGGTGAGCGCAACGCGGACGGCACCTTCATATCGTTTGTGCGCGCTGCCTGCATCGGCTGATGGCACGCGACGGCCCGGCATGTGGCGAGTGGCGGACGATGGCGTCCCGATCGCCGTCGAGGTGTGGGACATGCCAAGCGCGGAATTCGGTTCGTTCGCCGCAACGGTGCCCTCGCCGCTTGCGCTGGGAAAGGTCGAACTGTCGGACGGTTCGTGGGTGACGGGATTTCTCTGCGAACCGTATGGCGTGAAGTCCGGCGAGGACATCTCGGCGTTTCGCGGATGGCGCGCGTGGCTTGAACAGGCGGACATCGCTTGAGGAAGCGGGTTGTCCGTTCGGAAGTCGTGCCCGGTTCTGTTGTTCAAGGCAGCGGACGTCCGTCGGCAAGCCTGCGGCATTTTGGCGACGCCCTTCCTTTGCTAAGCTGTCCGCCATGGCCGACATCAAGCTGACGCTCCCGCTCGACACTGCATCGCGAACGCTATCGCGCGCCGACCGCGTTTATTACGCGTTGCGCGACGAGATCTTCGACATGCAGCTTTCCCCCGGCGACCGACTGACGGAAGGCGCGATCGCCGAGCGCTTCGCGGTGTCGCGCACGCCCGCGCGCGAAGCACTGCAACGCCTCGAAAGCGACGGCCTGATGCGCGGCTACGTGCGCGGCGGCTGGGAAGTCGCGCCGATCGACAACAAGCGTTTCGACGATCTCTACGAAATGCGGCAGATGATCGAAACGTTCGCCGTCCGCAAGCTCTGCAGCGAAGGCGCTCAATCAGCTGAATTACACGTGCTGCTCGACGCACTCGACCGCGTGTGGAAAGTCGGCCGCGCTCAACGCATCGAGGACGGCGCAACGCTCGTCGGTCTCGACGAGCGCTTGCATCACGCGCTCGTCAGCGCCGCCGGCAACCACGAACTCACCGCGACGATGCAGCGCGTTACCGACCGCATCCGCGTGGTGCGGCGACTCGATCTCGTGCATGGCGACGGCATCGGCGAAACGTACGACGAGCACGTCGCCATTCTCGATGCGATCCGCACCGGCGACACCGCCGCGAGCGTCGCGCTCTTGTCGCGACATATCGGCGGAAGTCAGTCCAGCGTGCGCGGTCTGATGATGCAGCGCCTCTTCGCCGCGCGCACCGAAACGGGGCCGGGCGTTCGCGCTAACGCACCGGCGAAGCTTCGGCGCACCATCTGACGCCATCGTGATGGCGCATCGCCGCGCCTTCCCCGCAACGCTCCAAGCCATACGGAGCAAGGCCGCTCAGGGTATTCACCAAGCACTGGCACGGATCTGGCATTGACCGTTTTCGTTGTATACAAGGAAACGTCGATGCTTTTGGAAGACTTAGCAGCACAGCCGCCCGTCGCGGCGAACAGGTTGAACCCCGCACGCGGAATGCGCGGCATGGCGGTCGCGCCGCACGCGCTCGCGTCCCAGAGCGCGCTCGCTGTCCTGCGAGAAGGCGGGAACGCGGTCGAAGCGATGATCGCCGCCGCGTCGACCATCGCGGTGGTTTATCCGCACATGAACAGCATCGGCGGCGACGGATTCTGGCTGATCTCGCGGCCGGGGCATGGACCTATCGGCATCGAGGCGTGCGGGGCGGCGGCGATGCGCGCCGATATCTCCACTTACCGCGCGCTCGGCCTCGATGCGATCCCGGCGCGCGGCCCGCTCGCGGCCAACACGGTCGCTGGCACGGTGTCCGGTTGGGACTTCGCGCAGCGGTTCTCGAAGGACGCGCTCGGCGGACGCCTGCCCGTCGCGCGGCTGCTCCAGGACGCGATTCATTATGCGAATCACGGCATTCCCGTGACACGCAGCCAGTCCGATTGCGTTGCCGCAAAGCGCGCCGAACTGCAAAGCGTGTCCGGCTTCGCGAACACCTTCATGCCCGATGGCCGCGCGCCGACGACCGGCGAGCGCTTCGTCAACGCGCGCCTCGCGGCAACGTTGCAACAGCTCGCCGACGCGGGCCTCGACGACTTCTATCGCGGCGATCTCGCCCGTAGCATCGCGAGCGATCTGTCTTCGATGGAAACGCTCATCACGCTCGACGACCTCGAACGTCACCGCGCGCGCGAACGCACGCCGCTTGCGCTGACACATTCGGTCGGCACCCTCTACAACATGCCGCCGCCCACACAAGGCCTCGTTTCCCTGCTGATTCTCGGCGTGCTTGACCGCGTGCTGAAAGACGACATGGACCCGCTCGGCCCGGAGTTCGTGCATGCATGCGTCGAAGCGACGAAGCTCGCCTTCAAGGTCCGCGACGAACATGTGACCGATCCGGACCACATGCGTATCGATCCAGTCGCGCAGCTGGATTCCGCCGCGCTCGATGCAATGGCGCAGCACGTGTCGATGTCCGAAGCAGCGCCGTGGGGCAAGGGACGCGGACCCGGCGACACGGTGTGGATGGGCGTCATCGACGGCGACGGTGTCGCGGTCAGCTTCATTCAGAGCATCTATCACGAGTTCGGCAGCGGTATCGTGCTGCCGCAATCGGGCATCGACTGGCAGAACCGCGGATGCAGCTTCTCGCTGAACCCGTCGTCGCTCAATCCGCTGATGCCGGGCCGCCGCCCGTTCCATACGCTCAACCCGGCGCTCGCGCACTTCACCGACGGCCGCACGATGGTCTACGGAAACATGGGCGGCGATGGCCAGCCGCAATCGCAAAGCGCCGTCTTTTCGCGCATTGCGCGTTTCGGCTGGAATCCGCAGGCGGCAATCGACGCGCCACGCTGGCTCCTCGGCCGCACCTGGGGCCAGTCGACCGATTCGCTGAAGCTGGAAGCGCGCTTTTCCGCGCACACCGTCGAGACGTTGCGCGCGCTCGGCCACGAAGTCGAAGTGCTCGCCGCGTACGACGAAGCGATGGGCCACGCCGGCGCAATCATTCGTCATCCTGATGGTTCTTTCGAAGGCGGTCACGATCCACGCAGTGACGGCGCCTGCGCGGGCTGGTAGCGCGTACAAGCCGAATCAGGAAGTTGCAACAAGACCATGCGGTTCCGCGTCCGTCGGAACCGGAGGGCGACGCTCATCCACTCATATCCGACTCACCCGGGGAAAGCACATGAACACACGCACCCAAACACTGCATGACGATGCCGCCGCAAGCGCACCGAGCGTTGCCGCCCATAACCGCTGGCTCCAGTTGGGACTCGGCCTCGTCTGCATGATGGCGATATCGAGCCCGCAATACGTGTGGACGCTTCTGACGAAGCCGTTGTCCGCGAAGCTCGGCGTGCCGCTGCCCGAACTGCAGGTGACGTTCTCGCTGCTCATCATCCTGCAGACGTTCTTCTCGCCGTTTCAGGGCAAGCTGATCGACCGGTTCGGACCGCGTACGCTTATCTCGCTCGGCACGGTCATGTCGGGCCTGAGCTGGGTGCTCGCATCGAAAGCCACGAGCACGTCGATGCTCTACCTCACATATGGTCTCGTCGGCGGTCTCGGCACCGGCATCGTGTATGTGGGCGTCGTCGGTCTGATGGTGCGCTGGTTCCCCGATCGCCGCGGCTTCGCGGCCGGCGCGGTGGCGGCCGGCTACGGCATGGGCGCCATCGTGACGACGTTCCCGATTACGGCGTCGCTCGCGGCGCGCGGTCTCGATGCGACGCTGTGGACCTACGGCATCGCGTTCGCAATCGTCGGCTTCGCCGCGTCGCAGGGCTTGCGCACGCCGAATGTCGCCGCGTCCGCAAACGCTGCATCGGTCGCGGCTGCTTCGAACGTGCCGAACCTGCGCCCGTCGCAAATGATCAAGTCACCGCTCTTCTGGCTCATGTTCGCGATGATGACGATGATGTCCACCTCGGGTCTGATGGTCACGTCGCAGATGGCCACGTTCGCCGCCGACTTCGGCATCACGAAGGTGATGGTGTTCGGCATGGCGGCGTTGCCGCTCGCGCTGACCATCGACCGCTTCACGAACGGCCTCACCCGTCCGCTCTTCGGCTGGGTGTCGGACCGTTTCGGCCGCGAAAACACGATGTTTTTCGCGTTCGCGCTGGAAGGCGTCGCCATGGCGCTGTGGCTCCTGACGCGCGACAACGCCGTGCTGTTCGTGCTGCTCTCGGGCGTGGTGTTCTTCGGCTGGGGCGAGATTTTCTCGCTGTTTCCGTCCACGTTGACGGACACGTTCGGCACGCGTCACGCCACGGAGAACTACGGCTGGCTATACATCTCGCAGGGTATCGGTTCGATCTTCGGCGGGCCGCTCGCTGCGCTGCTGCATCAGCATGCGGGAAGCTGGTCGCCCGTGTTCGCCTCGGCGATCACGCTCGATATCGTCACCGCCGTGCTCGCGCTGTTCGTGTTGAAGCCGATGCGCGCACGGTTTCTCGCGGCAACTCGTTGAGATTCACGCGTCGATCTCGAACGGCCGTCTGTGCGCTCGCGCCAGACGGCCGTTTCGCCTTCATGCAAACAGCTTATCCAGCGTGATCGGCAAATCCCGCACGCGCTTGCCGGTCGCATGCCAGATGGCGTTCGCGACGGCCGCCGCGACGCCCACCACGCCGATCTCGCCGACACCTTTCGCACCGAGCGGGTTGACGATATCGTCGTGCTCATCGACGAAGATCACGTCGATGTCGTGCACGTCCGCATTCACCGGGACGTGATACTCCGACAGGTTGTGATTCATCTGCCGCCCGAGCTCGTGATCGAACTGCCCGTGCTCGTGCAGCGCCATGCTGATGCCCCACACGACGCCGCCCGACACCTGGCTCGCCGCCGTCTTCGGATTCACGATGCGCCCCGCCGCCACCGCATTCACGACGCGCGTCACGCGTACGCTGCCGAGCGCTTCGTCGACACGCGCTTCGACGAACACCGCCGAATGCGTCCCGATCGAATACGACTGCTGCTTGTCGTGCGGCGTCACCGTCACCTGAACGTCGAGCGAATCGAGGCCGGCGCGCTTCATCAATTCGCTCAGCGACAAACGCGCATCATCGCTATCGCCGCATACCACGTGATCGCCGTCGATGCGCACCGCGTCCGGAAGCGCGCGGGCGAACGCCGGGCCGCCGTGCTCGCGTGCAAGCGCCGTGATCTTGCCGCGCAGACGGACCCCTGCCGCGTGCACCGCGCTGCCCACCGACGACACCGTCCACGACCCGCCTTCCAGCGGCGCCTTCGACAGGCGGCTATCGCCCAGACGAAACTCGACAGCTTCGAGCGGCACGCCGAGCGCATCGGCGGCGAGCTGCGTCATCACCGTGTACGTTCCGGTGCCGATGTCCGCGGTCGCGCTCCCGACGATCACGCGTCCATCCGGCCGAATTTCCGCGAGCGCCGATGCTTCGTTTTGCATGGCATCCCAGATGCCGGTCGCCATGCCCCAGCCGATCAACTCCGTGCCCTCGCGCATGGATCGCGGTGCAAGCGGGCGCTTGTCCCAGCCGAAGCGCGCCGCGCCTTCTTCGAAGCATTCGCGCAGTGCCTTGCTCGAGAACGGCAGGTCCTTGTTGCCATCGCGTTCGGCGTAATTGATGACGCGCAGCGCCAGCGGGTCCATCCCAAGCGACTCCGCCAGTTCGTCCATTGCCATTTCGAGCGGGAAAAGCGCCTGCGCCGCGCCGGGTGCGCGCATGTCGGCAGGCGTCGGGACATCGAGCTTGCTGACCTTGTAGTCGAGCCTCACGTTGTCGCACGCGTAAAGCTGTCCCGCCCAGTTCACGATGACGTCGGTGTAATCCTCGTATTGCGACGTCTCCGACACCGCTTCGTGAATGACCGCTTGCAGCCTGCCCTCGCTGTTCGCGGCAAGCGCGACGCGTTGCAGGCTCATTGGCCGATGCGCGAAGGTGAACATCTGCTGACGCGTCAGCACGACGCGCACGGGGCGCTTCAGGTCGCGGGCCGCCATCACCGCGAGCGGCAAATGATATTGCGGGCGCAGCCCCGAGCCGAACGCGCCGCCGACGAACGGCGAGACCACTTCGAGTTCGTCGTCCGCAAAGCCGAAGATCTTCGTCAGATACTGCTTCGTATTGAGCACGCCCTGTGTCTTCTCGTACACCGTGAACTTGCCCGACGGCTCGGGAATGACCGTGCAGCCGTGCAATTCGATCGGGTTGTGATATTCGGCGGGCGTGGAATAGCGCTGGTCGATCTTGAACGGTGCGGCATTCAGCGCGCCGTCGGCGTCGCCGCGCGGCGGCGGCGGCGGCTCGAAGCCGCCCTTTTCGGTCGACGGCGGATAAGCCTCCGCTTCTGCCTCCCGCAAGTCGGTGCAGTGATCGGTGCGCTCATAACTCACATCAATGAGCGACGCCGCATGTCGCGCAAGCTCGTAGCTTTCCGCGACGACGAGCGCGACCGGCTGCCCGCTGTACCAGATGCGGTCGTCCCACAGCGGACGAAACGGCATGCCGCCGGGCGCTGACTGATCCTTGTACGCATCGTCGTGAAGCGGCATGTCGGGGCGATTCTCATGCGTGAGAACCATCAGCACGCCGGGCAGTTCGAGCGCACGCGCCGCTTCGATCGACACGATGCGCCCGCTCGCAATGCGGCTTGGCAGCGCGAAGCCATAGGCCATGCCATCGGCGAAGAACTCCGCTGCATAGCGGGCTTCGCCTGTCACCTTCTTTCTGCCGTCGACGCGATTGACCGGCTTGCCGCTCGATCTCACGGACTGTGCGGCGATGCGTTCCAGTGCGGTCGTGGAGTTCATGTACGATCCTCGTCGCTTGCAGCCAGTCTTTGTCCTGATGCCTGTTCGAAAGCGCGCACGATGGCACGCGTCGTCAGTTCGATCTTGAACGCGTTGCCGGGGCGGCCGCGTGCATCGCGCACCATTGCGCTCGCGAAGTCGCGCACGGCAGCCGGCGTGAGCGTCTTGCCGCGCAGTGCGGCTTCGGCCTCTCGGTCGCGCCACGGCATATGTGCAACGCCGCCGAGCGCGCATCGCACATCGTCGATGCGGTCGCCGTCCAGTTTGATTGCAAGCGCCACCGCGACGAGCGCAAACGCAAACGACGCCCTGTCGCGCACCTTCACGTATGCGTGATGCTCGACGAATTCTTCGGCGGGAAGCTCGACCGCAACGATCATTTCATCGTCGCTCAGGTTGGTGTCTTTCTGCGGCGTATCGCCCGGCAGCCTGTGGAATGCATCGAACGGAATCGCGCGATCGCCCTGATCGCCTGTCACGTGAACCGTGGCGTCTAGCGCGGCCAGCGCCACGCACATATCCGACGGATGCACCGCAATGCAATGCTCGCTCGTGCCCAGAATGGCATGAATGCGGTTCACACCGTTCATCGCGCCGCAGCCGGTTCCGGGATCGCGCTTGTTGCAGGGCGTCGCGGTGTCGTAAAAATAGTGGCAGCGCGTGCGTTGCAGCATGTTGCCGCCGACGGTCGCAACATTGCGAATCTGCGCGGATGCGCCCGCGAGAATGGCCTTCGATAGCAGCGGATAGCGCGAGAGAATTCGTTCGTCGTAGGCCACGGCGCTGTTCGTTGCGAGCGCGCCGATTCGCACGCCGCCATTCGCAGCGGGCTCGATGGCCTTCATCGGCAGGCGGCGGATATCCACCAGCCGCTCGGGGCGCGCAACGCCTTCCTTGATGAGATCGACGAGATTCGTGCCGCCCGCGAGAAACGCAGCGGCCGGCGCGTGATGAGCTTGCAGTGCGGAAGAGACGTCAGTTGCGCGCGTGTAGGAGAATCGGTTCATGGCTGGCCCTTCCCGTCGTTGGAGCGCGACACGTCGAGAATTGCCTTCACGATGTTCGGATAGGCACCGCAGCGGCACACGTTGCCGCTCATCGCCTCGCGAATTTCAGCGGCGTCATGCGCATGGCCTTCCGCGAGCATACCGACCGCCGAGCAGATCTGTCCCGGCGTACAGTAGCCGCACTGAAAGGCATCGTAGTCGATGAAAGCTTGCTGCATGGGATGCAGCGTGTCCCCGTTCGCGAGTCCTTCTATCGTGGTGATCGAT
>Ga0308173_10000499_pt1 | contig 16729 bp, 19 predicted proteins | sample PhyPR1_FD_203716 | JGI IMG/M metagenome (GOLD analysis project Ga0308173, IMG submission 203716) | Soil microbial communities from UC Gill Tract Community Farm, Albany, California, United States - DLSLS.P.R1 | ecosystem: Environmental > Terrestrial > Soil > Agricultural land | place: USA...
TGACCGAGGGCAGCGCCACCGCGACGATAGTCAGGTCGAAGCCGTCGAGGAAGGTGCCGCCAGCGGACAGCAACGTCACCTTGCGCTGGAATCGTCGGACCCGTGGTGTATCCAGATGGTCGAAGCTCATTCGAGATTCTCCCGCGCCCGGCGGCGCGTCGTGGCTTGTACGTTCTCCGAAAGCTCATTCCGTCTACTGCCAGTGTCCGACGCCTCGCGGCATGGCGATGGCTACAGCAATTTCGAAGGAAGGCCGCATGGCGCCAGTTTGCCGCTGCACGGTGTCAATTCGATGATAAGTGAATGCACAGACGACGATGAGAGAAAGGGCGACGATCATCTGCACGCGCGACACGAAGATCCTGCTCGTCGCGCGCAAGCGCTCGCGCTGGGCGCTGCCTGGCGGCACGATACGCCGCAGGGAGTCGCCCGAAGAGGCGGCGCGCCGGGAACTCGAGGAAGAGACCGGCCTCGTTGTGCGTGGACTGACGTATCTGTTTCTGTTCGGCGGCGTGAACAAGCATCATCACGTGTTCAGTGCGAACATCGGCGCGCACGACGAGCCGGAGCCGCGCAACGAGATTTCACGCTGCGAGTGGTTCGGCACGCGGCAGGTCGCGACGCTGGCGACGAGCGTTCCGACGCGCGAGATCGTCGCGCTTACGCTCGAGGGCGTGGCCGGAACGCAGCAGGCGTATGCCTGGCGGGACGCGGAGGATGCGCTTGCCTGAGCGGCAACGCGCATCGCCCGGTCATTTGCCGTACATGTCGAAGTCGAAGTATTTGCCTTCGATCTTGCGATACGTGCCATCGCTCAGCATGCCGGCAATCGCGCCGTTGAGCGCGTCGCGCAGGTCGGCGTCGGACTTGCGCACGCCGGCTGCGTCGCCGTCGCCCATGATCCTTGCGTCGTAGACCACGTCGCCTGCAAAGGCGAAGCCCTTGCCGCGCGGCGTCGCGAGAAAGCCGAGCTGGCCCTGGACGGCATCCATCAGCACGGCGTCGACGCGGCCCGTGACGAGGTCCGCATACGCCTGGTCATAGCTCGGATACGGCACCACTTCCACGCCCGATGCCGCCCACTTCTCGCGCGCGTAAGTTTCCTGCACGGTGCCCTGCTCGACCGCGACGCGCTTGCCCGCGAGCTTCGCGGCTTCCGGCAGCAGATGCGCATCGGCGCGCGCGATGAGGCGCGTCTGATTGCGATACAGCCGGTCCGTGAAGTCGATCTGTTCGCGACGCTTCGCGGTGGCCGCCATCGACGAGAGGATCACGTCGAACTTGCGCGCCTGCAAGCCGGGAATGAGGCCGTCGAAGCTGCTCTGCACCCACACGCACTTGGCCCTGAGACGCTCGCACAGCGCGTTGCCCAAGTCGATATCGAAGCCTTGCACCGCGCCGTCCTTCGCGACGGATTCGAAAGGCGGATAAGTCGGATCGACGCCGACGCGAATCGTGCTCCATTCCTTCGCCGATGCGGTGTTGGCCACGGCCATCGCGGTGAGCGCGACGGCGGCGAATAGCGTATTCAAGCGTGAGGTCATGTACATCTATTGGCTCCGTGTTTTGCAGGGTTGATCAGCTTGGAAAATCGCCGCGTGAAAAGTCCTCGTCGAGCGCGATGGATTCCGCCAGTTGCTCGACCGTGACCGGCTTGATCGGCGCGCGAATGCGGTAATAGCCAATGTCCTCGACGCTGCGCGCCTGGACTTGCGCGATAAGCTCGCCCACCGTCATGCCGCACCAGCGGCCCTGGCACGGTCCCATCCCGCAGCGCGAGAACGCCTTCATCTGGTTCGGGCCCTGGCAGCCGAGCGCCGCAATGCGGCGGATTTCTCCGGCGGTGACTTCCTCGCAGCGGCAAACGACGACATCGTCGGCTGGGCGGCGCAGCGCGTCGGGCGGCGTGTAGAGCGCATCGAGCAGAGGCCGCACCGCGAGATGGCGACTCAGCGCACGCAGGGCCGGGCGGCTGCGCGCGTCTTTCGCGGCGTCGTCGATCGCGTCGAGCCGGCGCGCGATATCGAGTGCCGCGAGCGTGCCGGCATGCGCCGCCGCGTTGGCCCCGCCGATGCCCGCGCCGTCACCCGCAATCCAGACCATGTCGACGCTGCTGCGGCCCCACGCATCCGTGCGCGGACGCCAGCAGGCGCTGCGTGTATCCCATTCGTGCGCGCAGCCGAGCGAGCGCGCGAGTTGTGTCGACGGAATCACGCCCTGATGCAGCAGCACGAGCGGCGTCTCGATGACGTGCGCGGCGTTGCGGTCGTCGCGAAAGCGCACCCGTTCGGCCTGCGCCGTACCTTCGATAGAAAAGTCCGCCACGCCGCGATACACCGGAATGCCGGCCCTCGACACCGCGCGCATCATGCGCATGCCCTTTAGCAGATAGTCGGCGGCGCGCAGGGCGGGAACGGCGTGCGGCAGCGCGTGCTTCCACGCTTGGCGGGGCGTCGTATCGACGATTGCGCGCACGCCGCGCCCCGCACGGATCAACTGCGACGCGAAGAGCCACAGCAGCGGGCCGCTGCCCGCGAGCACCGCGTCCTGCGACGGCGCGAGCCCCGCCGATTTGACGAGCGTCTGCGCTGCGCCGACGCCCATCACGCCGGGCAGCGTCCAGCCGCGCACCGGCCACGGACGTTCCTGCGCACCCGTCGCGATCAGCAGCGCGCTAGCCTTCACTTCGAGCGTGCCGCCGCCTTCGCTGCCTGTTGTGCTGCCCCCTGCGCTGCGCGTGAGCATCGCCACGATGCCGTCTTCGAACGCGACCTGCCACACCACGCAGCGCGCGAGATGCCGCGCGCCGCTCTGCACGAAGCGCTCGACGAGCGCGCGTCCCGCGAGATAGTCGTCGCCGAGCAGGCGCGCGTCGGCGAGCGGAGAATCGGCCGCGTTGCGATAGATCTGTCCGCCGGGCGCGTCGCCTTCATCCGCGACGATCACGCTCTGCCCCGCCGCGCGGGCTTCAATGGCGGCCGCCATGCCGGCAGGCCCCGCGCCGACGATCAGGAGATCGCAGGACGATGCCGTCATGCGAGCCTCGCCTTGCCGGACATCGAGCGGATGCGCATGCCTTCGCGCACGCGCGTCATGCAGGCTTGCAGGTTCGGCACGTCGTCGATTTCGACCAGGCAGTCGAAGCACAGGCCCATCATGCAGAACGGGCCGCGCGCCTCGCCGCTCACCGGAGCGGTCCGGCAGGACGCGGCGCCGCTTTCGAGCAGCGCGGCAGCGACGGAATAATGGCCCGGTACACGCCGCGAAGTGCCGTCGATTTCGATCGCGACAGTGGCCGCCGGGCGAATGGCCAACGGTTCAAACAGCGTTTGCATCGGTCGGTTCCGGAAAGCGCGTGGCGGTGAACGGATGCAGAAGCGGCGGCTGCCGCCCGCCCGCGATCCACGGCGCGATGACATCCGCATGCGCGGCGGCGAGCGTCACGCCGCTGTGGCAGATCGCGAGAAAAGCGCCGGGATGCTCACGCGATTCTTCGTAAACCGGCAGGCCGTCCGGCGTCATGATTCGCAGCGCGCCCCACGCCCGCACGATGCGCGCGTGTGCGAGCACGGGAAACGCGGTGCGCGCGCGCCGTGCGATGTCGGCCATGACCGAGCGCGTCTGGCCGTCGTCGAAGCCGGCGTTCTCCGCTGAGTCGCCGAGCAGCACGGAGCCTTCGGGCGTTTGCCGGACGACGAGCGTCGGATAGTCGAGAAAGAGCGCGAGCCGCTCCGTCACCATGATTTGCCCGCGCAACGGCGTGATGGGCGCGCGCATGCCGACCATTGGCGCGAGGCGCAGGTTGTCGAGGCCCGCCGCCAGCACCACGCGCCCGGCCTCCAGCACGCCCGACGCCGCGATAACCTCGAAGCTGCCCGAGCGCGGGCGGATTTCAAGCACTTCGTTGCGCGGCAAATACGCGCCGCCGTGACGCTGAAACGCCTGCTGCATCGCGCGCAGCGTGTAGAGCGGGCTCGCATGGCCGTCGTTGGGCGAATAGAGGCCGCCCGCCAGTCCGCTCGATGCAGCCGGAATCCGCTGCTTGAGCGCCTGCCGGTCCAGCACGTGATAGTCGAGCGATGCGTCCTGCGCGCGCAGCGATTCGAGTAGACGCTGCCCGGCTTCCAGCGCTTCGACGGTCTCGCACAACTCGATGCCGCCGGGCCGCTCGAAGCCCGTATCCACGCCGGTTTCGCGCCGCAATTGCGCGGCGAAGCCGCCCCAGCGTTCGGACGATTCCCGCGACCACTGCGCGTAAGGCAGGCAGCGTCCGCCCTTGCCCTGCACCCAGACCAGACCGAAATTGCCCCGCGCCGCGCGAAACGCCGAGTCCGCGCCATCGCAGACGGCGACGCGCTGCCCTTCTCGCGCGAGGCCATAGGCGATTGCCATGCCGACGAGCCCGCCGCCTATGACGACGACATCGAAGCGCCGTGTTCCGGTGTTATGAGCCGCTGATTCCTGCATTCGCTGCTTTTCCTGCTTGGTATGCGTATCCGACGCAACACTGAGACACGCAAAAATCGCCGTCAAATGCCGGTTTATTCGTCATCTATAATCCAATGTTATGACCTCGTCCGACCTCCGCCTGCGCCAGATCGAGGCCTTTCGCGCCGTGATGCTCCGTCACACGGTCACGCGCGCCGCGGCGTCCCTCCATGTCTCGCAGCCGGCCGTGAGCCGGTTGATCGCGGACCTCGAAAGCCGCGTCGGCTTCGTGCTGTTCGAGCGGCAGCAGGGCAGGCTCGCGCCCACCGCCGAGGCGCGCGTGCTTTTCGAGGAAGTGGAACGCGCGTTCGTCGGGCTCGACCGCATCACGCAGGCCGCGCAGCAGATTCGCGCGATGCGGCGCGGTTCCCTGCGCGTGGCGGGCTCGCCCGCGGTGGCGCTCGACCTGCTGCCCGCCGTGATCGCGCGCTTCGTGCAAACGCATCCGGGCATCGACGTGACGCTGCTCGCTCACAGCGCGACAACGGTGGTGGACAAGGTCGCGTCGGGCCAGTGCGATGTCGGGCTCATCGCGGAGCCGATCCCGCATCACGCCGTACGCACCGAGCGCCTCGCGGATGCCGCCATGCGCTGCATCGTGCCGCGCGGGCATCGGCTGGCGCGAAAGTCCGCGCTGCGCCCCGCCGATCTGCGCGGCGAGCGCTTCATTTCGTTTCCGCTGAGTTTCGACGCGCGCAGCGCCATCGACCGTGTGTTTCTCGACGAAGGCGTGAGCCGCGATCTCGTCATCGAGGCGCAGCTTTCGCAGGCCATCGTGGCGCTCGTCGCGAACGGCGCGGGCGTCGCGCTGATCGATCCGGTCACCGCCGCGTATGCGCGGCCGCGCGTGGCGGTCAAACCGTTCGAGCCCGACGTGCCGGACCATTTCTACATCGTGACGCGGGCGGCGCAGCCGTTGTCGGTGGTATGCGAAGCCTTTTGCCATGACGTGCGCGACGCGTTCGTAAAGCTGCTCGCGTAACCGTTGCGCGGGAGAGGAACGCGGGATGCTGAAACGACCGTCATCCCTCATCTTCCGGACAAGTCATGCGAATCAAACTCAAGCCTCTGAACAAGCAGACCATCGTGCTGACCGGCGCGACGAGCGGCATCGGGCTCGCCACCGCGCGCCGCGCGGCGAAGGCCGGCGCGCGGCTCATGCTCGTTTCCCGCGACGAGACCGCGCTTGCCGTGCTCGCCGACGAACTGACGCAAGACGGCGCGCCCGCTGTCGCGTACACCGCTGCCGACGTCGGCGATGAAAGTCAGCTCCAGGCCGCGGCCGATGCCGCCGTGGAACGCTTCGGCGGCTTCGATACGTGGATCAACAACGCGGGCGTGTCGATCTATGGCCGCATCGCCGATGTATCGCTCGAAGACCAGCGCAAGCTCTTCGACACGAACTACTGGGGCGTCGTGAACGGCTCGCGCGTGGCGGTGAAGCATCTGCGCGAACGCGGCGGCGCGCTGATCAATCTGGGCAGCGAACTTTCGGATGTCGCCGTGCCGCTGCAAGGGCCGTATGTGGCGTCGAAGCATGCGGTGAAGGGCTTCACGGATTCGCTGCGCATCGAGCTGATGAACGACCAGGCGCCGGTATCGGTGACGCTCATCAAGCCCGCGGGCATCGACACGTTGTTCCTGGAGCACGCGAAGAACTATCTCGACGAAGAGCCGAAGCTGCCGCCGCCGGTCTATGCGCCGGATGTCGCCGCGAAGGCGATTCTGCATGCGGCCGCGCATCCGGCCCGCGATATCTACGTGGGCGGCGCGTCGCGGGCGATGGCGGGCTTCGGACGCCGTGCGCCGCGTCTTTACGACGCGATCACCAGCATGCTCGGCGTGAAGGCGCAAGTGAAGGGCGAGCCGCGACGCAGCGGCGATGCGCTCTATGAAGGCGGCGGCGACCTGCAGGAACGCTCGGGCAACAATGGCCGCGTGCGCGAGTTCAGCCTGTACACCGGGGGGCGTCTGCAGCCCGCGGGCGCACGCGCGGCGTTCACGGGCGCGGCGGCGCTGCTGCTCGTGATGATGGCGCGGCGGTATGTGCGCCAGACGCGGGACGCTTATTGAGTGGTCAGTTGTCCCGGGCGGCCGCGTTTGCGCCGCCCTGGCCGCTTTGCATCACACGCCGAACGGAAACGTCTCGGGCGCATCGTGCGTCTCGGGCGACGCGGGCATCGCCTTGACGGCGCGCGTCGTGTCGAACCACACGAAGGCGTCGAACTGCGCGGGCAGTTCCGCCTGCGCATAGTGGCTATGGAGTTCCGTCTCCGGGCGATAAATCACGCCGATGAAGCGTTCCAGCCGCTCCTCGCGCAGCGCTTCACGAAGCGCGTCGTTGACGCCAGGCCGCAGATCGACGAGACACGGGCTCACGCCGGCGAGATGAAACTGCTGCTCGTAGCTATCGGCGCGCGACGGCCGCACGGTCATCACCTGCATCGGCTCGTCCCAGTCGTATGCGGCGGCGACCGTCCCCGCGTGCGTGCCGAAGCCGATCAGCGCCGCGTCGTCGCCGAAGCGCTCGCGGCAAAGCTGGCCCACGTTCAGCTCGTCGCGCATGCGGCCCATTTCGGTGGCGGAGGCGTCGCCGAGATGCGAGTTGTGCGCCCAGACGACCGCGCGCGCGTCCGTGCCCCATGCGTCGAGCACGCTTGCGAGCGTCTCGAACATGTGCGTGTCGCGCAGGTTCCAGCTTTCGGCCGAACTGCTATACATCGCGCGATAGTACCGTTCCGCCGATGCCACGAGCCGCGCGTTGTGCGTCGCATCGAGCAGGCCGGGGTCGCTCGCGGGCGAAGCGAGGCGCTTGTTCAGCAGATCGCGTAATTGCGCGACGACCGCCTCTTCGCACTTGCCGGCGCCTGCCTGCCACGCGGCGCGGCCATATACCGCCGGGTTCTTCTGCCACGGCGTGAGACAGCCGTAGCGTTCCCGCGCGATGCGGGCGGCGCCGGGTTCGTGCGCGTCCAGATAAGCCAGCACCGACTCGATGGACTCGGACAAGCTGTACAGGTCGAGGCCATAGAACGCGGCGCGCCGCTCGGCGGGAAGCGCGCCGTTGTGCCGTCCCATCCACGCGACGAATGCGGCGAACTCCGCATTGCGCCACATCCAGCGCGGAAAGCGCTTGAAGGGCCGCGCATCGGGCCGCGCGCGCCGACGATGCCGCACGTGTTCGTCGATGATCGCGGCGTCCGGCCAGTCCGCCTCTACCGCGACGAAGCGAAAGCCGTGCTCTTCGATGAGCCGCCGCGTGATGGCGGCGCGCGCCTCGTAGAACTCGGCGGTGCCGTGGCTCGCTTCTCCCAGCAGCACGACGCGCTTGTTGGCAAAGCCGTCGAATGCCTGCGCGAAGTCCGGCGCGCTCGGCGCGGGCAAGCGCACGGCGGCGGCGCGAATCAGATCGGGCAGGGAGCGCTTGCCCGAAGGCCCGCCATTCGACGATTCCGCCGCAGCCGGTGCAGGGTCGATGACCGGTTCGTCCTGCCAGCCCGCCGCACCAATCAGCGGGACGAACATCACGCTGCCGAGGTCCTCCTGTTCGAACGCCTCGTCGCCGACGCGCACGAACCGCACGAGCCGCTGGGACTCGCGCGCGTCGCCGACCGGCATCACGAGCCGTCCGCCGATTTTGAGTTGCTCGCGCCACGCCGGCGGCACATACGGACCGCCCGCCGCCGCGAGAATCGCGTCGAAAGGCGCGTGCCCGGGCAGGCCCGCAGTGCCGTCCGCATGATGAACGGTGACATTGGCGACGCCGAGCGCGGCGAGCGAAGCGCGGGCGGCATCGACGAGTTCCGCCTGGCGTTCCACCGATTGCACTTCGCCCTGCACGTTCCCCTGCGACGCGATGCACGCCGCGACCGCCGCCGCGTATCCGCTGCCGGTGCCGATATCGAGCACGCGGTCGCCCGGTTGCAGGTCGGCGGCCTGCAACATCAGCGCGACGATATACGGCTGCGAGATGGTCTGGTTGGCGGCGATCGGAAGCGGATTGTCGTCGTAGGCGAATTCGGCGAGCGCGGCATCCACGAATGCATGGCGCGGCACTTTGCCCATGCATTCGAGCACGCGCGCTTGGCTGATGCCGCGGCCTTTCAACTGCCGCTCGACCATCCTGTTTCGCGCAATGGCGAACCGGTCCATCGCTGCTCCGTGAAAACGCCGAGTGTCCCGATGAATGAGCAAACTGTGATCCCGGGTTCGACATTTGCTTGACGTTTTCCGCACTGACGAAGTGGCGCATCCTGCCGCTTCAGTTTGTCGACGCCCGGCGAAGACCGGTCCGGGCGCGCTAGGGAGAACAATCAAATGGCGCCAATGCCGCTCACCCTCGAATGGCGGGACGTTTGTCTGCGCCTTGTCCTGGCCGTCGCGGCCGGCGTGCTGATCGGGCTGAACCGGGGCGAATCCGGCAAGGTCGCGGGCCTGCGCACGACGCTGCTCGTCTGCCTCGCCGCCTGTCTCGCGATGCTGCAGGTGAACGTCCTGCTTGCGCAGTCCGGCAAGACGCCTGCGTCCTTCGTGCAGATGGACGTGATGCGTCTGCCGCTCGGCATTCTCTCGGGCGTCGGATTCATCGGCGCGGGCGCGATTCTTCGCAAGGACGGGCTCGTCAAAGGCGTGACGACCGCCGCGACGCTGTGGTTCGTGACCGTCGTCGGATTGTGCTTCGGCGGCGGGCAACTGGTGCTCGGCGTGATCGGCCTCGCGCTCGGGATCGTCGTGCTGTGGTTCATGAAGGCCGTCGAAAGCCGCATACCGCGCGAAAATCAGGCCGAACTGAAGGTCGCCTATGTGCGTGGGCGCTTCTCGAAGGACATGCTCGTCGAGTCGATGCGCGCGTCCGGTTGCCAGTTGACCGCGCTGGCCGGATCGTCAGGGCAGGCGGGCGATCGCGTCGAAGAGCGCTTCGAGGTGCGTTGGCATGGTCCGCCGAATTCGCAGGACGTGCCGCCGTTCATGGAATCCGCGACGGCGGCGGGTGCGGCGGAACTGGAGTGGTCGATCATGCGGTGAGGATCAGGCGTCCACGAAGCGCGCTCAAAGCTCGGGCGTCTTCAGATCCGCATCGACTATTTGCTTGCCGCGCACTTGCGCAGCGTTCTTCGCGGCGTCCTTCGCGTCGAACGGACCGAGTTCCTCCGCGCCGTCGAACGGATAGAGCAGGCGGGCATCCGTCAGCCGCACGACCTTCAGCGTGCCGACGAAGCCGCCGCTCACATGCGGCCGATACGACGCGTACACCGCGTAGTCGTCTTCGGTGAGGCCGGGCTTGGCCGCATGGTCCTTCTTCCATGGAAACAGGACGAGCTTCGCACGTCGCGAGACCGGTTCTTTCATGGCCGGAAATCTTGAGGGGAATCGACGCCACACCTAAGCATTCGCTGTGCCGACGTCCTGGACAATGAACCGGTCATGCTCTTCACTGGCTTGCGGCTTATGCCTTGAGATCGTCCGGCACCTTGCCGCCGTTTTCCGCGAGCTTCTTCATGACTTCCTTATGCAGCCAGATGTTCATGGAGGCGGAATCGTCGGTGTTGCCGGTGTAATGCAGTTCGGCTGCGAGTTCCTTGCGCGCTTGCAGGCTGCTGTCGAGATCGAGCAGCTTCATCAGGTCGACGATCGACGTGCGCCAGTTCAGATTCGCGCCGTTTTGCTGCTGCTTCTGCGCGAGAACTGCTTCGACATCGACTTCGGGCATCGGCGTGACGGGCGGGCGCGCGGGCTCCGTGCCGGCAGTGGCCGGGGCGGCGGCGGGATTCGCCTGCGTCGCGGCGGCCGCGCCGCCCGCGGGTGTCGATGCGGCAGGCGGCGTTGCTGCGCCCGATGTAGTTGCGGCGGGGTGGTCGTGCGGGAAAATCTTGTTAAGAATGTTTGAGAAAATGCTCATCGTGTTCTCCTATCGAAAAATAGAGTCGCGCGCGGCCGCGATGCGGGTCATCGCGCCGCGCCGGGGAAGAGCTTCAACTCTCCTGGCCCACCGCCTTGGATACCGCGGCCGGGCTTTCGTACTCCTGATCCGGCAGCGCGTCGAGCGCGTTCGTGATTTCCTCGCTCGCGCCATTGCTGCGAGCGGTTTCGAGGAGCGTTGCCTTGTCGGCGGGATAGTCGATGCCTTTCAGCGCCTTCTGCATGTCGATGAACATGCTGTTCGATCCGCCGGACTGCTTGTTCGCCATTGCATTTCTCCTGGAGTGATTCGGTTGACCGTGCCACTACCGCTACGCGCGTGCCTACTGGCTTGCGCCTGCGGGCGCGTCGCTCGCGGCGGTGGCGGGGAAGCTCGCGGCGGCCGGAGCCGACGCCATCGGCGCGGATGCGGACGTATCGCTCGCCGCGCCGCCGCTGCTGGCGGTGTCCCCGCCACGTTTGCAACCCGCCGTGAGCGACATCGCGATGACGAGCGCGGCGAGCGTTGCGACTCGGGTTGTATTGTTCATGCCATTCCTCCGTTCTTCGTTATGAGAATCACGACTCCTCGCGTTGTTCCCGGAAAGGGACTTCGACGAGGGTCGTCTGCACCGACGTGCCGCTTTCCCAGGCGTTCGCGCCCGGCGCAATGTCGGGTACGGGAATCCCGTAGCGCTTGCGTTTGCGTTCTTCGTGCGACACGCCCAAACGTTCGTCGCGCTCGGCGACCAATGCCTCGTCGACCTGACCGTCCTGCGTAAAGCCCATCATCAGTTGCGGCGCGCCATAGGGAAACTCGTCGCGGTCGATCTGCCATGTATGGAAAGTCTTGCCGTACGTCGAAACGAGGTCGTTGAAATACGCGCGCTCGGCGAGTTCCGGAATGCCCGGCGCGACCAGCACGCCCGACTTCACCTCGTAATGGTGGCTATGCCACAGGCGCTTTTCCTCGGCGGGCAACTGCCGGAAGCGCTCCTCTGAAATGATGTATTCGATGCCGATGAGCCGCGCATCCGGCCGGTTCGAATCGAAGATCACGCATTGATGCAGGTCATGGCGCAGGTGCGTGCAGAAGTGATGCGCCTCGACCTGGCGGCCCATGTCGTCCGCATACATATGGAAGCCGTTGAGCCAGGTGCTCATGGCCTGCATCGGATACTTGGGCTGCACGACGCCTGCGGCCAGATCGAGCAGACGATGCTTCGCGGAGTGGCCCTCGCCCACGCTGGCAATTGCGTTCGCGCGTCGCGCGATCAGCACGCCGGCCGCCGCCGCAAGTCCCGCAACCACGCCCGCTGCGAACGGCATGTACCCGTCCGATTCATCCGACAACTCACGCCGGTTGCTCATCGATGCCTCCGTTCACGAGTGCGTTTGATCCCGAAAGCGGAAGCAATCTGCGTTCCGGCATGGCGTATCGCGCAGGAAAACTGAGGCATCCCGATTGCTTCAGACAGCGCGTGCGGTGCGCAACGAACCGCATCCCTCGAATCAGTGTCGATCAGGCCCACGGGGCATCAGGAGTCCATCATGAGCACCTCACCGCAAAACGGCAAACCGGAGCAGTCGCAGAACGCGGACGAAGAAGCGCAAACCGGCGGCGACGAAACATTCACGACCGACGTTTCTGAAACAGACGACGAAGGCACCACTGTGCGCGAAGCCGAAGTGAAGGCGGACGACTTGTCCGAAGTGAAGCCCGCCGACGGCGGCAAAGCCTGACGCGAACGCGCCCCGGTCAACGAAGAGAACGGACTTGCCATGCGCGTTCATCATCTGAACTGTATTTCGAGTTGTCCGCTCGGCGGCAAGCTCTTCGACGCGCGCACGCCGAGCCTTTTGCGCCGGGGTGAGCTGACGTGTCATTGCCTGCTGGTGGAAACGAACGAAGGGCTCGTGCTCGTGGATACGGGCTTCGGGCTGCGAGACGTCGCGAATCCGCAGAGCCGGTTGAGCACGTTCTTCCTGTTCATGCTGAAGCCCGATTTCCGCGAGGAAATGACGGCGGTGCGGCAGATCGAACGGCTCGGCTTCAAGGCGAGCGACGTGCGTCATATCCTGATGAGCCATCTCGACTTCGACCATGCGGGCGGACTCGACGACTTTCCGCGCGCCACGGTTCACATGCTGCAAATCGAGCGCGACTATGCGCTTGCGCAGAAGACGTGGCTGGACAGGCAACGCTTTCGTCCACAGCAATGGTCGACGCGCGGCAACTGGCGCGTGCATCGCGGTGGCGGGGAGAAGTGGCGCGGCTTTGAAAGCGTGCGGCCGCTGCCCGGCTTCACCGATGACATTGCGTTCGTGCCGCTGCCCGGTCACACGCTGGGGCATGCGGGCATTGCGGTGCGAAGCGGCGGACGGTGGCTGCTGCTCGCCGCCGACGCCTACTTCTTTCACACGGAGATGGATGCCAGCCGGCCCCGCTGCACGCCGGGGCTCGCGTTCTATCAATGGATGATGGAGAAGGACCGCGCGGCGCGGCTCGCCAATCAGGCGCGCCTGCGCGACTTATGCCGCACCGCGGGCCCGGACCTGAGCGTGTTTTGCAGTCACGATCCGTTCGAGTTCGAGCGGCTCGCCGGGCGCTCCGCGGGCATTCCCGCGGACCAACTCGTGATGGCATGAAGCGCGGCACGGGCCTTGCGTTACCAGGGCATCGTAACCAGACGCTCAAAAAAGGAAATCTGCCATGACAGGACAAGCTACGGACAACGACGGCGCGAACGATGGACGCGCCGACAACCCGAAGGCGTCGCCGACATCGAATGCCGAGAAAGACCCCGACGAATGGATCACCGGCGACGAGCCGATGACCGGCGCGCAGGCGTCCTATCTCAAGACGTTGAGCGAAGAGGCGAAGGAGCCCTTCGATGCGTCGCTGACGAAGGCGGATGCGTCGCGTCGGATCGAGGAGCTTCAGGAGAAAACGGGCAGGGGACAGAAGTCCTGAGCACGGGCGGCGGTCATTGACGACGCGTCCGCCGGTTCACTCGCTCAGAACTTGTAGCCGACCGACAGGAAACTGATGATCGGGTTCAGTTTGATCTTCGATTCGCTCTTGATCGTGCCGACCGCCGACTGCGTTTCGAGCTTCGCGTGCGCCGAAAGCCACATGTAGGACAGCGAGAACGCCGCGGACCAGTGCTCGGTGAAGTTGTAGGTGAAGCCGGCGTTGACCACGGGCGCGAACGAACTGCTGATCTTCATCGTCGTCGGACCTTCGAGCGCGTTGCCGAACTGGCTCGAATACAGGAACGCGCCACTCGACATCGGGCTCGTGAGCTTTTCGCCCGAGAACCACACATACGAGCCGCCCGCTCCGAGATAAGGCCGGAAGCGGCTTTGCGCGCTGCCGAAGTAATACTTCAGCAACAGCGTGGGGCTCCATTCGCGCACCGTTCCGAGCTTGCCGAACGGGCTGAGCGTGCCCGTGCCTTCGAGGTCGAACTGCGGCGGCACGCCCATGACCGCTTCGGCGGCGATGTGATCCGTAATAAAATACGCCGCCGTGAACGCGAACGTATCGGCATTGCTGATGGACGCGCCCGCGCCCGGCTGCGTGGCCGTTTGCGCGAGCGCGGTGACCTTGAAGGGACCGCTCGAATCCTGCGGCGCAAAGTGCATCCATCCGGCATTCAGCACGACGCTCCCCGCCGACTGTGCGTGGGCGCCGCCGACACACAACGCCGCGGCTGCCGCACACGCCAATTGCTTCTTCTTCATTCTTCTTTCCAGATAAGTTCCAGGCGGACCGGCAAGGCGCGAGCGCCCAGCACCGGTCCATCCTTTGCGGGTAACGAGTCGGGCCGCGCTGTTACAGGCAGCAGTCCAGGCTCATCTTGAAGTACTCATAGCTCATCGCGATGCTGCGTTTCACTGAGTGCACTTCGTCGACGCCGGGCGCATTGCCGAGCAGTGTCGCCACGATTTCGAGCGCTTCCCACGGATGTGCGTCGTCGTAGTGCGCGTGCAGGCTGAGCCAGCGCATCGACTTGCGGCGAATTGAGACGGGGAAGCTCATCGCGTACGTTTCGCTGCTGCACACGAGCGTCGACCATTCGCCGGTGACGCCTTCAATCGCGAAATTCGTCGCCGCAATGCTTGCCGCGAGCGCGTCCGTGCTGCTGCTCTTCCAGCACCAGTGACTGAGCGCATAGGCGGCCGTCGGGCCGTTGGCCTTCATCAGTTCACGCTTGCTCACGTCGTGAGCGGCAGCCCAGTCGACCCAGTAATCGGCGTGATTCTGTTCGACGCGAATATTGCGCGTCAGATAGCGGCGCGCCAGGTCTTCGCCGCGCGAATGCCCGTAGCGAACCTTTTGCAGGTTCATCGCCATGTACTGCGGAAACTGCTCGACAACCGGCCATCCGTTGACGAGGAACGCGGCTGCCTGACGCGGCTCCAGTTTCGCTTCGCGCATCGCCGCAAAAATCGGATGCGTGACGACGGCCAGCTTTGCGTCTCTGGTCTCGGCCAGCACATCGCCGAGCCATGCAGGGTAGCTCGCGATGTCCTTCAAATCGCCCACCCGCTGAAAAGTCGGATCCAACGTGTTCTCCTATCAGATGTTGAAATGTTCGACATGCTGTGCCCAAGGCTCGGGGCGGCCAACATGAAACCCTTGTACGAAATCGACGCCCATTTCGCGCAGCGCACGCAAAATCGCTTCGCTTTCGACGTACTCCGCGATGGTCAGACGGCCCATGGAATGGCCGATATCGTTGATCGCCGCGACCATATCGCGATTAACGGCATCTTTAAGCATGTCCTTGATGAAACCGCCGTCGATCTTGATGTAGTCGACGGGCAAATGCTTCAGGTAGCCGAACGACGACATGCCCGCGCCGAAGTCGTCGAGTGCGAACTTGCAGCCGCGCTTCTTGAGTTCGCGGATGAAGCGCGCGGCCGCGGCGAGATTGGCGACGGCGGTCGTCTCGGTCACTTCGAAGCAGATGGCCGACGGCGCGACGCCGGTCGACGCGAACTGCTCGTTCAGGAACTGGAGGAAGCGCTCGTCGCCGATCGACGCGCCGGACAGATTGATCGCGTATTCGAGCGGTTCGCTTTGCGGCGCCTGCGCAAGCCGGGAAAAGACGGCGCGCACGACCCAGCGGTCGATGGCCGACATCAGCCCGTAGCGTTCGGCGGCCGGCATGAAGAGGCCGGGCGGCACGATATCGCCGCGTTCGCCCACCATGCGCAACAGGATCTCGACGTGCCGAAGCGCCGGCTCGCGAAGCCGCACGCGCGGGTCCGTCGCCTGAATCTCCTGCGCGTAGAGGCAGAAGCGGTCGTTCGCGAGCGCGTCCTTGATGCGCCCGCACCACGACATCTCGCTCGCGTGGCGCGTCAGTTCCTTGTCGCCCGGCACCGCGAGATGCACGCGGTCGCGGCCGCGCTCCTTCGCGAGATAGCAGGCGATGTCGCCGTAACGCATCGCGGTCTCGACATCGAGCCCCGCCTGCCTGAGATCGACCACGCCGATGCTGACGCTCGTCGATAAGCGATGCGTCTCCCACGACCATTCGAACGCCGCGACATCCTTTCTGAGCCGTTCGGCAATCTGCATCGCGCGATGCTTGTCGCAATTGCAGAGCAGCGCGCCGAATTCATCGCCGCCCAGCCGCCCGAGCACGTCGTCTTCGCGCAGGCATTGTTCGATGAACAACGCCACTTCGCGCAGCATCGCGTCGCCGGCGGCGTGACCGTAGGTGTCGTTGACGACCTTGAACTGGTCGAGGTCCAGCATCATCAGCATCTGCGCGCGATGCGTCTCGTCGACGTCGGACTCCGGATCGAGCGCCGTGCTCAGGCGCCTTTCGAATTCCGTGCGATTCAGAAGGCCGGTCAGGCCGTCGTGCGTGGCTTGCCATGCGAGATTCGACACGTACTCGCGCTCGCGCGTCATGTTCCTGAGCAGCAGCACGACGCCCGTTAGGGTGTCCGACGTGTCGCGCACCAACGACGTGATCGCCTGCACGACGATATCGACGCCGAGTGCGTTGGTCAGGATCAGATCGCCGCCCGCTTCCTGCGGCTCGGCGCCTCTCAGTGCTTCGTCGATGACATCGACCGGACGGCGGTCCCACTCCCGCGCCACGGTGACGAGCGCGCCCAGCGGCCGGTTCACGCAGGCGGAAGCATTGCGGCAAAAGAGCTTTTCGGCAGCCGGGTTGATGAATTCGACGAGCCCCGACGGTCCGACCGAAATCACCGCCTCGCCGATTGAACCGAGCGTCGCTTTCGCGCGCGCTTCGCTACGCCTCAGGGCGTTTTCGGTGACGAGGCGCGCGTTGATGAAGCGCCGCGCGTACCACGC
>Ga0308173_10000500_pt1 | contig 16726 bp, 21 predicted proteins | sample PhyPR1_FD_203716 | JGI IMG/M metagenome (GOLD analysis project Ga0308173, IMG submission 203716) | Soil microbial communities from UC Gill Tract Community Farm, Albany, California, United States - DLSLS.P.R1 | ecosystem: Environmental > Terrestrial > Soil > Agricultural land | place: USA...
GTCATCTCCCGCCGCGGATCTACCCGCGTGGCTCAGCTGAAAACTGAATGGGACACGATGGATGACGCGTCCGGGAACGCGTCGGTCGTATCGACCCGCACGAGCTCTCCGTCGAGCGGCGCCGGGTCCCACTCGCCGCGGGCCGCACGGCCGGCGATCTCGTCCGCCGCGGCGGTGTCGTAGTGCACGCCGTGGCGGTCGCGGGCACGAAGCCGCTCGCGCAGGACGTCGGGTGCAGCCGTGAGATGGACCTGAACGATGCGGCAGGTGGGCACGTTGCGGAAGAGCGTCGACGAAGCGGCGAAGTTGCCCTCGGCGATGACGGAGACCCCGTGCTGCAGCAGGTCGTGGACGACATGCGTCATCAGCTCGAAGACGCCGCCGCCGAGCAGCATCGATTCGTGACGCTCGGTGATCGAGAGCGCGCCGCCGACGATCTCCTTGTACGTGTCCTTCTCGACGAGCGGCAGGTCGAGCTCGTCCGCGAGCGCGCGGGCGAGCGTCGTCTTGCCCGCCCCCGGCGGGCCCGTGACGACTACGAAGAGAGGAGGCGGCGAAGGACGTACTGGAGGATCCCGCCGTGGCGGAGGTACTCGCGCTCGCGCGGGGTGTCGAGCCGCACGCGCGCACGGAACTCCTTGTCGTCGGCGCGCACCGTCACCTCGTGCGCGTCGCCGTTCTCGACGCCGGTGATCGAGAACGTCTCGTGGCCCGTGAGCCCGAGCGAGTCGGGCGTGTCGCCGTCCAGGAACTGCAACGGGAGGACGCCCATCATCAGGAGGTTCGAGCGGTGGATGCGCTCGTACGACTCGGCGATCACCGCCTTCACGCCGAGGAGGTTCGGTCCCTTCGCCGCCCAGTCGCGCGACGAGCCGGAGCCGTACTCCTTGCCGGCGAGGACGACGAGCGGGGTGCCCTCGCCGAGGTAGCGCTCCGACGCCTCGAAGATCGTCATCTCCTCGCCCGAGGGGACGTGCACCGTCCACGTTCCTTCCGAGCTCGGCACGAGCTTGTTGCGGAGGCGCACGTTCGCGAACGTGCCGCGCACCATCACCTCGTGGTTGCCGCGGCGCGCGCCGTACGAGTTGAAGTCCCTGCGCTCGACGCCGTGCTCCACGAGGTAGCGGCCCGCCGGCGAGTCGGGCCGGATCGCGCCTGCGGGTGAGATGTGATCGGTCGTGACCGAGTCTCCGAGCCAGACGAGACAGCGCGCGCCTTCGATGTCGGAGACGGCGCCGTGCTCGCGCTGCATCCCCTCGAAGTAGGGCGGATGGCGCACGTAGGTCGAGTCGGGCTGCCAGTCGAACAACTCGCCCTCGGGCACCGGCAGGTTGCGCCACTCGTCGTCGCCGGTGAAGACGTCGTCGTAGGTCGCGGCGAACTGCTCGGCGCGCACGGACGAGGCGATCGTGTCGCTCACCTCTTTCGCCGACGGCCAGATGTCACGGAGGTAGACGTCGCCGTCTATCGGCTCGGTCTCGAAGTCGATGTCCATGCGCCCGGCGAGCGCATAGGCGACGACGAGCGGCGGTGAGGCGAGGTAGTTCGCCTTTACCTCGGGATGGATGCGCGCCTCGAAGTTCCGGTTGCCGGAGAGCACCGAGCAGACGACGAGATCGCCCTCGGTGACAGCGGCCGAGATCTCATCTGCGAGCGGCCCCGAGTTGCCGATGCACGTCGTGCAGCCGTAGCCGACGAGGTTGAATCCGAGCTCGTCGAGCGGCTTCTGCAGCCCCGCCTGCTCGTAGTAGCGCGTGACGACCTTCGAGCCCGGTGCGAGCGACGACTTCACCCAGGGCTTGCGCTGCAGTCCCTTCGCGAGCGCGTTCCGCGCGAGCAGGCCGGCCGCGACCATCACCTGCGGGTTCGAGGTGTTCGTGCACGAGGTGATCGCCGCGATCACGACGGAGCCGTGGTCGAGCTCGTAGTCGGCGCCTTCCACCTGCGTGCGGTGGTGCTCCGCCACAGCCACCGGCGTCGGCGATGCGGCGGCGGCGGTCTCGTGGCCACCGGGCTGCTGACCCGCGGTCGGGTCGGAGGCCGGGAACGTCTCCGCCATCGCCTCGTCGCCGTTCGAGTATGCGACACCGAAGGTGCCGAGCGTCTCGACGAACGCGTGCTTCGAGGTCGAGAGCGGGATGCGGTCCTGCGGACGGCGCGGCCCCGCGATCGACGGGACGACATCGCCGAGGTCGAGGGCGACCACCTGCGAATACGTTGCGTGGTCCGAAGGATCGTGCCACAGCATGTTCTCCTTGCAGTACGCCTCGACGAGCGCGATCCGCTCGGCCGAGCGCCCGGTCAGCCTCAGGTAGTCGAGCGTCACCTGGTCGACGGGGAAGAAGCCGCACGTCGCGCCGTACTCCGGTGACATGTTCCCGAGCGTCGCGCGGTCGGCGAGCGCCAGGGATGGGACGCCCGGCCCGAAGTACTCGACGAACTTGCCGACGACGCCCGCCTTGCGGAGGATCTCGGTGACCGTCAGCACCAGGTCGGTGGCGGTCGCGCCCTCCGGCAGCGACCCGCTGAGCTCGAACCCGACGACCTGCGGCACGAGCATCGAGAGCGGCTGCCCGAGCATCGCCGCCTCCGCCTCGATCCCGCCGACGCCCCAGCCGAGGACGCCGAGGCCGTTCACCATCGTCGTGTGCGAGTCGGTGCCGACGAGCGTGTCGGGGAAGGCCCGGCCGTCGCGGTCCTCGACGACGCGCGCGAGGTACTCGAGGTTCACCTGGTGGCAGATGCCGGTGCCGGGCGGCACGACCTTGAAGCCGCTGAATGCCGTCTGTCCCCAGCGTAGGAAGAGGTAGCGCTCGCGGTTGCGTTCGAACTCGAGCTCCACGTTGCGGCCGAACGCCATTCGTGACGCGAACGCGTCGACCTGCACCGAGTGGTCGATCACGAGCTCGGCGGGGATCAGCGGGTTGATTCGCTCCGGGTCGCCGCCGAGGTCGGCCATCGCGTTGCGCATCGCGGCAAGGTCGACGACCGCGGGAACGCCGGTCAGGTCCTGCAGAAGGACGCGCGAGGGCGCGAAGGAGATCTCCTGCGACGGCTCGGCCTTCGCGTCCCAGCGGGCGACCGCCTCGACGTCCGACTCGTCGCCGTTTCGCAGCACGTTCTCGAGCAGCACGCGCAGCGTGTACGGGAGGCGGGCGACGTCGTAGGAGGCCTGCAGCTCGTCGAGGCGGAAGATCTCGTACGACCGGTCGCCGACGCTGAGCTTTGACGGCGAGGCCATGCCTCGATTCAAGCAGAAGTGCTGCTCTCGGCCTTCGCCTGGGTGAAGCGGTTCAGCGTGATCAGGCCGATTCCGCCGACCATGTTCCCGGCGGCGGCGAGAAAGAAGTTCTCGATCACGAAGCTCCAGGGGATCGGCGCGCCGTAGCGGATGCCGAAGATCAGCTCGATCGTCTCGACGATCACGTGGTCGAAGTAGCCGAGCGCGATCACGACGCCCACCGTCCAGGCGATCACGACGCGCACGAGCATGTTCTCCTGGCCCTCGACGAACCAGGTCATCGCGGTCATCAGCGCTCCCGCGAAGACGGCGCTGCAGAAGAGCGCGAGCCAGCCGTTCTCGTGGACGTGCTGCGACGAGCTCACGATCGCGGCGCCGGTCCCGTACGGGAGCACGCTGTGCACGGTGACGATGACCGCGACGATCGTGCCGCCGACGATGTTCCCGATCGGCGAGACCGTCCAGAGCTCGCCCAGCTTGTACCAGAGGCGCTTCTGGCGATGGTCGAGCGCGGCGAGCGGCACGAGGAAGTTCTCCGTGAACAGCTCCCCACGTCCGACCACGAGGAAGGCGAAGGCGGAGCCGAAGCCCAGTGAGCCGAAGACGTGCGCCGCGTGCGCACCCCATTCGTGCTCGGTCTGTGCGGTGAGGAGGCCCAGGATGACGAGACCCGCGAGGATGTCGAAGCCGGCGGCGAGCGACGTCGTCAGCAGTTCGAGGAACGGCCGTGTGAGTCGGCGCTCGCCCTCTGCTTGAGTGCGCTCGAAGATCTCTTCGGGCTCGGGCGCGCCCATGCTCTAGCTCCTAGAGGAGCTGCTTCGCGAAGTCGATGAACTCGGGCTGAAGCGGCGACACGTCGTGCAGGCACACGTGCGTGAACCCCGCCTTTTCGAACTCGTCGATCTTCTCGCGCCACATCGTCGGGTCGTTCCCGAGCACCAGCGACCCGTCCAGGTCCTCCTCGCGCACGAGCTCGGCGACCGCCTCGAAGTCGCGTGGCAGCGCGAGCTCCTGCGAGAGCGAGCCGCCCATGGCGCTGTTCGGCGAGTTCGACTTGCCGATCTTGCGGGCGGTCTCTTCGTCGGGTGCGAACGCGCCCGTGACCTTGCCGTAGACCGGGCCCTTGCCCCCCGCCTTCTTCCATGCCTTCACGATCTCCTCGTCGGGAGTCGTGTTCATCGTCCCGTCGCCGAGGCGCGCGGCGAGCTCGGCCGCGTTCTCCGCGGCGGCGGCGACGATGATCTCGGGCGCCTTCTTCGGCGCGTCGTACAGCTTCAGCTGCTCGACCGTGTAGTGCTCGCCGCGGAACGTCTCGTAGTCGCCGCCGAGGAGCTTGCGGATGATCTCGATCGCCTCTTCGAGCATCTCGAGGCGCTCGTCCGGGCGCGGCCAGCGATCGCCGAGCACGTGCTCGTTCAGGTTCTCGCCGGTGCCGACGCCGAGGAAGAAGCGGCCGTCCATCAGCTCCTGCGCAGTCGCCGCGGCGTGCGCGACGATCGCGGGATGCATCCGGATCAGCGGGCAGGTGACCGCGGTGCCGAGCCGGATCTTCTGCGTCGCCTGGCCGATCGCCCCGATCACGCCCCACACGAACGGGCTGTGCCCCTGCTCGTCGACCCACGGGTGGATGTGGTCGGAGATCAGGACGTGCTCGAACCCCGCCTCCTCCGCGCGCACCGCGTTCGCGACGAGGTCCTTCGGCGCGTGCTCCTCCGACGACAGCCAATACCCGATCTTCACGTCATGCGACGTACCGAACCCGCAGGCTCGTAAACTCGGCGGATGGCGGTGGAGCGTCACATCGTCGGCCTCGGCGGCGGCGGGCGCACGCGGGAGCAGAACGATCTGCTCTACGACTACGTGCTCGAGCTGACGGGGAAGGAGCGGCCCCGGCTCATGTACGTGCCGACGGCGATCGCCGAGGACCCGGAGGGGTTCGCGACGCACCACGACCGGTTCGGGAGGCGCGGCGAGCTCACCCACCTGCGCACGTTCCCGTGGCCGCAGCCGGAGAACCTGCGCGAGGCGATCCTCGAGCAGGACGCGATCTGCGTCAGCGGCGGCTCGACGGCGAACATGATCGCGATCTGGAAGGTGCACGGCATCGACCGCTACCTGCGCGAGGCGTGGGAGAGCGGGGTCGTGCTCTGGGGCGCGAGCGCCGGGATGATCTGCTGGTTCGAGGCGGGCGTCACCGACTCGTTCGGTCCGCAGCTCGACGGGATGGAGTGCCTCGGCTTCCTGCCCGGAAGCGCGTGCCCGCACTACGACGGTGAGGAGCAGCGGCGGCCGCGCTACCGCGAGCTGATCGACGGCGGCTTCCCGGCGGGGATCGCGGCCGACGACGGTGTAGCCCTCCACTACGTGGGTACGGACCTCCAGGAGGTCGTCACCTGCCGGCCCGGCGCCGCGGCGTACCGGGTCACGCGGGCGGGCGAGGAGCGATTGGACGCAAGGGAGCTCACGTGAACATGCAACGCTCAGCCGAGATCCAGGCCGTTCTCGAGGGCATCCCGCTGCCCGCGGAGAAGAGCGAGCTCATCTCGTACATGCGGGAACAGGATCCCTCCTTCGTCCGGGACCTCGAGGGGCTGCCGGACGAGGAGTTCCGCAGCATCGACGACGTGGGGCGGCTTCTGACCCTCGTTCCGACCGCGCCGCAGCCCGGGCAGAGCCTGCCGCGCGCCGAGAGCGGGAACCCGCCCGGCGGCAGCGACTACCTCGAGCCGTTCCCCGGCGACACCGGCAACGTGCGCCACACCGCGCCGCCGACGAACCCGCCGCAGCAGGCGATCGAGAAGGCGACCAAGAAGAAGAAGCGCCAGAAGGCGGCCGAGGGCTAGATCCGCGCGCTGAACTCGACGATCAGCCCGGCCAGCTCGGCGGGATGACTGAAGGGGCACGCGTGGGCGGCGCCCTCGACGACCGCGAGCTCCGCCCGCGCGAGCCGCGCGGCCTGCTCCGCCCAGCGCTGTGGCACGACCGGATCGCGGCTGCCCCGGACGACGAGCGCCGGCAGCCCGAGGAGCGGCAGCCGCTTCTCGATCGGCTCGGCGAGCGCTGCTCGCCCCTGGCGAAGCAGCCGCCGCAGGCCGGTGCGGGCGTAGTCGCGGGCTGCGATCGCGACCATTCGCGGCGGCGCGAGCGCGGCGGCGTGCGCGAGGCGGCCCGCCTGCCGCGCGAACGAGCGGGCGGACGGATCCGGCGTCGGCGCGCCGAGCACGACGCCGCGGACGCGCGTCCCGGGGAGCAGCGCGGCCTCGAGCGCGATCTCCGAGCCGAACGAGTTGCCGTAGAGGACGACGTCGTCTAGGCCGTTCGCCTCGAGCCACTGATCGACGAGCTTCGCGAGCTGCTGCGCGCTGCCCGAACGCGGCGGGTCCACCACGTACGTGCGGAGCTCCGGCGCGAGCGCGAGCGCGAGCGGGACGAGATAGTCGCCGGAGAGGCCGAGCCCGGGCAGGGCGACCACCGCCGGCCGCTCGCGGCCGGACGCCGCGACAGTCGCATGCACGCGCAGCGCCGCGTTTTCCGGCGAAGGGCCCGGGAAGACCTCCAGCATCGAGATTCGTGATCTCATCGGCCTTCGTGAGCGGCGCTCGCCGACACCACTGCGTGTGATCGGCCGCGGGTCAATCGCCGGCCTCGGCGGCCTGGCGGCGATGGGCGTGATCGTGAAGGCGGCCAGCGGGCTCAAGGGCGGCGACGATCAGCCGCCGAGCAAGTGGTCGGAGGCCGAGCCGCCCGCGAAGTTCGCCCATCGCGTGATCGAGGGCGTCGCGCTCCGGCACGTCTCGATCGACCGCGCGGGGCTCCTGAACAACGCGATGCACCTGACCTATGCCCCGGCGCTCGGGCTCTGGTACGGCGTCTTCCAGGAGAGCTTTCGTCCGCCGCCGCTCGTGCACGGGCTCCTGTTCGGCTCGACCGTGTGGTCGCTCCGCCTGGCGCTCAACCCGGCGCTCAAGCTGAAGGAACCTTTCTGGCGCGATCCGCTCGCGAGAAACGTGATCGACTGCTCCTTCCACATCACCTTTGGCCTCGCGGTCGCGTATGCCTACCGCGAGCTCGAGCGACGCGGGGTCTAGTTCAGGCCTGCTGCGCGAGCCGGTTCGCCTGCTCGCCGAGCTTCCCGAGTGCCGCGACCTCCTGGTCGAGGTTGGCGCGGAGGAGCCCCCCGACGTCCTCCGCGCCCAGCGCGTCGGCGAGGCGAATCGCTGCCTCGTACGCGTTGATCTCGTAGTGCTCGGTGCCCATCGCCGCTTCGACGTGCACCGAGGGGCGCAGGCCCGGCGTCACCTTCGGCGCCGTCGCCTTGTGCTCGGTGCGCAGGCCGTCGAGTCCGTACGCGGGTTTCCCGGCAGGCACCTCGCCGAGGGCGAGGAATGCACGCTTCACGTTCGATGCGTGCGTCCGCGTCTCGCCGAGGTGCTCTTCGACGACGCCCTTCAGCTCCTCGTCGTCCAGTTCCTGCACGAGGTGCGGGAGGACGAGCCGCGCGAGGGTCTCCTCGATCGTGAGGAGCTTCCCGAGCTGCTCGAGGAGCAGCGCACGCGGTTCTTCCACCTCGGGCGGAAGCTTGACGGCGGGTGCCTTGCCGGGAACTGCGCTCATCGCGTACCTACTGGCCCTTCCGGATGCCGGGCTCTGCCCAGGCAAGCTGGATCGGCTTCATCGGCTCGCCGCCGGGCATGTTCGCTTCCTTGCTGAACTTGCCGAGCGGGAGGATCACCTTGCTCGCGCTCGCGAGCAGCATGATCGACGTGGCGACGTACCACGCGGCGATCGCCGAGGCGACGAGCACCCAGCCCGCGACCTTGACCCAGGTCGGGCCGGCGACGGACAGGCCGACGCCGAGCAGCGCCGAACCGGTCGCGAGCAGCGCGAGCACGGTGAAGAGGCCGATGTTCTCGACCATCGCCGCGAGCGCCCCCGCTGCCGTCACGGCGGCGAGCATGTAGAACCACATCGCGAACGCCGGATCGGAGACGCTCCCCGCGGCATGCGCCGGCAGGTGGTGCGTCATGATCAGCAGGTTGAAGATGCCGTAGGCGATCCAGAACGATCCCCAGGCGCCGTGCATCGCGGTTGCGACCACGTCACGCACGCGGAAGGCCCACATGCCGGCCATGAACTGGGCCACGCCGCCGAACACCGCGGCAAACGGCCACAGCTCGCCCGGAGTATTCGCCCCGCCGTAACTTCCCGTCAGGTGCAAGGCGACCATGAACGTCGCCGCCGCGAACCCGAACAGGCCGAGCACCGACGGTGCCGCGTACGGGGTCAGCATCACGCGGGGCCGCGCGAAGCCGTCCTCCCACTCGGTACTGCTCTCCACCGTCACCACCCGGCGCGCTTCGGTTGTCATCACTGGGCTCCTTTCTTCCTCTTCGATAGGCGCTCCCGCTGTGGAAGCACCGTGTACCGGGGATCCCGCGCCGACTGAAATCCGGCTTTGAACACCGACCAGCGGAGTGCGACCTCGCCCGCGAGGACGAGTGCGCCACCCGCGACTGCAGCGGTGCGGCTCCTCTTTCCTTTCAACGCAATAAGCGTCGATCCGGCTACGGTGCAGGCCTTCGAAAGCTTGGCGAATCTGCCTGCTTCTCCCTTTTTGTAGACCTCGCCGACGAAGCCGAGGCGGTGCTCCATCGCCTGCATGAGGCCGAGCTCGGCGACCGTGCCTGCGACCGCGGCGCGCCGCGCTGGACCTGCGTGCTCGACCGGCGTGAAGATCGCCGCTGCGGCGCCTGCGCTTGCCGCCGCGGACGCGCCGAAGAGCCAGGGCAGCTCGTCGCGCGCCTCGCTCCAAACCGGGATCGCGGTGTTCGCCACGAGCGCTCCCGTGTAGGTCGCAAGCGGGGGGCCGGTGAGGAACGAGACGGCGTTCGCCATCACCTTCACGGGCTTCAGGATCCCGAGCAGCTCGAGCGCGGCCGCCGTGTTCGCGGCGCCGCTCGAGGCGAGCAGGATCCAGCTGCCGACGCTCATCGGCGAGGTCACCTTGAACATCCGCATCATGTGCAGGAAGCGTTCGGGCCGCCCGAGGTCCTTGATCAGGAGGACGGGCGAGATCGCATCCGCGGCGGCGCCGATGTACAGCGCCGACTTCGAGAGCCGTTCGTTGCCGGTCAGCTTCGCGACGCCGTGCAGGACTGCGGAGGCGCCGGCGACGCCGCCGGTGAAGAAATACCAGGGGATCTCGGGGTTCCAGACCGGCTCCTTCACGATCGGGCGCCCGTAGTAGGAGTCCATCGTCGTCCCGCGCTCGGTGATCGAGCCCTTCCAGTCCGTCGTGCCGCCGGGGCGGCCGTTCTTCATCGCCTCGCCCTGCTCGATCGGACGGCGATCCGTCATTCGCTTCCTCCGATGAATGCAGCGGCGACGCCGACGAACATGGCCGCGGCCGCGACCGCCGTCGAGCGCCAGAGTCGCGGCAGGTGCGCGGTCGGGACGACCGGGTCGGGCGGCAGGCCGTACACCTCGGGCTCGTCGAGCAGCAGGAAGAACGCGCCGAAGCCGCCCACGCCGTCGTTCTCGTCGTGGCCGTAGAGCTGCGCCCCGTTCCAGCGCTCCGCGCGCAGCTTCTCGAGGCGCTTCTCCGCGCGCTCGCGCAGCTCGTCGAGCTCGCCGAACTGGATCGAGTCGGTGGGGCACGACTTCGCACAGGCCGGCTCGTGCCCGCCCTTCAGGCGGTCGTAGCAGAGCGTGCACTTCCACACGCGCCCGTCCTCGTTCTTCCCGAAGAGCGGCAGCGCGAGCGGCGCGTCGTCGGGGCTGCGCGGCAGGTCGCGCTTGTCGATGACGCCGAACGGACACGCGGGCACGCAGTAGCCGCAGCCGTTGCAGATGTCCTCCTGCACGACGACGGTGCCGAACTCCGTGCGGAAGAGCGCGCCCGTCGGGCACACGTCGAGGCAGCCTGCGTGCGTGCAGTGCTTGCAGACATCCGACTCCATCAGCCAGCGGAGCGGCTCGGGGTCCACCGCGGCGTCCGTCTCGACGGTCGCCGTCTCGCCGTCCAGCTTCAAGGGCTTCCGCTGCTCGATGAAGGCGACGTGGCGCCAGGTGTTCGCGTTCAGGTCGGAGGTGTTGTCGTAGCTCTCGCCCGTCCAGACGAGCCCGTCCTCCGGCACGAGGTTCCACTCCTTGCAGGCGACCTCGCAGGCCTTGCAGCCGATGCACACCGTCGTGTCGGTGAAGAAGCCCATGCGGGGCTTCGCCTCGTCGCCCCACGTGTCGGGCCAGGCGGCGGGCGCTCCGGTCGGTTCGGCGAGCGACGTCATGACGTGCTCGTGCTCCTCGTCTCCTCGGGCTCGATGCGCGGGTCCTGCTCGCGGCGCGAGTGCGCCTCGTCGCGCACCTCCGCGACGAACTCGGCGAGCGCCGGCCCGTGCGGGCGGCGGCCGGGGCGGATGTCGCACGTCAGCGCCTTCACCTCCTGGATGTGCACGTTCGGGTCGAGCGCCATGTGCGTCAGGTCGTTCGCGGCGCCGCCCGTCGTCAGGCCGCGCTGGCCCCAGTGGTACGGGAGGCCGACTTGGTGGTGCTCCTCGCCGTTGATCCGGATCGGGCGCATGCGGTCGGTGACCATCACGCGCGCCTCGATCGCGGAGCGCGCGGTCACGATCGTGGCCCAGCCTCCGTGCTCGAGCCCGCGGATGCGGGCGAGCTCGGGGTGCACCTCGACGAACATCTGCGGCTGCAACTCGGAGAGGTACGGCGTGAAGCGCGTCATGCCGCCCGCCGTGTGATGCTCGGTCAGGCGGTAGGTCGTCATCACGAACGGATAGGTGTCTGCGCCCGGCTCGCCGTCCACGGGGTTGTAGGGATCCTCCGGCAGGTCCTTGTTCTGCTGGCGGCGCGGATTCGCGCGCTGCGAGTAGAGCGGGTTGTCGAACGGCGACTCGTGCGGCTCGTAGTGCGTCGGCAGGGGGCCGTCGACGATCCCCTGCGGGGTGTAGATCCAGCCGAGACCGTCCGCCTGCATGACGAACGGATGGTCGCCGCGGATCGCGTCGGGCCCCTTCGCATCGTCGGGCGGCACGTAGTCCGGCCGCTTCTGCGGGCTGAAGTCGGGTGTGTCGATCCCGGTCCACTTCCCCTGTTCCTGGTCGAACCAGACGTACTTCTTTCGTTCGGACCACGGGTTTCCGTCGGGATCCGCGGAGGCGCGGTTGTAGATGATGTGGCGGTTCGCGGGCCACGCCCACGCCCACTCGAGCGCGGCATGCCCCTGCTCCCAGTGCGGCTTCTTGCGCGCGGCCATGTTCGTGTCCTCGGCGAAGACGCCGCAGTAGATCCAGCAGCCGCAAGCCGTCGTGCCGTCGGCCTTCAGCAGCTCGTAGCTCGCGAGCGCCTGGCCCTTGTCGTCCCAGCCGTTGATCTCGGAGAGCACGGCCTCCGCGTTCGGCTCTTCGATCTCGCCGCTCGTCGGATAGGCCCACGTGAGGTCCTGGATCGGCAGGTCCTTCGGATCCTGGGACTCCTTCAGCTTCTCCTTGATCTTCTTGCCGAGATGGAAGTAGAACCACAGCTCGGAGCGGCAGTCCTCCTTCGGCTCGACCGCCTTGTAGTGCCATTGCAGGAGCCTTTGCGTGTTCGTGAAGGACCCGTCCTTCTCCATGTGCGTCGCCGCGGGCATGAAGAAGACCTCGGTCGGACACTGCTCGGGGACGATCTCGCCCGATTCGACCTCGGGGCTGTCGTACCAGAAGGCTGCGGTCTCGATCTCGACGAGATCGCGCACGACGAGCCAGTCGAGCTGCGCGAGAGCAAGCCGGTTCGCCTTGCCGTTCGCCGAGCCGACCGCCGGGTTCTGGCCGGTGACCATGTAGCCCTTGACCTTCCCCTTCAGCATCTGCTCGACGGTCCAGTAGCTCGAGTTGTCGTCGTCGATGCGCGGCAGGTACGAGAAGCAGAACTCGTTCTCGGGCGTCGCCGCGGCGCCCCAGTACGCCTTGAGCAGCGAGACGATGTAGGCGTCGGCGTTCCCCCAGTAGCCGCCCGGCGCCGTCGTCATGTCGATGTACGCATCGAGGCCGCCGTAGTGCTCGGTGTGCGGCATCGACAGGTAGCCGGGAAGGATGTTGTAGAGCGTCGGGATGTCCGTCGAGCCCTGGATCGACGCGTGCCCGCGCAGCGCCATGATCCCGCCGCCCGGCCGGCCGATGTTCCCGAGCAGCAGCTGGATGATCGCCGCGGTACGAATCATCTGGACGCCGACCGTGTGCTGCGTCCAGCCGACCGCGTAGACGAACGCGCCGGTCTTCTCGGGCCCGGAGCAGTCGCAGATCGTCTTCGCGATGTGCAGGAACTCCTCGACGCTGCAGCCGCACGCGTCGGCGACGAACTCCGGCGTGTAGCGCGCGTAGTGGCGCTTCAGGATCTGGAAGACGCAGCGCTCGTGCTGCAGCGTGTCGTCCGTCTCGGGCGGGTTGCCGTGCGAGAGGCCTGCTCCGTGGCCGCCGTGCGACTGCTCGCCCTTCACGTGCGATCCCTGGAAGCCCTTCTCTCGCTGGCCGGCCGCGCCGTGCACGGCGACGCCGGCGTACTGCCACGTCGTCACGTCGTACTGTTCCTTCTCGGGATCCCAGCCGGAGAAGAGGCCGTCGTTCTCCTCCGTGTCGCTGAACCGCTCGTCGACGATGACGGGCGCGTTCGTGTAGCGCTCGACGTACTCCTTGAACCAGCGCTCGTTCTCGAGGATGTAGTTGACGATGCCGCCGAGAAACGCGATGTCGCTACCGGCGCGGATGCCGACGTGCTTCGTCGCCATCGCGCTCGTGCGCGTGAACCGCGGGTCGACGTGGAAGACGTGCGCGCCCCGCTCCCGCGCCTCCATCACCCACTGGAAGCCGACGGGATGGTTCTCCGCCATGTTCGAGCCCATGATCGTGATGCAGTCCGCGTTCTGCAGGTCCTGCTGGAACGTCGTCGCACCGCCTCGGCCGAACGAGGTGCCCAGACTGGGCACCGTGGAGCTGTGTCATATGCGGGCCTGGTTCTCGACCTGGACGATGCCGAGTGCCGTCAGCAGCTTCTTGATGACGTAGTTCTCTTCGTTGTCGAGCGTCGCGCCGCCGAGGTTCGCGATCGCCATCGTGCGCTTGGCAGGGCTGCCGTCGTCGGTCTCCTCCTGCCAGTTCTCGTCGCGCGTCCGGATGATCCGGTCGACGATCATGTCCATCGCCTGGTCGAGCGACAGCTCCTCCCAGTGCGTCCCGTACGGGCGGCGGTACTTGACCTTGTACTCACGCAGCGGCCCGTTGTGCATGTTCCTCGAAGCCGCGCCCTTCGGGCAAAGACGGCCGCGTGAGATCGGGCTCGCCGGGTCGCCCTCCACCTGGATGATCTCGCCGTCCTTGACGTAGACCAGCTGCGCGCAGCCGACGGCGCAGAACGGGCAGATCGACTGCGCGACGTGGTCGGCGCCGGCGATCCGCGGCTGGAGGTCGTGGCTCTTCGGAGACTGGGCCGATTTGCCCAGGCCGAGCGGATCGCCCTCGCGCACCTGTTTGAGGAGCGGCCACGATTCGAGCAGCTTGGTGAACCCCACGGGCGCGTTGTTTCGCGCCCGCCCGATCACGAAACGCTACGCCTCGTCGAGAGCGTCCATGACCGCGCGGAGATGCGTGCGCTCGGGTCCGAGCGCGTCGTACACCGCACGCAGCCGCCTCTCCCCGTCGGCGGAGAGCGTCAGGTGCGTGACGCGGCCGTCGCTGGGCGACGCGGCGCGCTGCACGAGGCCGGCTGCCTCCGCGCGCTGCACGAGCTCGGTGACCGCGCTCTGCGTGAGCGCGAGTGTCTCCACGAGCGCGCTGACGGTCGTCGTGCCGTTCTCGGCGCCGCCGATCTGTAGCAGCAGCAGGTGCTGCCTCGGGGTCATCCCATTCTCGCGGGCGACGTTCTCGCTGTGGCGGAGAAACCGGCGGAGCTCGGCCCGGAACTCCGCAGCGCTCTCGTAGCGATTCTGCACAACCACGTTTTTGCACGTGAGGGGCGTGGAAATCAAGCGCCGTGCTCGCCGTCGCCCGCTTCGTGATCTGGACGTGCGTGCTCGAGGTCGTGTGGATGGTGCTCGTCGGGACGACTCAGAGCACGGAGCTCGTCGCCGGCGGCATCGCCTCCGCGATCGTCGCGCTGTTCGTCGACGCCCTGCGCCGTCTCGACCTGCTGGCGTATTCGCCGACCCTGCGGATCGTGGCGAGGGCCTGGTCGATCCCGCACCAGGTGGTCTTCGACTTCGTGCTGGTCGGCTGGGTGCTCGTCCGCTCGCTGGCGCGAGGGCAGCGCGTGCGGGGCGAGTGGGTACGGATCGACTATCCGACCGAGCCGGGCCGTGTGGGCAGGTTCCAGCGGGCGCTCGCGGCGACGCTCGAGAACGAGACCGCGAACGGGATCGTCGTCGATCTCGACGACGACACGGCGCTCCTGCACTCGCTCGACACGCGCGTCTCGACCGGGCGGTCGGTGCTGTGAATGTCTTCCTCTGGGCGTCCTTCGCGCTTGTCGCGCTCGAGATCCCGCTTCTGCTCTTCGCCGCGCGGGCGCCGCGGTTCGACGCGCTCGTGGCGGTCGAGGCGGCGGGCGGGATCTGGGCGCTCGCGCTGATGCTGCTCTCGCAGGGCTTCCACCGGTCGGCGTACACCGTGCTCGCGCTCGTCGCGTCCGTGCTCGTCTTTGCCGGCTCGATCGTCTTCGTGCGCTTCCTCGAGAAGGAGCTCGACCCGTGAGGACCGTGATCGTAGACGCGCTGCTCGTCGCGACCGTCGCGAGCGAGGCGATGTGTGTGCTCGGCGTCCTCGCCGGAGCGACGGTCTACGACCGCCTGCACTACGCCGGCGCGACCACGTCGGTGCCGCCGTTCCTCGTCTTCGTCGCGATCCTGCTGCGGCAGCCGCATCCGTACACGAACCCGGTGTGGAACGCGCTCTTCGTCGCCGTGACGCTCTTCCTGCTGAACGGCGCGCTCACGCACGCGATCGCGCGCGTCATCCGCCAGCGCGAAGCCGGAGACGTCGAATTGTGATCCCCCTCCAGTCCGTCGCGATCCTGTTCGTCGCTCTCGGTGCGCTGTGCGTCGTGCTCGCGCGGGACCTCGTGCGGCAGGCGCTCCTGCTCTCGATCTACGGGTTCTCGCTCGTCGTGCTCTTCGTCGTCTTCCAGGCGCCAGATGTCGCGCTCTCGGCACTCGTCGTCTCCGGGATCGCCTATCCCGTGGTGCTCGTCGGTGCGATCGCGCGCGTCGCGGCGATCCGCAAGAGGAGACCGAGATGACGAGGTCGATGCGGATCGGGCTCTTTCTTGCCGGCGCTGCGGGCGTCGGCTTCCTGCTCGTGTGGGGCGTCCTCGACCTGCCGACGTTCGGTCACTACGCCGGGCCGTACGGCGACATCGTCTCGAAGCTCACCGAGCCGCAGCGGCACATCGCGAACGCGGTCACCGCGATCGTGTTCGACTACCGCGGCTTCGACACGATGGGCGAGGAGCTGATCCTCTTCAGCGCGGCGTCGGCGGTCGCGATGCTGTTCCGGGAGACCCGGGAGGCAGATACGAAGGACATCGTCGACGCCGTGCGCGCGGATGCGGTCAACGGCCTCGGGGTCCTCGCCGCGATCGTCACGCTGCTTCTCGCATTCGACGTCGTCGCGCACGGGTTCGTCACGCCGGGGGGCGGCTTTCAGGGCGGAGTCGTCTTCGCCGCCGCGTTCGTTTTCGTCTACTTCACCTGCGAGTACCACGCGTACCTGCGGCTCGCAACGACGAAGTTCGCCGAGCCGCTCGAGTCGTTCGGAGCCGGGAGCTTCGTCGGGCTCGGGATGATCGCGTTCGCGTTCGGGCTCGCCTTCATGGGGAACTTCATCGACTACGGGGTGACGGGACGCATCCGCTCGGGCGGCAGCGCTGCGCTCGTCAACTGGTCGTCGGCGCTCGCGGTCGCCGGCGGGTTCATGGTGATCTTCAGCGAGTACCTGAAGGACAACATGGCTGCGCGATACGGCCGGACCAAGAAGGTCGTCCAGTGAGCGTGCTGCCGTACCTGCTTGCGGTCTTCGTGTTCCTGGTGGGGCTGTACGGGATCGTCTCGAGCCGCAACCTGATTCACATCGCCGTGTGCGTGAGCGTCTGCCAGTCAGGGACGTACATCCTGCTGCTCGCGATCGGCTACAAGACGCACGGCACGGCGCCGATCTTCGGCGACATCCCGTCGAGCCGGAAGGTCGTCGACCCCGTCGTGCAGTCGCTCACGCTGACCGACATCGTCGTCGCCGTCGCAGTGTCGGCTCTCATCCTCGCGTTCGCGCTGAAGGCGTACGAGCACGAGGGAACGCTCGATCCGCACGAGATCGTCGAGATGAAGGGATGAACCCGATGATCCCGCTCATCGCGGCGATCCCGCTCCTCGCCGCGACGCTCCTGGCGCTCGTCGGCAAGTGGATCCCCGATGCGGCCGCGGACATCGTCGGCATGGTCGCCGCGGCG
>Ga0308173_10000501_pt1 | contig 16715 bp, 18 predicted proteins | sample PhyPR1_FD_203716 | JGI IMG/M metagenome (GOLD analysis project Ga0308173, IMG submission 203716) | Soil microbial communities from UC Gill Tract Community Farm, Albany, California, United States - DLSLS.P.R1 | ecosystem: Environmental > Terrestrial > Soil > Agricultural land | place: USA...
GCACCCTCTGGCGGGCTGCAAACCGCCGCATCGCCGTGTCCTCGATCGTCCCGGTAGCTTCGGCTACCGGGACGACCTGCGTCCTTGCGCTGCTCGGTTTTCGCTCCGCCAAAGGGCACTGGACTTACCGGAGGCGCCACTACGACCTCTGGCGGAAGTCGACGACGACGGGGATGCCTTCGAGGCCCAGCCGCTCGCGCAATTGGTTCTCGACCCAGTACCCGTAGTCGCGGGTGACGAGCCCCGGGTCGTTGACGGTGAACCGGAACCGCGGCGGGCGCGTCGCGACCTGCGCGCCGTAGAGCAGGTTCAGGCGGCGCTGGCCCTTGGACGGCGGCTGCCGGATCTCCTTCAGCTCGGCGATCAGCTTGTTCAGGTCGGCCGTTGATATACGACTGATATATCGGTCATATATCTCCGCGACCTTGTCGAGGAGCCGGGAGACGCCGCGTCCCGAGACCGACGAGACGGTGATGAAGTCGGGCCGCTGGCGGAGGCGACGCTGGAGCTCGGGGCGTATCTCCTCGATCGTCACCTCCGAGATGTCCCACTTCGAGAGCACGATCAGCGTCGCGCAGTGCGTCTTTCGGGCGAGCTCGACCGCCGTGATGTCGCCCTCGACGATCCCCTGGCTCGCGTCGATCAGGACAAGGGCGACGTCGGCCCGCTCGGCTGCCTCGAGCGCGCGCAGCTCCGAGTAGTACTCGATCCCCTGCCGCTGCTTCCGCTTGCGCCGTAACCCGGCGGTGTCGACGAGCTGGAATGTCCGGTCGCCGTGCTCGATGATCGTGTCGATCGTGTCGCGCGTCGTCCCCGGGACCTCGGAGACGATCGTCCGCTCCGCACCGACGAGCCGGTTGTAGAGCGACGACTTGCCGACGTTCGGCCGACCCAGGACCGCGACGCGAATCGCGTCGCCTGCAACGCTGCGCGACGACTCTCCCGGGAGCAGGTCGAGCACTTCGTCGAGCAGGTCGCCGGTGTTCGAGCCGTGCAGGCCGGAGAGCGGGAACGGCTCGCCGAAGCCGAACCGGTGGAACTCGAACGCGAGCTGTTCCTGCGACGGATCGTCGATCTTGTTCGCGAGCACGAGCACCGGCTTCTTCGCCTCACGCAGGATCTGCGCGAGCTCCTCGTCCCCGGGCGTGACGCCGGCCCGGGCGTCGACGACGAAGAGCACGAGGTCGGCCTCGGCGATCGCTGCGCGCGCCTGCTCGGCGATCTGACGCGTGATCGGATTCGGGTCGACGATGTCGACGCCGCCCGTGTCGATCAGCAGGAACTGCCGCCCGTTCCACTCGCAGATCAGCTCCTTGCGGTCGCGCGTCGTGCCCTGCGTCTCGTGCACGACCGCCTGGCGCGTCGCGGTGAGCCGGTTGACGAGCGTCGACTTGCCGACGTTCGGGAAGCCCACGATCGCCACCGTTCCTTCGAGCTTCAGCGGCTCGGTCATAGCGGCGGGGTGAGGCTGCGCGGGCGGCCTCGAGCGTGCACGTCCGCGAGCCAGTCGAAGAGCACGTTGATGCGGCGCTCGATCTCGGCCGTCGCCTCCTTGTAGCCGCGGCCGCCTTTCGGAAGACCTTCGAACGTCAGCGGCTCGCCGAACGCGACCGAGCACGGATTGAAGTTGCGGATCGACCAGAGCTGCGTTCCGTACACCGCGACCGGCACCACCGGCACGCGCTCCTGAAGCGCGACCATCGCGGCGCCCGGCTGCGCGATTCCCGGACGCCCGTGCTTCTGCCGCGTCCCCTCGACGAAGAGCCCGACGACGCGACCCGATGCGGCGGCCCGGCGCATCGCGCGGACCGCGTCGCGATCCGACTCGCCGCGACGGATCCCGATCGTCCCGTGCAGCTCGAGGAAGCGTCCGAGCACCGGGAAGTCCGTCGCCTCCGCCTTCGCGACGAACGAGACGTCCCGCGGCGACGACGCCCCGACGAGCGGGACGTCGATCCAGTGCAGATGGTTGATCGCGAGCACCGCCCCTCCCGTTGCCGGAACGCGGTCGCGACCGTACGTCCGCCCGCGCGTGAGGAGACGCGCCGGCAGGCCCATGTAGACGCGACCGAGCGCCCAGACGAGGTCCCCGCCCTTCACGGCGTGGCGAGCGAGCGCTCGTGGATCAGCTCTTCGATCCGCGAGACGACGTCGTCGACCTCGAGCGCCGAGGTGTCGATCCGCACGGCGTCGTCGGCCGGCTGCATCCGCGCGCGGTCCGACTCGTCGCGCGTGCGCAGGTCGGTCGCGAGCGCGTCGGCTCCGATATCGGGCCGTTCGGCCTGGCGGCGACGCGCACGGATGTCGGGATCCGCCTGCAGGTAGACCTTCACCGGCGCGTCGGGCGCGACGACGGTCCCGATGTCTCGCCCCTCGATCACGCAATTGCCCTGAGCGGCGAGCTCGCGCTGTCGTTCGCGCATCACCTCGCGCACGACCGGGTGGCGCGCGACGACAGGGACCATCCGGTCGATCCGCGACTGCCGGATCGCCGCGGTCACGTCGGCGCCGTCGATGAAGACGCGCCCGACTTCGTCGAACGTGACAGGGCTTCGCCGGGCGAGATCGCCGAGCGCGTCGGGCTCCGCGAGGGGCAATCCTTCACGCATCGCGAGCCAGGTCAGCGCGCGGTACATCGCCCCCGTGTCGAGGTAGCGGAAGCCGAGCCGCTCCGCGAGCTTGCGGGCGACCGTGCTCTTGCCGGCTCCTGCCGGTCCGTCGATGGCAACGATCATCTGCGCGTGAGTGCTTCGAGAAGGTCGTGGAAGCCGGGGAAGGATACTGACACGCTCTCGAATCCCTGAACCTCCACCCCCTCGCTGCTCGCGAGCCCTGCGACGGCGCCGAGCATGGCGATTCGATGGTCGCCCCGCGCTTCGATCTTCCCGCCGCGCGGCCGGGACGGAACGCCGGTGACGACGAAGCCGTCCTCCTCGGCGCGCGCGCGGACGCCGATCGCGCGCAGGGCGTCGACGAGCGCCTCGATCCGGTCGGTCTCCTTGAGGCGCAGCTCGGCGGCACCCCAGACGCGGCTCCGGCCGCGCGCGTGCGCGGCGAGCAGTGCAAAGAGCGGCAGCTCGTCGATCAGGAGCGGCACCTCGTCGGCGCCGATCGTCGTCGCCGTCAGCTCCGCGGAGCGCACCTCGAGGTCGCCGACCTGCTCCTGCCCGAGCTTCCGCCGCGCGACGATCCCGACCCGGCCCCCCATGCGTTCGAGCACGTCGAGGAGCCCGGTGCGCCGTGGGTTGAGGTTCACGTCGTGAAGCGTGATGCGTGATTCGGGGACGATCGTCGCGGCGACGATGAACGGCGCCGCCGAGGAGAAGTCGCCGGGAACGTCCACCTCGCCCAGCTGCAGCCGCTCCGGAGGGTCGACGCTCGCCGAGTTGGGCCGGGTCGTGACGCGCACGCCCGCTTCGCGCAGCATCAGCTCGGTGTGGTCGCGCGTCGGCGCCGGCTCGATCACGGTCGTGCGGCCGTTCGCCCCGAGCCCGGCGAGCAGCACGGCCGACTTGACCTGAGCGCTCGCGACCGGCAGCTCGTAGTCGATCGCCTCGAGCGTGCCGCCCGTCACCGTGAGCGGCAGGCGGCCGTCCGTCGTCTCGATCTGCGCACCCATGCGGCCGAGCGGCTCCGCGATCCGTCCCATCGGCCGCGAGGAGAGCGACGCGTCGCCGGTCAGCGTGAACGTGCCGTCCTGGAACGCGAGGATGCCGACGACGAGCCGCGCCAGCGTGCCGGCGTTCCCGCAGTCGAGCTCCGCGCCGCGCAGGCCGCGCAGACCCACGCCGTGCACGGTCAGCGTCTCGCCGTCGTCGTCGACCTCGACGCCCATCGCGCGCACGGCGCCGAGCGTCGAGAGCGTGTCGTCGGAGCGGCCGAAGCCGCGAACGACGGTGTCGCCGTCCGAGACCGCCCCGAGTAGAAGTGACCGGTGCGAGATCGACTTGTCGCCCGGTACCGCGAGGTGCCCTTCGAGCGCCGCGGCGGGCTCAATCAACATCGAGCACCGCCGAGACGACGACGCCGTAGCCCTGCGTCTCGAGCATCGTCGCCGCGCGCTGGGCTTCCGCCTCGCCGGCGACGAGCAGCGTGAGCGTGCCGCCCCGCTCGGGCGACATGTGGTGCAGCTCGAAGTCCTCGATGTTGATGCGCTCCGCACCGAGCGCCTGCGTAATCCCTGCGAGCACGCCCGGCCGGTCGGGGACGTGCACGCGCACCCGCTGGAGCTCGCCCGGATCCGGATACTCGCGCTCGAGCATCCGGCGTCGGTTGCCTGCGGCCTCGCCGATCCAGCGCGCGAGGTAGCCGGCGTCACCCTGCTCGAGCGCGACCTCGACCTGCTCGATGCGCCGACGGTGCTCCTGCAGCGCGGCGCGGATCGACTCCGCGTTGTCGAGGTAGATGTCGACCCAGATGCGCGGGTTTGCGCCCGCGATGCGCGTCATGTCGCGCAGCGAGCCGCCGGCGTGCGCGAGTGGCTCGTGCCCGTCGATCCGCGATTCGCCGGTCTGGTTCGCGACGATGTTCGCGAGCACGTGCGGCACGTGACTCGTCATCGCGACGAGCCGGTCGTGCGCGTCGGCGTCGATCGCGACCGGCGTCGCGCCGAGGTCGGAGACGAACCCGTGAACGAGCCGGTGGCGCGCCGCATCCGTCTGCGCGACCGGCGTCAGGAACCACGTCGCGCCCTCGAAGAGCCCTGCGCTCGCGTTCTCGGGCCCGCGCGTCTCGGAACCTGCGATCGGATGCCCGCCGACGAACCGGGGCGATCCCTCCGCGGCCCGGACGACCGAGGCTTTCGTCGAGCCGACGTCGGTGACCGTCGCATCGCCGCTCGCGGCGAGCGCCGTCGCGACGACACCGGGGAGCTGCGCGATCGGCGCGGCGACCACCACGAGCTCCGCACCGGAGACCGCGTTCTCGAGCGATCCGGCAGGCGTGACCGCAGCGCGGCCGAGAACGTCCGGGTCGGGGTCCCACCCGGTCACGTCGTCGCCGCGCCGCGCCGCGGCGAGCGCGATGGAGTTGCCGATCAGGCCGGTTCCGACGATGGAGACGCGCATCTGCTACCCCATTGAAGCTGCTTTCGACGGCCTCCCCACCCGCGATCGTCCACCAGCTGCGCGCCGAGGAGCGGGCACTCGTGACCGCGAGCGGCGCGCGCTTCGTGCGGCTGGCACGCGAACGGCAGGCGCTTATCCGTACCGCGGGCGAGCACCCGGCCGAGGCGCGCGCGATCGAGAAGCTCCGTCGCGAGGAGCGCGACGACCTGGAGGCGCGGCTCGACATCGAGGCGATCTCGGCTGCGAATGCTCCGCCCGTCGGAGGCGTGAAGGTCGGCCCTGCGGCGCCGCCGGCGAAGCTCCTTGCCTGGTACCGCGAGGCGCAGAAGCGCTTCGGCATCCGCTGGCAGCTGCTCGCCGCGATCAACTTCGTCGAGAGCGACTTCGGGCGCGCTCACACGACCGCAAAGGCGGACGCACAGGGGCCGATGCAGTTCGAGCCGGCGACCTGGCGCGCCTACGGGATGGGAGGCGACGTCTACGACCCGCACGATGCGATCCTCGCCGCGGCGAATCTGCTCGCCGCGAACCACGGCCGCGCCGACGAGCGGCGCGCGCTCGCGCACTACAACCCGTCGCCCCTCTACCGGGACGCGGTGCTGCACTACGCACACCGCATCCAGACGCTGCGCTTCGCGTTCCGCGAGTACTACGCGTGGAGGCTGTATCTCAGGAAGGGCGCCGGCCCATGAGCTCGGCGAGGCGGAACGCCAGATCGAGTGACTGCCGGGCGTTGAGGCGCGGGTCGAGCAGCGTCTCGTAACGGGACGAGAGGTGCTCCTCGAGGACGTCGTCGGCGCCGCCGAGACACTCCGTCACGTCCTCGCCGGTGAACTCGAGGTGGACGCCGCCGGGCCAGACGCCGGACTCCCAGCACGCGGCGAAGAAGCCTTCGAGCTCGCGCATGATCGTGTCGAAGCTGCGGGTCTTCGTGCCGTCGGCGGTGCGGATCGTGTTCGCGTGCATCGGATCGCACGCCCACAGCACGGGATGCCCCTCGTCGCGCACCGCGCGCAGGAGCGGCGGCAGCAGGTCGCGCACCGCCTCGGCGCCCATGCGCGCGTAGAAGGTGAGCCGCCCCGGGACGCGCAGCGGGTTCAGCCGCTCGCAGAGCGCGATCGCGTCGTCGGGGGTTGCCGTCGGGCCGAGCTTGCACCCGAGCGGGTTGTGCACGCCGGAGAAGAACTCGACGTGCGCGTCGTCGGCGCCGCGTGTGCGCTCGCCGATCCAGAGCAGGTGCGCGGAGCAGTCGTACCAGTCGCCGGTCAGCGAGTCGCGGCGCGTCAGACCCTCCTCGTAGTCGAGGAGAAGCCCCTCGTGGCACGTGAAGACGTCGACCTCGTGCAGGCGTCGCTCGGCGGCGAGATCGATGCCGCATGCGGCCATGAACGCGAGAGCGCGCTCGATGTCCTCCGCGAGCCGCAGGTAGCGCTGGCCCTCGGGAGAAGACGCGACGAAATCCTTGTTCCACATGTGGACCTGCGTGAGGTCCGCGTAGCCGCCCTTCGTGAACGCGCGAAGCAGGTTGAGCGTCGACGCAGACTGGTTGTAGCCCTCGAGCATGCGCTGCGGATCGGGGATGCGTGCGGCGGCCGTTGGCTCGTCGCTGTTCACCATGTGGCCGCGGAAGCTCGGGATCTCCTCGCCGTCCACGAGCTCGAACGCGTCCGAGCGGGGCTTCGTGAACTGCCCCGCCATGCGGCCGAGCTTCACGACCGGAAGCGTCGCGCCGTAGGTGAGCACGGCGGACATCTGCAGCATGATCTTCAGCTTCTCGCGGATCCGCTGCGTCGAGAGCTCGTTGAACGACTCGACGCAGTCGCCCGCCTGCAAGAGGAACGCCCGGCGGTCGATCGCCTTCGCCAGGTTCTCGCGGAGCGCGCGCGCCTCGCCCGCGAACACGAGCGGCGGGCTCGTCCGAAGCCGCTGCACGACGGCCTCGGCCGCGGCCCGGTCGGGCCATTCGGGTTGCTGCAGGGCACGCAGCTCGCGCCATGAGCCGGGATTCCACGTCGAAGGGGTAACCGTCATTTCCTCTATCCTGCCAGCGATGACTTCCGCCTCCGTTCTCCGTTGGCAGTGGCGCCGCGGGCGAGGCGGAGCCCTGCGCTGACGCCGCCTCGTCCGCTGACCCATTTGCGGCGCGAATCCCGACCAACGACGAGGTGACTTCCATGCGTGTCTTCTCCGGCATCCAGTCCACGGGTGCGAAGACGATCGGCAACTACATCGGCGCGATGCGCAACTACGTCCGCACCCAGGACGAGGGTGACGCGTACTTCTGCATCGTCGACCTGCATTCGATCACGGTCGAGTACGACCCGCAGGACCTGCACGAGCGCACGATCGACCTGGCCGCGCTGCTGTACGCCGTCGGGCTCGACCCCGACCGCTGCACGCTCTTCCTGCAGAGCCACGTGCCGGCGCATGCCGAGGCGGCGTGGCTGCTCTCGGCCGTCACCGGGTTCGGGCAACTCGGCCGCATGACGCAGTTCAAGGAGAAGGGCGAGGGCCGCGAGTTCGTCTCGGCGGGCCTTTTCACCTACCCCGTCCTGATGGCAGGCGACATCCTGCTCTACCAGACGAACATCGTCCCGATCGGCGACGACCAGCGCCAGCACCTCGAGCTCGCGCGCGACGTCGCGCAGCGGTTCAACTCGCGCTTCGGGGAGCTGTTCACGATCCCGGAGGGCGTCTACCCGGAGGTGGGCGCCCGCGTCATGGACTTGCAGGAGCCGACGAAGAAGATGTCGACGACCGCCTCGAGCGAGCAGGGACGGGTGCTGATCCTCGACCCGCCCGACACGATCCGCAAGAAGTTCAAGACGGCGGTCACCGACTCGGGACGCGAGATCCGCTACGCACCGGACGAGAAGCCGGGAGTGTCGAACCTGATCGAGATCCTCTCCGTTGCGACCGAGCGGTCGATCGCCGACGTCGAGGGCGACTACGAGGGCAAGGGTTACGGCGACCTGAAGGGCGACGTCGGCGAGGCGGTCGTCGAGCTCTTCCACCCGGTGCAGGAGCGGTACGCGGAGCTGCGGGCGGACGAGGGCGAGCTCCGGCGGCTGCTCGCGGTCGGCGCCGAGAAGGCGCGCGAGACCTCAGCGCCGACCCTGCGCGAGATGTACGAGCGCATGGGCTTCGTCGCGCCCTAGCTCGCGCCATTCGCCAGGCGCGAGGCCGTCGACGGTCAGGTTCGCGTAACGGGAGCGGTGGAGCCGCCTGACCCGGTGGCCCACCGCTTCCAGCATGCGCTTCACCTGCCTGTTCCGGCCCTCGTGGATCGTCAGCTCGATGTGAGCGCCGTCGATGCGCCGCACCTGCGCGGGCCGGGTCGGGCCGTCGTCGAGCACGACGCCTTCGCGCAGCCGTTTCAGGTCGGCGTCGGTCGGCTGCGTCCAGCACTCGACCTCGTAGACCTTGTCCACCTCGTAGCGCGGATGCGCGAGCCTGTGCGCGAGGTCGCCGTCGTTCGTGAGCAGGAGTGCCCCGGTCGTGTCGGCGTCGAGCCGCCCGACGGGGACGACGCGCGAGGGGTGCCGCACGAGATCGACGACCGTGCGTCTTCCCTGCGGGTCGTGCGCGGTCGTGACGGTGCCGGCCGGCTTGTTGAGGAGGACGTAGGCGAGCTGCTGCTTCGCGAGCGGCTTCCCGTCGAGGCGCACCTCGTCGGCCGCCTGCACGAACGTGTTCAGCTGCCCGGGCTCGCCGTTCACGGTCACGCGTCCGGCCTTGATCAGGTCGTCGGCCTTGCGCCGCGAGGCGACGCCCGCGCGGGCGAGCCACGCGTTGAGGCGCATCAGGGCTGGTAGCGGGGATCCTGCGCGGCCGCGACCTTCGCGAGCAGGCCCTTCAGCGTCTTGCGCTCGGCGGCCGTGAGCGTCGCGAACAGATCGGCGTCGACCGTCTCGTGCACCGCCCGCAGCCGCGCGAGCTCCTTGCGCCCGGCCGCGGTCATGCTGACGATGTGGCGGCGGCGGTCGTCAGGATCGCGGCGCCGCTCGATCAGGCCGCGCTCCTCCAGCTCGTCCAGCAGCCCCACCAGGTAGCTGCGGTCGTAACAGAGGGCGTCGGCGATCGTCGCCTGCGTCTCACGCGTCCCTTCCTCGAGCACGGCGAGCACCGCGTACGAGTACGCGGTCGCCCCGGCTCCCTCGAACGCCTCGACCGTCTTCTCCTTCGCGATCGTCCCGAGCCGCTTCAGCAGGAACGACGGGCTCTGGAGGAGCTCGATCGGCGTTCTCACGATCTGACTGATCACCACGTTTGAAGTGTAGCGCGTCCAACTGTGGCGTTGTGATATCGTTGAGTTGTTCCACTATTTGGAAGGATGATGGATGAGCGTTACCTCAGTTGACCGGCGCTACGGCGCACTCGCATTGATCGTGATCGCCCAGTTCATGGTCGTCCTCGACGTCTCGATCGTGAACGTCGCCCTCGAGGCGCTGAAGCGGTCATTGCACTTCTCCGAGGGTGGCCTGCAGTGGGTCATCACCTCCTACGCGATCGTCTTCGGCGGCTTCCTGCTGCTCGGCGGGCGCATCGCAGATCTCTTCGGCCGCAGGCGCGTCTTCGCGCTCGGCGTCCTCGTCTTCGTTGTCGGCTCCGCCCTGTGCGGGCTCGCGTGGTCGTCGGGCTCCCTGATCGCGTTCCGCGCGCTCGAGGGTTTCGGCGGCGCGCTGTTCGCACCGGCCGGCCTGTCGCTCCTGATGACGACGTTCCCGGAGGGCCGCGGCCGTGCCCGCGCGATCGCGCTCTGGGGCGCGGCGTCCGGCAGCGGCGGCGCCGCCGGCGTGCTCCTCGGCGGCGTCCTGACCTCGTACCTCAGCTGGCCGTGGATCTTCCTGATCAACGTGCCGGTCGGGCTCGCGGTCGCCCTACTCGCCCCGCGGTTCCTCGCGGAGGGGAAGCGGCTCGACGGCGTCAGGCACTTCGACATCGCCGGGGCGGTTGCCGTCACCTCGTCGCTGATGCTGTTCGTCTACGCGCTGACGGCGGCCAGCGAGCACGGTTGGGGATCGGGAACGGTGGCGGCGACGCTCGCTGCGTCGGCGGCTCTGCTGACTGCGTTCGTCGGCATCGAGCGCCACGCAGCGTCGCCGCTGATGCCGCTCGGGATCTTCCGCGTGCGCACGCTCGCGGCCGGCAACGTCGTCACGGTCATCCTCGCGTCGATCGCGTTCTCGAACTTCTTCCTGCTCGCGCTGTACATGCAGCAGGTGCTCGGGTACTCGGCGGCGCAGAACGGCGTCGCGTTCCTCGCGATCGCGCTGCCGATCGCGATCATCTCCAACGCGGCGGCGCCCCTCGTTCGGCGCTTCGGGCCGCGCACGGTGCTCGCGGTCGGGCTGGGGCTGATCGTCGCGTCGGAGGGATGGCTGCTCCGCCTGCCGGCGAACGGCCACTACGGCTACGACCTCCTCCCCGCGTTCCTGCTGATGGGTGTCGGCATGGCGCTCTCGTGGGTGCCGATGACGATCGCGTCGCTCGCAGGCGTCTCGCCGGCGGATGCCGGGATCGCCTCCGGGATCACGAACACCGCGCGGCAGGTCGGCGGAGCACTGGGGCTCGCAGTCGTCACGACGATCGCCTCCGCGAAGTCGGGCTCGGGCGCTGCGGCGCTGACACACGACTTCCACCAGGCGTTCGTGGTCCTGTTCGGGCTTGTGATCGTCGGCCTCGTCGTCACGATCGTGTTCCTGCACGACCGGCGACCGCACCCGGTCGCGCATCCGGAGCAGGTGTCGGGCGAAGCGATGACGCTGGCCGACGCGGCGTAGGCTTCGGCGATGGTGGTGGGTGGCTCGTGCCTGTGCGGCGGCGTCCGGTTCGAAGTGACCGAGCCGTTCATCCGGGCGAGCCACTGCCACTGCTCCCGCTGCCGCAAGCACTCCGGCACTTTCGGAGAGACTCAGGCACGCGTACCGCGCTCCGGCTTCCGGCTCATCGCGGGCGCCGAGCTCCTCCGCGTCTACCGCCCGGCGGAGGACGCGGCAGCGAAGGTGTTCTGCTCCGTGTGCGGCTCGTCGCTCTTCGGCGGCAACTGGCCCGACGGCGACGAGGTGTCTGTCCGCCTGGGCTCGGTCGACGAAGATCCCGGCATTCGCCCCCAGTTCCACACGTTCGTCGGATCGCGCGCGCCGTGGGAGAGGCTCCCCGACGACGGCCTGCCGCGGTTCGAGGCGTCTAGGGAATGAGCAGCAGCTTGCCGGTGGTGCGGCGCGCCTCGAGATCCTCGAGGGCGCGCCGTGCATCGGCGAGCGGATAGCGGTGGCCGATGCGCACGTCGAGCTTGCCGTCTGCGATCAGGCCGAAGACCGCCGCGGCCCGCTCGCGCAGCAAATCGGGCGTTCGCGTGTAGGTCGCGAGCGTCGGCCGCTGCAGGTACAGCGAGCCGTTCGCCGCGAGGACGCGCGCGTCGACCGGGTCGGGCTCGCCGCTCGCGGCGCCGTAGAGGATCAGCCGGCCGGTCGGCTGCAGCGCCTTCAGGCTCGCCTCGAACGTGGTGCGGCCGACGCCGTCGTAGACCGCCGCGAACTGCCGTTCCGGTACGTCGCCGTAGCCGATCGCCTCGTCCGCGCCTGCGCCGAGCGCGAGCGCGCGCTTCTCGTCGGTGGACGCGGTCGCGACGACGTAGGCACCGCGGAGCTTGGCCATCTGCGCCAGCAGCAGCCCGACGCCGCCCGCAGCGGCGTGCACGAGCACCCGGTCGCCTTGCTGGATCGGATAGCTGTCGTGCGAGAGGTAGTGCGCGGTCATCCCCTGCAGGAGCGCTGCGACCGCGACGTCCATGTCGACGCCGTCCGGGACGGGCACCGTCTTCTCACGCGGGATCGCGACCTTCTCCGCGTAGGCGCCTGTTCCGTTCGCCCACGCGAGCCGCTCGCCGTCGGCGGTCGTGCCGCCGGCTTCCGCGCCGAGGATGCCGGGCGCGTCGGTGCCGTAGCCGTCCCGCTCGCGCTCGTAGACGTCGCGGTAGTTGACGCCGACGGCTTCGACCTCGACGAGCACCTCGCCTTCGGACGGCTCGGGGTCCGGCACGTCGCGGAGCTCGAGGACTTCGGGGCCGCCGTATCGCTCGAACCAGATCGCTTTCATGGACGAATTCTTAACGCAGCTTCGGCAGGACGTGTTCCCCGTAGGTGCGGATCGCGCCCTCGGGATCCGCACCGGAGCAGTTCATGACCGCGATCGTCGTCGCGCCCATCTCCCTCAGCTGCTCGAGCTGCTTCACGTGCTCGGATGGGTCGGCGGAGATAATCGCCTGCTCCTTGAACTCGTCGTCGGAGATCGTCTCCTCGGCGTGCTCGTACATCTGCTTCGGGTCGTGCCAGTCGTCGACGTAGTACTCGTCGGGCTGCGCTCCTTTCCAGACCCGCGCGCCCTCGAGCGCTTCGTCGTCGGTCTCCGCCCACGAGACGAGCGCCTGCAGGATGATCTCGCCCTTGCCGCCGGCGCCCTTGTAGGTATCGATCACCTTCGGCGCCGACTCCGGGTCGCCGAGCGTCCACACACCGTCGGCGTACTTCGCTGCGACCTCCGCGGCACCCTCGTAGAACGCGGAGACGTACAGCGGCGGCGGTGAGACCGGGCGAGTGTGGAGCTTCGCGTCCTTCGTCTTGAAGTGCTTGCTGCCGGAAGCGATCGTCTCGCCGTTCCAGAGGCGGCGGATCATGTCGAGCGCCTCGTCCATCAGCTCGAGCTGCTCGTCGCCGGAGGGCCAGTCGTAGCCGAAGGGGCTCTCGTTCAGCGACTCGCCCGAGCCGTAGCCGAGGAACGCGCGGCCGGGGAACATCTCCTCGAGCGTCGCGAATGCCTGCGCGACGAGCGCCGGGTGGTAGCGCGCGACCGCCGGCGTCACCGCCGTTCCGAGCATCACCTTCTCCGTGGTCGCGCCGACCGCCCCCAGCCACGGCCAGGCATGGCCCGATTCGCCCGGCTCCCACCACGGCTGGAAGTGGTCGCTGCAGCAGATGCCGTCGAACCCGGCCTCGGCCGCGAGCCGGCCGTGGCGCAAGAGCTCGCCGGGCTTGAACATCTCGTGTCCCGCTCCGTAGAAGATCCGCATGCGGCTCGTCTACCGCTCGGACCCATGCCTGACACCTACGAGCGCGGACGCACGAGACCGCTCTCGTATGCGAGCACGACCGCCTGCACGCGGTCGCGGAGCTCGAGCTTCGCGAGGATCCGGGTGACGTGCGTCTTCACGGTCGTTTCGCCGAGGTAGAGCTGCTGCGCGATCTCCCCGTTCGAGAGCCCGCGCGCGACGAGGACGAGGACCTCGCGCTCGCGCTCGGTGAGGTCGCCGACCTCCGCCGGAAGCGTCCCGGGCTGCGGCCCCCGGACGAAGTCCTCCACCAGCCGGCGAGTGATCTCCGCCCCGAGCAGCGCCTCGCCGCGGGCGACCGTGCGCACCGCTCCCGCGAGGTCCTCGGGCGGCACGTCCTTCAGGAGGAACGCGCTCGCACCTGCCTTCATCGCCTGCCAGACGTACCCGTCCTCGCCGAACGTGGTCAGCATCATCACCCGGGTCGAGGGCGCTGCGAGCACGATGCGCCGCGTCGCCTCGATGCCGTCCACGTTCGGCATGCGGATGTCCATCAAAACGACGTCGGGGCTGAGCGTGCGCGCGAGCTCGACCGCCTCCGCCCCGTCCGCGGCCTCGCCGACGACCTCGAGGTCGGGCTGCGACTCGAGGATCATCCGAAAGCCGCCGCGAACGAGCGCCTGGTCGTCGGCGACGACGACCCGAATCACGCGTGGCCCACCGGCAGACGCGCGTGGATGCGGAAGCCGCCGCCGGCCGATGCGCCCGCCTCGAGCGTGCCGCGGTAGAGCTCGACGCGCTCCCGCATCCCGACGAGACCGTGTCCCGTCCCGGCGACGCTGCCGCCGCGGCCGTCGTCGACGACCTCGATCGAAACCGCGTCGCCCTCGTAGCGAAGGCGCAGCCGCGCCGACGTCGCCTGCGCGTGCTTGATCGTGTTCGTCAGCGCCTCCTGGACGATCCGGTACGCCGAGAGATCCACCCCCGGCGCGAGCTGCACCGGCGTCCCCTCGACCACGAGCTCGACCGGCAAGCCGGCGGCGCGGACCTCGCCGATCAGTCGATCGAGGTCGCCGAGTCCCGGCTGCGGCGCGAGTTGCGGCTCGGCATGGCCCTGGCGCAGCATCCCGAGAAGACGCCGCATCTCGTCGAGCGCCTGCCGTCCGCTCCGCTCGACGGAGAGGAGCGCCTCGGTCGCCGGTCCACCGTCTCCGTTCAGCGTGAGCCGCGCCGCTCCGGCCTGCACGATCATCACCGAGACGGAGTGGGCGATCACGTCGTGCAGCTCGCGCGCGATCCGCGCGCGCTCCTCTTCGAGGATCCGCTCGCGCTCCGCCTCGAGCCGGTCTGCGCGTTCGAGGGCCGAGCTCGTCTGGAGGCCGCGGCGCCGAATCACGACGCCCAGCGTCGTGACGACGGCGATCACGACCGACGAGAACGGCAGCTCCGTCGCGAAATGGAGGTCGTCGGAGACCGCGATGATCCCGACGAGCGCAACGAGCACCCACGCGGCCGAGGCCAGCGCGATCCGCACCCTCGAACGGCTCGAGGCGCCGAACAGGACGAAGAGCACCGCGACGAAGGACGCGAAGAACGACGACGTGCCGCCGAGCGCCGTCTGCACGATCCCGAGCGGCAGCATCGCGACGAGCGCCGGGAGGGGCGCACGGCGCCAGAGCACGACGAGTGCGTCGATGACGAGATAGAACAGGCTCTGCACGACGCGCGAGCCGTGCGGCGCGGTGTTGCTGTCCTGGATGACGCGCCACGCGACGAGCTGGCCGATCACCACGAAGGTCGCGGCGATCCCGATGTCGACGGCAAGGCTCCTCTGCTTCACGCCGCGCAAGCTAACCGGGCCGCGACGAACGCGCATCCTCCCACGGGACGACACAGATCCTCCTCGAGTCGGACGCCCCGGCCGGCGGCCCTCCCTAGCGTCGATCGAGTCACCACTCGACAGGAGGGAATCCATGAAGAAGGCAGCGCTCATCGGTCTCGTCGCAGTTCTCGCCGCCGCGGTCGTCGCCGTCGCGGCACAGGGCAGGAGCACGAGCACCATGACGTTCATCACGAAGCAGCAGTCGTTCGCCCAGATCGATGTGGGCAAGAAGGGCTTCTCGATCGGCGACTCGTTCGTGTTCGCGGAGCAGCTCGTCGCGAACGGCAAGACCGCCGGCCACGATCGCATCGTCTGCACGCACGTCGCGAACACCCGCAAGGACGCGGAGAGCTGCATCGGCACGGTGGTGCTCGCCGGCGGGACGATCCAGCTTGCGGGCCTCGCGTCGGAGGGGCCGTTCACCGTCGCCGTGCTCGGCGGGACGGGGAAGTACGCCGGAGCGAGCGGCTCGGCCCGCATCGCCTCCCAGGGCTCCAAGGGCTCGCTCGCGATCACGCTCCTCTGAACCGAAGCTTCGGCATCTGCTGGCGGTGGCGGCCGTATCCGCTGCCGCCAGCACGCCGCCCTCATTCGGCGGCTGCAGACGCTTCGGGCTGTCCGTGCAGAGCGCCGGCTAGGCCGGGCGCTTCTCGGCGACCGCTTCGAGGCGCTCGCGGATCTCGGTCACGTCCGAGCCGAGGTCGTCGACGCGCGGGAGCGCGGCGAGCGACTCGAGGCCGAAGACGCGCTCGAAGAGCGGCGTCGTGCGGTAGCGGATCGCGCCGAACTCGTTGTCGCGGCCGCCTTCGGCGATCAGCCCACGCTCGACGAGGCCCGAGACTACGCCGTCGACGTTGACGCCGCGGATACGCGCGATCTCGGGTCGCGACACCGGCCCGAGGTAGGCGACGATCGCGAGCGTCTCGAGCGCGGCCTGCGAGAGCCCTTTCTCGGCGGGCTTCTCGAACAGCCGCGAGCACGCCTCGGCCGCGTCGGCGGACGCGCGGAACGCCCAGCCGCCCGCGACGAGCTCGAGGACGATCCCGGACGCGCCTTCGGCATAGCGCTCGGTGAGGATCTCGAGTGCCTCGCCGACCTGCTGGACGTCGACGTCCGCGGCCGCGGCGATGTCGTCGACCGGGAGCGGCTGCGACGCGACGACGAGCAGCGCCTCGACGGTCTTCGCAAGCTCTGTGGCCGGCGTGACCCCGGTGGTGATCAGGCGGAGTGGGCTGTCCAAGACAAGCTCCTTTCTGCATCGGCGCGGGAAATCCTTATCGGCGCGAACGGCGCGGCCTGCGCGATCGCGATCTCGTTCTGCTTGCGCAGCTCGAGGAGCGCCAGGAAGGCGACGGCGACCTCGACGCGCGAGAGCCCCTCCACCTCCTGGTCGAAATCGAACCTACTCCGCCGCAGCAGCAGCGCGCGCCAGCGGTCGAGGAACTGCGACACCGGCGGGAACCGCAGCGCCATGTGCGCGACCGACGGCGCCTCCGGCTCGACGGCCAGGAGACGCAATGCGGCAACCAGCTTCTCGGGCGACTGCGGCGCGAGCTTGCGCTCCGGCTTCGGCGCGAGCGGCGCCGGCCCGAGCCGGAAGAACACATCGCGACGCTCGCCCAGCCGCTCCCGCAGGAACCCGGCGGCCTCCTTCGCACGCCGGTACTCGGCGAGCCGGCGGGCGAGCTCTTCGGCCGCCTCTTCCGGCTCGAGCTCT
>Ga0308173_10000502_pt1 | contig 16702 bp, 14 predicted proteins | sample PhyPR1_FD_203716 | JGI IMG/M metagenome (GOLD analysis project Ga0308173, IMG submission 203716) | Soil microbial communities from UC Gill Tract Community Farm, Albany, California, United States - DLSLS.P.R1 | ecosystem: Environmental > Terrestrial > Soil > Agricultural land | place: USA...
CATCCATCCTGAACCGGATGCACGAAGTATCCAACCAGTCCATACGTGAACTGCGTGACCTCATGGGTGACCGCCGGCAGAAATACCGGTTAAGCGACGTGCAGGGCAAGCCCAAACAGGCCTGACGCTGCTGTTAGTGGAGGCGTGGCCCCAGTTTGGCTTCAGGGCCGCCCAGCGCGGCCAGCGCCTTGCGGAAGAAGCTGCTTTCCTGCACGCTCGAGGTATCTATGCTTTCGTTGCCGGTAAGTACCCTCTCGTCGCATAGCTGTTCGATAACGCCGGTCAGAAACCATTCGCCGAACTGCTGAATGTCGCTCGAAGCAAGGTCGCCCATGTCTATCAGGTTCAGAGCCTGCGACCAGCCCACCGTTTCCACTGATTCGCCGCCTTCACCGGAAAAGGAACTGGCCCATCTGGGATCAATCGGGTTGCGGTGGGGGGCGTCGGTCGCCCGTGCTATGCGTCGTATATCTTCCGCTACAAAGCGCACCTCGCGTCCGACGACGACTCTAAGCGTCTCGTTCTGGTACCAGATCGTTAATAATTGTCGAGCTGCTGTCTGCTTTGCATCCATGGTTTCTTTCATTAAATGACACGTCAGGCAGCATGTTCGCCTTGTGGCAAGGGCCGCGCGTATGACGCTTGTCCCATTAACGGTTTCCACTTAGAAACGTTTAGGGGCGAATCAAATATTTTTTTCCGCTTCCGCAAGCTTATGTCATCCAGGCTGCACGAAGGCCGTAAACGCATGCCGGCTGTATTGGCTGTGGCGTTAACGCATCGGCGAACTATAACAGCACTTTCCGCAACGAGCAGGGCGGCGTTTAATCGGCACCGGTGCGCCGGAATGGCCAGCATTCGGAAAACCCGGCATCGCCTGGTTGACTTTCCGCGGCGCGCTAAAAACCTTGCGCAAAACTTGCGCGACGCCACCCGCGGCGGCGTATCATGCGTAGCGAAACGGCGACCGGACCTGCGCATCCGTTCCGGGAAAAAGCGGTTTTCCTTGTGGGGTTCGGGGTCCGCATGACCCGGCAACAGGCATTGACAGGTCAATCAACGTGATAAGCGAATCTTCGAACCGGCATCGGCCACATAATGGCGTAGATATGCAGCACATTTGCCTTTGTTCCGGTACACTGCGATATCCACTTTGATAGTTATCCTGAAGCCGGGCGTTGTTCAGGCCGTTGGTCTGAAAGAGCCGATCGTAAGCCCGGTTGGGTAGTAGCGCGTGGCGAGCGTATTCCCTGCCTGTCCGGCATGAAACGCTTGTCTAGTGCAGCGCATGCTACCAAGGGGCGGGCGAGGCCCGCAAGCAGCCAGGGCTGTACCGCCTGCCGTGTCGGGCAGCAGAAGCAGTTCGCTTGCAGTAAGAAGCGGATTACGATCTGGGTAAATCGTCATTGCAAGGTTACAGATGGTCGTGGCGCGCGTCGCTCGCCGGAATCAGAGTCCAGACAAGTTAAAAAATTAAAAAGTACGGTGCTTCAAAGTCACCCGTGTTTAGTCCAACCGTTAAATTAAGCCATGCCTGATAAAACTGAAAAAGCCGCTTCGACCAAAGTGATTAAATGGACGGAAGAAGAGTGGGCAAGCGTAGCAAACCATCTCTTTGAACAAAAAGGCGCAGCGCTGCTGTCTTCGCCGGGGTTAGAGGAAATCCGGGCCAAGGACGTGTTCCTGGCGCAGGAAACGTTACCCGAGGACCGCCATCGCAAGCTGATCTCGATCGCACAGGGGTTTCAGGGCATACGGCACCGGCTGGCTACGATATTCGAGAGCATGAACCAGGCGCGTCAGAACGATCTGTTCAGACGTGAGCATCCGCAAGCCGGCGCTGCGCCGGAGCCGGAGAGCAAAGCTGAAGCCGCCGCGGCGTCGCCGCACGCCGACTTTACGGTTGAGCGCGACAACGCGGCCGCCGCGCCTGCCGCCACGCAGGGAATGAAAAAGCCGGGCCGCGAGAAAAAAGCGCAACAGCCCGAAACGGCAGCCGCTTCCGCGCAGCGGCCGCTGCCGCCGGCCGCTGAGCCCGAGCCTGCCTTGCCGGCGATCCAGTCCGAATCGAGCCCGCCACCGGCCGCACAGCCGGAACCTGGCATGGCCGCCGCCGCGGAATCGCCGCAGGCTGCTCCTGCCGGCGCTGGCTATGACAAGGCGGCCGGCAGGCATGGCGCTACACAGGAACAGCCGCCGCGGCTCCACGAACAGGGAGCCCGCGAGCGCCAGAAAACCCAGGAACCAAGACCGGCGCCGCGGCAGCCAGCCTCGCCCGGATTCCAATCATCGCAGCAGGCTGCTCAGGCTTCCGCCGGTTTTATCGAAGCGGCGCGCCCCTTCGTCGCCATGGTATGCGAGGAACTGGCGGTGGCCCTGGTCAAGATCATGTCTGGCAAGGCGGGCGAGCAGCCGTTTGCGGGCCTGATCAGGAATGCGATGTCGCAATTCGTCGGGCAGCAGCAGCAAGGCAACGGCGGCATGGCCACCAGGCCGGAGCGGCAGAATGCGCAGCGGCATGAGCGTTCTTCCCAGCCGCAATTGTTCACGGCCAGCATAGACAGTCCAGAGCGCCCGCTTGATGCAGGCGAGGAAGAGAGCGGCCACCCGGCTGAAGTGCAACCGCTGTTTGATCCCAAGCTGCCACCGTCCGCCAACAGCGATTTCAAGCCCACCATAGGCCTGGTCGGCTCCAATACCCGCGAGCTGGATGACCTGCAGATGCTGTACCCGCAATTGCGCCTGACCGTGGTGGCTCCGGACGCGGTGCGCAGCGCCGACGTATTCCGTCAATGCCAGCGCATCATCGGTTTGCGTGAAGATGTCGCGCCGCCGGTTGACGAACTGCTGCGGCGGCTGCTCCGGAACCGTTATATCCGGATCTCCGGCGGCATCGGACGGGTGCGCGAACAGCTCAATTCCTGGCTGCACAATCCCGGCTCCATCAATGCCGAACCGCGGCCCAACATGCCGCGCGGCAAAGGGCAGGGCGGCGGCGAGGGCGGCGGCAAGAAACGCCACAACCGACACCTGCGCTCCCTGCGCTGAGTGAGCCGGCCGGCGCGGCGCTACGTCACTTTGACTTCTATCCGGCGCGGCTGCGCATGCTGCGCCTTGGGGATGCGCAGCGTCAGCACGCCGTTCTTCAACTCGGCTGACGCCTTTTCGCCATCCAGTTCCTTGGACAGGGTGAATACGCGCCTGTAGCGCGGCAGCGTGACCTCGGCATGGCTGGACTGCATGCCCTGCGGCACGTCCAGCGCGACCGTGCCTTCTATGGTGAGGCTGTCGGATTCAAGATGCAGGCTCAGGTTTTCCTTGGGCACGCCCGGCAAGTCGGCATACAGCGTAATGCCGCTCGCATCTTCCACCACGTCCACCGGAGGCAGCAGTGCGCCTTCCGGCTGTGAACCACCGCGTTCGCGGGATGCGCCGCCGCCCTGCTGCGTGCCGGCCTCGGCCGTGCTCTGGCCCTGGTTGGTCGTCATATCGTCAGCCATGATTTTCTCCTTGTTCACTGGACGGTAATGCGGCGCGGCTGCACCGCCTGCTGGCGTGGCACGGTGATACGGAGCACCCCGTCCCGGTATTGCGCGGACACGCCGTTGGGATCCACGTCTTCCGGCAGGCTGACCACCTTGCGGAAACGGCCGGTAAAACGCTCGTTGATGTGCACGTTGGCTTTCTCTTCGGTGCCCGCCAGTACGTTGGGCCGTTCGCCGGACACGGTCAGCACGCCACGTTCCAGGTGTACCTCGATGGAGGCAGGGTCCATCCCAGGCACGAATGCATACAGCTCGACCGACTGCGGCGTACTGCCGAGGTTAAGCGCGGGGAAGCCGCCGCGACCCATGCCCCGGATACTGGGTTCCACGCCGAAACTCTGCTGCAATTCCCTTTGCAGCCTGTTCATTTCGCTGAACAGGTCGCCGGGAAACAATGATCGGTATATCATCTCGTCCTCCTTTCAGGTCAGGATTAATTAGACGAGCGACCTGGCCGATCCATGCGGCTCACTGCACAAGTCTTGATTTGCGTCTAGCAGCCGGCCCGCCCGTCAGGCGACACCGCATCCGGCAACACGGGTCGTGCCGTTTTGCATCAAGGCTGATACAACTCGCCGCTCCAGTAGTCCGGCCGCGCATAGACCGCCTTCAGGTACTGGGCGAACAGCCGCACCTTGGCCGGCACGTTGCGCTGCTGCGGGTAGACCGCCATGATGTCGTAGTCCGGCAGCGCATAGTCGTCCAGCACGGTTTCAAGCAGTCCGCTCTGCAGTTGCTTCTGGATTTCCCATTCCGAACGCCATGCCAGGCCCAGGCCTTCGCTCATCCAGCGGTGCAGCAACTCGCCGTCATTGCAGTCGAGGTTGCCGACCGGGCGGATGGCAACGGTTTTGCCATCGACCCGGAAATACCAGCCGCGCTGCTGCCCGCCCTGCAGGTTGAAGGCCAGGCAGTTGTGCCTGGCCAGATCGTCGATCGTGTGCGGCTTGCCGTGCTGCCTGAAATAATCGGGCGTGCCGCAAACCACGCGCTTGTTGCTCGCCAGCCGGATCGCCACGAAGCTGGGATCGATGCTGCCGCCGATCCGTATGCCCATGTCATAGCCCTCGCGCACCAGGTCCACCAGGCCGTCGGTAAGGTTGAACGAGATTTTCAACTGTGGATGGTCGCGCAGGAAAGCCGGGGCATAGGGCGCCACATGCTTGCGCCCGAACGCCGCCGGCGCCGATACGATCAGGTGGCCGGTCGCCTTGTGACGGCCTTCGGAAATCGCGCTTTCCGCCTGTTCCAGCTCGCTGAGCAGTTTTTGGCAGTGCTCCAGGTAGACCGAGCCTTCTTCAGTCAGCACCAGCCGCCGGGTGGAGCGGTGCAGCAGGCGCACACCCAGCGCGCGTTCCAGCGCATCGATGCGGCGGCCGACCATGGCCGGCGTTACCTTCAGCACCAGCGCCGCAGCCGCCAGGCTGTTTCTTTCGGCAGCCGCCGCAAAAGCTTCTATCTGTTTCAGTTTGTCCATGCCTGCGTCCTGCATTGGGTTTAATTATCCGATACCTGGAGTATCGGATGGAATAAGGCTTTTGCATAGGTCGGAGCGGACGGCACATGCTCCTGTGCGAACGCGGGGCGTTTTTACAAACCAGCACGGCCGGTAATCAGGGCAATGAGAGGCAGCGGGGGATTTCGCACGGACCATGCGGCATGCCGCCGGGCGGCGGTGGATCCGGCAAGGCAGCTTCCGTTTGCGCGGCATTAAGCAATAGGGTGGCCGATATCAGCGCGCTGGCGACTATCAGTTACACTGTTTTCAACCACACCATCCCACGCGCCGGCGCCGCTCTTGCACGCGCCATCTGCCGCAGGCAAGCACTGCGCGCCGCCTGGTGCCGGCATAAGGCGTTTAACGCCAGCCTGACCCGAGCCTGGGTCTGGGCCTGGGCCTTTGGAAGAGAGGATGGCGGCTGCGATCTGCGCCTCCTTGCATGAAATATATGAGATATGGAAAAACCGTGCAGGACATTACAATCGCCGCCGGCTCCGTTCTGCGGGCTGGCGACGGATTGCCGTGCCTGACTGCCAGGATGGGCCGTGAACAAAATTGAAATGACAACAGGAGATATTACGTGATGTGGCAGCAAGTGTACGACCCGCTGGGCAATTTTGTCCTCTCCACCTTGGCCGCCGGCATCCCCGTGGCGGTGCTGCTGGTGGCGCTGGCCTTTTTTCATATGAAGGCGCACTTGGCGGCCGGTATGGCGCTGCTGATCGGCATAGGCGTAGCCGCGTTCGTGTTCGGGATGCCGGCTGCGATGGCTGGCAAAGCCGCCGCCTATGGCATTGCGGCTGGCCTGTTCCCAATAGGCTGGATTGTGCTGAATATTATCTTTCTGCACCGGCTGACGACGCTGAACGGTTATTTCGCGGCGCTGCAGAACAGCATCAGCGGCGTCACTGAAGATCGCCGCCTGCAGCTGCTGCTGGTCGCATTCTGCTTCGGCGCCTTTTTTGAAGGCGCTGCCGGCTTTGGCACTCCGGTGGCCGTGACCGGAGCCATCCTGATCGGCCTCGGGTTTTCGCCGCTGGCCGCGTCCGGCCTGGCGCTGATCGCCAATACCGCGCCGGTGGCCTATGGCGCGCTGGGCGCCCCGGTGCTCGCCTTGTCGGCGGTCACCGGACTGGACCTGCTGCACCTGTCGGCCATGATAGGCCGCCAGTTGCCGTTCTTCTCCGTACTGGTGCCGTTCTGGCTGATCTGGGCTTTTGCCGGCTTCCGCGGCATGCGCGAAATCTGGCCCGCCGTGCTGGTTGCCGGCGTATCGTTCGCTGTGCCGCAATTCCTGGTGTCCAACTATCACGGCCCATGGCTGGTGGACGTGATCGCGTCCATCGTTTCCATGGCCAGCCTGACGCTGTTCCTGAAGGTCTGGAAGCCAAGGAAAATCTGGACCTCGACCGCGCTGGTGAACCACCATGACACATCGATGGACGATATCCCCCCGGGAGCCATCGCACCTGTCGACGCCGGCGCGGGCGCTCCCCGCATCAGCATGGTCAAGGCATGGGCGCCATGGGTCATCCTGTCGGTATTCGTGTTCATCTGGGGCACGCCGGTGTTCAAGAAGATGATGGATGCGTTGTGGATGTGGCAGTACGCAATTCCGGGCCTGGACAAGATGGTGATGAAGATGCCGCCGGTGGTCAGCAAGCCGGCGCCCGAAGCGGCGGTGTTTGTCTTCAACGTGCTTTCCATGGCCGGCACCGGCATCCTCGTGTCGGCGCTGACGGCCGGGCTGATGATGGGCTATTCGATTCCGCGCATGCTGCGGGAGTACTGGGAAACCATCAAGCTGGTGCGCTATTCGCTGCTGACCATCTGCGCCATGTTCGGCGTTGGCTATCTGACCAAGTATTCCGGCCTGGATGCGACGCTGGGCCTGGCTTTCGCGCATGCCGGCGTGCTGTACCCGCTGTTCGGCACCATGCTGGGCTGGCTGGGCGTGGCCCTGACCGGGTCTGACACCGCGGCCAACGTGCTGTTCGGCAGCCTGCAGAGAACCACTGCCGAGCAGCTCGGCCTGCCGCCTATCTTGATGGCGGGCGCCAACAGCGCCGGCGGCGTGATGGGCAAGATGATCGATGCGCAGTCCATCGTGGTCGCTTCCACCGCCACCAAGTGGTATGGGCACGAGGGCGATATTCTGCGCTATGTGTTCTTCCACTCGATCGCATTGGCGGCGATGGTCGGCATCCTGGTCACGCTGCAGGCCTATGTCGCGCCGTTCACCAGCATGGTGGTGCGCTGATCTGATCGTTCCGCCGGCGGTTTTCCTCGATCATCCTGGCATTCAGGCTGCTGGATGCCGCCGGCTCCAACTGTTCCACGCGGTCCGGAGGCTGTACTTTTCCTTCGTTACCCGGCCCTGGCAAAAGGCGAGGCCATAATATTTGGCCGCCCTTCATGAAAAATTTTCATCTGTCCAGTGCGAGAGTTCTTCGCGCAGTCGCCCCGTTCATTGAAAACCGGGTGAAAGACGCAGCGTGGTCATGCCGGCCTCCTGCGACGGCGGTTCGCATTATTTTCGCCGCAGAAATTACTTCACTTCAACGCCTGCCTCCTTCAATACCGCGCCTGCGGTCCTGAACGCTTCGAGCGCGGCCGGCGCGCCGGCATAAATTGCGGATTGCAGCAGGATTTCCTGCAGCTCCCTGGCGCTTACCCCATTATTGAGCGCGCCGCGCACATGCACCGCCAGCTCATGCTGCTTGCCCAGTGCCGTCAGCATGGCCACGGTGATCATGCTTCGCGACCTGGCGTCGAGCCCATCGCGTGCCCACACGCCGCCCCAGGCCGCTTCAGTGACGAACTGCTGCACCGGTTTGCTGAATGCGTCCATGTTGTCGAGCGACTTTTGCACATGCGCTTCGCCCAACACCTCCACCCGCTTGGCCAAGCCCCTCTTGAATTCGGGCGTATTGAATTCTTCCGGAATATTCATCGTTTCTCCATAAATTGAAAACGGCGGCTCATCTTAACCCGCGGCCGCCCGAATGCCGCCGTGGCGCGCCGCATGCATCGGCGCGCTATATGGGCCAGCTTTGCGCGTACGCTAACTCCGCGCGGAATCGCAGGAACCATCGCCAGCCCGCGGCCTCTGACTGGTTTAATAACATTATCGGGAGAACATCATGGCACTTGACTCCGATTTCTCGCGGATTCTTGATCAGTACAGTGACCCAGCATCCGCGCAATCCGCCCAACCGCAGCAGGTAGAGCAGGATTTTGATCAGGTGGCCCAGCAGGCCGAACCGGAAATGCTGCAGCAAGGCCTGAGCCAGGCCTTCCGGTCCGACCAGACGCCGCCGTTCGGCAACATGATGGGCCAGATGTTTGGCCAGGCCGATCCCAACCAGCGGGCGGGCATGCTGAACCAGTTGATCGGCAGCCTGGGACCGGCCGTGATCGGCTCTATCCTGGGCGGCGCTCGCGGCAATGCCGGCGGGACGGGCGGATTAGGCGGATTGGGCGGCTTGCTGGGCGGCTTGTTCGGTGGCGGCGCCAGTCCGGCCGGCAGCGGCTATGGCGGACAGGCGCCGCAGCTGTCGCCGCAGGACGCCGAAAAGCTCAGCCCGGAAGAAGTGCAGGAGCTGGCGACCCGCGCGGAGCAGGAGCATCCCGGCATCATCGACCACATGAGCCGTTACTACGCGCAAAACCCGCAGTTGTTCAAAGCCCTGGGCGGCGCCGCCCTTGCCATTGCGCTGGGCCAGATCGCACAGCGCCGCCGCTGATGCGCTGGCGATTTCCATCGCTCGTCCGCGCTGCGGACTAATAATTCTTTAAATGCTTAACCTTTCCCGCATGCCCGGCATGCTGGCGGTTAGCGCAAACGAAAGGAGTTCTCTTATGGTTACCGCAAAAAAGCAAGCACCCCTCGTCACCGGCCTGTTCCCCGACCGCGACAGCGCCGAGGCCGCCTATCAGGACCTGACGGCGCGCGGCTACGGCCGCGATGATGTCAACCTGGTGATGTCGGATGAAACCCGCAAGCGTTATTTCACGGGAGACGAGTCGGTCAAGACCGAACTCGGCACCAAGGCGGCCGAGGGCGCCGGCATCGGCGCCGGCATTGGCGGCACGCTGGGCGCGATTGCGGCCGCGATCGCCGCGGTAGGCACGTCGATTGCGTTGCCTGGCGTGGGACTGGTGATTGCCGGGCCGCTGGCCGCCGCGCTGGTTGGCGCGGGCGCCGGCGGCGCGGCCGGCGGACTGCTCGGCGCGCTGATAGGCTGGGGCATACCTGAGGAAACCGTAAAGCATTACGAGCAGGGCATCAAGAACGGCGGCATCCTGATGGGCGTCAGGCCGCGCAGCGAAGAAGACGTGCAGCACTTCACCACCCGCTGGAACACGAGCGGCCAGCCGGCGGTCGCCAGCGTGCCGGCCGCCGCGCAAACCACCGCCGCCCGAACCAGCGCCGAATCGGGCACCATCCCGGTGGTGGAAGAGCAGCTCGAAGTCGGCAAGCGGCAGGTGGACCTGGGCACCGTGCATGTCACTTCACACGTCACCGAAACCCCGGTGAATGAAAGCGTGAAGCTGCGCGAAGAGCATGCCGCCATCGAGCGCCGTCCGGTGGACCGGCCGGCATCGGAAGCCGACCTTGCCGCCTTCAAGGACGAAGTCATCGAAGTCCGCGAAACGGCCGAGCAGGCGGTGGTGAACAAGACGGCCCGCGTGGTGGAGGAGGTGGTTGTCGGCAAGACCGCCACCAGCACTACCCAGGAAATCAGCGACACGGTGCGCAAGACCGTGGTTGATGTCGAGCGCGAGGGCAAGGGCGGAACTATGGATTTCCGCGACGACTATCAGGCCCGCTATGCGAACCTCGGCGGCACTTACGAGGATTATGCGCCGGCCTACCAGTACGGTTCATCGCTGGCCTCGGACCAGCGCTACGCCAACCGTTCGTGGGATGAGATCGAAACCAGCGCCCGCAACGACTGGCAGACCCGCTACCCGGGCAGCGACTGGGAAAGGTTCAAGGCCGCGGTCCGGCACGGCTGGGACCGCATGACTGGCAGCCGCCGCTAAGCGGTTCGCGCGTTGCCCGACATGCCTGTGCGCTTGGCCGCACAGGCATTTTTTTCAGCGCTTGCGGCGCGGCTCAGGTCGTCCTGGCCGGGTCAGGGCGGTCCAGGTCGTCATTGTCTTTCGCCTTCTCGGCGCCCAGCAGGCCGCCGGCAATGCCGCCGATCGCGGCGCCGGCCGTCATGCCAACCGGGCCTCCGACTGCGCCAACCGCTCCGCCGATAGTCGCGCCGGCCGCCATGCCTATCGGGGCTGCCGGGTCGCTGGCCGGCGCACCGCCGTACACATGTTCGCCGCTGCTTTCACGCCACCTCTGTTGCAGATGCATTGCATCCTCGTCGGAACGCGCATTCACGCCCATCAGGATGCCGCCACCGCGTATGCCTTCCTCATAGTGTTTGACCCGCTCTTCCGGGATGCCGGAGCCGATCAGCGCGCCCAGCAAGCCGCCGGCCGCGCCGCCGGCGCCAGCGCCGGCCAGCGCGGCGGCCAGCGGCCCGGCAATCACCAGTCCCAGGCCGGGGAGGGCAATCGACGTGCCTACCGCGGCGACTGCCGCAGCGATCGCGCCCAGTGCGCCACCCACGCCAGCGCCGATGCCGGCGCCCTCGGCCGCCTTGCTGCCGAGTTCGGTTTCGACCGCGTTGTCGCCGGCGAAATGGCGTTTGCGGGTCTCGTCGGACATGACAAGGTTGACGTCGTCCCTGGTATAGCCACGTTCAGTCGCAGCGTTGTAGGCGCGTTCCGCGCTGTCGCGGTCGTTGAACAGGCCAGTGACCATGCGCGGATTGCTGGTTTCGTAAGTGTCTGCCATCTCGATCTCCTTGTGGAAATAAGAATTGCAGATTAGGCAAGACAAGCCAGCCGGTCTGTCAGCGCCCGCGCCTTATTCATGTAGGACAGGGTGAGAATTTTCAACGGTAGTGCATTGCCGGCGCTCACCGCGGAAGCACCGAGCGCATTGACGCCCTGCGGAAGGAGACTGGACGGGCAGCACACCAGGATTATTAATTTTCGGCAATGACGGCGTCCGGCTTTGGCGCGGGCGTCATGCTGCGCCGGCGCCTGCCTGGCCGGCGCAATCCGGCGGGATAGCGGCGAACCCCGCCGCACGGAGTCACTGCCAATAAGCCTCATTTCGTCCGGATATCCGAACGCCGCAATGTCACTAAGATCCGGAAACCCGTAAGAGCCGTTCCCGCTATGGATTCTTCCCCTTAAAAAACAAGACATTAACCGGATAAGCGCTTTCTCCTTCCTGGCACGGAGCATGCTCCATAAGCGTTTCCACAGCTTGGGCCGTCTGCGGCAAGGCAGTCCGGTTCACATTGTCATTAACTATGCCCGTAAGCGGCAAAGGAGACTTCTCGATGAAAAGAAACAAACTCACAACCTGGGTCGGCGTGGCCATGGTGTCCGGCATTGCTGTTGGCTATCTTTGCAATACGCTTGCGCCTGATGCCGCCGCCGCGAAGGAAATTGCCAGCTACTTTTCTGTCCTGACGGATGTCTTCCTGCGCCTGATCAAGATGATCATCGCTCCGCTGGTCATCGCCACCCTGGTGAGTGGCCTGGCCGGCATGGGCGACGCCAAGGCGGTGGGCCGCATAGGCGGCAAAGCGCTGGGATGGTTTATTACCGCTTCCCTTTGTTCACTGGTGATCGGACTCATCATGGCCAATCTGCTGCGTCCGGGCGATGCGGTAGGCGTGCCTCTGCCTGATGTAGGGACCGCCACCAATCTCAAGACTGGCGCGCTCAATCTCAAGGAATTCATCACGCATGTCTTTCCCAAGAGCATTTTCGAATCGATGGCGAATAACGAGATCCTGCAGATTCTCGTGTTCTCGCTGTTCTTTGGCCTGGCCCTGGGCAAACTTCACAGCAACGCAGCCGGCACCCTGTTGAAGAGCATCGAGGAAATCGGGCATGTGATGCTGAAGGTGACTGACTACGTGATGCGCTTCGCTCCGGTCGGCGTTTTTGCCGCCGTCGCCAGCGTGATCACCACGCAAGGTTTGGGCATCCTGCTGGTGTACGGCAAGTACATGGGCAGCTTCTTCCTGGCCCTGGGCGTTCTCTGGCTGCTGCTTATCACCGCCGGCTACCTGGTGCTTGGCAAGGACGTGTTCCGCCTCATCAAGCTGATCCGCGGCCCGATGCTCATAGGCTTCTCCACATCGACCAGCGAGGCCGCTTATCCCAAGCTGATGGAGCAACTGGAGAAATTCGGCATTCAGAACCGGGTTACGGGTTTCGTCCTGCCGCTTGGCTATTCCTTCAACCTGGACGGCTCGATGATGTACACCGCCTTCGCGGCGCTGTTTATTTCCCAAGCCTATAACATCCCGCTGACGCTCGGACAGCAAGTCACGATGCTGCTGGTGCTGATGGTTTCCTCCAAGGGCATTGCCGGCGTTCCCCGCGCCTCGCTGGTGGTAGTCGCAGCGGTGCTGCCCATGTTCCATTTGCCGGAAGCCGGCCTGCTGCTGGTGATGGGCGTCGATCATTTCCTCGACATGGGTCGTACGGTGACCAATGTGCTGGGCAATGCAATTGCGACCTCCGTCGTGGCCAAATGGGAAAATGCGATCGAGCCGGTCAGCGAGGAGCTGGCGGAATCCGAGGAGGCGCTGCCGTTCCCGGAAGAAATCCGCAGCGTCCGCGCCGCCTGACGCCAACCGCGTCCATTGCCGCGGTCCCTGGTCTTTCCCGCGCCGTCGGGGACCGCGGCTGGCCTGATGATCAGGCGACTCCGCATTAATTGAAACCGCCTGGCGCGGACTCGCGGCATAATCCGGAAATCCGAACGCTCATCGTTTTCATGCTTCCCAGCCAGCACCCGCGCCGTATTGCCGCCCTGGCCCTGCTTTTTGCGGGCTTGATTTGCGGCGTCAGCCTGTTAGCCTTCCGCTACAGCCTTGCAACAGGCATGAGCGAACTGCAGGACACCGGGCGGCACCGGCTGGACCTGTACGCCACCAGCCTGGAACGGGAAATCGACAAATACGCCTACTTTCCCGCCATCCTCGGCCTGGACCGGGATGTGCTGTCCATGCTCAGCGCTCCCAGCCCGGCCCCGGCCCAGGTCAGGCAACTGAACCAGTACCTGGAACAGCTCAATGCGCGGGTTGGCAGCCTTTCGATCTATATCCTGAACAGCAAGGGCAGGGTCGTGGCCAGCAGCAACTGGCGCCAGGCCGACAGCTTCCTTGGCGAGGACCTGTTCTTCCGGCCTTATTTCCGGCAAGCCATGGAGACGGGCAGCGGGCGCTTCTTCGGCATAGGCACGACGCAGGGGGAACCGGGCTACTATCTGTCTTCCGCGCTGAACGGCGATGGCGGCACGCTGGGCGTGGCCGTGGTCAAGATCGGCCTGAAACAACTGGAGCGATCCTGGGCGACGGTGGAAGCGCCAGCCCTGGTGTCCGACGAAAATGGCGTGGTCATCCTGTCTTCGGTCCCGCGCTGGAAATTCACCACGCTCAAACCGCTGGACGAATCCGCCCGCAGCGCCTTTGACCGCACCCAGCAATATAACCGGCGCCCCCTCGAGCCGCTGGGGATGGTGGAACTGGCCGAACTGGGGCGGGGGGCCCGCCTGGTGCGGCTGCCCAAGATGGAGCCGGCCGCAGCGTCCATATTTCCCGTGGCCGGCACTTTCCTGGCGCAGTCGCAGGCCTTGCCCGGCACCCCCTGGGTCATCACTGTTTTTTCCCCGCAGATGCAGGTAGGCGGAATCGCGCTCAACCGCGCCGCCCTGGCCGGTGCGGGCGCCGCCTTCCTGTTCATCCTCGCGCTCATGCTGAATGAGCGACGGCGCCATCTGAAGGACAGGCTGGCTGCGCAGGAAGCGCTGCAGCAGGCGTATGGCGAACTGGAGCGCAAGGTGGCGGAGCGCACCGCCGATCTTTCTTCGGCCAATATCCGCCTGCAAAAGGAAGTGGCGGAGCGCATACAGGCCGAGCGTACCTTGCGCGCGGCACAGGACGAACTGGTCCAGGCCGGCAAGCTGGCTGTCATTGGCCAGCTCTCCGCCGGCATTGCTCACGAACTGAATCAACCGCTGGCGGCGCTGCGCACGCTGTCCGGCAATGCCCGCAAATTTCTTGCAAGGGGCAACCAGGAAACCGCCAGCGGCAACCTGGAGCGCATCGACCAGCTGGTGGACCGGATGGGCCAGCTCACCGCGCAATTAAAGTCATTCGCGCGCAAGTCTTCCGGCAAGCCGCAGGCGGTGCCGCTGCGCCGGGCGGTGGAGAATGCCCTGTTTTTGCTGGAGCAACGCCTCACCCAGGCAGGCGCCACGGCCCGCATCGACCTGCCCGAGGAACTGGAGGCATGGTGCGACGCCAACCGCCTGGAACAGGTGCTGATCAACCTGGCCGGCAACGCGCTGGATGCGATGGAAAGCCAGGCCAACCCGGTCCTGGAAATTGCGGCCCGGCGCCAGGGAGAACGGATCCTGGTCCAGGTCAGGGATAGTGGGCCAGGCCTCAGCGACGAAGCCCGCAGCCGCCTGTTCGAGCCTTTCTTCACCACCAAGGAGGCGGGCAGCGGCCTGGGGCTGGGCCTGCCCATATCGGCCGGCATCGTCGCTGATTTCGGCGGCACGCTGTCGGCAGGCAACCGTCCGGAAGGCGGCGCGGTATTTACGATGGAACTCCCGGCCGCGCCGGGAAGGCAAGGGAAACTATGACTGAAGTCCTGCAAGTGCTGGTGGTGGAAGACGACCCGGACGTGCGCCTGGGCTGTGAACAGGCGCTGCAACTGGAAGACATTCCCGTGAGCGGCGTGGACAGCGCTGAAAAGGCCAGGCGCCGCGTCAGCCGCGATTTCCCCGGGGTGATCGTGAGCGATATCCGGCTGCCCGGCATGGATGGAATGGCGCTGCTGAGGGAGGTGCGGGAAATCGACCCCGAACTGCCTGTGGTTCTGATCACCGGGCATGGCGATGTTTCGCTGGCAGTGCAGGCAATGAAGGACGGCGCTCACGACTTCATCGAAAAACCGTTCTCCCCGGATTACCTGGTGGAAGTGGTGCGCCGGGCGCTGGACAAGCGCCGCCTGACGCTGGAAGTGCGCCAGTTGCGGGCGCGGCTGGAAAGCCGGGACGAGCTTGAAGGCAGGCTCATCGGCCGCTCGCCCGCGATGCGCCGCGTGCGGCAACTGGTGGCGGATCTGGGCAATAGCGCCGCCGATATCCTGATCCACGGCGAAACCGGGACCGGCAAGGAACTGGTTGCCTTGAGCCTGCACGAGGCCGGTCCGCGGCGGGCCGGCAATTTCGTCGCCATCAATTGCGGCGGCTTGCCGGAAACCCTGTTTGAAAGCGAAATCTTCGGCCACGAAGCCGGCGCCTATACCGGCGCCGGCAAACGCCGCATCGGCAAAATAGAACATGCCAGCGGCGGCACCCTGTTCCTGGATGAGATCGAGTCCATGCCGCTGGCCATGCAGGTAAAGCTGCTGCGGGTATTGCAGGAGCGTCGGGTGGAGCGGCTGGGCTCGAATACGTCGATTCCGGTGGACTGCCGCGTCGTCGCCGCCACAAAGGCCGACCTGAAGGAACTGGCGGACCAGGGCCTTTTCCGCGCCGACCTCTATTACCGTCTCAATGTTGTGACGCTCGCGCTGCCGCCGCTGCGTGAACGGCGCGAAGACATTGCCCCGCTGTTCGATCACTTCCTGCTGCAAGCGGCCGCCCGTCATCATCGCCCGACGCCCGATATCGATGCTGCCCGCCTGGCCCAGTTGATCGCCTACGACTGGCCAGGCAATGTGCGCGAACTGCGCAACGTGGCTGACCGCTGCACCCTGGGCATCGAAGCCGGTTTTCCTCCTTTCGTCGCTGAGGCGCCTGCCAGTCCGCGGCCGCTGCTGGAAACCGTGGCGGCCTTCGAGCGCGCCCTCATTGCGGACGCCCTGGCTCGCAACGGCGACAGCCTGGCGCGCACCGCCGAAGTGCTGGGCGTTGCCAAGACCACGCTGCATGACAAGATCAGGAAGTACCGGCTGGGATAGCTCTAAAGCGGATTCGGCCGGACCCGCAATAGCGCTTCAGCCTCGGCAGGGCGCAGCAGTTTCGATATATAAAAGCCCTGTATTTCGTCGCAGGCCAGCTCCTGGAGAAAGCGGGCCTGCGCCTCGGACTCCACGCCTTCCGCAACCACGCGCATGCCCAGGGCATGGGCCATCGTAATAACCGCCGCGAAGAATGCCTTCCGGTCCGCCGGCGGAGCGATTTTTGAGGTCAGCGCGCAATCGACCTTGATCAAGTCAAATGCCATGGTCTGCAAAGTCGCAATGGACAAGTCGCAGGTGCCGAAATTGTCGACAAGCAGCTTGACGCCTGTTTGCTGGATGGTTTTCAACGCCTGCCTGACATCCTGGTCGGCTCCCATGGCCGCCAGCTCCTTGACCTCCAGCTGTATCAGCGCTGGCGCCACCCGGTGACGCTCAAGTGTCTGCTCAAGCAATTCCACCATATCGCTATTGGTGAACTGGCGGTGGGATACATTGATGGAAATGGGCACGGCCTCCCTGCCGTTCGCTTCCCATTGCGTGATTTGCGCGCACACTTTTTCGATGACGACTTTTCCGAGATCCA
>Ga0308173_10000503_pt1 | contig 16691 bp, 13 predicted proteins | sample PhyPR1_FD_203716 | JGI IMG/M metagenome (GOLD analysis project Ga0308173, IMG submission 203716) | Soil microbial communities from UC Gill Tract Community Farm, Albany, California, United States - DLSLS.P.R1 | ecosystem: Environmental > Terrestrial > Soil > Agricultural land | place: USA...
GCTCTCCAGCAGGATCGCGACCGCCATCACCACGCTGGCGTAGACGATGACCGGCGGCAGCGCGTTGGGCAGGATTTCGCCGAGCATCAGTTGCACGTCCTTCATGCCCAGCGTCCGCCCGGCCTGGACGAATTCGCGGTTGCGCAGCGACAGGAACTCGGCGCGGGTCAGCCGCGCCGGTGCCGGCCACGACACCACGCCGACCGCGATGGTGACGGTGGTCAGCGTCGAGCCGAATACGGCGACCAGCACCAGCAGCAGTACGAAGTTCGGCAGGGTCTGGAACGCTTCGGTAATGCGCATCAGCACGTTGTCGACCCAGCCGCCATAATAGCCGGCGAAGGCGCCGACGAGGATGCCGATCAGAACCGCAATCGCGGTGGCGACGCCGCCAATCAACAGCGAAATCCGCGCGCCGTAGAAGATTTGCGCGGCGATATCCCGCCCCGAATTGTCGGTGCCGAGCAGAAACCGCGGATTGGAGAACGGCCAGATCAGCGGACGCCCGGCCAGCGCCAGCGGGTCGCGCGGGTAGAGGAAGCCGGCACTGACCGCCATCGCGATCACGACCAGCAGCAGGATGAGTCCGGCGACCGCGGCGGGACTTCGGAAATAGCGCTTGATCGCGTCCATGACCCTAGCCCTCGGCCGCGATGCGCGGGTCGAGGCGCGCATAAAGGAGGTCGACGGCGAAGTTGACGATGATGACGAGCAGGGCCGAGACGAACACAATGCCGAGCAGCGTATTGAGGTCGCGCTGCACCACCGATTCATAGGCGAGGCGTCCGAGGCCCGGCAGGGAGAATACGCTTTCAACCACCACCGATCCGCCGAGCATGGTTCCGGCCTGCAAGCCGATCAGCGTCACCATTGGCAGCAGCGCATTGCGAAGCACATGCCGCGTCACCACGCGGGACTCGTCCAGGCCCTTGGCGCGCGCGGTGCGGACATAATCCAGGTTGAGCACTTCCAGCATCGAGGCGCGCATGATGCGCAGGTAGATCGCAAGGAAGATCAGCCCGAGCGTCAACGTCGGCAGCACCAGATGGCGAGCGATATCGATGACGCCCCAGATGCCGGTCTGCACGGTGCCGATATCCTGAAAGCCGCCGGCCGGCAGCCATTGCAGGTAAATCGAAAACACCACGATCGCCATCAGCCCGAACCAGAACGAGGGCGTCGCGTAGAAAACCAATCCGAGCATCGAGATCAGCGTATCCGGCCAGCGGTTGACGCCGCGTGCCGCGATCACGCCGAACAGCAGCCCGAAGAAGAACGCAAACGACAGCGACGCAGTCATCAACAGGATAGTCGGCGGCAGCCGCTCCAGGATCACCGAGGCCACCGGCTTGCCGTAGATCGAGGAGAAGCCTAGATCGAGGCGCACCAGGCGCCACAGGTAATTGCCGAGCTGCACGGGTATAGAGAGGTCTAGCCCGTAGAATTTGCGCAGCTCACGCGCGGTCGCGGCATCGCCGCCCCCCATCTGCGCCATCATGGCGTCGACGGTGTCGCCCGGCGCGAACTGCAGCAGCAGGAACACGCCGATCAGGATCAGGAACAAGGTCGGGATCGAGGCGGCAAGCCGCCGCCCCGCGAGGCCAAGGATACGCATACTTCTATCTTGGCTGATACCGCGTCAGGCGGAAAGCCAAAGATCGTGCCAGCTCGTCGAGCCCCAGCGCGGGGTGTTGGAGTGGTTGCGCGCCTTGGCCGAGATCACGGTGACGAAAATCTGCTCGATCGGCATCCAGACCGGCAGCTCGGTATTCACTTCCTTGACGAACTCGGCATAGAGCGCCTTGCGCCTGGCCGGATCGACCTCGGTGGCGGCGTCGTCGATGGTCTTGTCGACGGTCTGGTCCTCCCAGCCCCACTGGTTGGTCCAGGGCGCGCCCTTGGGCTGGCCCGAGCGATACCAGACCGTGGTCGAAACCGCGGGATCGTTGCGGTACTGGTGCCAGCCGGTGGCGAGGTCGAAGGCGTGCTCGTCATAGACCTGCTTGAGGAACCCGCCGCCGTCGTTGCGCACGATGTCGACGGGGATGCCGACCTCGCCCAGCGACTGCTGGATGAAGGTCGACCACAGCGAGATGTCCTCGCCCCACGGCGCCGGCAGCAGCTTGAGCGAGAACCGCGTCCCGCCCGCGCCCGGCTTGAAGCCCGCCTCGTCGAGCAGCGCCATCGCCTTGGCCTTGTCGTACGGATATTGCGGCGTTTTGTCGCCGGGATAGAAATCGGTCGAGGTCGACGGGATCGGCCCGGTGCCGAGCTTGGCGAAATCGCCGAGGAAGTTGTCGATGAAGAACGGGACGTTGATCGCATGCGCGATGGCGCGGCGCACCCTGATGTCGGACAGTTCCTTGCGGCGGAAATTGAACTCGATGGTGTTGGTGCGGGCATTGCCTTCATTGCCCTTGGTCGAGACGATGAAGCGCTTGTCCTTGCTCAATCGCGCCATGTCCGAGATGGTTAGGCCGGAGAACGGGCTGTAGTGCAGTTCGCCGGCTTCCATCTGGGCGGCGGCCGCCGCGCGATCGGTGATCACGCGCCAGACGATGCGGTCGAGATAGGGGGCGTTGGGGCGCCAGTACTCGGCGTTACGATCGGCGATGATGTATTGGCCGCGCTCGTATTTGACGAACTTGAACGGGCCGGTGCCGACGGGGGAGAGATTGGTCGGGTTCTGGCGGATGTCGCCGCTCTCGTAGAGATGTTTGGCGGAGATATAGCCGAGGTCGGGCAGGGCGCGCAGCAGCAGGTTCAGCGGCATCGACCGCTCGTATTTGAATATCGCGGTCTGCGGATCCGGGGTTTCAACCGCGGTCAAGAACAATTGCAGCGTCGAGCCGTAATTGAGAATCTTCTTCCACATGTTCATGGCGGTGAATTCGACGTCGGCCGAGGTAAACGGCTTGCCGTCGTGCCAGGTGACGCCCTTGCGCAGATGGAAGGTCACGGTCTTGCCGTCGGGGGTGGCTTCCCAGCTCTCGGCGAGCACGCCGACCGGCTGGCCGCTGGCATCGAGATCGACCAGGTTTTCCTGGATCTTGCCGCCGATGATGTAGACGCCGGTCGAAGCCTGGATGCTCGGATTGAGCTGTCGCTGCTCGGCGCCGTAGTGAACATTGAACACGCCACCCTTCTTCGGGGTTTCCTGCGCAAAGGCGCGCATCGGATTGATCACGTTGGCGGCGATGGCAGCCGAAGTCAGCAGCGCGGTGCGGCGGTTGATCTCAAGACGCGTCAAATCCATGAAAACTCTCCGAAGGGGACATCAGGCGGCGGGCCGTTTGGATGGCTGCCTTTAAAGGCGATGTTACGATGGAAGCGGAACGCGAGTCATTTTCTAATGCGCCCGCGCATGAGGAAAATCATTCAAAACCTGCAGTGAAAGCAGCAATTGCGCGTGACGTCAGCGCCATTTTCCCCGCGAGGTTGCGGTGTCGGCTCGCGGCAATTGAGGCCGAGGTGCCTGATCTGCCGCAGATTGCAGTGCGGAAACGCGGACAATGTGTCTCATTGCCCTGTAAAAATAGGCTTTTGAGCACTCCAAATGCGAAAAAGCCGCGCCAAACCGCACGAATCAGTCTAAGTCAACTGGCGATATAGTTGTGAAGAATGCCAAAAGCCCTGTTTTTTTAGGCAATTTCCGCCATAACGTCGCATATCCAGAATCAATGGAGCAAACATGGCTACCCAAATGTCTAAGTCGCAGCTGATCGAAAAGATCGCGACCACCACCGAAGTTTCGAAGAAGGAAGTCAAAGGCGTGATGGAAGCGCTGGTTGACGTCGGTCACAAGGAACTCAAGAAGAACGGCGTGTTCCTGGTCCCCGGCTTCGCGAAGTTCGTGGTGGTCAAGAAGCCCGCGACCAAGGCCCGCAAGGGTACCAACCCCTTCACGGGCGAGGAAATGATGTTCAAGGCCAAGCCGGCGCGCAAGATCGTTCGCGCCCGCCCGGTCAAGGCCGCCAAGGACGCGGTCTAACAAAAGCGAAAAGGCCTCCGGAAACGGGGGCCTTTTTGTTTGTAGTGGGCTGCGGGTGCATCCAGGCCGCAGCATCGTGGTTCGAGACGCGCGGCGTTGCCACGCTCCTCACCATGAGGCCCAAAGGTGGACCTCATCCTTCAGGAGGCCCGAAGGCCCGTTTCGCAGGATGAAGCCCAGCCCTCACACCACCGGCGAGCGGCCGCCATCGACATTGATGGCTGTGCCGGTTATGTACGAGCCCTGATCCGACGCAAGAAGACACGCCAGGTTGGCGAATTCCTCCGATGTTCCGATCCGCCCCAGCGGCGTGCCTTTGGCGAGGCCTTTTGCGAACATCTCGAAATCCACCTCGGGTGATTGCTTGGCGTGCCGCTGCACCCACTGATCGCTCATGATCAGTCCGACCAGCATCGCATTGACGAGAATGTTGTGCTCGCCGCCCTCGTTCGCCATCACCTTGGTGAGCGCCATGCCGGCCGCCCGGGACACCGAGGTGGGCGCGGAGGACGCCGCAGGGGCCTTCGCATAGGTGTTCAGCACGTTGATGATGCGGCCCCATTTACGCGCCTTCATGCCCGGCCAGACCAGCCGGCTGAAGCGGATGGCGGCAAACAGCTTGAGGTCGAGATCTTCCTGCCACGCCTCGTCGGTGATGTTCTCGAACGCCACCGTGCGTGCGGTGCCGGCGTTGTTGACGAGAATGTCGATGCCGCCGAGCTCGGCGGTGATCTTGTCGTGTGCCTTGGCAATGTCCGACGCCTTCGAGACGTCGCAGACATAGTCGCGGACCGCAAGACCGTCCTTGGCGAGTTCTTCCCGTGCCGCTTTCAATTCCGGTGCGCGGCGCGCCAGGATCGCGACCTTGGCGCCGGACTCGGCAAACCGCCGTGCCATCGCCAACCCGAGGCCCTTGCTGCCGCCGGTGATGACGGCAACGCGGTCTTTCATTGTTATTTGCATGTTTCCATCTCCCTGTACGCCAATCGTACGACAGGCGGAGCGCGAGCGAAACCCGTCGCGTTGGTCGTGATGGCTCGCAGGGGTTCAACCCTCGTGCCGGGCTTTGAATGAATCCGTGAAGCCGGAATATCCATCTGGGGCAGGCGCTTCCGCCGACAAGGATATTTCCAGTTTCCGGCTCGGCGAAGCCGCAACGTTGCTATTTTCGCTGCCGGGTTGCCGGGCACGGTGGGACGGCCAAAATGAAGTCAACCAACAATAGAGTCCAGGAGATTGCCATGGGCCTTCAACAAGCAAAAATCGAGTCGCTGCCGTTCGTTACCGCCGAACTCAACTATCTCGTGCCAACTGCGGAAAAGCCTAGGACCTACGCTTTCGATCCGCCGCCGGGCGAGCCCAAATCCACCGCCTTACCTGAGTCGCACCGGCTTCCGATTTTCGATGCGCGCCCCATCGCGGATGGGATCACGCTCGACCGTGAAGGTTTCGCCCTGGTGCGGCATCCGACCGTCGTCAGGAATTTCTATGACGATAAGGAGGTTACCGGCGTCTACTATCCCGCCGTCGAAGCCTTCCTCAAGGCAACACTGAAGGCGGACCGGGTCTTGATCTTCGATCATACCGTCCGCAAGCGGGTGGAAGGCTCAGCCGACGTCCGTGGCGCCGGCCCGCGGCAGCCAGCGACCAGGGTCCATGTCGACCAGACCGACGCATCGGGGCCGAACCGGGTTCGCGAACATCTGCCTGATGAGGCCGAGGAACTGCTGAAGGGGCGGGTGCAGGTCATCAATCTGTGGCGGCCGATCCGGGGGCCGCTGCGCGATGCGCCGCTGGCGATGCTGGACGGTCAAACCGTCGCGCCAGGCGATCTCGTCGCTTCCGACCTGATCTATCCGAACCGCCGCGGCGAGACCTATTCGGTGAAATACAATCCCGGTCACCGCTGGTTCTACGTTCCCGAGATGACTGCCGACGAGGCGTTGCTGCTCAAGTGCTACGATTCCGCGGTTGACGGCCGCACCCGGTTCGGGCCGCATACGGCATTCGTCGATCCCACCACGCCCGCCGATGCGCCGCCGCGCGAAAGCATCGAGTTGCGGACGCTGGTGTTCCACAGAAGCTGAGCGCGATCCACCTGATCGTCTCGCCCCGCATACCGGGCGAGACGAGACCGGGAATGGTATTCGGTCCGCATTGATGTTACGCCGCCCCGGAAACGGGACGAGACTAACCATGGGCGGCGCCAAAGCCGACGACACGAGCAGCAGTTTTCGTGCGCTGGTTTTTGCGCTGCTGGCGCTGGCCAGCGGCCATATGCTATCGACCCTGCTGCGGACGATCCCGGCCATCAGCCTCGACGTGATGGCCGCCGATTTCGGCACCTCGCCGCAAAAGCTCGCCGGCCTGACCTCGATTTATCACTTCGCCTTTGCCGCCTCGCAGATTCCGGTAGGCGCCGCCATGGACCGTTTTGGCGTCCGGCCGGTGTCGCTGAGCCTGTTGCTTGGGACCGTGTTCGGCGCGCTGGCCTCCGGCCTCGCCACCGGCCCGGAGAGTTTTCTGTTCGGACAATTCCTGCTCGGGGTCGCGACCTCGGGCATGCTGATGTGTCCGATGACCTTGGCGGCGAAGAACATGTCGGCGGCGCGCTTCGGCCTCTGGTCCGGCGTGATCCTCTCGATCGGCAATATCGGCATGCTGCTGTCATCGAGCCCGCTGGCCTTCGTGGTCGACCACTGGGGATGGCGGGCCGGATTCTGGATCTCGGCCGGTTTCGGCGTGGTGGTGGCGCTCGCCGTGTTCGTGATGGTGCCGCGACAAGAGGCCGCGCACGCCGACCGCTCGTCGCCGCTTGCGCAAATGACCGAAGTGATCCGGCTCGGCCTGTCGCGCCAGTTGCGCGGTTTGATCGCTGTGGCGCTGGTCTCGCTGGCGGCTTCGCTGGTGCTGCGGGGATTGTGGGGCGGACCGTGGCTGATGGAGGTCAAGGGGCTGAGCCGTATCGAGGCCGGCAACGAACTCGGCCTGTTCACGCTGGCGCTGATCATCGGTCCCTTGCTGATCGGCATTCTCGACCGCAATGTCGGCCATCGCCGCGAGGTGCTGGCGTCAGCCCATCTTGTCGCCGTGCTGGCGCTGGTCCTGATGGCGGCCGGCGCGCCGCATTTTCCGGTCTCGGACCTGTTCGGGGTAACGGTGATGCCGGCGCAATACGACGCCGTGCTGTTCGTGGTGATCGGCATTGCGGTATCGGCGCAGCCGTTGTTGTACGGGATGACGCGGCAGATGGTGGACGCGCAAAATACCGGCAAGGCGCTGTCCGCGATCAACCTGGCGTTCTTCCTCGGCGCCGCACTGATGCAATCGAGCACCGGCGTGGTCGCCGCGGTCTATGGTTTGCCTGCCGTGCTGTTGTACATGGCAGCGACACTGTTGATCGGAACCACTATCTTCCTCGGCTATACCAGGCCACCAAAATCCTAGATCGTGCGCGCCTGCCGTCGTACCTCGTTGGCGATCGGCTTGAGGGATTCGGCCGCGACCTGTCCGACCAGGCTGTAGCCCATCCCGCCATCTGCCCAGGCAAAGCCCGCGACATTGTCTTGCGCATGCGGGGCCATCGGTGCGCTCTGGTCTGTGGTCATCGGGCGCGTCAACACCACGAGCCTTTCGCCCTTGTCGTCGTCGTACATGAACATGGCGGCCGGACCATGCGAGGTCGCAATCAGACGGCCGCCCATCAGGCGATAGCCCGACGTGGTCAGGTCCGGCAGTTTCACCGGCTGATGCAGGCGGTTGGAAACCCACTGCACAAGTTGCGCGCTATCGGTCGCCCGCATCTCGACCGGCTGGACCCGATCCGGCGCATAGACCTGATACGAGTAGGCCGCTTCCTGCGCCAATGCGGCAAGGCCGCCGGGCGAAGGCTGCAGACTGCCACGCACCACCCAGCCGCCGACACCGCCGATGCTCAGCATCAGCATGGCCGCGACCGCCCAGCCAAACGGCAGGCGGCGTCGCTGCCTGCTCTCGATGATCCGCGACAGATTGAGCTCCGGCGGCAAAGGCTCGTCGGCGATCGGCGCCAGCGCCTTGCGCAACAGCTCGCGCTGATCTCCAAATCCGGCGATGCGTTTGGCAACGTCGGGATGGTTTTCAATATAGGCGGTGACTTCGGCTCGCCGCTCTGATTCCAGAAGGCCGTCCACATAGCCGTGGAGATCGTCTTCCGTGATGGGCCGATTGGTCATTTCATGCTCCGCAACTGCACCACGTTTTTCGGCGCGCCGTCCGCGGTCCCTTCGATTTCCTGCTGCAATCTATCGCGCGCCCGCGACAGGCGCGACATCACGGTGCCGACGGGAATATTGAGCACCTTGGCGGCGTCGGCATAGGACAGGTCTTCCACCGCGACCAGAAGCAGCACCGCGCGCTGGTCGTCCGGCAGCCGTGCCAGCCTATCCAAGACATCCTGACACATCAGTTTTTGCTCCTGCACGGCGTCCTGTCCGAGATCATCCTCGTTGACCTCGTCCATGGCAATTTGCGTGCCGCGTATTTTTGCCCGGCGGAATTGATTGACCGCCAGATTGTGCAAGATCGTGAACAGCCATGGACGCGCATCGCCTTCGCGCCGCTGGTTCCAATGGCTGACGGCCCGCTCCAGGCAATCCTGCACCAGATCGTCGGCGGCGGCGCGGTTGCGCACCAGCGCACGCGCGTAGCGGCGCAACGCTGGAATCACCGGCTCGATCTGGCGTAGCATATCGCTCATGGGGTCTGAACCTGAACGGCCTCTCCGAATTTGGCGGGCTCGCCGGGGGCGATGACCAGATATCGCCGCTCGGCGGTGGCGGAATTCTGCACGATCTGCCTGATGGGCCCAACCGCGTTGACGATCGCGGAACCCGCCGGATTGGTCATGAAGGCGGCGAGCGGCTGCAACGATCCGGTACCGTCGATCTTCTCGGCCAGCGCCAGCACGTAGTGCTGCTTTGGCTGCAGGCCGGTCACCGAGGCCTGCAGCACCTGAATCAGGCCTTGGTCGAACAGCGAAACGCTGGTCGGCGGCTGCCCGGTCCTGGGTTCAGTCTTTGCGCCGAGGGAGAGGTGCGCAACCTGGCCGGCGACACCGAGGGGCTGCAGGTTCTGGCGGTCATCCGGATTGGGCGCTGCGTTGGGGACGTAGGCGATCGCCTGCGGCGCCTGTCCGATCGGGATATTGGCGACCACCTGGTTGGTGGCGGTATCGATCGCCGACAGCGCGTCGGCGTTTTCGAGGCCGACATAGATCCGCGTGCCGTCACCGGACGGCCAGACGCCGTGCGGGAGGCTGCCGACCGGAATGGTCGCGACTTGCGAGAAATCATCGGTGCGAAATACCTTGATTTCGTTGGTGCCGCCGATCGTGACATAGGCGAACGTTCCCTTCGGCGTGTGCGCGAAGTTGACATGGTTGGTAATCGGACCAGTGTCGATCGTCCTGATCGGATTGAATGGAGGTCTGGCGTTGAACACCTGCGTCTTGCCGACGTCCTTCAGCGTGAACCACACCTGCTCGCCATCGGGCGTAGCCGCGATATTCGGACAGAACGGGCTTTCCTGCTTGACGCGCGCGACGATAGCGTGGTCGGCGACGGAAACCACCTCGGTCTCCGGATTGAAGGACGAGCAGATGTAGCCGTATTTACCGTCGGGCGAAAATATCTGCATGCCCGGACCGGCCGGGACCTCGATACGCGTCTTCTCGACAAAACTCCCGGCATCAATGACCGAGATGTAATTCTCCCCGCGGACGGTGATCCAGACCTCTTTGCCGTCTGGCGTGAAGAACGCCTCGTGCGGAGAACGGCCGACATAGGTGACGTGCTTGACCGTATTGGTCGCGGTGTCGATGAAGCTCACCGAGTTCGAACCGATCGAGACGATGGCGAGCGTCCTGTGATCTGGCGAGTAGCCCATGCCGTGCACCAGCACCTGACCCTTGTAGAGCGGGCTGAAATTGCCGGGTTGCGGATCGCCTAATCGGATCACGCCCAGTAGCTTGTTGTCGACGGGGTCGGTGACCGACACAGTGTTCGAAAACTGCTCCGCCGCGTAGACGCGGTCGTGATGGCTGATCGCAACGTCAGGGGAAGCTGCCGCGCCAGGTGCCTGTCCCGCCCAGGCCACGGCCGAGGTCGCGATGATCGTGCAGGCCAGCAGGCTGCTTTTCAAAATCGGATAGCGCATCTGTCGCTCCTACTTCTTCATGTTCATGTGATCGTGTGCCGCCGGCGGCGATACCGGTGCCTTGTCGGGCTGCGTTGGGGCAGGGGCGGAAGCCAAGACCTGCTCACCGATCGCGAGCTTCATGGCTGCGATCTCCTGCAACTGGCTGACGATGATTTCCTGGGCGATGCGCCGCAATTGCTCGTTTCTGCCGTAGCGCAATTCGATCACGGCCATGTCGATGGCGCCTTGATGGTGCGGGGCCATCATGGCGACGAAATCGCGATCGATGTCGCCGCTTGGCTTCGCCGCCATATCGTTCATCATCTTGGTCATCGCGGCGTCGTTCTCGGCGAGAAACGCGCTTTCATCCGCGCCGACGGCATTTTGCGCGTGCGGATGGGCTTCCTGCGCGAACGCTCCGTGCACCGGGCACGGTGCGGCGAAGGCAACCAGAAGCCGCGCGCCGAAGATTGATATTCGCAGGCCCGGTTTGAAAAACTGGAGCATTGTGATGGTTCCCTGTGTTCGCACTGCTTTGTCGCGGCTGAAACAGCTGCCAGGGATCGGTAATTTCGTCATTTCAAGTCCCATGATGCAAACAGCTTGCATGGGGTGGTGACGCGTGGCGGCGCATTCTATTCCGTCGGCAATCGCCATTTTGGGGTGATTCTGGACACGTAAACGTGAGCCACCGGACCTGGTGGTTGTTTGGCTGCGCGCCGTACCGCCCGAGTAGTCGCGAAGAGGCGGCGTTTGCGAGCGAATATCCAGCCGCTATAAGGATTGGGCTCACTTCACAGGAAGCCGCATGTACCCGGATCCGAATTCCCGATCGCAAAAAATGTACGATCGCGCGCAGGCAAGCCTGCCCGGCGGCAACACCCGCACCACCGTGTTCATGAAGCCCTATCCGATCTACGCGGCGCGGGGAGAAGGCTGCCGCGTCTGGGATCTCGACGACAATGTCTTCATCGACTGCATCAACAATTTCACCTCCCAGATTCACGGCCACGCGCATCCCGCGCTGATCAAGGCCGCAACACAACAACTCGCCTTGGGATCGGCGTTCGGCCTGCCGACCGAATCCGAAGTCGATCTCGCCGAGCTGTTGGCGGCGCGGCTGCCGTCGGTCGATCAGGTGCGCTTTGCGAATTCGGGCACCGAAGCCGTGATGATGGCGCTGAAGGCGGCGCGGGCGCATACCGGGCGGCCGAAGATCGCCAAATGCGAGGGCGCCTATCACGGCTCCTATGACTACGCGGAAGTGAGCCTCGATCCGACGCCGGAGGCCTGGGGCCGCAACGCGCCGGTATCGGTGGCTTATGCCAAGGGCACGCCCGACAACGTACTCGCCGACGTCCTCACCATTCCCTTCAACGACGCCGAAGCCGCTGTCAGCCTGATCCGCGAACACGGTCCAGAACTCGCTTGCGTGCTGGTCGATCCGATGCCGAACCGCGCCGGTCTGGCGCCGGCCGATCAGGCCTACCTGGACGCGTTGCGAAAAGTCACGCGCGAGGTCGGTGCGCTCCTGATCTTCGATGAAGTCATCACCTTCCGTCTCGGCTATCGCGGCGCGCAGGGAATCTGGAACATCGATCCTGACCTGACCACACTCGGCAAGATCATCGGTGGCGGCTTTCCGGTCGGCGCGATCTGCGGCCACAGGGAATTCATGGCGGTGTTCGATCCGCGGCCGGGCAAGCCGGCGCTGCCGCATGGCGGCACGTTCTCCGCCAATCCGGTGACGATGCGCGCCGGTATCGCGGCGATGGAACTGTTGGACGACGCGGCATTCGTGCGGCTCGACGCGATGGGCGAGGCGGTGCGCAGCGGTATCGATGCGGCGTTTCGAAGCTACGGCGTTCCCGGTTGCACCGTCGGGCTCGGTTCGCTGCTCAAGATTCATTTCGCTGACAGGCCGATCCGCGACTATCGCTCGGCTTATCTGACCGAGGAAGAGGCCAAGCGCCAGACGGTTTTCAACCAGGGCTTGCTCAATCGCGGTGTGCTGGCGGCGGGCTATGGATTGATGGCCTTGTCGACCCCGATGACGGACAGGGATATCGATGCGATCGTCGAGGCGGCCTCGGGCGCGCTCGGGGAAGTCGCGGCACTCTGAGCGGCAACAAGCGAGAACGGGCCCATGACCGGCAAGATCGACCCCATCACGCGTTCCGTCGTCCAGCACCGGCTCAGTTCGATCGTCAAGGAGATGGGCGAAGCGATGCTTCGCACCTCCTATTCGCAGATCCTCAATTCCAGCCGCGATTTCTCGCTGGCGATCTGCGACACCGATGCCCGCCTGATCGCGCAGGCCGACCATCTTCCGGTTCACGTCGGTGCGCTGCCATGGGCAACGATCGCAGTCGAGGAGCGGTTCAAGGACGTCAGGCCGGGCGACGTCATCCTGCTCAACGATCCCTACCATGGCGGCAGCCATCTGCCTGACTTGACCGTCTTCGTGCCGGTATTTGCCGGCGAACGGCGGCTGCTGTGGACCATCGTGCGAGCGCATCAGAGCGACATCGGCGGCGGCACCCATGGCGCTTACAATCCCGCGGCTACCGAGATCTTTCAGGAAGGCCTGCGCATTCCGCCGATAAAGCTCCATGAGGCCGGCCAGCCGCGCGACGACCTGCTCGACATGCTCGCGCTCAACGTGCGGAATCCTCGTGAATTTCGCGGCGACCTCGCGGCGATGCTAGGCGCCGCGCAACTGGGCGAGCGGCGCGTATCAAAATTGTTCGGCGAATTCGGCGCGCCGGTTGTCGAAGCCGCGATCGAAGCCATTCTGGATGCGACGGAGCAGCAGACCCGCGCCGTGGTATCGACCTGGAGAGACGGCGTGTTTAACGGCGAGGCGTTTCTCGATGACGACGGCCATGGCCGCAGCGATATCCGTATTGCTGCGAAAGTGACCAAGAAGGGCAGCGATATCGAAGTCGATCTCTCCGGGTCCGATCCGCAGTCGACCAGCTTCGTCAATTCCTCGCATGCCAACATGCAGGCCGCGGTCGCGATGGCCTTTGCCTATCTGATCGACGCCGAGATTCCCAAAAACACCGGCGCGCTCCGTCCGCTCAAGGTGATCGCCAAACAGGGCACGATCGTCTGGGCCGATCCGGGCCGGCCGGTAACCTTGTGCACCAGCCATCCCTCCAACGAAATCGTCGAGGCGATCATAAAGGCGATGTCGGCGTCCTGCCCGGAACGCGCGATGGCGGGCTGGAGCCGGCGGTTCCGGATCGCGATCCAGGGCGAGGACCCGCGCACCGGCAAGAATTTCATCTGGCATTTGTTTCAGGCCCGTCCAGGCGGCGGCGCGTCGTCTGGCGGCGACGGCTGGTCGTCGATCGGCGAGTGGCACTCGGTCGGTGGCTTGAAGTTCGGCAGCATTGAAGTCGCCGAGACGCGCTTTCCGCTGCATTTCCGTCAGCATGAATTTCGCGAGGGCTCCGGCGGCGATGGCCAGTTTCGCGGCGGTCTCGGCGTGTCGCTCGATCTGGTGCTCGAAACCGAAAAGCCGGCCAAGGGCAACACGGCGGGCGACGGCGCGCGCCATGGTCCTTGCGGCATGCTCGGCGGCGATGACGGCAAGCCGCATCACTATCGATTGCTGTCCGAAGGCCGCGAGCCGCGCGTGTTGCGCACCAAGGAAGTCGGCATCGAACTGCGTCCGGGCGATTGCCTGGAAATCCGCTCCTCCGGCGGAGGCGGCTGGGGCCCGCAGTCGAAGCGCTCGGCGCAAGCGCGGCAACGCGATCGCGAACAGGGCCTCACTGAAATTCCGGCGGAGCAGCGAAGCTAACAATGTACAGGATTGGCGTTGACGTCGGCGGCACCTACACCGATTTGGTGGCCACGGATGAAACTGGACGGACCGTATTCGCGAAATCGCCGTCCACACCATCAGATCAATCGATCGGCGTGATGGCAGGGCTGGAAGAACTGGCTCGGCGGCTGAACGTGACGCGCGCGGAGATGCTGGCGGCGACCGACCGGCTGGTTCACGGAACGACGGTCGCGACCAATGCGCTGTTGGAGCGCAAAGGTGCCAAGGTCGCGCTGCTGACCACCGAAGGCCATCGCGACGTCGTCGAAATGCGCGAGGGCCTCAAGCCCGACCGCTACGACCTGCGTTCGCCGCCGCCCGAGCCGCTGGTGCCGCGCGAATTGCGATTTGGCGTGCGCGAACGGCTCAGGGCCAACGGCGAGGCTACGATTCCGCTGGACACGAAATCGCTCGATGACGCCATTGCCCACATCACGAAATCAGGCGCGACCTCGGTCGCGGTGTGTTTCCTGCACGCCTACGTCAACCCGGCGCACGAGCTTGCCGCCGTCGAACGGGTGACGCAGGCGCTGCCCGCCGTCGGCATTTCCCGCTCCAGCGACGTGCTGCCGCAGATCAAGGAATATGAGCGGGTCTCAACGACGATCGTGAACGCCTATGTCGAACCGATCGTGCGGCGCTATCTCACCAACCTCGAAGCACGCCTCACCGAAGCGGGCTTCAAGGGTTCGCTGTTCGTGGTGCTGTCGCATGGCGGCATGGCGCCGGTCGAGGAAGCCTCGCGGCTCGCCGCGGGCACCGTGCTGTCCGGTCCGGCCGGCGGCATGTCGGGTGGACGGCGCTGTGCGGAACTGGTCGGGATTCCCGATCTGGTGCCGTTCGACATGGGCGGCACCAGCACGGATATTTCACTGATCTCCGGCGGGCAGGCGTCGCTGTCGGCCGACGGCATGCTCGCCGGCCAGCGTATCGCGCTGCGCAGTCTCGATATTGCCAGTATCGCGGCGGGCGGCGGCTCGATCGCCAGCGTCGATGCCGGGCATACATTGCGCGTCGGTCCTGAAAGCGCCGGCTCGGTGCCGGGCCCGGCCTGCTACGGCAACGGTGGATTGGCTGCCACCGTCACCGACGCCAATGTCGTGCTCGGCTATCTCGATGCGGCAGCTTTCATGGGCGGCAAGCGTCCGCTCGATCGGGCGGCGTCCGAAGCCGCGATCGATCGCGTCGCAGTGGCGCTGGAACTGTCGCGGCAGGAGGCCGCTGCCGGCATCTACCGCATGATCAACCTGAAGATGGCCGACGGCATCCGCCTGATGACCTTGCGCCGCGGCGTCGATCCCAGAAAATTCGCGCTGCTCAGTTTCGGCGGCGCGGCGGGACTTCATGCGGCGGAAGTGGCGCGTGAACTCGAGATCAAACGCATCATCGTGCCGACGGTTGCCTCCGTGCTGTCGGCGTGGGGCATGCTGACCAGCGATCTCCGCTACGAAGTCAGTCGCACCCACTACGGCGCAGGCTCGCGCATCTCCGCGGGCGAAGTCCGCGCGCTATTTGCCGAACTGGAGCAACAGGCCGTGGGCCGGCTTCGGTCGTGGTTCGATGGACCGATCGCGATCGAGCGCTCCGCCGAAATGCGTTACGGCGAACAGATCTTCGAAATCGACGTGTCGCTGGATGGGCTGGACTGGAACGCGGAAAATCTCGTCGATCAAATCGAGGACCGTTTTCACGTCAAGCACGAGGAACTCTACACCTACGCCTCGCGCGGCCAGGAGGTCGTGTTCGTCAACGCCCGCGTCGCCGCGGTTGGTGCCGTCGCGCAACGCGGGCAGGATAGCAGGCCGGCATCGTCGGTCGGCGCCTGCGCGTCGCGTAGCCAGCGGCAGGCCTTCTTCGACGGCTGGCGTGACGTGCCAGTCTATGCGCTCGACGATCTCAGGCCCGGGCACACCCTGAACGGTCCCGCAATCGTCGAGGCGGAGACGACGACGGTGCTGGTCGACACCGGCGATCGTGTCACCGTGAATCCGCTGGGGTGGTTGGATATTGCGTTGCGATGATCTGTAGGCTGGGATCGCGTCGGTTCCACTCATGGTACGAAATCGACTCCACATTTGATTTCAAGCCCCGCATTTTCGGCGCTATCGTCGGGCCTGCCGGGTTGGGCGTCACAAGCTTCTGCCAGCTTGGCGATCGAGGCCATGTTGATGCAAATAACAAGAGAAACCGGACTAGCGTCAGCCCTTGTCGTCGCCATGATGCTGGCGTCGCCGTTGCCGCCCGCCGCGGCCGCGGGGGTCACTGACACCGAGATCCGGATCGGCAATATCATGCCCTATACCGGGCCGCTGACCGCGTTTGCTGCGATCGGACGGGCGGAGGCCGCCTATTTCGACATGGTCAACGAACGCGGCGGCATCAACGGGCGCAAGATCAAGTTCCTCTCTCGCGACGACAGTTCGAACCCGGTGACGGCGCTCGAGGAGACCAGGAAACTGGTCGAGGAACAGAACGTCCTGCTGATGTTCAGTTCGTTCGGCACCCCGGGCAATCTGGCAACGCGAACATATCTGAACGAAAGGAAGATCCCGCAGCTCTTTGTCGCTTCCGGTGACGAGGAGTGGGCGCATCCCCGGAAATTTCCCTGGACGATGGGCTGGCAGCCGACGTTCCGGTCCGAGGGGCGAATCTACGCCAACTACATCCAGGCTTCCTATTCGGGAAGCA